>Ga0335082_10001751_pt1 | contig 23211 bp, 22 predicted proteins | sample Lox_Sample_41_FD_206718 | JGI IMG/M metagenome (GOLD analysis project Ga0335082, IMG submission 206718) | Soil microbial communities from Loxahatchee National Wildlife Refuge, Florida, United States - Lox_Sample_4.1 | ecosystem: Environmental > Terrestrial > Soil > Wetlands | place: USA...
GTCGAGTACAGGAACGACATCAGCGGCCACTACTTCCTGGCGGCGCTCCCTGCAGACTTCACGGCGATCGACTCCGGGGCCGCGGGGCCGGGCTGGCACACGACCGGCTTCCAGTTCAGCGCGTTCGTCCCCGGCGCCGGGCGGGCGGCGGGCGAGGCCTGCCGGTTCTATGCGCCTTCGCCGAATTCGCACTTCTATACGGCCAATCCGGACGAATGCAACCTGCTCATCGACCATCCGGAGTACGGCTGGATCTACGAGGGCGTGCGCTTCGAGATCGCCGTCCCGGTGAACGGCGCCTGCGCGGCGGGGCTGTTTCCCATCCGCCGCTTCTATAACAACCGGTTCCAGTACAACGACTCGGCGCACCGCTACGTCTTCGATGAAGACACGGCCAATGGATTGATCGCGGCGGGGTGGATCGACGAGGGCATCGCGTTCTGCTCGGCGAGCCTGTATCGCGCTCCCCAGGTGTCCCTCGAGATCACGCCGACGCTGATCGGCTCGCGCGCCGTTTGCGAGAACGAGGACATCAACACGAGCACCGGATGCATCGGCATGGACGGCATGTCCGCGTCGTTCCCGAATCGGATCGGTCCCTTCCTGCCGCCGTTCTACGTGACCAGCAACCCGCAATGGTCGTATTCGTATAGCGGCACGACGGGCTACTTCTACGACATCCTCACGGCGCAGGACCCTGCGGACGGGCCGGCGGTGCTGGCGCACTCGTTCATCCAGGTGTCGCAGGCGCCGACGATGGGATTCCACCTGAGCTCCATCGACCGGACCGCGCCGCAGATCGCGAGCATGGACTCGATCTACCAGTTCAAGACCCGTGCCCCCGCGGCCGGCGGCGCCGATGCGCGTCTCTTCCCATGGCGTACGGTGAGCCCGGACTTCGGCTATCTCGAGCTCATCTTCCAGGTGAACGTTCCGACGTTCCGTCTCGGCGATGCGCAGGGCCAGGCGTGGGGGCATCCCATGCTGGAATTCCGCGACACCGTCTCGGGCCAATCGATCGACGTGACGCTGCAGGCGTTCGGAAGCGTCGCGCCCGGGGATTTCGCCGGCGTGGCCGAGCCGCAGACCGGAAACGTCTTCGTCTCGACGGTGTTCCGCGCGAATCCCCTGTTCGGCGAACGGATGGTGGGCGACTTCAGCCCGTGCCCGTCGCAGAGTTGCGGCGGCAGCTACACGTTCCGCCTGCATCGCCCCGACTTCGACAAGGTCATCGCCATCGCGCGGCAGGTCAACCCGGCGCTTTCCACGAATCCCGACGACTACATTCTCGTCAATTATCGCTTCCGTCTCGGCGTGTACGGCAACGCGGAGCTGGGCGCGATGGTGTCCGGAGTCTCGCTCTACATCTACTGAGCGTCGGCGGTGCGGAGCGGGCGCGCCTGCATCGCGGCAAGCCCCGCGAGCACCAGCCCCGATGTCCCCGCGACGAGGGCCATCGCGCCGAAGAATGGCGCCGGCCCCAGCACGCTCCACCAGGTGCCCACGTAACCCGCGAGCAGGTTTCCCGCGAACGCCGCGAGGAACCATGCGGCGATGGACGTCGCCGTGAAGCGGCTGGGGCTGAGCGTGGCGAAGAGGCTCAAGCCCACCGGCAGGATGTAGATCTCCGCGAGCGTGAAGAGCAGGAAGAACGCGATCACGACGGCCCAGCTCACGAGCGCGGCGCCCGCCATCGTGATGACGCCGCAGAGCAGCGCATACGAGAACGCGACGCCGAACGCGCCCAGGGCCATCTTTCGCAGCGCACCCTGGCGATACTCGCGCTGGGCCTTGCTGCGATTCCAGAAGGCGACGACGATCGGCGTGAGCATGAAGACGAACAGGGGATTCAACGACTGGAACCACGTCGCGGGAATCGCCTGGCTGCCGGCCGCGCGATCGACGCCGCCGTCGATCCACAGCGCCAGCGAGTTGCCGGATTGCTCGTACGCGCTGCGGAACACGATCACCGCGAGCGCCGTCGCAAGGAGCAAGCCGTAGGGAACCGCCTCGCGGCTCGCTTCCCGCGGCGAGGTCTCGGGCGCTTCGTCCCGCATGTCGCGCGGAAGGTAACGGCTGCCCGCGAGGTAGATCGCGAGGCCGATGCACATGCCCACGCCCGCGGCGCCGAAGCCGTAGTGCCATCCATAGATCTCGCCGAGCGTCCCGCACACGAGCGGCGAGAAGAACGCGCCCAGGTTCACGCCGAGGTAGTACAGGCTGTAGGCCGACTGCCGTCGCGGATCGTCCTTCCCGTAGAGCTGCCCGATCTGGCTCGGCAGGTTGGGCAGGAAGAGCCCGTTGCCGATCGCGATCGTGGACATGGCGACGTAGAACATCGGCTCGAAGGCCATCATGAAATGCCCGATGGCCATCGTGATGCTGCCGATCACGATCGCGCGCCGCTTGCCGAGCCAGCGATCGGAGATGTACGCGCCCACGATGGGCGTGAAGAACACGACCGCCGAGTAGGTCCCGTACACCATCGAGGCATGGCCCTGCGCGTACTGCAGCTGCTTCACCATGTAGTACACGAGCAGCGTCCTCATCCCGAAGTAGGAGAACTTCTCCCACATCTCGGTGAGGAAGAGGATGGTGAGGCCGCGCGGCTGGCCGAACCAGGTCGGCATGATCGCTCCTAGAACTTCGTGTAGAAGCGCAGCAAGCCGTAAGCGGCGCCGATCCACGCGAGCATCGCGAACGACAGCAGGATGAGCGCGTCCCACAACTGCCGCTTCCAGCCCAGCCTTGCCCGGAAATCGATCGCGAGGTTCCACGCGGCCACGACGGTGCCGCCCGCGAATCCTGCCAGCGCGAGCGCCTGCGTGATCACGAGGTACGTGTCGAGCCCGGGCAGCAGCAACTGCGCCGCCGCGAGGAACATTCCGGCCCACGCGACCAGCGCGACGAACGCGACGATCGCGAGCGCGCGGCCCGCGCGAACGGCGAGCACCTTGTTCGGCGGCAGCACGCGCGGGTGCGCAAGCGCGCGCCGCGCGATCGCGGCGGCGGGCCACATCGCCAGGCCGACGAGGATCAACAAGGTCGCGAGGCCCAGCAGCGGCAGCTCCGCGCCCGCGGCCGCGAGGCCCGATTCCGGCTCGAAGGAGAAGATGGCGCCGAGCATGTTCGTCGACCACGAGGCGACCTTGCCGCCGGCGACCGTCGCTTCCAGCTTGTCGTGCCCGCCGACCTCCTGCCACAGGAAGGGCTTCACCTCGCGATAGCGGATGGGGAATCCGAGGACCGCGATCGAGATGGTGTCGTCGGGCTCGGCCTTGACCGTGGTCGCGCCCACGAGCGTGGCGAGCGAGATGAAGGTCGAGTCCGCGCGGCGCGTGGACTTGTAGCGCCCCGCGATCAGCTGCGCATGCGCCTTGGCGGTCTGTGCGTCGAGCGGCGTGGCCACGGCGGGTTCCGCCCGCGGGAAATAGCGGTCCGCGAACTCGGGGAACACGAACATGCGCATGCGCGCGCCCATTCCGCCGCGTCCTCCGGCGTTCACCGACATGAACAGGCCCACCTTCTCGGCCTCGAACAGCGCGAGGTCGGAATGGAAATAGACGGTGTCGCCCCCGTGCGCGATCACGCGGTGCCCGTTGATCGACTGCTCGTAGAAGCCCAGCGCGTTGCCATTGAGGTCCGGAAAGGCGCGCAGCGAGAAGTCGTGCATCTGCTTCGCGGTCTCGGGCTTGAGCAGGCCCGCGCCGTCGGCCAGGTGGGCGATCATGAACTTCGCCATGTCGTCCGCGGTGGACGAAAGCGCTCCCGCGGCGGGCATGCTGATGATCTCGAAGCCGTCGCCGGGAGTCTCGGCGTCCTTGTATCCCGTCGCCATGTTCGCGCGCATCGCCTCGGGCAGCGGCTGGCGGAAGCTGGAGTTGTTCATGCCCAGGGGCTTGAAGATGTGGTTCTCGACGTATTGCTCGAACGGCTCGCCGGAGACGCGCTGCACGATGTAGCCCGCGAGCGAGGTCGCATAGTTGGAATAGCCGACGACCGTGCCCGGCGGATAGATGCGCGGCGGGACGTAGGACTTCACCGTCTGGCCGTCCGATGGACCGGGGCCCTTGAACGTGATGAGATCCTTCACGACCTCCTCGAAGCCGGTGCGGTGCGTCATGATGTTGCGCAGCGTGATGGGCTTGCCCTCGTACGGGGGAATCGTGAAGTCGAGGTACTTGTTCACGTCGGTGTCGAGGTCGAGCTTGCCGGCTTCCACCTGCTGCATGACCGCGGTCCAGGTGAAGAGCTTCGACACGGAGCCCGGGCGAAAGAGGGTGGCGCGCGCGTCGACCGGCGTGAGCTTCGCCATGTCGGCATACCCGTAGCCCTTCTCGAAGAGGACCTGCCCGTCCTTCACGACCGAGACCGTGACGCCGGGCGTGCCCGTGAGCTTGAGCGCCGTGGGCATGAGCCCGTCCAACCAGGCCTCCACATCGCCCGCAGTGAGGGGCTTCGCCTCGCGCGGGGCCGCGGCCTGCGCGAGACCCGGCGCCGCGAGCCCGATGCATGCAATTGCCGCCGCCGTGATCCGGATGAGCCGGGCGTTGAGTGCCTTCATCATGATTGCCTCCTCATGTATTCGATCAGTGCCTGAAGCGGTCGACCGTGAGCGCCTCGAGGCGCACGCCATGCGCGGCGACGTCGATCGGTGTGGGTTCCCCGCATGCGAGCGCCCCCGCGATCCGCGCGAGCGCCGGTGAGGTCTGGATTCCGTAGCCCCCCTGGCCCACGAGCCAGAAGAATCCCCGCGCCTCGCCGTCGAAGCCGATCGCGGGCGTCCGGTCGCTCGTGAAGACACGCAGTCCCGCCCAACGCCGTGTCACGCGCTCGACGCGCAGCGTGGTCGCGCCTTCGAAGCGGTCCACGGCGATGGCCACGTCGAGCTCCTCGGGTTGCACGTCGCACGCGGGACTCTCGTGCTCGTCCGCGGGCGAAAGCAGCAGTGCGCCCGCCTCGGGCTTGAAGTAGAACTCCTCGTCGACGTCGATCGCGACCGGCCAGCGCGTGACGTCGGTGCCGGCGGGAGCTTCGATCCGCATGGCCGTGCGGCGCAGCGGGCGCAAGCCGATGGGACGAACGCCGGCGAGCGCGGCGAATTCGTCTCCCCAGGCGCCCGCGCAGTTGATGACGACGGGTGCGAAGAACGTCTCCTTCGCGGTGGAGACATGCCATATGCCTCCGCCGTTGGTCCGCGCCTCGCGAACCGGTGCGCCCAGGACGATGCGGCCGCCGAGCGCGCGCGTCCTTCGCAGGAAAGCCTGGTGCAGCTCGTGCACGTCGATGTCGGCCGACTCGGGATCGAGCGCCGCGGACCCGAGGTACCCGGGACGGAAGATGGGGACCATGGACGCCGCACGCTTCCCGTCGAGAAGCTCCGTGCCCGTCTTCACGTCGTCGTCCGCGCGCATGCGCTCGAGCGACGCGGCCTGGTCCGGGCGCGCGAAGTAGAGCGTCGGGCGCGCCGACACGAGGGGATGGAGCGCGAAGCCCGCGGGCGGCCGAAACAGGAATTCGTGGCTCGCGCGCGTGAGGGCGCGGATGGCCGGGTTCCCGTAGATCTTCGAATAGAGCGCCGCCGAGCGGCCGGTCGTGTGGTATCCCGCGTGCTCTTCCATGTCGAGCACCGCGACCGATCCGCGCTCGGCGAGCGCCGCCGCGACCGATGCGCCGGCGATGCCGGCGCCGACGACGACGAAATCGACCTTATGGGAACTCGACATGCGCTGCCTCGAAGTGCACGGCGCATGTTATTTCAAATGGAAACTTTTTTCCAGTATGGAAAATTCAGGATCTAGCGGCTGCGCGCCTTGCCCTTGCGCGTTCGCGGCGGCGTCTCGGGGGTTTCCTGGTTCGCGGCGTGGCGCTCGGAAGCCCCCATGAAGGCCTCGATCACGTTCTCGTCGCGGCCGCGCGGGGCGCAGGACACCACCACTCGGCAGGGCGGATGGGAAGCGTTCAGGTAGGCATGGCCCATCTCGCTGTCGAAGTACATGGAGTCGCCGGCCGAAAGGCGCAGCGGCGCATAGAGCTCGCTGTGGAACTCGAGCTCGCCCGAGATCACGTGGACGAACTCCTCGCCGGGATGGCGGATGAGCCCGCCGAACTCCTCGCGGAATTCCTCCATGGTCCCCGCCCTCAGCTCCACCACGATGGGCGTCATGCGCTTGTTGAGGAGCTCGGTGGCGAGATAGACCTGGCGGTAGCTGCGTGTTTCCACGAGCTGGCCTTCGCCCGCGCGCTGGACCACGCGCCTGCCGCGCAGCAGCCCCATGGCCGCTCCGTCGTGGTGCGGCGCGGGCTCGAGGAGCTCGGCCATGTCCACGCCGAGGGCCTTGCTGATGGACAGGAGCTTGTCGAAGGAGAGCGAGACGCGGCCCTTCTCGATCTTCGAGAGCGTGGACACCGCCATCCCGGTGCGCCGGCCCACCTCGTTCAGGGTGAGCCCGAGCTTCTTGCGGATGGCGCGGATGGTGTCGCCGGGAGTGGGCCTGGTTTCGGTGACGGGACTGCCGGCGTGGCGCGCGCTCATGCGTGGAGTCTACCCTTTTATCGCGCCGGGATGGAGTTGCCGGGGCAAGCTTGTAATTTCCAAAAAAGAAATCTACTATCCGAATAAGAAATTAATATCCCCAGGGAGGATGTATGGACCTGCGTCGCCTCGTTGTGCGTTCATCCGGCTTGCGCCGTTGCCGTCCGCTCCTCCTTCCAATGCTCGTCGCCGCTGCGGCGGGCGCGAGCGGGTCCGCGGCCGGCCAAACCCCACCGGCCGCGGATTCGCCCGCGGCTTCCCCGCCGGCAACCTCTTCCACGACCGCGACGGCGCAGCCGCTGGAAGCGATCACCGTGACAGGCACGCGCCGCCGCGAGCCGGTGCGCGACGTTCCCGTGCAGCTGAACACCATCCCGGCCGAAACGCTCGAGCAGTCGGGCGCGAAGACGCTGACCGATTACCTGGCCACGCAGCCAGGCATCGACCTCAACACGTCGGGCGGCCCGGGCCTGGGCAGCGTCACCATCCGGGGCGTGTCCACGGGCGCGCCGACGATCGCCACCGTCGGCATGTACGTCGACGACGTTCCGTTCGGCTCGAGCACCGCCTATGCGATCGGCTCGGGCACAGCGCTCGACATGGGGCTGCTCGACCTGAACCGCGTCGAAGTGCTGCGCGGCCCGCAGGGCACCATCTACGGCGCGAGCACCATGGGCGGCCTCATCAAGTACGTGACGAACGATCCCGATCCCCTGCGGATGTCGGGCAGCGCGACGCTCGCCGCGAGCACGACGGCGCACGGCTCGGCGAACAACACGCTCAACGCCGTGCTCAACGTGCCCGTCTCGGACGAGACCGCGGTGCGCTTCGCCGCATTCCAGGATCACAACGGCGGCTACGTGGATGCGGTGGGCCCGGCCGCGGGCAGCGACGTGAACCACGGCAATACCGTGGGTGGCCGCTTCTCGGTGCTCATGACGCCGACGCGCGACCTGCGCGTGAAGCTCACGGCGACCGCGCAGGAGATCCGCCGCGACAGCAAGGACGCGGTCGACTACGACCAGGCGGGCAACGCGGTGAACGGACCGCTCGTCAAGAAGCTCGCGTTGCTCGAGCCCTATTCGATCAAGACCGGCGTGCTGGGTCTCGAGCTGGACTACGACATGGGATGGGCCCGGCTCGACTCGATCACGGCCGGGCAGAGGACCGACGTGTCGAATCGCACCGACGCGACCTACGTCTACGGGCCGCTGCTCGCCTCGATCGGCCTGCCCGTGGACCAGGTGCCCCTCGACAACACGGTCACCGTGAGCCGCCAGACGCAGGAGCTGCGCCTCACGTCGCCACGCGGCGCGCTCGAGTGGCTCGCGGGATATTTCTACAGCCACGAGAAGAGCACCAACGACCAGCTCGTGACGAGCCGCATTTCCCCGGGTGTCCCGGGGCCGCTGCTCGCGACGTTCCAGCTGCCGGGCGAATACACGGAGAACGCGCTCTTCGGCGACATCACGTGGAATCCGTCGAAGCAGCTCTCGCTCACCGGCGGCATTCGCACCTCGAACAACAAGCAGGACTTCCAGCAGATCGGCGACGGCCCACTCGCGGGAGGGCCGAGCTCCGTCAACGGCCATTCGTCCGAGACGACGAACACCTACCTCGCCGCGGCCCGCTACGCGCTCACTCCGACGAGCAACGTCTATGCTCGCGCCGCGAGCGGCTTCCGGCCCGGCGGCCCGAACGCGGTCGCGAAGGATCCGAATACGGGAGAGCCGACGGCGCCGCCCACGTTCAAGAGCGATTCGCTGTGGAGCTACGAGGCCGGATACAAGGCGGAACTGATGGATCGCAGGCTCTCGGTCGACGCGGCGATCTACACGATCAAGTGGAAGGACCTGCAGCAGATCGCCGCGGTGAACGGCATCGGCGTGATCGTGAACGCCGGCGACGCGAAGGTCGACGGCGCGGAGCTCGCGCTTCGCTATCGTCCGTCGCCCCCCTGGACGCTATATGCAAGCTACGCCTACACGGACGGCAAGCTCACGGAGGATGCACCCGGGCTGGGCAGCTCCGGCGCGCGGCTGCCCAACGCCGCGAAGAACGCCGCGAACGCCGGCGCCGAGTATGACTTCGAGGCCGGAGGCTACAAGTTCCAGGCCGGCGCGGACGTGCGCTACGTGGGCGAACGCAACGCGGGCTTCGAGGGAAGCAGCACGCTGCCCAACTACAAGCTGCCCGACTACACGCTCGTGGACCTTCATGCCGTGGGCGATTTCCGCTGGGGGCAGGTGACGCTCTACGCACGCAACGTCTTCGACAAGCGTGCGCAGCTGGGCGCGGGAACGAACTTCATTCCGCTCGGCGGATATGCCCAGGTGACGCCGGCGCAGCCCCGCACCGTGGGCGTGTCGGTGAGCGCGACCTTCTAGCCGGGAGGCTCGTTCCGTGCGCATCTTCCTCGCGGCGCTCGCGCACGAGACCAACACCTTTTCGCCGATACCGACGACCCGGCAATCCTTCGCGGAGGGGCTGCTGCATCATCGCGGCGATGCGGCGACCCTTGCCAAGGCGCGCGAGTTCGCCGGCTACACCGTTGTCCTCGATCTCGCGCGCGCCCGGGGCGACGAGTGCATCGCCGGCCTTTGCGCCTGGGCGCAGCCGGGCGGGCCGCTGCCGCGCGCCGACTACGAGGAGCTGCGCGACGAATTGCTGGCCGACCTGCGTGCCGCCGGCAAGGTGGACTTCGTCTTCCTCGTCCTGCACGGGGCCATGGTGGCGCAGGGCTTCTACTGGGACTGCGAGGGCGACATCCTGCGGCGCGTTCGCGCCATCGTCGGCGACTCGACGCCCGTGGGCGCGCTGCTCGATCTGCACGGCAACGTGAGCGACGGCATGGTCGCCGACGGAGCGATCCTCGTCGCGTGCAAGGAATATCCCCACATCGACTATCCGCAACGCGCCGCGGAGCTCTACGAGCAGCTCGCGCGCGCATCCCGCGGAGGCTCGCGGCCGCGAACGCTCAAGCAAAGCGTGCCGATGCTGGGGATCATGGGCACCACCGAAGAGCCGATGCGCAGCTTCGTGCGCAGGATGCAGGAGTGCGAGCGGCAACCGGGCATCGTTTCGGTCTCCGCGATGCACGGATTCCCGTGGTCGGACACGCCCTACACCTCGGCGGCGATGCTGGTGGTGTACGACGCCGCCCACCCGGGAGCGGACGAAGCGGCGGGCCGCCTCGCGCGCGAGCTCTCGCTCGAATTCTTCTCGCTCAGGGGAAGCTCCCCGGCCAAGCGCGTGCCGATCGAGGAAGCGCTCGATGCGGCCGAGCTCGAGAGCCGTCGCATCGGCGATCGCCCGGTGGTGATCGCCGACGGGTCGGACAATCCGGGCGGCGGCGCGGCCGGCGACAGCACGTTCATGCTTCGCGCGCTGCTGGAGCGCGGCATCTCGAACGCCGCGCTGGGCATGATCTGGGATCCGGAATCCGTCGCGCTTGCCGCCGCGGCTGGAGCGGGACGCGAGGTCGTGCTCGACATCGGGGGAAAGCACGGCCCCATGTCCGGGGAGCCGCTGCATGCGAAGGCGGTCGTCCTCGCATGCCGCGAGGCCGCGAGCCAGCGCGGTTTCGGCGAGCTTCACGACGAGCTGGGGCCCTGCGCCGCGGTTCGGGTGCGGGGCGTCGATGTCGTGCTCAACAGCATCCGCCAGCAGGTGTTCTCGCCCGACTGCTTCACGGAGCTCGGCATCGATCCGGCCTCCAAGCGCTTCGTGGTGGTTAAGTCCACCCAGCACTTCCGCGCGCACTTCGACGCCATCGCAGGCGCGACCGTCTATTGCGACGCGCCGGGAGCGCTCAACGCGAACCTCGCGGCGCTTCCCTATCGCAACCTGCACCGGCCCATGTGGCCCCTCGACGAGGCCGAGCTAGGCGCCCTTGCGCCGGCGCTTCCTCCACGTTGACGGCGGTTTCCCGAACACGCGCTTGAACGCCGCGGAGAAGGCGCCCGCCGATTCGTAGCCCGCGTCGTGCGCGATGGATTCGATCGATCGCGGTGTCGTGAGAAGGAACTCCGCCGCCATCTGCAATCGCCAGCGCGTGAGGAACCCGAAGATGGGCTCGCCCATCACGTCGCTGAAGCGTTCGGCGAGCGCGCTTCGCGACAGCCCCACCTGGCGGCCGAGCTTTTCCACGGTCCACGCTTCGGAGGGGCGCCCGTGCACGAGCGCCAGCGCGCGGCCGACGTAGCGGTCGGCCAATCCCGCGAGCCATCCCTTGCCGCCGGGAGAAAGGCGCTCCACGTAGCGCGACATCGCTTCCACGAGCACGAGCTCGGCGAGGCTTGCGCGTTGCGCGCCCGCGCCCACGGCCGGGGCGTCGCTCGCGGACAGCGTGAGACCGAGGGCATCGGTGAGCGAATCGAGCGCCTTCGCGTTGCCGAGGTCGACCCGCATCACCCGGGGGAGCGCATCGATGTAGGGCTCGGACAGGTGGCGCTCGAGCGTGGCCGACAGGACGATCCACCGCGTGGCATCGCCGCCGCCGCCGAGCGAGATGGGCACGGGCTCGCCGGCGACCGGCGCCTTCGCGAGCGAGGAGAGCGCCTTGGCGGGCGCATCGAGCGGATGGCCGACGAGGTGCGCGTCCCCATGCGTGAGCAACGCGATCTCGCCGGCTCTCAGCGTGACGGCATCGGCGCCGGCGAGCTTGAGCTCGAGCGCTCCTTCGAGGACCAGGTGCGCGCGCAGGAGCGACGGGCTCGCGGCGACGGAGACGCACCACGGCGCGCGTCCCGTGGCATCCAGCGTGACGCTGGCCGAAAATCTTGCGAGTCGCAGGACTTCGGAGAGCGCGTCCAAGCTAGTGGAAGTGCGCCGCTTGCGTGTCCGCTTCTTCGGGAAGCTCGGCGTGGACGATCTCGCCTTCGGCGTTGGCGAAGAGCGGCGCGCCGCAGTCCTCGCAGTACTCGGGCGTGAAGGTGCCCGAAAGTTTCTTCACGTCGGTGACGCCGCAGTCGGCGAGCTGCGCGAGCACTTCGTCGAGCGGGCCGGGGCGCGCGTTCTCGTCCTCGCGCCCGTAGAGCGGCCACACCACGCCGTGCGCGACCTCGGATTCGCCGCGGCGCATGAAGGACACGCGATACTCGTCCACGCGCTCTTCGCCGAAGCCCGCCACCACGGTGGAGATCTCCGCGGCCTTGGTCTTGAGCGCGTTCTCGAGGAACGCCACGGCGGCGCGGATGCCGAAGGGGCGCACGCGCCGGTCCGACTCGCGGCAGTTCACGTAGTACGCGTCGGGCAGGAGGCACTCGTAGACGCAGCCGGGCAGGAGCTTGGAGATCGTGGGGCGCGCCTGCGCGATCCATTGCTCGAGGCTGCCGGCGCGGCCCGCGTGTCCTGACGCGTCTTCCTGCCAGCGAAAGAGCGGCTGATCGCGCGGCGCGGCCACGCACGCGACGACGAACCGCGTGTCGGCGAGCAGGTTCGCGGTCTCCGGAAGGCGCGCGAACTCCAGGCGCGGGGCGTCGCCCGCGATCGCGGCATCCGCGAGCCGCCGGGTGAGCCGGCGAAGCTCGGAGAAGTGGCGCGGCAGCTGGTCGATCGAATAGAGATACGGCACCACCGTCACTCGCGCACCGCCGGCGAGCACGTGGCCTTGCAGCTGCACGCGCAGGATGTCGGCTTCCTCGCGCGGGATCACGCCCGAGGGGATCGCGTACTTGGACCACGCGACGATGGGCGCCGCCACGAGCAACGCCTGCCACGCCTGGTCGCCCTGCATCGCGACCAGCGACTCGCTCTCGTTCTCCACCAGCTCGACCAGCGTGTCGTAGGCGCCGAGGTTGGTCTGGTAGAGGTGGTCGAGCGCGCCGTCGATCGGCGCGTCGTTGCCGTTTTCCAGCAGCTTCGCCACGAGGGCGGACATGCCCTGCTCCCAGAAGCGGTCCTCCGTGAGGCTTCCGGAAGCATTGAGGCCATTGGCGAGCGCGATGAGGCGCTCGGCTTCGCGCGTGAGGCGCGGCGGGGACTTCGCACGGGTACGGGGCATCCCGCATTTTATCGCTACAATCGACCGCATGTTTGCCCCCGCGATCGCGTTCATCGACCTGGAGACCACCGGGACGACCGCGACGCGCGACCGCATCACCGAGATCGGCATCGTGCGGGTGGCCGACGGCGAATTCGCGGACGAGTGGTCCACGCTCGTGAACCCGGAGTGCAGCATTCCCGAGGACATCCGCATCCTCACGGGCATCACCAACGAAATGGTGCGCGACGCTCCCACGTTCGCCGAGATACGCCGCGAGGTGTTCGGGCGCCTCGACGGCCACGTCTTCGTGGCGCACAACGCGCGCTTCGACTACGGGTTCCTCAAGCAGGAATTCCGGCGCGTCGAGATGAGCTACACGGCCGACGTCCTTTGCACCGTGCGCCTCTCGCGGCGCATGTACCCGGAGGCGATCGGCCATGGCCTGGACGCGCTCATCGCGCGCCACGGCCTGCAGGATGCGGTCTCGAGCGATGGCGGCGGGCGCACGGGCCGGCATTCGGCGCTGGGCGACGCGCGCGCGATCTGGCGCTTCGTGCAGCTGCTCTACCGGGAGCGCGAGGGCGAGGAGATCGAGCGCGCCGTGCGGCGCCTTCTCAAGATCCCCAGCCTTCCGCCGCAGCTTGCGCCCGATGCGCTCGAGGGACTGCCCGAAGGTCCCGGCGTGTATCGCTTCTACGGCGTGAACGACCTGCCCATCTACATCGGCAAGAGCGTGAACCTGCGCGAGCGGGTGCGCTCGCATTTCTCGAGCGACTACGTGACCTCGAACGACCTGCGCATCTCGAGCGAGATCCGCCGCATCGAGGTGGAGGAGACCGCGGGCGAGCTGGGCGCGCTGCTGCGCGAGGCGAGGCTCGTGAAGGAGCTGCTGCCGCTGCACAACCAGAAGCTGCGCCGCAAGATGAACGCGTGCTTCATCCGGCTGCCGGACCTCGGCTCCGCGCCGCAGGTGGTGAAGGCGAAGGACATCGACTGGGGCGCGCGTGCCGTGGGCGCCGAGACGCTGTACGGGCCCTTCGCGACGCGCCAGCAGATCCGCGCGACGCTCGAGCACCTCGCGGGAGAGCACGGCCTTTGCTGGCGTCAGCTGGGTTGGGAGAAACGCGGCGGCCCATGCTTCGCGCGGCAGGTGCGCAAGTGCAAAGGTGCTTGCATCGGCGAGGAGACGCCCGAGCAGCACAACCTGCGCCTCGCCACGGCGCTCGCGCCACATCGCCTGGCCGACTGGCCGTTCCCGGGGCGCGTCGCGGTGATCGAACGCCATCCGGAGGGGCGCATCGAGGAAGCGCACGTCTTCGAGCGCTGGTCGCACATCGGCACGGCGCGAAGCGAAGACGAGCTCGCCGATCTCGCCACGACGCGCGCCGAGATCGATTTCGACCACGACATCTACCGGATCCTCGCGAGCTACATCGCGAAGCACCGCAATGACGTGCGTCCGCTCGCGCCTCCGGGATTCGAGCGGGAAGCGGCCTAGGCGTTCCTAGATCAGCTCGCCTTGAGCGCCGGGCTCCGTGGCCGCGTCGGCGAGGCACTCGGGCCCTTCGTTGTTCACGTTGCTCACCACGCGGCTCACGGCACGCAGCGCCACGGCGCCTTGGTACGGCTTCACGAGCGCGCTCGCCGTGGCGACGTCGCCATCGAGCCACGCCTGCTCCGATTCGCGGGGCAGGATCACCGGCATCCGGTCGTGGATCGGCGCGACGGCATCGTTGGCATCGGTCGTCACGATCGTGAAGGTCTCCACGGCCGCGCCGCCGCGTGGCCGCCACGACTCCCACAACCCCGCGAGGGCGAACAACGGTCGGTCCGGCACGGTGATCGCGAAAGGCTGCTTGTGGCCCGGCGTTGCCTTCCACTCGAAGAAGCCCGTCGCGGGAACGAGGCAGCGGCGCTTGGCCATCGCTTCGCGGAACGCGGGCTTTTCCGCGGCGCTCTCGCCGCGCGCGTTGATCATCTTCGTGCCCACGCCGATGTCCTTCGCCCACGCCGGCACGAGGCCCCAGCGCAGCATCGCGATCTCGCGCGCGCCGCTTTCGCCATTGCGCACCACCGGCGCTTCCTGCGTGGGCGCGATGTTGAAGCGGCGTCGGACGTGCTCGTTCAGGGGAACCGAGAACGTGTACGCGATCACGTTGCCGTCCGCGTCGAGGAAGTATCGCGAGCACATGGGCCCATTTTACGGGAGTGCGCTATGCTGGCGGCGCGGAGGACTCGATAACATGAAGATCCTGCAATGGACCCTCGCCGTCGTCGGCGCGATCGCGCTGGCGCTGGTGGTGGGCGGGCTCTTCGCACCGTCGAAGTTCCTCGTGAGCCGCTCCACCGTGATCAACGCCACGCCGAAGAAGATCTACGACCTCGTGGTCGAGCCGAAGCTCTGGGCGGGCTGGAGCGAGTGGAACCGCCGCGACCCGGGCATGAGGATCACCTACAAGGGGCCGCCCTTCGGCATGGGGGCCAGGTGGGAATGGGTGAGCAAGACCGAGGGCAGCGGCAGCATGGAGTTCACGCACGTGGAGCCCGACAAGGCGGTCGAGTACTCGCTCTACTTCCCCGAATACAACATGCGTTCGTCGGGGGCGCTGCGCCTGGAGCCCGAGGGCAATGCCACGCGCATCACCTGGACCAACCAGGGCGACGTGGGCGGCAACCCGCTCAAGCACTATCTCGCGCTTTCGATGGACCGCCTGGTCGGGCCCGACTTCGAGGCGGGGCTCGCGAACCTGAAGGCGCTCGCCGAGAAGCCGTGACGGACGCCGCGCCTATCCCGCACGTAGAGGCCTCGCGCTCCTGCCCCAGCTGCCACGCCTCCATGCGCCGCCAGGCCTTCGCGAGCCGCGCGGTGACCGGCCGCGGCGTGGACCTCGACATCTGCTTCGCATGCCACGGCATCTGGTTCGATCCGTTCGAGAGCGCCCAGCTTTCGCCGGCGGCGATCCTGCAGCTCTTCGAGCTCATCCGCAAGCAGGACGATCCCCCACGGCCGCTCGCGGTGACGTGCACGTGCCCCGCGTGCCACCGCGCGCTCTCGCTCACGCACGATTTCGAGCGGACCAACCGCATCACGTACTTGCGCTGCGCCGCGGGGCACGGGCGCTTCACCACGTTCATGCAGTTCCTGCGCGAGAAGAACTTCGTGCGCACGTTGAGCCCCTCGGAGGTGAATCACCTCCGCGCCGTCGTGTCGCAGGTCAAGTGCTCGAGCTGCGGCGCGCCGGTGGACCTCTCGCGCGACATGGAATGCAGCTACTGCCACGCGCCCATCGCGATGCTCGACGCGGACGCGGTGGGCAAGACAATCGCCGAGCTGCACGCTTCGCAGGACGCGCGCTCGAAGGCGATCGACCCCGCGGAAGCGCTCAATGGCCTGCTGGCGGGCGCGCACGACGAGCCGCCGGACCTCGTGCGCGGCGCCATCACGCTCATCATGGATGCAATCACCTGAGAAACCGGAGAACGACATGAAACGCGCAATCCTCTTGGCCGGCGCGGCCCTCCTTCTCGCGTCGTGCAAGGCCCCGGAGCCGCAGGAGCCTCCGCCCAAGCCCTTCGTCGGCACGCACTGGCAGGTGGTGCTGGACCTGCCGCTGAAGGGCGAGCAGCCCAGCATGCGCTTCGGCGACGGGCGCGTTGCGGGCTTCGGCGGCTGCAGCAGCTTCACGGCGCCGTACCTTTCCGACTCGATGGGCGCCGGCACGCTCGTGATCCGCAAGATCCAGGTGGACAAGCGCCTGTGCGACGCGGGCGCGCGCGCCGTGGAGGACCACCTGCTCGAGCAGCTGCAGGGCGTGCAGAGCTACAAGATCCTCGGCGACGCGATGGTGATGCCCGGAATCGCCGGGGAGATCAAGCTGATCGCGGTGCCGTGATCATTTCCTCCGCGCGAGGAACGCGGCGATCGCCGCCTTGGCGGCGGGCTCGGTGAGCATCGCGCGGAAATGCTCGCCTTCGGCGGCGAGTTGCGCGCGGATCGCCTCGCCATGGCGCGATTTCATGAGCGCCTTGGTCACGCGGATCGACTTGGGCGGGAGCGCCGCGAGCTTCGCCGCCTCGCGCCAGGCCGTGTCGAAGACTTCCGCCGCGGGCACGACGCGCGTGACAAAACCCGTCTCGTAGGCCTTCTTCGCGTCGAACGTCTCTCCCAGGAGCAGCAGCTCCGCGGCGCGCTGGTAGCCCGCGAGCTGCGGCAGCAGGTAGCTCGAGGCGAATTCCGGGACGAGCCCGAGCTGCGTGAAGGGCAGGGCGAAGCGCGCGTTGTCCGCGGCGTACACGAGGTCGCAGTGCAGGAGCAGCGTCGTGCCGATTCCCACCGCGGGGCCGGTCACTGCGGCAACGAGCGGCTTTTGCGCCGCGGCTACCGCCCGTAGGAAATGGAACACCGGCGTTTCCTCGCGGTGCGGCGGGCGCTCGGCGAAATCCTCGAGGTCGTTGCCCGCGGTGAACACCTCCGGGGAGCCGTGGAAGAGCACGGCGCGCACTCCCTCGTCGCGCTCGGCCTGTGCGAGGTGCTCGGTCATCGCGGCGTACATCGCCTGCGTGAGCGCGTTCCTCTTCTGCGGGCGGTCGATGCCGATGGCCATCACGGCATCGCGGCGAGTGGCGACGATGTCGGTCATTTTCTCTCGCTCCTGCGGATCAGGAGCCTCAGCCCCGATCCGGTCTTGGCGAGCGGCGCGCCCGATCCGGCCGTCATCACCGGCCGCCCGAGACGTTGATGAAGCCGCCGGTCGTGTAGGAGGCCTCGTCGGAAGCGAGCCAGAGGATCGCGCGCGCCACTTCCTCGGGCTGCCCGCCGCGCTTCATCGGCACGGCGGCCTTCACGCGGTCCACGCGCCCGGGCTCGCCGCCCGAGGCGTGGATCTCGGTGTAGATCACGCCGGGACGCACGGCATTCACGCGGATGCCCTCGCCGGCCACTTCCTTCGAAAGGCCGATCGTCATGGAGTCGACGGCACCCTTGGAGGCCGCGTAGTCCACGTATTCGCCCGGCGATCCGAGCGTGGAGGCCATGGAGCTCACGTTCACGATCGCGCCGCCCTTGCCGCCGTGGCGCGTGGACATGCGCTTCACGGCTTCGCGCGCGCACAGGAACGAGCCCGTGATGTTGGTCGCGAAGACCCGCTCGAAGCGCGCCGCTTCCATGTCGTCCAGGCGCGTCTGCCGCTCGAGGATGCCGGCGTTGTTCACGAGCACCGTGACGTAGCCCAGCTCGCGCGCGGCCGCGTCGAACATGCGGATCACGTCGGCTTCCTTCGCGACGTCGCCCTGCACCGCGATGGCGCGCCCGCCGGCCTGCACGATCTGCTTCACGACCGCTTCGGCCGCGCCCGCGTTGCTGAGATAGTTCACGCAGACCGCGTAGCCCTCGCGCGCCGCGGCGAGTGCGGTCGCCGCGCCGATGCCGCGCGCGCCGCCGGTCACGATCATCACCGCGTTCGAACGCGTCATGGCGGAATGATACTTCCTTCCTATAATGCGGGGCATGAACCTCTACATCGTCACCGGAACCACGCGCGGCCTGGGCGAGGCGCTCGCCGCGCAGATCGCGAAGGACAAGGACAACGAGCTGATCGCAATCGCGCGCGCGCCCGACGCGGACGTGCCCGGCGGCGTTCGCTTCTCGGCGGACCTGTCCGACCTCGGGGCCGTCGCGAAAGTCGCCGCGCGCATCGAGGCGCGCATTCGCGATCGCCGCTACGACAAGGCCGTGCTCATCAACAACGCGGGAATCGTGCAGCCGGTGGCGCCGCTCGAGAGGGCCGACGCCGCCGAGCTCGAACGAAACCTCGCCGTGAATCTCGTGGCGCCGATGCTGCTCATGCGCGAGTTCCTGCGCGCGACCGAGAGCGGGGCGAAGCTTCGCCGCATCGTGAACATCTCCTCGGGTGCGGGAAGGCGCCCCATCGGCGGCTGGTCGGCCTATTGCGCGGCGAAGGCGGGGCTCGACATGGCCACGCGCGTCGTCGCCCTCGAGGCGCAGTCGCGCGGTCTCGCGGTGGAGGCGGTGAGCCTCGCGCCCGGCGTGATCGACACCGCGATGCAGGAGCGGGTGCGCGGCGCCGATGCGAGCGACTTCGCCGACGTGGAACGCTTTCGCCAGATGAAGGCCGACGGGACGTTGCGAAAGTCCGCCGACGTGGCGGCCGACATCCTTCGTGCCGAGCGCTCGGGGCGCCTCGCGGCCAATCCGGTCGCCGACCTGAGGGAGCTCGCGGCGTCCTGACTGGAATACGGACCGTGCCAGCAATGTTGGCGGGGTTGCAGTAGCATCTTCTTCGCGCCCCCCGAACAACGAACAGGAGACCCCATGAAACGCGCTCCCGCACTAGCCGCGGCCCTGCTCTTCGTCTCCAGCGCCGCGTTCGCATTCCACTGCCCGAAGGACATGGCCGCGATCGACGCGGCGCTCGCCAAGAACCCGAAGCTCACCGAGGCCCAGTTGGCGGAAGTGAAGAAGCTGCGCGCCGAGGGCGAGGCCCTGCACAAGGCCGGCAAGCACCAGGAGTCGATCGACACCCTGGAGAAGGCCGAGAAGATCCTCGGCATCCCGAGCCCGGTGGCCAAGATGTAAAGCCGCAAAGGGCCTGGACGACGCCGCGGCCTCCCGCGGCGTTTTTCATTGGGCCTTGCGGATGAAGGCGACCCAGACGCTCGCCGCGAGGAACGCCGCGAACCACAGGATCGCCCATTCGGGAATCGAAAGGCCCAGCATCGTCCAGTCCACGGTGGAGCAGGAGCCCGAGCCCTGGAAGATCTTCGGCAGCGCCTTGGAAAGCGGGAACGAGCTCACGATGAAGTCGAGGTCGGCGCCGCACGTCTCCACCTTCGGCGGGAAGTGCTGCACCCAGGTGTGGCGTATGGCCACGCCGCCCCCGGCGATCGCGATGAGCGAGGCGAGCCCGCCGTAGGCCTTGAGCATGAGCCCCCTGGGCCCGTGGATGGCTCCCACGAGGGCCACGATGCCCAGCGAGATGAACGCATAGCGCTGCAGGATGCACATCGGGCAGGGGTCGAGCCCTTCCTGCTCCTGCAGGTACATGGCGAAGCCGATCAATGCGGCACAGGCGACGAAGATGGCGGCGAAGGCAATGCGGGGCGTGATTCTCATGGACGCGATTTTCTCATAGGATGGATTCGGGACAGACCATGCCTCTGACACTGCCGGAACGAAAAACGCTCACGCTCGAAGCCGCCCGGGTCGCCCTGGGAGCGGCCGAGGCCGAGGCGCGCCGCAACAACTGGCGCGTGGTGATCGCCGTCGTGGACGATGGCGGGCACACGATCCTGCTCGCGCGGCTCGACGGCGCGCAGTGGTCGAGCGTGTCCACCGCCGTGGAGAAGGCGCGCGCCGCGGTGGCGTGGAAGCGCCCCTCGCGCCTGCTCGAAGAGTCGGTGAATGCGGGGCGCACGGCGTTCGTGTCCATCGCGCAAGGCATGGCGCTGCTGCAGGGCGGCGTGCCCATCGAGATCGATGGGGCGATCGTGGGCGCCGTGGGCGTTTCCGGCGTGAAGGCCTCGGACGACGAGCTGATCGCCCTGGCCGGCGTGAACGCCCTGAAACAGGCCCTCGGCTAGCAATCCACCCCGCGCCCCGGCAAAATAGAGGTCCCGCGGCTTCCGCAAGGGCGGCCGTCGTAACTAATTAAAACAATGGAACTTTATTCCCTCGGCCTCCTCGACACCCTGCGCGCCTACCGCGAGGGCCGCACCACCGTCCAGGACTACGTGGCCTCATGCTCGGCGCGGATCGCGGCGCTCGAGCCGCGCGTGCAGGCGTGGGAATGGTTCGATGCCTCGCGCGCGATGGCCGAGGCCGAGGAGCGTGCCGGCGGGATCCTGCAGGACCTCCCGCTCTTCGGAATTCCGGTCGGAGTGAAGGACATCATCGCCACGCGCGGCATTCCCACGCGCTACGGTTCGCGCATCTTCGCGACCAACGTGCCCACGCATTCGGCGTGGATCGTGCGGCGCCTCGAGGCCCTGGGCGGCCTCGTGATGGGCAAGACAGTGACCACGGAATTCGCGTTCCGCCAGCCCGGCAAGACCCGCAATCCCTGGAACACCGCGCATACGCCGGGCGGGTCTTCGAGCGGATCGGCCGCGGCGGTCGCGGCGGGCTTCGTGCCCATCGCCATCGGCACGCAGACGCTGGGATCGGTGATCCGGCCCGCGGCGTTCTGCGGCGTGGTGGGCTACAAGCCGACGATCGGCGCGATCTCGCGGACCGGAATCCACCCGTTCAGCTCGACGCTCGATACGGTGGGCGTCTTCGCGCGCTCCGTCGCCGATGCCGCGTGGTTCGGCGCGTGCCTCATGGGCACGGATCCGCGCGACGAGGCCACGCTCGGCAAGCCGCCGGAGAAGACCCTGCGCGTGCCGCTCGAGCCGCTCGCCGCGCCTCCGCGCCTCGCCGTCGTGCGCACGCCCAAGTGGCCCCTTGCGAGCGACGTGCAGAAGCAGGACTTCGATTCGTCCCTCGCAAAGCTGCAGGCCGCGGGCGCATCCATCCGCGAGGTGAATCTTCCGAAGCTCTTCGACAACGCGTGGGACAACGTGATGACGATCATGGCGCACGACGCCGTGAAGAGCTTCGCGTCCATCGAATCGCGCCACCGCATCCGCCTTTCGCCGCACCTGATCGAGCTGATCGACCGCGGCCACCGCGTGACGCCCGATCAGTACGCGAGGGCCCGTGCGAGGCGCGACGAGTATCGGCGTTGGCTCGACGGCGTCTTCGGCAAGAACGACGCCATCGTCACGATCCCGGCCACGGGCGAGGCGCCCGAAGGGCTCTCCAACACGGGCGATGCGACGTTCTGCTCGCTCTGGACGCAGGCCGGCATGCCGGCGGTGAACGTGCCCAGCGGTTTCGGCCCGCGCGACCTGCCCCTGGGGTTCCAGGTGGTGGGACGCCATCGCGAGGACGAGAGCGCCCTCAAGGTGGCCGCGTGGGTCGAGTCCGTGTTCGCCTTCAGGCCGGGGCTCGCCGGCTAGTTTCAGTCGCTACTCGAAGATGCACGACGAGCTCGCGCCCTTCGCAGGATCGCATTCCCGCGGCTGCGCTTCCGTCGAGCCATCCGACGATGCGTCGCCCGCGACGACATACGCCTGCGAGACGTAGGTCACCTCGGGTCCCGGTTGCCCTTGAAGGGAGAACCAGCCTTCACCCGCCATGGCCACGGCGGCCACCGCGACCACGATTCTTCCGAGCGCGTTACGCTTGCTGTCCATGAGAGTCTCCTGGCGTATGGAAAAAGGTCTTGCTGGAGGTGCAGCGTGCTCGCCGGGGGAGATCGCGGCTTGAAGGGGCGCTTAATTTTCCTTAAAACCCGCGGGACGCACCGCCGGAGCCCCGGATGGGCCTGAAGCTGGGGATCGACCTGGGCGGCACCAAGATCGAGATCGCCGCCCTCGACACGGCGGGCGCCGTCGTCGCGCGCAAGCGGGTGGAAACGCCAATCGGCGACTATCCGGCCACGGTCGAGACGATCGCTGCCCTCGTGGAAGAAATCGAAGCGAAGCTCGGAACGCGCGGCACGCTGGGCATCGCCACGCCCGGCGCGCGCTCCCTTGCCTCCGGGCTCATCAAGAACGCGAACTCCACCTGCCTCAATGGCAAGCCCCTCAAGGAAGACCTGGAGGCGCGCCTTTCGCGCGAGGTGCGCACCGCCAACGATGCGAACTGCTTCGCGCTTTCGGAGGCGGTCGATGGCGCGGCGCGCGACGCGCGCGTGGTGTTCGGAGCGATCCTGGGCACCGGCGTGGGCGGGGGCATCGTCGTGGACCGGCGCGTGATCGATGGCGCGAACGCGATCGCGGGCGAGTGGGGACACAACCCCTTGCCGCTGCCGGCCGGCGAAGACCTCCCGTTGCCGGCTTGCTACTGCGGGCGCCGCGGCTGCATCGAGACCTATCTCTCGGGCCCCGGCCTCGCGGCCGATCATGCCCGCGTGACGGGCGAGACGGCGGACGCGGCGCAGATCTCCAAGCGCGCCGCCTCGGGCGACGCGGCCTGCGCGGCGGCGGTCGCGCGCTACGAGGCGCGACTGGCGCGCTCGCTCGCCACGGTGTTGAACGTCCTCGATCCGGACGTGGTCGTACTGGGCGGCGGGCTATCGCACATCGGGCGCCTCTACGAGCACGTGCCGCGCCTGTGGGGGCGGCACGTCTTTTCCGACGAGGTGCGCACGCGGCTGGTGCCCCCGGTGCACGGCGATGCGAGCGGAGTGCGCGGCGCGGCCTGGCTCTGGAACGATGCCGTGAATCCGTAAGCCGCACGTGCCCCGTACGACACATCGAGACCCATCGAAAACGGAGACCTCCATGAGAATCATGCTCGCCATCCTCGCGCTCGCGCTTTCCGCCGCATCCCGGGCGGCTCCTCCCACCGCCCCGCCGGGACAAGCCGTCGCGGTCTTCGCCGGAGGATGCTTCTGGTGCATGCAGGGGCCCTTCGACAACACGCCCGGCGTGAAGGCGACGGTCGCGGGCTACACCGGCGGGCACACCGTGAATCCCGGCTATCACGAGGTGTCGTCGGGCACCACGGGGCACGCCGAGTCCGTCGAGGTGTTCTATGACCCGAAGGTCGTGAGCTACGAGAAGCTCCTCGACGTGTACTGGCACAACGTCGATCCCACGGTGATGGACCGCCAGTTCTGCGATT
>Ga0335082_10001752_pt1 | contig 23209 bp, 17 predicted proteins | sample Lox_Sample_41_FD_206718 | JGI IMG/M metagenome (GOLD analysis project Ga0335082, IMG submission 206718) | Soil microbial communities from Loxahatchee National Wildlife Refuge, Florida, United States - Lox_Sample_4.1 | ecosystem: Environmental > Terrestrial > Soil > Wetlands | place: USA...
CCGCTGTGACAGGATTTCGATCTGAAACGGATCCGTGCCGGTAATCAGGGGCGAGAGCTCATGAATCGCCGTTTCCACGGTCTTAGTGAAGTAGTTAAGCGTCCCTTCGCCAGTCCCATAAATCCCGTCGTCAGTCCAAACCCGGGTGAAGAGCCAGTTCTTCCAAGGATTCCCGGCAATAAACGTTTCAATCTTCGAGATGCGCATATTCTCTGTTATTGAACCACGCAGCCCGTAACCAGCCATAATGGTTCCGTGCGCAAAAGAGCCCTCTGCGTGGCGGTCGCCTTGGCGCTTCTGCTGTCCGCCGGCGGCCCCGGGTTCCGAAGCCGTGCCCAGCTCGACGAACATTACGCCAAACACGGCTCCGAGTTCGGCAACATCAGCAAGCAGCAATATCTAGAACTCGCCCAAGAACTACGAGACGCTCCCGTAGGCGGACCAATTCTCGAAGACCGGCGCTCCAACGGCGAGTTCAGCCGCTTCGATCGCCGCAAAGGGTATTTCGGCGCTTACAACCCCGACCGCACCATCCGCACCTTTTTTATCCCCAACGACGGCGAACGCTACTTCCGCCGCCAGTCCCGGAGATCCTATGACTGACCAGGAAATGGTCGACTACCTCCGCGACAACGGCTATCCGGAGCACGTCATCAAAGCCGGCAGAAAAGGCCTGATCGATCGCTGGCGCAAGTTCGTCGAAGAAGTGGAGCGCGGCTACAAGTTCGGCCTGGAAGACTACCGCAACGACCTCGATCTCCGCGGCATCATCGCCATGCTCGGCCTGGATCAAGAGGTCCAGGACCTGGACCGCCGATTCGAATCCCTACTTGCCCATCGTGATAAACGTGTTTGGGAGTCCAATGGGGCTAACCCCTTTTGGGACTTCGGATACCCCGAAAACGCCGGGCCGCATCTACTGCAAGATCTTCAAAACGAAGGTATTAGTACTTAACATCTCAATCTCCATGGACAATAGGTAGATGGTGTGATATTCTGCCTATAGTGTCGCAACTTGGCCATCTTCGTTTGCTGGAAGCGGAGAGCATCCATATTTTGCGGGAGGTGGCTTCGGAGTTTCAGCGGCCGGTGATGCTGTACTCGATCGGCAAAGACTCCTCTGTTTTGTTGCGCTTAGCTCAGAAAGCCTTCCATCCGGGGCGGATTCCGTTCCCGCTGCTGCACATCGATACGACCTACAAGTTCCGTGAAATGATCGAATTTCGCGATGCTTATACGCGTGAAATCGGTGCAAAACTGATCGTTTACACCAACAACGAAGCGATTTCTGAGGGTGCAAATCCATTCCGGCTGGGTACCCAACGCTGCTGCGGATTGCTCAAAACCAAGGCGCTCCTGGACGGCCTGCGCGCCGGTGGATTCGATGCCGCAATCGGAGGCGCGCGCCGCGACGAAGAGAAATCCCGGGCCAAAGAACGCATCTTCTCCTTCCGCGATGCCCGAGGCCAGTGGGACCCGAAGAACCAGCGGCCGGAACTCTGGAACGTGTATAACTCGCGCATCGACCCCGGCGAAAGCCTGCGAGTCTTCCCGCTCTCCAACTGGACGGAACTGGACGTCTGGCAGTACATCCACGTCGAGAACATTCCCATCGTGCCCATGTACTTCGCCAAAGAGCGCAAAATGCTGGTGCGCGGCGAATCGTTGATTCCGCTCGAGCAGCCGTTCATCCCGATGCTACCCGGCGAGCAGCCGCAAATGGTGCGCTGCCGCATGCGTTCGCTTGGATGCAGCCCATGCACGGGAGCGATACGCTCTGATGCCGACACGGTTCCCAAGATCATCGAAGAGCTGATCTCGTTCCGCCGATCGGAGCGCGAGAATCGGGTGATCGATCACGACCAGGACGGCTCCATGGAAATCAAGAAGCGGGAGGGATATTTCTAGTGCTCGCCGCTGTCGACTCTCGCTTATTCGAAATCGAAGCATTTCTCGCGCAAGAGCAGGCGAAGGACCTCCTGCGATTCACTACGGCCGGTAGCGTGGACGACGGTAAGTCCACGCTCATCGGCCGTCTCCTTTACGATTCACAGAACGTCTACGAGGACCAGCTCAAAGCGGTAACGCAAGCGTCGGTCAACCGCTCAGCCGGCCCGATCGATTTCTCGCTGCTCACCGACGGTCTGCGCGCTGAACGCGAGCAGGGCATCACCATCGACGTCGCCTATCGATACTTCGCCACTGCCCGACGCAAGTTCATCATCGCCGACACGCCTGGCCACGAGCAGTACACCCGCAACATGGCGACAGGTGCGTCGACGGCAGATCTGGCCATCATCCTGATCGACGCGCGCAACGGAGTGCTGCCCCAATCCCGCCGGCATGGGTACATCGCATCGCTGCTCGGGATTCCCAACTTCGTCATCGCCGTCAACAAAATGGATCTGGTCGACTACGACGAAGAAGTCTTCCGCACGATCGAAACAGAATTCCGCGGCTTCCTTTCATCGCTCAACGCTCCGCGCGCTTATTTCCTCCCGATAAGCGCGCTGGCCGGCGACAACGTGGTGCGGCGGAGCCGCAAGATGGCCTGGTTCACGGGCCAAAGCCTGCTCGAATTCCTCGAAACAGTTCCTGTTCACGACCGCAAGCACGCGAGCGCTTTTCGGTTTCCCGTCCAACGCGTCGTCCGGCCGGATCAGACCTTCCGCGGTTATGCCGGGCAGGTTGCATCCGGTACGATTCATCCGGGCGATGCTGTTGTGGCGCTACCATCCGGACAGCGCTCGCGGGTCAAGAGCATCGAGACTTTCGATGGCGCGCTCGACGAGGCGATCGCGCCGCAGTCCATCACCCTGACCCTCGAAGACGAAATCGATATCAGCCGCGGCGACATGATCACTTCGGCTCAGCGAGTTCCCGAAGTAGCGCGCCAGTTCGATGCGAGCGTTGTTTGGCTCCATGAACAGCCGCTCGATCCAGCCCGGACTTACCTGCTGAAGCACACCACTCAAACTCTCACGGCCGAAGTGAAGAACATCCGCCATCGGGTGAACATCAGCACTCTTGAAGCCGAGCCCGGCGGACAAATGGAGATGAACGCCATCGGCGTGCTGCGAATTGAAACCAGCAGGCCCCTCTACTTCGACGCCTACACTCGAAACCGGACGACCGGAAGCTTCATCCTCATCGATCCATCGACCAACGCCACGGTAGGCGCGGGAATGATCCTCTCCGCAGTGACTCTGGAGCAGGTGCGGCGCCACGTGATCGCGGTCAAACACGATCACGTGACGCCCGCGGAAAGATTGGCGCGATATCGTCATTGCCCCGCAACGGTTTCGTTAGGCGCCCGAATGCCGCTGGCCCTGCTGCTGGAGCGAAGGCTTTTCGATCGCGGCTGCGCTGTAACAGTCGTCGAAAATTCAGAGACGGCTCCGCTCGAGAAAGCCGGTCTTCTGGCGCTGCTTGTCTCGAAGCAAGCGCCCCACTGGGAACTGCCGGCCGACGACGCGCAGGCTGTTGACCAGATCGTCGAAGCACTCGAGGACTCCGGTGTTCTCCTGCCGCTCGAATCGTTGACCGGCGGCGAAGGCATCTAGGGATGACACTTCAAGAAAAAATCGAGGAAGCGTCGGGCCTGATTCGTGGCGTTTTCGAGGATCACAGTGAGCCCGCTTGCGTCACCTGCTCCTTCCAAACCGAGTGCATGGCGCTGGTCGATTTAGTGATCGCACAGCGACCTGCCATCCCAGTGCTGTTCCTCGAAACCGGCTACCACTTCCCTGAGACCTACGCCTATCGCGACCAGATGACGACGCGCATGCGGCTAAACCTGGTGAACCTCGCGTCCAAGCAAACTGTCGCGGAGCAGGAATCGCAGTTCGGGATTCTGAACCAAACCGCTCCGGATCGCTGCTGCGGAATGCGCAAAGTCGAACCGCTGTTTCGAGGCCTGGACGAGTACGGTGTGTGGTTCACTGCCCTGCGCCGCGAGCAGTCGCCTACGCGCGCGAACCTGCAGCCGCTCGATCGCTTCAAGCTGCCCACTGGAAAGCAACTTTGGAAAGTGAGCCCGCTGGCAAGCTGGACGAATGCCGATGTTTGGGCATACCTGAAGCAGCGGGAAATTCCCGTGCTTCCTCTATACGACCAAGGCTACACGAGCATCGGTTGCGCGCCCTGCACTACGCCCCCCGCCGATCCCGACAATCTGCGATCAGGCCGCTGGGCCGGGCGCAAACTCGAGTGCGGGATTCACATCTCAAGCGAGTAACACAATGGAAATCGTACTCGGATTCCTGATTGCAGTCGCCATCGGAATCACCGGTGTAGGCGCAGGCATTATTACCGCTCCTGTTCTCATTCTGTTCTTCCATCTTTCGCCGGCCTACGCAGTGGGAACCGCGTTGGCATTCGCCGTAGCAGTAAAGCTCCTGGTCGTTCCGATGCAGCTCTTCCGGAAACAAGTGGATTTCCGCGTCTTGGCCTACATGCTGGCAGGCGGACTGCCTGGAGTCTTAGCCGGCTCCCTGATACTGGCGAAACTCAACGTTCCCGGCAAACAAGGAATCCTGTACGCGACGCTCGGATCCACGATCGTCTTCATGGCTGCACTGAACCTGTATCGACTGTGGCTGAGGCCAGCGAATCAAGCGATTCGGGACCGGTCAAAATGGCTGCCACTGATCACGCTGCCGATCGGCGCCGAAGTGGGCTTCTCCTCCGCCGGCGCGGGCGCCATGGGATCTCTGGTCTTACTGGCCATCACTCCACTAACCGCCGCCCAAGTGGTAGGCACGGATCTGTTCTTCGGCCTCTGCGTTTCGCTCGTCGGCAGCGGCTTTCAACTTAGTGCTGGCAATTTCGATCCTGCAATACTCACTAAGCTCATCATTGGTGGCTTGGCTGGAGCCTTCGCCGGGACATATCTGGCAGCATTGGCTCCGCAACGGGTCTTCCGCGTGGCACTCTCACTATGGTTGATCTCGCTCGGCATTCAGTTGTGCTGGAGCGGGCTTCACTCTTAGGACCAACCTCCGGTTTGTCTGGGCAAGCCGGAGGCATGCCCAACTACTGACAGCGCGGCATTGGCATCAACTTGCCAAGCATACTGATTCCGGTCTCATGGGGATTCTTCACCGAAATCATGCTCGGCTCCACCAGAGCAATGGCGCCGAAGATACCGGTGACCGGCGGTCCGTCTTCGGTGAGTCCGGACTCGTAAGAGGATACGACGGCCGTCTGATGTGTCGCAGTATTGAGCGTGAAGATGTCGCCTCCGGCTCCGAACAGGTAGAGCACGCCATTCACGATGCCCGACCCGATGACCAGATCGCTCAGGTCTACAGGATAATTCGACACGGCCGTTGTTTTGGGATCGATGACGAATAGACTTGGGCCTGTCTTCAATGGGCCTTCGAGAATCTGAAGGGTGAAGTATAGTTTGTCGCCATCCCCGTTCAGACTGGTCACCATGTTGCCGGCATACTCAGGCACCTGCTGGGGCAACGATGGAAGCAATCCCACCAGCGTGAGCTGTGCCGTTTTCTCGTTGATGCGAAACAACCGGTTTGAAAAATCGAGAGCGTACAGAGTGCCGTCGGTAAGCGCGCCCACCACGCTGACACCATCAGGACCAACATTCGCGCCGGTATGGGTATCGCCTACATCGGTTACATTACCGTCCAACGTGATTTTGAGCAGATGGCCGGTGACGCCATCCACCGTATAAAAAGGACCACCCGCCTTGCCAGCGATGCCATCGGGAGTATTCGCAAGCCCTTTTCCGACGGGCGTGAAAGCCCCGGTAGCGAGATCCATAATGCCGAACTGGCCGCTGAAATTCAGTACGTAAGCAAGCGGGCACGCGGCGGCTTGGATAGATCCAAAGGCCAGCATTGCGGTCGCGATAAATAAATTCCTAGTGCGTATCATGTCTTTTTCTCCTGTATCAAAAATGTCGTACCTTACTTGCTCTTCCGTGAAACGTCCCGTGCGATTTCGGAGCGACCGTATCGGGTTCCATGGGAGCAATCGCGCCAAAGATACCTGTGAACGGCGGCCCGTCTGGAGTGATTCCGGAATCATATGAGGCGACTACCGCTGTCTTGTGTGTTGCCGTATCCAGCGTGAAGATGTCCCCATTTGCGCCGAACAGGTAGAACACGCCGTTCACCAGACCTGACCCGATCACGAGATCGGAAAGCTTCACGGCATAGTTCGCCACTGCACCGGTCTTGGGGTCGATGACATACAGATTTGGACCGGTTTGTTCCGGGCCCTCGAGAATCTGCAGAGTGAAGTAAAGCTTCTCGCCATCACCGTTCAGACTGGTCACCATGTTGCCGGCATACTCGGGTACTTGCACCGCTAACGTCGATAGATAGGCCACCAATGTGAGCTTCGCCGTCTTTTCATCGATACGAAACAAGCGGTTTGAGAAATCGAGCGCGTACAGTGTGCCATCAGTCATGGCTCCTACCACGCTGACGCCGTTCGGACCGACATTCGACCCTGTATGTGTATCGCCGATATCGGTCACATTCCCGTCCGTAGTGAGTTTGAGCAGATGGCCAGTGACGCCATCCACGGTATAAAAAGGACCACCCGGCTTTCCGGCAATTCCGTCAGGCGTATTCTCAAGTCCTTTTCCGACGGGCGTGAACACCCCAGTGGCCAGATCCATCAGACCGAACTGGCCGCTGAAGTTCAAAACGTAAGCATATGGACACGCGACGGCTGGTATGGCTCCAAGCATCACCAGCACGGTCGCGGCCATGAAGACTTTCGAGCGTTTCATTTCTTCTTCTCCTGTATCCAGAAATTTCGTAGCCGTCGCAGCCGGCTCATGAACCGGATGAACCAATACGTTCTGGTCCTCTCCACCGAAACCGTGATGTCGATTCTGGCCTTCATAGGGTTCTGATAAAATCGGCTAGACGTTACGGGGTGCAGAATAATCGCAAACGCTTCTCGAAGTCGTTTGCCGGCGGTGAGACTTCGGTTAAATCTCGGTTAGAGCCGGGAAATGCTTGCGCATGAGTAGTTTGTACAGCTTTGGAGAGTTCCGGTTAGACCCTGCCAAACGGGCGCTCCTGCGCGGAACGGAGTCTGTAACTCTTGCTCCGAAGGCATTCGACCTCCTGTTGGTGCTCATTGAGAACCGCAGCCGGGTTCTCACCAAGGACGAATTGCTCAAGGCCGTATGGCCGGACACGTTTGTCGAGGAAGGCAACCTCAAATTCAACGTATCGGTGATCCGAAAAGCCCTCGGGGAGGATTCCTGGATAGAAACACTGCCCCGCCGCGGCTATCGATTTGTTGGCGACGTCCACCAGATCAGTGAAGAGGAAACAACTTCCGCGGAAATTCTGGGAGTGCAGGTGCGAGACCGCGCCCAGGTCCAGGTCAGCCTAGAAGCTGAGCTGAACCCGTTCGCTACGTTAACGCGAGTAGCGATCGTACTGTTGATCCTAGCCGCCGTCGGTGGTTTCATATGGTGGCGTGCGCATCCTCGCCAGGAGATCCGCTCGATGGCGGTTCTTCCGTTCCAGTCCTTTGCGGCCAGTGGAGCTGATCGTCAAATGGAGCTCGGGCTCACCGATAGCTTGATCGGCCGGCTGGGATCGGAAGGTAACTGGCTGGTTCGTCCCACGGCTTCTGTCCGAAGCTACGCCGGCGTCGATCGCGATCCTGTAGCCGCGGGCCGGACCCTGCAAGTGGACGCGGTGCTCGATGGGAGCATCCAGCGCTCCAACGATCGGATTCGCCTGACCCTGCAAATGCTTCGTGTCTCCGATGGCCGCCATTTATGGACGGGCAAGTTCGATGAGAAACTGACTGACCTATTCTCTCTGGAGGATCAGATTGCCGTTGAGGTCGCACGAGCCTTGAGCGCGAGAGCCCCGCGCCAGGCCGCCTCGAAGAGCCGCTCGGCATCACCGGAGGTCTATGAACTGTACTTGACCGGCAGGCATTACTTCAACGAGGAGAAGGCGCGCACGCGCGAAGCGGTTCGAAATCTCGAGCTCGCCGTCCAGAAGGACCCTGGCTTCGCGCCGGCCTATGGAATGCTGTCGCTATCCTATTGGCAATTGAGCCAGCGCGGCGTGGAGGCTTCGCAGGAGATCCGAGACAAGATGCGCGCGGCGGCGCTGAAAGCTGTCGAATTGGACGATGCCAGCGCCGAAGGACACGTCGCCATGGCTTTCGCGAAGATGTGGCTCGATTTTGATTGGGATGGATCTGAAAAGGAACGCAAACGCGCGCTGGAGTTGAATCCGAACGAGGGATTGGCGCTTGTCGCGTGGGGCATGAAGTGCATCGCCATAGGCCGGTTCGACGAGGCCACGGAAGCGTACCGCAAGAAACTGGAGTTGGATCCGCGGGAGATCATGAGCACCGAAGCCATGGGTTACCCGTACGCATATAAGGGCCAGTATGACGAAGCTCTTAAGTGGTATCAGAAAGCCCTTGAAATAGATGGACGCTTCGCTCAGGCATACGGTGACATGGCGGCGGTGTACACCCTGAAAGGAATGTATCGGGAATCAGTTCAGGCAAACCTGAAGGCAGCCGCGCTTTCGGGAACGCCACCGGAACGAATTGCCGAGCGCCTTCGTTTGTTCGAGCAGAAGGGCATGGAAGCCTACAGAAGGGACGCTTTGGAATCGCAACTGAACGCAGTCAGCCAGGGAAGGTACGTTTCGCCGTTGTCCATCGCGGGCGGCTACGTGAATCTTCGCGAAAACCAGAAAGCTCTCGACTGGCTGGAAAGGGCATACGAACAGCATACCTTCCAGATTCTCTTCCTGAAGACGTGGCCTGTGTGGGCGCCCCTTCGCGGTGAACCGCGCTTTCATGACGTACTTCGGAAAATGCACTTGGAATAGGCAACGGAGTTTCTTGCACACCTTCGGCGAGTTTCGCTTTGACGTAATCAGCGGCGAATTGTGGCGCCGCAGTGAAAGAGTTAAACTGCAGCCCGTGCTGGCGCGACTGCTTACCCAGTTCGTTTCCAGGCCGAATGAATTCATCGAGCGCGCGGAATTGGTGAGCCAGGTCTGGCCGGCGGGAGTCTTTGTAGATAGCGAAAACAGCCTGAATAATGCGGTGGCGAGATTGCGGCGAGTCATCGGTGCTCATTGGATCGAGGTCCTCCCCAAGCGTGGCTATCGTTTTCGTCAACGTGTGAGATCCGCGCGCCGGCGTGTCGATCCAGTTGTGGAGCGGGCCTGCACGCTCGGGCTACATTTCTGGAATCGTACGACGGCCGCTTCGCTCGATCGCGCCGTGGCAAGTTTCAACGACGCCATCGCTCGCGATCCGGGGCATGCCGAGGGCTGGGCGGGGCTCGCTGAAACCTATTTGCTGCTCGGGGACGACGTGGTGAGCGGCATGCCTCCGCAAACCGCGCTCGATCGCGCGAGGTCGGCCGCCGGTAGGGCGCTTGACCGATCGCCCGATTGTGCCCGCGCGCTGGCGGTCCATGGGATGGTCTTGTGGCGCTCCGGCTGGGACTGGAAGGAGGCGGAAAGACATCTTCGCGCCGCGATCGCCATGGACCGGTCCGCGTCGACGCCGCATGTATATTACGCGTGGTTGCTTCGTGCCACCGGCCGTGCGAATCATGCCGAAGCCGAGATCGCTCGCGCTCTGGAACTGAGCCCGGTTTCATCGTTCGTCAGCGCGAACGCCGGACTGATGCTCTATTTCGGACGCCGTTATTCCGACGCGATCGCGCACTTGCACCAAACTTTGACGCTGGACGAACACTACCCGCTCGCATATCTGGCGTTGGGCCTGGCATTCAGCGCGGTGCGCGAGTCCGAGAAGGCTGTGCAATCGCTACAAGGCGCGGTACGCCTTGCGGGCAACCGCGTGGACTACTATGGCTCGATGCTTGGTTATGCGCTCGCGGCAGGGAATCACAACACGCCGGAAGAGTTCGTCAACGGCCGCGCGTTCGATCGCGCGCTGGTTCATCTGGGACGCGGCGAGATCGGCCCATCCGTCGATTGCCTGGAAGTGGCGTTCGCCGAGCCGTCGAGCCATTTTGCGTATCTCGGGGTCGACCCGCTCTTCGATCGGCTGAGGCGCGAGAAGCGCTTCCGCAACCTCACGAAATCCATTGGCATCCCTTGACCGCAATTTAAGAAGGCGGTGATTTTTTTCCGCGGGAGCGAACGTTAGAATCCCTGCATGCAGGGAACCGCATCTTTGCGTTGGAGGGTGTTCGTGGCTGGTTGCTCACTCACGATTCCCCTGTTCAGCCAGCCATCTGTCGATCGAGTCCTTCATGCTGCGACTTTGCGAGTTCCCCAATTCGCTTACTCGGGCATTGCCCAGGGATCGCTCGCCATCGCCCAGGGATCGGGACTGGGTCCGGCTGTTCTTCAGCAAGTGTCGACGTATCCGCTTCAGAAGACGCTGGCCGGAACTTCGGTAACCATTACCTCCGGCAGCGTAACGGTGGACGGATTGATGGTTTACACATTGGACCGGCAGATCGCCTTCATCGTGCCGTCGGCGACGCCATTGGGTGCGGCACAACTTCGCATCACTTTCAACGGGAAGACCAGTGCGCCGGCCTCCATGATCGTCGTGCGCAACAACATAGGACTTTACACATGGCCGCAAGATGGGAATGGGCCCGCAATCGTTACCGATGCCATTAGCGGGGCGTTGATCACTGTACAATCACCCGCGAAACCCGGCCAGTTCATTACTCTGTGGGCCGATGGCCTCGGCCCGGTGACCAGTGACGAAACTCAGCCGCCGACGGTGGCGGATTTCGGAGGAGACCTTACAGCGTGGATTGGAACCCAACATGCAGCCATAACGTATCGCGGCCGAAACCCATGCTGCACGGGCCTGGATCAAATCAACATCCGCCTGCCCGACGACCCTGCTCAAGGATGCTACGTGCCGATGTACTTGAAAAGTGATAGCGCGCCGTACATCAGCAATGTCACGACGCTCCCCATCACCAATGATGGGAAACCTTGCGCGGATGTTTTAGGCATTCCGTCGTTGAGCGTGCTCGACAAAGATCATGTCGTCACCGGCTTGAGTTTGTTCGAGCGGAATTTCAGCCGCAATAGCAACGGGTCCACCAGTACCGCTGATTTTCTTCACATGATTTACGTCAAGACCGATCAGGCATACTACAACAACGCCGAAACGCAGAATCACCTGGGCAGTGTCGCTCCGGGAACTTGCATCGTCGACCAGATCGACAACAATAGCCGTTACGATCCACTGAACCAGACGCTGCTCGACGCCGGACCAACAATCACGCTGACATCGGGCGGCACGGTGTTTCGTTTTCCGCACGATGACTTTGGCGGATACGGCGCCTTCATTCAAGGCGCCAGCCCGTTGGACTCCAGCGGAGCGGGTTCGCTGAGCAATGGTAGCGGGGCGCAGGTTCCTGCATTCACTCTGACGTTTACTACTCCAGCGCTAGCGAATTTTCAGTGGATAGAGCAGTCCACGTTGTCGACGATCCAAGTAGCAAAACCGTTCACGGTCACCTGGACCGGAAGCGATCCCGATGGATTCGTATATATCGCCGGCGGCTCTAACAACACAACGTTGAACATGACTTTCACCTGCCGTGTATCCGGCGCCCAGAGTGCGTTCACCGTCCCGAGCGACATTACTCGATTTCTTCCGTCAGGGGCAGGGTCCTTGAGTGTGACTTATCGCCGACCGGTCCCTGTTAGCGGTCTGCCGCCAGGATTTGACGCCATGCGCTATGAGCGCCAAGTGGTGCGTAGCCGGCCGGTCGTTATTGAATAACTTCCGAATCGCTGCTACGGCACGAGCATCACAGGCGCCTGCCAGAATGCCGCTTTCTGCGAGGTTGGATCGAGAACCGTGACCTGGAACGTATACCGGCCGGCGGGAAGTTTGTCTAGCGAAAGAGTGTAACGCATCGGCATGGTCTTCAGCCGGTTGCTCCAGCTCTGCTTTACTTCGAGCGGTGCGGTCTCAAAGGCTTTCACCGATCCGCGATAGAGTGTGACGAAAGTCAGCAGTGGTTGAGTGCTCGCGGCGCCTGGTTCGTAAGCCTGCAGATAGACGTACATCTCCCGGCTCTTGCTGAAGACACGCGTGACGCTGGGGATCAACTTTTCCCCCTGGTCGACGAGCGGGTTGGAAGTCTCGGCTCTGTCTTTGTTCTTGAGCGCGTTGTAGAGGGCGTCCTTCAGGGGAACTTTCTGACTGCTCAAAACTACCGAACTGGTGGGAATCCGCTGCTGTTCTTTGTTCAGGTTGGGAATGACGAAGTTGGCGTGATACGTTCCGATGCGACCGGTCTCGGCATCGCGCGCGAGGAACTTGATCTGATACTTTCCGGGAAGCAGGGTGAAGCCGGTGTCATATTCAATGGGCCGTTTCGCAAGTTCGGCCGCGGTAGCCCCGGTGAGCTTGATGTCTACCTTGTCGCGGACGTTCTGCATTGTGCTTCCGTGATTATCCTTCACTTCGCCGATGAAATCGATAAGGGTATGTTCCGCTCCTCCTCGCCGGGCAAGCGCGAGTTCGCTGCCGGGTATCTTTACGACTAGCGGCACGAAGTATTCCGACCCGTTCAACTGGAAGTAATTCACCTCGATTGCGATGGTCAGTTCGGTAATGGGGTCGGCGAGCATCAAAGCGTCTTCGAGCTGGCGTTCCTTGTCGGAGGCGGTGAACTTAGCAAATTCCTTGCCGGTGAAGTAACCCTGGCGATAATCCAAGCTTGCGGATAGGTTGCCATTGAGCGAGATCTTGATGCGGCGGAACTTTCCGTCCAATGCGGTATTGCTGGTGTAGTAGCCGATGATGTAATAGCTGGAGACCGATTTCTGCGCCCGCACCATTCCCGCGGCGAGGTCGTTGTTATCGAGGAATGCTTTTCCGCCAGTGTCGGCCGCCATCGCCCAGAGCGTATCCTGGGACTGCTGGAAATTGGCCGCGACCGCTTGGGCCGAAGCGCCGGTGTACATGGCCAAGCCGCCGGGCGATCCCTTCGTCGCATCGCCGAGAGGAGCTTCGGCAACAAGCCCACGCGCATCGATGGGCCAAATGGAAACGCCCGCGCGAATCGAGGCGTTGATGGTGGCGTGCAGTTGCGCCTGGTTGTCGACTCCGTTCAGGCGAAGGCCACTCGCGAAATAGAGCAGCGATTTCTTCTCGCTCAGATTTCCGAGCATCTTGACGGCGGTCTGCAGAGCGGCGAGCTGACGATCGGTATTGAAGATGTTGAACTCGCCATCGTCCTGGCCGAAAGCCGCGCCGGTATCCGCGGTGCTCGCGTCGTTAGGCGTTTCGTCGTTTCCTTCGCCCTCGCCGACGATCATGGTCAGGATGGTGGCTTCCAGTTTGACGCGGTCGGCGGTGAAGTCTTGCAGCACCTGGACGCCTGAGCCGGTGAACATCATGATGGCCGCGAGATCAGCCGAGGTCATCCGGGTGCGGATGAATTTCTGTGCGGCCTTCAGCGCGCGGAGCTGATCGGCGACCTGCATCGCGGTCATGTCGAAGTAGAGGGCCAGCAGGCGATGGTCTTTGTACTTGGTATTTCCGGGCGTCTCAGGCGAAATCTGAGTCGGGTGATATTTCTGGAAGGCCTGGACTTTGACGGAGTCGGGCGTTGGGGTCAGGACTTCGTCAGGGAGCTTCTGGAATTCGAAGAATTTGATTGTTTGCGCTACGCCGTCTTCGGTGACGGTGAAATCCTTGGCGGTGAGACCTTCGATGGGATTTCCGCTCTTGTCTTTTACTACCACCGTCTCGATGACTAGCTGGGTGCTGGTCTGGAACGTTGCTGCTTGGCTGCCGTAGGGGGCGTTTTGGCCGACCTGTTGTGCGAAGACCGGAAACACAATTAAGGCCACGGATAAACACGGATGAACACAGATAGAAAACGAATTTCTTATCCGTGTTAATCCGTGTTGATCCGTGGCTATTACTTTCTTCACCATTAGAACCTCGCACGCATCGTCAATTGGATGCTGCGCATCGGATTGGTGGCGTTGGGCAGACCGAATTGCCTGCCCATGAATGTTGTGTCCCAACTCGGAAATGTGACGTGATTGAGTGCATTGGCGGCGTCCAGGCGCACGTCCAGATCTACTCGATCCGACGCGCGGAACGTGCGGCCGACCGACGCGTTCAAACTAAATTGAGACGGTCCGGTGATGGAGTTACGGCCGGCATTTCCCCAGCGTCCGGAAGCGGGCGCCGCGTATGCCGCGGGATTCAGGAAAAAACCCGGCGGGGCTGCATAGAGATTCGCGCCGGTGTAATCAGGCCGTAGGGGTCCGGTTACTCCGGTTCCATTCACCGCAGCCAGGTAAACCGGCGACAGCGGCAGACCGCTTCCCGCATTGATTTGGGTGACGAAGGTCCACTCTTTGAGCAGCGCGCCCTTCCATCCGCCGAGGAGCGTGCCACCCTTGAGACCCATGCCGGTGGTGTACTGGCCGAGGACTTTCAGCAAGTGGCGCTGATCGAAGCTCGAGAGAGCCCGTTCACCGCTGAGATTGAGCCAGTCCTGCGCGATGACCGGCGGTTGGTTTCGCCCGCCGAACGCGGCGTCGTCAATGGACTTGGAGAAGGTGTAGTCTACGCTTGCCGTAAATTCGCTGTGCAATCGGCGCCGTAATTGCAGTTGTCCGGCTTCACGAGTCGAGTTTCCGTTCGATGTGAGGTACGTAAAACCAGCCGGGCAGGTGAGACACGGGTTCGGCGCTCCGGCCGGATAAGTGTTCGGGAGGAACAGTTGCGCGCCGCGCGTTCCCTTGACGCCCTGATAGGTTGCCGTCATCACCAAAGCACCCGGCAAGTCGCGCTGTACCGAGAGTTGCCAATTCTGCGAGTATCCGGGCCGAAAATTCGGATCGACGGCGAACGTATTGGGCGTAACCGATGACAATACATTGAAGCCGTCGGCGAGCGTAAATGGATTCGAGCGATTGTTAGGAACGCTCAGGCTCTTCGAGAGCGGCGATTGTTGCGCCATTTGTGTCGCGATTGGCAGGTAGACCGAGGTGTTGTAATACACGCCGTATCCTCCACGCACTACTGTGGATGACGCTGCGAACGGACGCCAGGAGAACGCTACGCGCGGCTGAAATCCGTGCCGATTTGGTTGAATCAGGGAACTCGGATATGCGGCGCCGGTCAGTGAGCCGACGGGATGGTTCGCCACGACGGGCGCAACGGCCGAAAACCCGGAAGCCACATCGAGATTCACCAGCCGGCCGTATAGCTCGGTAATCGGCGACCCGTATTCCCAGCGAACCCCTGCGTTGAGCGTGAAGCCGGGGCTGAGACGCCAGTCGTCGGTGATGTAGGCATCATCGAACCAGGAGCGAAAGTATTTGTCGGCGTTTCCATAGGCGATTGCACTGGTATCCGGAATGCCAATCAGGAATCCCGCCAGATCGGAACCGGTTCCCGCCGACGGTTTGCCATTCACGATTGCCTGGGTAGCTGCGCCGGTGAAAGTAAAAGTACCACGCGGATTCTGCTGGGAGAGCAGGTTGAATTGCTGCCGCCGGAGATCGCCGCCGAACGTAATGTTGTGGCCACTGCGGCTCCAAAGCATCGAGTAAGACGCCCCGCTCGTTTGATTGCGGACGAATGAGGGCGTTGCATCCGATAGGCTTCCAATGCCGCTGGCGAAATCGAGATTCGGCGGGCCCCAATTGATCGGCTCCTGATTGTTGCCGGTGATTCCAGCGTCGGCTGAAACGTTCTGGCGATTCTCGAAATAAGCGGTAGTGCGCACGTCGTAGCGGCTGAACTGATAGCCCAGCGTCTGAAAGAGCCGTGGCGAGAAGGTATGACGCCAGTTCGCGGCGCTGTTGATCCCCAGCGTGTTCGTGGCATCCAGAAAGCCGAAGGCGTTCGGGCTGTCAGTGCGGATGCTCTGATAGGCGAAATTTCCGGAAACTTGATTTTGACGGCCCAAGGCGCGATTCACGCGCGTCTGCAGATTGTCTTGATGGGTGTTGGTGTTGATCGGAATCTGATAGTTGTAGCGCGCGCTGCCCGTGAAGTTCGGTAGCGGGTAAAAATTCAACAAGGCCTGTGCCTGCGGGCTGAGCTGGCTCTGAGGAATACGGTTGTTCTGAAACGGCGCCCCAGTTTTCGGATCGACGAACTGGATCGGTTGTCCGAGAGAATTCAAGGTCTGAGAAAAGTCGCCGTTGCGTTCCAGCGCCGTAGGCATCAGCGTCGATTGAGCGGTGGAATTGCGGTTTCGCGTCCACTGATAGTTGACTGTGAAGTTGGGGCCGTTACGAAACAGGCGAGGAATTCGCATCGGGCCGCCGAACGAAAACAGACCGGTCATGCGATTGTATGCCAATTTTGGCGTGTCCTGACCAGTCAAAGAAAACGGACGCGCATCGAGCGCGGCGTTGTCTAAAGTGATGCCGATGTTGCCGTTGTAGAGCGATCTCAAATTGCGGCGATTGTTGCCGAAGGCCGGGCCCAGTCCGAAGGGCGAACTGGCGCTGTTGTTGGTGCTGCCGTTGATCAGAAATCCATCCGTCGCGCGTTGGCTGAGATCGCCCGAACCGTCCGCACCAAAATTGTTCGCATCATTTGGGGCAGTGGTTGCGTCGCCGGCGCGCGATCCGCCATCTGGTTGTTTCTCTGATTTAGCGCCCGATGATTCGATGCTCTGCGCGACCGTTGCGGGAGCGGGACCTGCCGACATCGCTACAGCGTTGACTTGTTCCCGTGGTAGCAGCTTTAGCTCCCACTCTAATGCGGGAGTGCCGGAGACGACGGTAACGTCGCGCTTCAGCGTCTCAAAGCAGAGCATCTCCACTTGGATCGTCCAGACGCCGTCGACCAGGTCAGGAAAAGAGTAGACGCCCTGAATGTCGCTCGCGGCGACGAATTTCTTGTCCGCCTGAGTCGCCGTCACGGTCGCACCGGGCAACGGCAGGCCGCCGAACTTTACGACCCCACGCTGCTCCGCGGCTAACAGTGGCAGCATCGCCAGTAGCGCGGCAGTCGTGTAGCGGGGCATCTTGCAAACATACATCGCAGGGCAATTCCACTCTTAGTTTTCTGAAGGCTTCTCTAGCTTATCGATGACCAGAATCTCAACGGGACCCTTCTGCGATTCGAGCTTAAGCCCAAGCTGTTCCTGCAGCGCCGTGAAAATGGTCGGACCTGTGTCGGACGCAGGATGGCTATCTCCACCTCCGTCACCTCCGCCGAACATCTGGGCCTGGTCCGGGGTCCACTCCAGGTTGATCTCATAGTTTCCCTTGAGCCCGGTCTTGTCGATCACAGTTCGTCCCAATTGATTCCCCAACTGAGTGACGAACATATCCAGGGACATCGACTCGCCGCTGATCTTGCCTCGGCCCATCATGACCCGGCGTTGCTGCTGGTTGTCGCCCTTGCTCTCTTTGAATTTGGGCCCGTTCTTGCCAATCACCAGTGCGTACACCGGCAGCTCCTTCGACTCGCGATGGAACGCCAATTGGAACCGGTCGACCAACAAAGACTGAAGCATTACTCGAACTTGCTCCATGGGGACATTGTCATCGCCTTCCGCTTTCGCGACGATGTCGTAACGGTCGGAGCCCATCCAGGACGGACCGCCGGTCACCTGAAAATCGCGTACGTTAAACGCCTGCTGAATAAGCAGCCGCGCGGGGATGTTCTTCAAGTTGAATCTGCCTCCGGGCAGGAATTGGAACTGGATCCGGCGATCGTCTTCTTTGCTCGGCTTGATGGAGGCGACTTCGAACGACTTCGGTGCTGTTGCGGAGGGCGTTGATTGTGCGCGGCCCTGCCGCGCGTTCATCAGGCCGATGGCTATGGGTCCGGCTACAGCGCCGATACCGAGCGCGCATACCAGCAGTTTCTTCCCCAAGTCCAGATTGTTCGCGATGCGATGATTCATGATTCCCTCGATTCTTTTCTTTAAATCCGATCCGGTCACACCGGCTGTACAGGCTAATGGCGATTCCAGGTAGAACTTGCAGACGTTCAAAATGCCTTCCGCGTAGATCTGCGGAGCATTCCCTAGCCGCAAAACTTCTTCGTCACAGGCTCGCTCCCGTTCTTCCACCAGACGCGAACCCATCCACCAAACCAGTGGATGGAACCAGAAGACGGCTTCCACCAACATGTGAATCGCCGCGGCCAGATTGTCCCCGCGTCGCAGATGACAAAGTTCATGGGCGAGGATCGACTCGAGTTGCGCATCGGTGAGGCGTTCGGCGATTCCAGAAGGCAACAGCAGGGCCGGCCGGAGAATGCCAAAGATGCCCGGCTCGAGCGTGGACGCGGAGGACCGTAATTGGATGGGTCCTTCGATCCCCGTGGTGCGTTGCAGATGACTGAGCATTTCCCGCTCGCGGCCTTCGTTTAATGGCAGGCTCCCTCGTGCAACAGTGTTGATCCGCCGCCAGCGTAGGGTCCAGAGCAAGAAGATAGACGCGCAGCCGGCGGCCCAGATGGATAACAATGAGTCCGGGATAATGGAGCGATTCAACGTTTGCTGACGATGCCTTGCGGCAATCGTCTTTTCCGGCGCGAAGGGTTGGCTAATTTGTTGCAGCGCCACGGAGAGTCCCGGCTGAGCAGGCTTCGCAGTCTCCGGCCGCCATGTCAGTTGATTGCCGAGCGCAATCAATAGCGAAAACGGGATCAGGAATTTCACCGATGCGGTGAGCCACAGCCAATGGCGAGCCCGCGCGTGATTGTTTCTCAATGCGAGCGTCAACAGGGCCACTGCCGCCGCGAAGAGCGTCGACTGCCAGAGGTGATTGGCTAACGGTGCCAGGGTTGTTGTCATTGAGCTGCTTCCTTTCCCGCGAGCTTCTGTAGCGCCTGCTCCGCGTCCTTCACGTCGTCGAGGGTGAGCTTTCCGGATTCGATCAAGTGTGCCATCACCGGCTGCGTTCGGCCGCCAAACAAGCTCAGCAGCTCGTCAATCAAGCGCCTTTGGGCCGCGTTGCGCGATACGACTGCTTCAAAGATATGTGCGTTGCCGATCTTCTTGGTTCGCCGCAGCACTTTCTTGCCTTCCAGCCGATAGACGGTGGTTTGGATCGTAGTGTAGGCCGGCCGGTCGGACTCAGGGAATGCTTCCTGAATCTCTCGGATGGAGGCAGGGCCGCGAGCCCAAAGGGCCTCCATAATTTGGAGTTCTAGCTTGGTGAGTCGTGGCAAAGGCATGATGATCTACTATTGTTGTTTGTAATTCTACTATGGTGATAAGACGAACAGGGGTTCGTTTTGTCACGAAAGAAAAAGCCGTGTGTTTTTAGAAGCTTACTGCTCGTTGAGGACGACGACTGGATCGACTTGCATAGCCCGTTGGGCCGGGCGAAGGCACGCTGCCAGGGCGATGCCGCCCAGCACTGCCGTCACCAGGCTGATCACCAGGGGATCGAGGGGCTGGACGCCATAGATCTGGTTTTCCACTGCTTTTCGTAGCGCGGCTGCTCCAACAATTCCGGCGAGCAGTCCGGTCCCGATGAGGACCAGACCTTCGCGAAAGAATAGAAGAAAGATGCCGGATGGGCTGCTGCCAACTGCCAGGCGAATGCCGATCTCGCGCCGCCGTTGTCCCAGGAGATACGAAAGAACGCTATAGATACCGATGGCAGACAGGAAGAGAGCGAGGCCGCCGAATGCCAGCGCGATAGACATCGAGGTCTTGCGAGACGACAACGAGAGTTCCTTGCGCTCGGTCATCGATTTGACATCGAAGAGCGCAAGTTCGGGATCGACTCCGGCCATGGCGGCTCGAACCGCATGACTCAGAGCGGACTGATCTCCCTTTGCGGCCACGGCAATCATAAAGTTGTGTTGGGGCGTCTGAGCATACGGAAAATAATACGTTCCAGCGGCGTTCCCTGCACCGCTGAGGTCGCCGAGGCGCACGGTGCGAACGACACCGACTACGGTAATCCAGACCGTATGCGCATCCGTTTTGGTGAAGTCAGGATTGGATGGGGGAAACATTCGCCGGCCTGTAGGATCGCTGTCCGGCCAGAATTCATGCGCGAGGCGTTCGTCGATAATAGCCACGCGCGGCGAATTTTCTGTGTCCCGGGCATCGAAATACCGGCCGCGTACCAGTCCTATGTTCATGGTCTCCATGTATCCGGGAGTAGCGACCAGGCTCATGGGCGAGACGATAGACTGACCGGGGCGCATGGTGTAGCCTTCCGGTAGAATTACGCTATCGCTGTACTCGCCACTGAATGGGACGCCCGTCGTAGCGCCGGCAGAAATAACGCCGGGAATGGCGCGAATTGCGTCGAGAGATCGACTCATCAAGCCGCGCCGGTCGGCACCGGTTGGATAGCGGGATGGCGGCAGGCTGGTTGTCGCCGTGACGATGCCGTTGGTCTTGAATCCCGGATCGACGTTGGTGAGCTGACGGAAGCTGGCAAGGAGCAATCCAGCGCCTGCGAGGAGCACGAAGGCAAAGCCAATCTGCGCGACGACCAGAGACTGCCGAGCGAAGCGCGAGTGCCGGCTGCCGCTGCCCGTGCGGCTATTTTCGCGAAGCGCAGCCGTGAGACTGACGTTGAATATGCGCGATAAAGGAAGAATCGCGATTCCAACACCTGCAATCGCTGCAATCGCCAGCGTGAACAGCACTACCAGCCCGCTGATGTGGACTTCGGAGGCGCGGGGAAGGCGATCCAATCCGACCGTTTGCAATATTCGCAAGATAGCCGCGCCGAGTCCAAGTCCCGCGAGCCCACCGGCCAGTGCGATCACGAGATTCTCTACCAGGAGTTGCCGGATGATCTGCCCCTGGCTTGCTCCAAGCGCGAGTCGGGTGGCGAATTCTTTCATCCGGACCGTGGTTCTTGCCAGTGCCAGGTTGGCAATGTTCACTGCGCCGATAAGCAGCACAAACGCCGCGCCACCCCACAGCAGATAGAGCGTTCCTTTGATGTCGCCGATGAGATACTCCTTCAGCGGCTCGACCTTGGTGTAGAATCCGACTTTTTTCAGGACTTCCGTCCATTGAGGGAATCGCTCCAGGTTGGCGGCATTCAGTGCGTTGACTTGCGCTTGCGCCTGCGCCAGAGTCGCGGCCGGCTTGAGCCGTCCGATGTTGTACCAGTTGTTGCTGTGGCGGCCTTGCTCTTGCTCGGGTGTCAGCGCTAAGGGCACCCAGAAACGAACTGCCGGATCGACGAACAGGAAATCGCGCGGCATCACGCCAACTATTGTGTAAGGTCGGCTGTTCAGACGCAGTTCGCGTCCGAGGACACCGTGATCGCCCGCGTAGAGCTTTTGCCAAAAGGCGTAACTCAGGATTACCTTCTGCTCCGCGCCGTACTCGCCCTCGTTGTCCGTGAAGAGACGCCCGAGGGTGGGTGCTACTCGCAGCAGACGGAACAGGGATGGTGTCGCATACATGCCTTGGACTCGCTCGGGTGAGCCGTTGAGATCCATCGTCTGTGCGCCGGGCTTAAACAACGCCTGTTCTTCGAAGACCTTGATGTCGCGAAGGCGATCATAATAGTCGGCGCCGCCGCTGTAGCCTTCTCTTCCGATCTCAGCTTTGGGATAAGCGTTCGCCATGAGGAGGATGCGGTCAGCCTCCGGAACCGGTAGCGGTTGTAGCAGGACCGAATTCACGATGGTGAACAGCGCGGTGTTGGCGCCGACACATACTGTCAACGTCAGAATGACCATCGCCGCGAATCGCCAGTCCTTGAGGATGGCCCGGATCGGTGTGAGCATAGTGCGCCCCTTGTAGGCTATTACGCCGGATCGTCGTCTAAAGATGCAAGGAAATGGACTCGAGCGTTCCGTATCCGCGATCGGCCCATGGGATCAGTCCGGGCTCGTCTTCCGACCACCAGACCATTACCCTACCGGCGAGAGACTCGTCGGTCGCCAGATGGATGACCGCGCCGGCTACCTCATCGAGTTGTAGAAGACGAGCGGGTGCGCCGTGTTCTTTCCGCTGCTGGGGTGTGAGCGGGTCCCAGAAGGAGCGAACCTGTTCTGAAGCGATCCAGCCCGGCGCGAGGCAGTTCACGCGAATATGCTCTTCAGCCAGCGAGGCAAGGCCGGTTGTCAGCCGCAGGATGCCGGCCTTCGCTGCGTCATACGACGGAATTCCACCTTTGCGGCCGTGCCAGAGCGCCGAGATGGAGCTCATATTCACGATCGCGCCACCGCCCGCGCGGCGCATTGCAGCGATAGCGAACCGCGTCCCGTACATAGTGCCGAGAAGCTCCGTCTGGACCGTCTCAGACCAGTATTCGAGCGGCTTATCGAAGTGATGGTCTGGTCCGGAGGCGTTATTTACGAAGATTGCTAGTCCGCCAAATGTTTTCTCCGCGAAAGTGACCAGATCGCGGACCTGGTCTTGCAGGCGGATGTCGGCGCGGAGGAACGCGGCTTGTCCTCCTTCGCTTTTGATCTGGCGGACTGTTTCTTGGCCGCCGGACTCGTTGATGTCGGTGACAACGACTCCGGCGCCTTCGCGGGCCAACCGGCGGGCAATTGCTCGGCCGCATCCGGCTGCGCCGGCGCCGGTGACGATTGCACCCTTGCCTTGGATTTCCATTGTTCGTCTCCTGACCTGGCGCATGCCTTCCGGCTTGCGCGGGACAATCCAGAGGATTGTCCAACAGGATATATGACAACCGCAGTCAGGTTAGTGGCTGGTATTGTCGGGGCCGAGGATTTTGTTTAATTCCGCGATGCGGTCGTCGAGTTCTTTTCGAAGCACGCCGTATCGCTCGATCGCGTCTCGGCCGATCTTCTGATCCGTGGCGTTGGTCATGCCGTAGAGATAGTTGATATGCGTCTGCAGCTCGGGCTTACTGTAGCGAATGGATGGCGTTATCAACTGCGATGCAATTTCCTTCAATTTGACCAGCGTGATCCCCGACACACTTGTCTGCGCGGCCCGTACGCGGGCGACCGTATGATTCACCTCGCTCAGCAGATCGCGGACGCGCATATTGTGCTCGAACTGTTCGCGCAGATCGGCTGTGGTGACGCCGTCTTTGGTTACCCGTGGATCTTCGATAACGGTAAATGACTGCGTGGAAGTCCAGGAGCCTACGGTGAGCCGCACGGAATACTTGCCGGGGACTGCAACCGGGCCATTCGGCGCCGCTGGGCGGGCGTTGCTGATCCAGGGCCCTGGATAACGGAGGTCCCAAGTGAATCGATGCATGCCGGCGGTCTTGTCGAGGCGTGTGGGCCCACCCCGGATGCGGAATGC
>Ga0335082_10001753_pt1 | contig 23193 bp, 23 predicted proteins | sample Lox_Sample_41_FD_206718 | JGI IMG/M metagenome (GOLD analysis project Ga0335082, IMG submission 206718) | Soil microbial communities from Loxahatchee National Wildlife Refuge, Florida, United States - Lox_Sample_4.1 | ecosystem: Environmental > Terrestrial > Soil > Wetlands | place: USA...
TGCTGGAGTATCCGATCCACGCGGACTACGCGCTGATCAAGGCCGACCGCGCCGACCGCTGGGGCAACCTCACCTACCGCATGACGGCGCGCAACTTTGGGCCGATCATGGCCGCCGCCGCGCGCGTCACGGTCGCGCAGGTCCGCGAGACGGTGGGCCTGGGCGAGCTCGACCCCGAGATCGTCGTCACGCCCGGCATCTTCGTGCAGCGCGTGGTGCGCATCCCTTCGCTGAGGCAGGCCGCATGAAGAAGCTCGACCGCAAGCAGATTGCCGCGCGCCTCGCGCGCGACATCCCGGACGGCGCCTACGTGAACCTCGGCATCGGCCTGCCGACGCTGGTCGCCGACTACCTGCCGAAGGACCGCGAGATCATCCTGCACAGCGAGAACGGCGTGCTCGGCATCGGCCCGCGGCCGGCCCCCGGCGACGAGGACGAAGACCTGATCAATGCCGGCAAGGAGCCGGTGACCCTGCTGAAGGGGGGATCCTTCTTCCATCACGCCGACTCGTTCGGCATGATTCGCGGCCGCCACCTCGACTACTGCGTGCTTGGCGCGTTCCAGGTCTCCGCGCAGGGCGACCTCGCCAATTGGCACACCGGCGCGCCCGACGCGATTCCCGCCGTCGGCGGCGCAATGGACCTCGCCGTGGGCGCAAAGCACGTCCTGGTCATGATGGAGCACCTGACCAAGGACGGGAAATCCAAGATCGTCGAGCGCTGCACCTACCCGCTGACCGGCGCGCGCTGCGTGGGCCGCATCTACACGGACCTCGCGGTGCTCGACGTGCAGGCCGACGGGCTGCACGTCGTCGAGATCCTCGGCGACCTCCCGTTCGACGAGCTGCAGCGCCTGACGGGCGTGCCGCTGAAGAAGCTCGCTACTGCGGCTTGACTCCCGCCGCCGCGAGCACGCGCGCGTAGTCGTCGATCTCGCTGCGCACGAACTTCGCGAAGTCGGCCGGCGACATGTCCATCACGTCGTTGCCGCCATTCACCAGGCGCTCCTTGACCGTCGCGTCGGCGAGCGCGCGGCGCACGTCCGCGTTGATCTTGCTCACCACGTCCGCCGGCATTCCGGCCGGCCCCCAGAGGCCGAACCACAGTGGCGCCTCCGCGCCCGCCGCTCCGGCTTCGGCCGTCGTCGGCACGTCGGGCAGCTGCGGATTGCGCTTGGCGGTGCTGACGGCAAGCGGCCGCAGCTTCCCGCCGCGGATGCTGCCCATCGCGGCCGAGATCGGCGCCCAGTAGGCGTCCACGTTGCCGCTCAGCATCGCGGCGATCACCTCGGGCGTGCCCTTGAACGGGACCTGCAGCATCTGGACGTGCGTGGCGGCGAGGAACTTCTCGGTGTTCAGGTGCGTGCCCGAGCCGATGCCGGCGTGCCCGATGTTGAGCGCCCCCGGCTTCGCCTTGGCAGCGGCGACCAGATCGCCGAGCGTCTTGTACGGGCCGCTCGGCAGCACGGTCAGGACGTTCGGCTGCGTCGCGAGCGGCGCGATGTCGACGAAGTCCTTGGTCGTGTTGTACGGCAACTTGGCGTAGATCGCCGGATTGACGCAGTGCGCGTTCGAGTTCACCAGCAGCGTATAGCCGTCGGGCTCGGCTTTCGCCACCACGGCCGAGCCGATGGAGCCGCCCGCGCCGGGCCGGTTCTCGGCGACGACCGGCTGCCCCCAGTACTCGGACAGCTTCGCCGCGACGATGCGCCCGACGATGTCGGTCGAGCTGCCCGGCGTGAAGGAAATGATCATGTGCACCGGCTTGGTCGGATACGACTGAGCGAACGAGGTCGAGGCGCCGAGCGCCAGCGCCGCGACAAGCAGCTTACGAAAGTCCATCTTTCACCTCCACGTTTTCCGGTTTCAGTTCGACGCCGGAGGCCTCGGCCTGCTGCACGAGCAGCGTGGCGAAATCCTCCTCCCTCTTGCCGCGCCCCATCATCGACTGGATGAGGTCGCGCGTGGCCGAGGCGAGGGGCAGCGGCACTTCGAACCGCCGCCCCGCGTCCAGGCCCAGATCCAGGTCCTTGCGCAGCAGCTCCGGCGTGAACGTCACCCTGAAGTCGAGGTTGACGAACGCCGGCGTCTTGTAGCGCGTAAAGGTCGAGCCCATCACGCTCTGGTTGAGGAAGTCGAGAAAGGCGTGCCGCGGGACGCCCGCCTTCTGCGCCAGCACCGTGATCTCGGCGAGCGACTGCGTCACCACGCCGAGGAACACGTTGTGGCAGATCTTGACGATGCGCGCGAGCTCGCCCTCGCCGACGTAGCTCGCCGCGGGGCCGATCATCCTCAGGTACGGCAGCGCCTCGTCGAACGAGGCGCGCGGCCCCGAGCACACGAAGCTGAGCTTGCCCGCCTTGATCACCTTGGCGTTGCCGGACACCGGCGCCGCGAGATAGGCGATGCCGCGCTTCGCCAGCATCTCGCGCAGCTCGCTCGAGCCCTCGAGCGAGATCGAGGAGCACTCGATGACCATGCGCGGCTGCGACGCGCCCGCGAGCAGGTCGCCGACGACCTGCTTCACGTCCTTCCAGGTCGCGACCATGCAGAACACGATGTCCCGCCCGGCGAGCTCGGTGATCGACGAGGCGACCTTGGCGCCGTAGTGCGCGAGCGGCTCGGCCTTGGCGCGCGTGCGGTTCCACACGAGCACGTCGGCGCCGCCCTTTGCGAGCCGCGCCGCCATTTCGGCACCCATGCGGCCGGCGCCGATCCAGCCGATCGAGGGCCTAGTAAGGGTTGGCAATCGGGAGCTCCTCGGCCGGGTACAGCGAGATGATCGTGGCGCCCTTGTCGGTCAGGATCACTTCCTCCTCGATGCGCGCCGCCGAGATGCCGTCGGTGGCGGGACAGTAGGTCTCGACCGCGAACACCATGCCGGCCTTCAGCTCGATCGGCTCGCGAAGCGAGGTGAGCCGCGAGATGAGCGGCCGCTCGTGCAGGCCGAGCCCTAGTCCGTGGCAGAAATTGAGGCCGAAGGCGTCCATCTCGCTCGCGAAGCCGATCTCCTTCGCCTCCGGGAAGGCCATTGCGATCTTGTCGCTCGACATGCCGGGCCTGAGCAGCTCGATCGCGCGGTCCATCCATTCGCGCGCCTTGCGGTACGCCGTGCGTTGAGGCCCGGTCGCGCGCCCCACGTTGAACGTGCGGTAGTAGCAGGTGCGGTAGCCCATGAAGGACTGGATGACGTCGAAGAACGCCTGGTCGCCGGGCCGGATCAGGCGGTCGGTGAAGTTGTGCGGGTGCGGCGAGCAGCGCTCGCCGGAGATCGAGTTGATCGCCTCGACGCAGTCCGAGCCCATTTCGTAGAGGCGCTTGGTGGCGAGCGCGACGATCTGCGACTCCTGTACGCCGGGCTTGAGCGCCTCGGCGATGTCCTGGTAGACGCCGTCCACCATCGCGGCGGCCATGTTGAGCAGCGTCAGCTCGTCGATGTTCTTCACTTCGCGCGCCTGCAGCATCACCTGCTGGCCGTCGCGCACCTCGATGCCTTCCTTCTGCAGGGCGAACAGCATCGGCGGCTCGACGACGTCGATGCCGAGCGGCATGTTGGCGACGCCTTCGGCCTTCAGGATGGACTTGATCTCGCGCGCGGCATCGCGGAACAGCGAGAGATCCGCGCCAGTGGCGCCGCGCATGCCGAGCAGGCCGGCGCGGCAATGGTCCGCGTGCAGCCACGGCGCGTGCAGCTTGTGGTGCCTCGCCGCCGAGCCGAAGTCCCACACGTAGGGGTCGCCGGTGCCGGTCAGCAGCGAGTAGCGCGTCAGCTTGTCGCGCGCCCACTCGCCGATCACGGTGCTCGTCGTGTAGCGGATGTTGTGCTGGTCGAAGGAGAGCAGCGCGCCCAGGCCCGATTGCGCGAGCGCGGCGCGCGTGCGCGCGAGGCGATAGTCGTGCAGCCGGCGGAAGTTGACGCGCTCCTCGAAATCAACCTGCGTGTGGCCGGGCGCCTGCAGCGGCCGCTTCCAGTCGTGGTGCGGGTTGACGTCGTCCGGGCGTACGACGCGCGGCTCGCTGCGCTTTCGGGCCATGTCTCCTCCGGCGCGGAGTATATACAATCGCGCCATGAAGAAGCGCCCCGAAGAGCTGCGGTCCCACCGGTGGTTCGGCGTGAAGGACCTGCGCTCGTTCGGGCACCGCTCGCGCACCGCGCAGATGGGCTTCGACCGGTCGGACTACGCCGGCAAGCCCGTGATCGCGATCGTCAATACCTGGTCGGACATCAACCACTGCCACACCCACTTCCGCCAGCGCGCGGAGGAGGTGAAGCGCGGCGTCTGGCAGGCCGGGGGATTCCCGCTCGAGATGCCGGCGATGGCGCTGGCGGAGACGATGCAGAAGCCGACCACGATGCTGTACCGCAACTTCCTCGCCATGGAGACCGAGGAGCTGCTGCGCTCGTACCCGGTGGACGGCGCGGTGCTCATGGGCGGCTGCGACAAGACGACGCCGGCGCTCATCATGGGCGCGACCAGCATGAACCTCCCCGCCATCTACCTGCCCGCGGGGCCCATGCTGAACAGCCATTGGCGCGACCAGACGCTCGGCTCGGGCTCCGACACCTGGAAGTACTGGGACGAGCTGCGCGCCGGGCGCATCACGGAAGGCGACTGGAAGGAGATCGAGGACTCGATCGCGCGCTCGCCGGGCACCTGCATGACGATGGGCACCGCGGCGACCATGATGTCGCTCGCGGAGGCGCTCGGCTTCACGCTGCCCGGCTACTCTTCGATCCCGGCGCCCGATTCGAACCACGCGCGCATGGCGACGCTCACCGGCAAGCGCATCGTCGAGATGGTGTGGGAGGACCTCAAGCCCCGCGACTTCCTCTCTCGCGGCTCGTTCGACAACGCGATTACCACGCTGATGGCGATGGGCGGATCGACCAACGCCATCGTGCACCTCGTCGCCATGGCCGGGCGCGCGGGACTGCCCTTCCCGCTCGAGCGCTACAACGAGATCAGCGCGAAGACCCCGGTCATCGCCAACGTGCGCCCCTCGGGCAAGCAGCACCTGATGGAGGACTTCTACTACGCGGGCGGCCTGCGCGCGCTGCTCGCCGAGCTGAAGGACCTGCTCGACCTCTCGGCGAAGACGGTCAACGGCCGCACGCTCGGGGAGAATCTGGAAGGCGCCAAGGTCTGGAACCGCGACGTGATCCTGCCGCGCGACAAGGCGCTGCTCGCCTCGGGCGGCATCGTCATGCTGCGCGGCTCGCTCGCCCCCGACGGCGCGGTGATCAAGGCGAGCGCGGCGACGCCGGCGCTCATGAAGCACACCGGGCGCGCGGTGGTGTTCGAGGACTACAACGACATGGCGGCGCGCATCGACCGCGACGACCTCGACGTCGACGCGAGTTGCGTGCTGGTGCTGAAGAACGCGGGCCCGCTGGGCGGCCCGGGCTTTCCCGAGTGGGGGATGCTGCCGATCCCGAAGAAGCTCGTGAAGCAGAGCGTGAAGGACATGGTGCGGCTCTCGGACGGCCGCATGAGCGGCACGAGCTACGGCACCTGCATCCTGCACGTCGCGCCGGAGGCCTACGTGGGCGGGCCGCTTGCTCTCGTGAAGGATGGCGATCCGATCGAGCTCGACGTCGGCAAGAAGGCGCTGAACCTGAAGATTTCCGATGCCGAGCTCGCGAGGCGCAAGGCGGCCTGGAAGCGACCCGCGCCGCGCTACGAGCGCAGCTACGGCGCCATCTTCTCGCGCCACGTGAAGCAGGCGAACGAGGGCTGCGACTTCGACTTCCTCGAGGGCACCGCGCCGACCGCGGAGCCCGAGATCCACTAGCCCGCTACCCCCGCTCGATCACCACCTCGAGGTATTCGGCCGGCAGCACCATCGTGCCGTCGCCCGAGCGGTTGTCCTGCGCGATGAGCGCGAGGATGTCGCGCGTGAACTCGGCCTGCTGCGCGGCGTCGAGCGCCGCGAACGCCTTGTTCGTCGGCCCGTACCAGGCGCGGAACACCTCGATCCAGTGCTCGGGCGATCGGTAGCGGAACACGAAGTTCCGGCTCGTCGCATGCACCGCCTTCGCCGACGCGCCGAAGAGCTCCTGCAGTCGCGGCCGCGTGCCCCAAAGCGCCGGCGACTTCACGCCCGCGGGCGGCGGCAGGTATCGGCCGAGCGCCTTGAACAGCCTGCCGATGAAGCTCTCCGGCGTCCAGTTGGCAAGCCCGATCTTCCCGCCGGGACGGCATACGCGCGCGAGCTCCGCGGCGGCCTTGTCCTGGTCGGGCGTGAACATGACCCCGAACGTGGAAAGCACGACGTCGAAAGCGGCGTCGGCGAAAGGCAGTCTCTCGGCATCGGCCTCCTGGAACCGAACCGCCAGGCCCTCGGCGTGCGCGCGCGCCTTGCCGGCCTCGAGCAGCGCGCCGACGTAGTCGGTCGAGGTCACGTCGCAGAAGCGCCGCGCGGCCGCGAGCGTGGCGTTGCCGTTGCCGGCGGCGACGTCGAGCACGCGGCTGCCGGCACGCAGGTCGAGCGCCTCGCACAGGCTCTCGCCGACGATCTGCAGCGTCGTGCCGATGACGGCGTAGTCGCCCGCTGCCCAGGCGGCCTGCTGACGGGACTTGACGGCGGCGAGGTCGACGCCGGGAATGGAAGACAGGACGGCGGACATGCGTATTTCCTCCTCGAACGAGACGGTGAAGTCGGGTGCTAGTATTTGCGCCTGGCCGCGGCCGCACTTTGCCGATCCGCCGGCTTTCTTGATGGACGCTCTTTCCGACCTGCTTCAGCTGGTGAAGCTGAATGGCGCGCTGTTCCTGGACTCGCGCTTCACCGCGCCCTGGTGCGTGGAGTCGCGCCCCGCGCGCGAGTCGGGCGGCATCTTCGCCGGGCTCGGGCACATCGTGTTCTTCCACGCGCTGATCCGCGGCAGCTGCCAGGTGCGGCTCAAGCGCGGCGGAGAAGCGATGCGGGTCCAGGCGGGCGACCTGCTGCTGCTCGCGCACGACGACGCGCACTATCTCGGCAGCGACCTGCAGCTCGCCTCCACCACGTCCGACCGGCTGGTGCGCCCGGCCCCCCCGGGCGGGCTGATGAGCATCGACCACGGGGGCGGCGGAGAGGAGACGCGCTTCATCTGCGGCTTTCTCGCCTGCGACCCGCAGTTGTGCCGTCCGCTGCTCGACGCGCTGCCGCGCATGCTGAGCGTGCCGCTCGCCGACGGCGCGGGCGCGCCCTGGCTGCTCGGCCTGCTGCGCCATGGCGCGCAGGCCAACGCCGACGCGGGACCGGGTACGGATACGGTCATGGCGAAGCTCGCCGAGCTGCTCTTCGTCGAGGCGATGCGCCGCTACATCGCCGCGCTGCCCGAAGGCGAGAAGGGCTGGCTCGCGGGCCTGCGCGACCGCCATGTCGGGCGCGCGCTCGCGCTGCTGCACGAGCGTCCCATGCACGACTGGACCGTCGACGAGCTCGCCGAGCAGGCCGGGCTGTCGCGCTCGGCGCTCGCCCAGCGCTTCAGCGGGCTCATCGGGCAGCCGCCCAAGACCTACCTGACGCGTTGGCGCCTGCGGCGCGCGGCAGCTGCGCTGCAGGACAGCCGGCGGCCCGTCGCCTCGCTCGCGGAGGACTACGGCTACGAATCCGAAGCCGCGTTCAACCGCGCGTTCAAGCGCGAGTTCGGCGTGCCGCCCGCGACCTGGCGCCGCAAGGGCACGGCCAAGATTACCGCGGGCGCAGGCTGAAGCGCTGTTCCATCAGGTCGGCGGTGTCGAAGTGCCGCCGGCCGACGAACGCCGTCGGCTCCCGCCCCCACTGCCGCATCGCGCCCGCCGAGCAGATGCCCATGGGCCAGAAGTAATACCGCTCGGCGCGCTCCGTGCCGGGAACGAGCCCCTGCGGCGAAAACATGCTCCGCCGCCCGCCGCCGGGCAGCGGCAGCGATCGCAATTCGTCATACGGCGCCAGCGCGTAGGCCGCGCCCGCCCAGGGTCCGCCGTCCGGCGCCACGCGCGCCACGCGCGCCACGTAGTGGGTCTTCGTCGCCACGCGCACGCGCACCCGCTCGCCATCGGCGACGCGCGGCAGCGCTTCGGGCGCGAGCATCCATTCGGGCTCGCCGTCGGGCGCGGGCCGGGGTACCGCCCGTGGCGTGGGAAAGAAGAGGTGGTAGCAGCCGCAGGGATGGATCGTGTCGTAGACCAGCGGCTCGCCATCGGGCGCGAGCGTCACGCGCCAGACGACGCCGTCGAGCGTGCCGGAGAGCAGGTCGCCCTCGGACTGCGGCGGGCGCTGCGGGAACCACAGCACGTACACCAGCTGCAGCAGCGAGGCTTCGCCATCGCGCGTCCAGGCGGCCAGGCGGTAGACGACGGGGCGCGACGGGTCGACGGCCGGCGATCCGCTTGCGCCGGCCCATCCCAGCGCGCCCGGCCGGTCGTAGTCCCCGGTGACCTCGAGCTCGAAGATCGGCGCGTAGGTCCGGAACAGCTCCTCGAGCGCGGCGGGCCCCGGCTCCGGCACGCGCAGCGGGTTCTCGGCGGAGCGCCGCAGGATCGCGGCGACCTCGGAACGCGCGAGCGGCGCGCCTCGCGGCGGCACGAGCGCCAGCAGCGACCCGCCCTCCGGCACGCGAAGCGGCGCCGCGTAGGATGCGCGCACCTCCGCCTGATAGCGGCGCACGCCCGAAGTGAACGGGATCTTCGTCAGCGCGTACAGTCCGAATCCGCGGAGCGTGGTCGAATAGTCGTCCGCGACCGTCGAGGCCCCGAGCAAGCGCGCGCGCGCGCCCGCGTCCGTCAGATCGGCGGACTCGAGCCGCGCGCCGCACTCCTTCGCGCGGTCCAGCGAGTCCTCCGGGGCGCCCAGATTGGCGATCTCGGCCCGCCGGGCCTGCAGGTCGAGCGCGCGCATGCGCTCGGTCAGGGCGCGCAGCTTGGCATCGTCGCCGCGCGCCTCTTCGCCGAACGAGGCGAGGAAGCGGCTCGCGCGCAGGTACGGAAAGCCCGCGATCCGCGCGTCCTGGCCGTCGCGCACGCCGGCGGCGTCGATTCGCGCGTCGAGGTCGCGGAACCACGTCGCGCACTCGCGCAGCGACGGATCGGGAGACTCGATCCGCGCGCTGGGCGCGATCGACGCGCATCCCGCGGCGGCGATCGCCGCGACCAGCGCGAGGGCGGCCCGCCTCATCGCGCCGCGGCCTCGCGCCGCTCGATCTCGCGCACCATGCCGATGAACTGGTGCTTGAGGTTCGAGCGCATGACGAGCTCGCCGAGCAACGGCGGCATCGACTCGGGCTGCACGAGGCCGATCCAGCGCAGCGCGTAGCGCCGCTCGCCGAGCTTCTCGAGCCGGTAGCCGCCCTCGAGCTGGCGCAGGTTGCCCTTCACCAGCCGCACGTCGATCGCGAGCGGGGGCCGCGGCGTCGCGAGCACCGTGACGCGGATCGGGAAGTGCAGGAAGAGAAAGCTCGCCTCGCCCTCCTGCTCGACGAGCTCGGCCCCGGCCTCGCGGGCGATCACGCGGCTGCGCTTCATGCCGGGGACGAACTCGGCCAGGTGGTCGTAGTCGGTGAGCGTGGCCCAGATCGTCGCGTACGACGCCTCCACCGTGGCGAGCGCGCGGATCTCCACCGCCGGCCCGCGCCGCATCGACTCCACGTCGATGTCGTCGGATGCGGCGGCCCGCGCCGCGGCGACCGAGACCGCGAAACACGCGAGGAGCGCGACCCGCAGGAGCATGGCCCAGTCTAGCAGCGGCGGCCGGACGCGAGGATGACGCCGGACGGCGACTTCACCGTCTAGAATGGCCCGGCTGTGCCGAAAGTCGCATTCGTTACCGGCGCCACCGGATTCGTCGGGCTCAACCTGGTCGAGACGCTGCTCGCGCGCGGCTGGCGCGTGCTCGCGCTGCACCGGGCCGGCTCGGACCTGCGCTACCTGCGGCGGCTGCCCGCCGAGCGCGTCGTTGGCGACGTGACCGACGCGGCGTCGCTGCGCCGCGCGCTGCCGCCCGACGTGGACGCGGTGTTCCACGTCGCCGGCGACACCAGCCAGTGGTCCGGCGCCAACGCGCGCCAGGACCGCGTCAACATCGACGGCACGCGCAACATGGTGGGCGCCGCGCTCGAGCGCCGGGCGCGGCGCTTCGTGCACACCTCCAGCATTTCGGCCTACGGCCCGCACCGCGGCCGCATCGACGAGCGCGCCGAGAAGCTCGGCGGCGTTTCTCGCGTGAACTACCAGCGCTCGAAGTATCTCGCCGAGCAGGCGGTGCGCGCCGGCATCGAGCGCGGGCTGGATGCCGTGATCCTCAATCCCGCGGGCATCCTCGGGCCGTACGACACGCACAGCTGGGCGCGGCTGTTCTTCCTCGTGGCCGAGGGGCGGCTGCCCGGCGTGCCGCCGGGCCGTTCGTCGTTCTGCCATGCGCGCGAGGTCGCGCTCGCCCACGTGGCGGCCGCCGAGCGCGGGCGCTCCGGCGAGAACTACCTGCTCGGCGGCACGGACGCCAGCTACCAGGAGCTGCTGCGCGAGATCGGCGCCGCGCTGGGCCGGCCCGTGCCCGAGCGCGTCACGCCCGCCTGGGCGCTGCACACTGCGGCGTGGCTCGGCGCGCTCTGGGGCCGGCTGGCCGGCCGCGAGCCGGCGCTGACGCCGGAAGCCGCCGAGCGGGTCACGCGCGAGCTGACTTGCGACAGCACGAAGGCCGTGCGGGAGCTCGGCCTGCGCGCCGTTCCGCTTCGCGACATGGTCGCGGATTGCGCGCGCTGGCTCGCGGCCGAGGGCCTGCTCGCCGGGGTAGAATCGACGCGTCCCGTCGCCTAGGCCCCGCCAAGCCCCCGCATGGAGCTGCCGAAGAATCCGTTCAAGCGCGCCCTGCGCGAGGGCCGCTCGCAAATCGGCCTTTGGTCGAGCTTGTCGTCGAACTACACCGTGGAGGTCATCGCGGGGGCGGGCTACGACTGGATCCTGCTCGACATGGAGCACTCGCCGAACGACCTCGAGAGCCTGCTCGCGCAGCTGCAGGCCGCCGCCGCCTATCCTACGCATCCGATCGTGCGCGTGCCCTGGAACGACATGGTCACGATCAAGCGCGTGCTCGACGCGGGCGCGCAGTCGCTGCTCGTTCCCTACGTCCAGAATGCCGAGGAGGCGCGCGCCGCGGTCGCGAACACCCGCTATCCGCCGGCGGGCGTGCGCGGCGTGGCCGGCACGACCCGCGCCACGCGGTTCGGGCGCATCAAGGATTACGCGAAGCGCGCGCAGGAGGAGATCTGCGTGCTGGTGCAGCTCGAGACGCAGCCTGCGCTGGCCGAGATCGAGCGCGTCGCCGCGGTCGAAGGCGTGGACGGCATCTTCGTCGGGCCGGCCGACCTGCACGCGTCGATGGGCCATACGGGCGAGACGGCGAACCCCGCGGTGCTTCCCCTCATCGAGGACGCGATGCGCCGCATCCGCAAGGCGGGCAAGGCGCCCGGCTATCTCTCGCCCGTCGAGGCCGACGCCAAGCGCATGCTGGCGGCCGGCGCGCAGTTCGTCGCCGTGGGTGCCGACGTCGGCCTGCTCGCGCGCGGCGCGGAAAACCTGCTCGCCCGGTTCAGGACATGAAGCCCGACATCATCGCCACCACCAAGATCTACGGCCCGACGCAGGAGCGGCTCGACCGCGAGTTCAACTGCCACCGCCTGCACGAGGCGGCCGACCGCGCCGCGTTCCTGAAGGAGCTCGCGCCGCGCGTGCGCGGGCTTGCCACGTTCGGCCCGGCGGGCGCCGACGCGAAGCTGATGGACGCGCTGCCCAGGCTCGAGATCATCTCGAACTTCGGCGTCGGCGTGGACGCGATCGACCTTGCCGCCGCAAAGCAGCGCAACATCATCGTCACCAACACCCCCGATGTGCTGAACGACTGCGTCGCCGACACGGCAATGGCGCTGACGCTCAACGTCATGCGGCGCTTTGCGCAGGCGGAAAGCTACCTGCGCGCCGGCAACTGGGCGGCCAAGGGCGGCTACCCGCTCACCACCTCGCTCGGCGGCAAGACGATGGGGATCCTCGGCCTCGGGCGCATCGGCGAGGCGATCGCCGCGCGCGCGCAGTCCTTCGGCATGAAGATCCGGTATCACAACCGCCGCAGGAAGGACGTCGCTCATCCCTATGACCCGGACGCGGTGGCGCTGGCGACGCAGGCCGACGTGCTGATGATCGTCACGCCGGGCGGGCCGGAGACCGAGAAGCTGGTGGGCGCGAAGGTGCTCGATGCGCTCGGGCCGCACGGGTTCCTGGTCAACATCGCGCGCGGCTCGGTCGTCGACGAGCCGGTGCTGCTGCGCTACCTGCAGGAGCGCAGGATCGCCGGCGCGGGGCTCGACGTCTTCGCCGACGAGCCGCGCGTGCCGCCGGCGTTTTTCTCCCTCGACAACGCCGTGCTGCTGCCGCACGTCGGCAGCGCGACGGCCGAGACGCGCACCGCGATGGGCAACCTGCAGGTCGACAACCTGCTTGCCCACTTCGCGGGCAAGCCGGTGCTGACGCGCGTCGCCTAGCCTAGGAGGTGGTGGCGCCGTTCCAGGTCTGCAGCCAGTTCTGCAGGCCGACTTTCTGCATCAGCTCGAGCTGGGTCTCGAGCCAGTCGATGTGCTCCTCCTCCGATTCGAGGATGTCCTCGAGCAGCTCGCGCGACACGTAATCGGCTACCGACTCGCAGTGCGCGATGGCGTCCTTCAGCACGGGATGCGCGGTCTGCTCGAGCTTGAGGTCGCCCTTGAGCGCCTCCGGCGCGTCTTCGCCGATCATCAGCTTGCCCAGGTCCTGCAGGTTGGGCAGCCCCTCGAGGAAGAGGATCCGCTCGATCAGCCGGTCGGCGTGCTTCATCTCGTCGATCGACTCCTGCTTCTCGTAGGCCTCGAGCTTCGCCAGCCCCCAGTTGCCGAACATGCGGGCGTGCAGGAAGTACTGGTTGATCGCGATGAGCTCGTTGTAGAGCACCTTGTTCAGGTGCTCGATGACCTTCCGGTCGCCCTTCATGGCCGCCTCCGCCGCACAGTGAGGAACAGCCCGAGTCTAGCGAGGACTATGCAGGCGCGCGCGCGAGATTGAGTCGCGGTTCCGAACGACTCTCGTTCAGCACTTCATGAGCGACGTCGCGACAGCGGCCGCAGCCGCTGCCCACGCCGAGCCGGCATTCGAGATCCGACAGCGTGCAGGCGCCTGCCTCGGCGCAGGCGCGGATTTGTCGCTCGGTGACCGCATTGCAGATGCAGATGTACATGGCGATTAACGCAAATCATTATCATTCAAGTCTTTAGGCGATGCAATACTGCTAGTGGTCACTCTTCACTAAGGCCCTGGTTTAAAAGGAACACGAGGTTGACATCCTCTATGAGAATGATTACTGTTTGCGTATGACGCCCATGCCCTCCCTGCCCGCCCAAGGCCAGCTGCCCGAGCAGGGCAAGGTCACCAGCGCGACGTTGCTCGGTCCGCGCAGGGAACTCGTCATCGTTCACAACGGCCGCGAGTACCGGTTGCGGCTGACGCAGAACGACAAGCTGATTCTCACCGCGTAGCGCGCATGCGCCGGACTTCGCCTCCTTGCCTGTCCGGCGGCCGCGCGATGCTTTCGCGAGCCAGCAAGCAAGCGCCCGGCAGCATCCACGCCGGCCCGGACGGTGCGTGGAGCGGGGCCGCGGGCACGACGACCGGTCGCGCGGTCCACTGAGAAGGAACCCGCTCATTCACGCCGCGCGACTTCAACCCCTGCCCGCCCTCGACGGCGCGGCGCGCCGCGCCGGACTGGTGCTCGCGATCGCCCTGCACGTCGGGGCTGCAGTCGCCGTCCTCAGCTTCGAGCCCTCGCGGCGGGTGCTGCTCGCAGCCGTGCCGATCATGGTCGAGCTGATCACCCCGCCGCAAGTGATCGCCAGGCCCGAGCCCCCCAAGCCCAGGCCGGCGGCCAAGCCCAGGCCGCGGCCCGAGCCCAGGCCCGTCGTCCGACCGCCCGATCCCGTGCCGGTGGCGGTCGCGCCGGCGCCGGCGCCCACGCCGGTCGAGGTCGCGCCGCCGCCGCCTTCGCCGCCCCCCGCGCCCGCGCCGGTCGCCGTCGCGCCGCCGCCGGTCGTCGAGACGCCGCCGATCTTCGCCGCCGACTATCTCGACAATCCGAAGCCGACCTATCCGATGTACTCGCGGCGCATGGGCGAGCAGGGCCGCGTGCTGCTGCGCGTTCACGTCACCGCGGGCGGCGCGGTCGACGAGGTGCGGGTCTCCGGCTCGAGCGGCTTCTCGCGCCTCGACCAGGCCGCCGCCGACACCGTGCGCCGCTGGCGCTTCGTTCCCGCCAAGCGCGGCACGCAGCCGGTGCCGGCTTGGGTGCAGATCCCCGTTTCATTCCAACTGGAAGGCTGAACCCATGCAAGCGCAGATCGGCTTCGCGCATTTCCTCGCGCAGACCGACGACATCGCCCGCGCCATCCTCGCGCTGCTGCTGCTCATGTCCGTCGTGTCCTGGTACCTCATCGTCACCAAGGCGATCGCCGCGGTGCTCGAGCGACGGCGCAGCGCACGCTTCGTCGAGGTGTTCTGGAACGCGCACTCGGTCGCGGCCGTCCAGCGCCACCTCGAGGAGCACCATCCGGACGAGCCCTTCTCGCACCTCGCCTGGCACGCGATCATCGCGTCGCAGCACCACGAGCGGCACGGAGCGAACCGCCTGCAGCAGGCCGGCTCGGGCGCGGACTTCCTCACGCGCGCGATGCGTCGCGTGATCGACGAGGACACCGCGCGCCTGGAATCGGGGCTGACCGTGCTCGCGTCGGTAGGCTCGACTGCCCCCTTCATCGGCCTGTTCGGCACCGTCTGGGGCGTCTACCACGCGCTGGTCGAAATCGGCCTTTCGGGCCAGGGCACGCTGGACAAGGTGGCCGGGCCCGTGGGCGAGGCGCTGATCATGACCGCGCTCGGGCTCGCGGTCGCCATCCCGGCGGTGCTCGCCTACAACGCATTCGTACGATCGAACCGCGTCGTGCTCGCGCGGCTGGACGCCTTCGCCCACGACCTGTTCGCCGTGTTGACCACGGGCGCGCACGTGGGCGAGGCCGCGCCGGTGGTGTCGCTCAAGCCGGCCGTGTCGGGGACCTAGGCGATGGCCTTCGGTGCCTTCCACCGCGGCAGCGACGCCGCGCCGATGGCGGAGATCAACATGATCCCGCTGATCGACGTGATGCTCGTGCTGCTGGTCATCTTCATCATCACCGCGCCGCTGCTCACGCACGCGGTGCGCCTCGACTTGCCCAAGGCGGCGAGCCATCCCAACCTGACCAAGCCCGACAACGTGCAGGTCGCGATCGAGGCCGACGGGCGCGTGTTCTGGAACGGCGAGCCTCTCGAGCCGCCGGCCTGGCGCGAGCGCATGGCGGCCGCCGCGATGCGCCAGCCGCAACCCGAGCTGCACATCCACGCGGACGGCGCCGTCGCCTATCGGCGCGTCGCCGAGGTCATGTCCGACGCGGCGAAGGCGGGCCTGACGCGGCTGGGCTTCGTCACCGACCCCACCGGAGCGCACTAGTGGGACGACGGCTGCTGATCGCTCTCGCCCTGCTCGTCGCGCCGCTGTCCGCGCCCGCGCAGGAGGCGCAAACGCTGCTGCACCTGCTGGACTACATGGGCGTCGACTATGCGGGCGCCGTCGAGCACGGCAAGGTGAAGAGCGTCGACGAGTACAAGGAGATGCAGGAGTTCGCCGCGCAGGCCGCCTCGCGCGTGCGCGCGCTGCCGGAGAACGCGAAGCGCGAGGCGCTCGCGCGCCAGGCCGACGCGCTCGTTGCACTCGTCGCCGGCAAGGGCGAGCCCGCCGCCGTGTCCGCAGCGACGACCGCCCTGCGCCACGCGATCGTCGAGGCCTACCAGTTGCGACTTGCGCCCCGGTCGGCGCCGCCGATGGATCGCGCAGCGGCGCTCTACGCGGCCGACTGCACCGCCTGCCATGGTGCGAACGGGCGCGGCGACGGGCCCGCGGCGAAGGCACTCGACCCGGTGCCGGCGAACTTCCACGATCTCGAGCGCATGCGGCAGCGAAGCGCGTACGGGCTCTACAGCACCATCACCCTGGGCGTGTCGGGAACGTCGATGGCGCCGTTCAAGCGGCTGACCGACGAGGAGCGCTGGGCGCTCGCGTTCTACGCCGGGAGCCTCGGCACGCCGGCAGCGGATGCGGCGGCCGGCAAGCGGCTGTGGGCGTCGGGCAAGGCGCGCGAGGCTTTCCCGGACCTCGTCAATGTCGCGACACTGTCGCGCAACGAGGTCGTCGCGAAGTACGGCGAAGACGCCGGGCTCGTCCAGGACTACCTGAGGACGGACCCGCAGGCGCTGCGTCCGGCCCCGCTCGCCTACGCGCGCGAGAAGGTCGCCGAAGCGCGCGAGGCGATGTCCCGCGGCGACGCCAGGACGGCGCGCGAGGCCGCGATCAAGGCGTACCTGGAAGGCTACGAGCTGGTCGAAGCGCCGCTCGCCAACGTCGACCCGGACCTGATGCACGAGGGCGAGCGCGAGATGCTCGAGCTGCGCTCGGCGATCGAGCGCGGAGAGGCGGCCGACGCGTTTGCCCGGCGCGCCCAGCGCGTGGACGAGGTGCTCGCCGCCGCGCAGGACCGGCTCGGCGCGGGGGAGCTCTCGGGCGCGACCGCATTCACCGCCTCGTTCATCATCCTGCTGCGCGAGGGGCTGGAAGCGATCCTCGTGCTCGCGGCGATCATCGCGTTCGTCGTCAAGACGGGCCGGCGCGATGCCCTGCCCTGGGTGCACGCGGGCTGGATCGTGGCGCTCGCGCTCGGCGCGCTGACCTGGGCGCTCGCGACCTTCGCGATCGAGATCTCGGGCGCGAACCGCGAGCTGACCGAGGGCATCACGGCGCTGATCGCGGCGGCGATGCTGCTGTACGTCGGCTACTGGCTGCACGCGAAATCCTACGCCCAGGCCTGGAGCCGGTTCCTGCGCGAACAGATCGGGCAGGCGCTCGCCAGGCGCACCCTGTGGGCGATGGCCGGGGTGTCCTTCCTCGCCGTCTATCGCGAGATCTTCGAGATCGTGCTGTTTTACCAGGCGCTGTGGGTGCAGGCGGGCCCGGGCGGGCACCACGCGGTGCTGGTCGGCATTCTCGCCGCGCTGGGCTCGCTCGCCGTCATCGGCTATGCGCTGCTTCGCTTCAGCGTGCGCCTGCCGATCGGACCTTTCTTCGGCGCGACCTCGGCGCTGCTCGCGCTGCTCGCCGTCGTCTTCACCGGCCACGGCATCGCCGCGCTGCAGGAAGCCGGCGTGATCGGCGTCACCGCGTTCCACTTCCACGCCGTGCCGCTGCTCGGCATCTACCCGAGCCGGGAGGCCCTCGGCGCCCAGATCGTCGCGCTCGCGCTCGTTGCCGCCGGCTTCTGGGCCGCGCGGCCTGGGCGGGCCGCGTGAGCGCCGCCGGGCGAATCCGACGCACGATCGCCTGACCGAATGATCGAACCACTGGAGCCAGCCACCCCGACGGGGAGCCAGCCATGGGCATTTCACGAGATAGGAGCGCTTCGCCATGGTCCGCAACACCCGTCTACGCCTCAGCCCGCTCGCCGCAGCTATTGCCGCGGTTCTCGCCACGCCCGGCGCTGCGCTCGCGCAAGCCGCGGGCGGCGCCGACCAGACGCTGCCTGAGGTCGACGTCCGCAGCAGCGCGCCGGCGGACGACTACGCTCCGGGGCTGTCGAATGCGGGCGCCAAGGTGCCGACCCCGGTGCGCGACATTCCCCAGTCGGTCACGATCATCAACCGCGCGGTCATGGAGTCGCAGGGCGCGACCAGCCTCGCCGACGCGCTGCGCAACGTTCCCGGCATCACCATCGGCGCGGCCGAAGGCGGCACGATCGGCAACAACTTCAACCTGCGCGGCTTCTCGGCGCGCACCGACCTGTACCTCGACGGCATGCGCGACCGCGGCCAGGTCTACCGCGACGTCTTCTCGCTCGAGCAGGTCGAGGTGCTGAAGGGTCCCGCGTCGATGCTGTACGGCCGGGGCTCGACCGGCGGCGTGATCAATCAGGTGAGCAAGGTGCCGACGCTGACGCCGCACAACGAGGCGGCGCTCACCGTGGGCACGCAACCCTCGCTGCGCGCGACCGCGGACCTGAATACGCCGCTGTCTTCGTCCTCGGCGTTCCGCATCTCGGCGATGGCGCAGGACGTCGACTCGACGCGCGACGTGATGGAGAACAAGGACTACGGCGTGGCGCCGTCGCTGCGCTTCGGCATCGGCACGCCGACCGAGGTCACGCTGTCCGCGCTGCTCACGCACTACCGCGACATGCCCGACTACGGCCTGCCGCCGGTGAACGGCCGGCCCGCGGACGTCGACCGCCACAATTTCTACGGCGCCACCGACGACCGCACGATCCAGGACGTGGCCGAGTTCACGGCCAAGGTGACGCACGAGCTGTCGCCCGTCACGCGCCTGCAGAACCAGACGCGCTACGCGCAATACGACGTCGACGCGCGCGAGTCCGGGCCGAACAACGTCGGCACCGTGACCGGCGGCGTCTACACGCCGTTCCCGAGCTCGAACCTCGCCAACGCCACGACGCTGCCGCTGTCGCAGCTGTACGTCGGCATCGGCAGCCATGACCGCCAGATCACGGACAAGCTGCTGTTCAACCAGACCGACCTCATCACGCGCCTGCAGACCGGGGCCGTGCGCCACGACCTGATCGTCGGGCTCGAGCTGGGAGACGAGCGCAATACCGTCGACAACCGCTCCCGCAACCTCGCCGGCAGCGCGTTCTATGCGTACGTGCCGCTCACCGACCCGCTGTATGCGCCCGCGGCGAGCCTGCCGTCGGTGCCCGGCAACTCCGTCAGCTCGAAGGGCACCACCGTCGCGCCCTACGTCAACGACACGATGACGCTCTCGCCGCAGTGGAAGCTCGTCGCCGGCGTGCGCCACGACCGCTTTTCCGCGGAGCTCGCCAACACGGTGGGCTCGCCCGCGAGCGCGAGCCAGGTGGTCGACTTCACGAGCGTGCGCTCGGGCCTGCTCTTCCAGCCCACCGAGGCGCAGTCGTACTACGTGTCCTATGGCACCTCGTTCAACCCGTCCCTCGAGGCGCTCACGCTGTCCGACGGCACGCAGTCGCTCGACCCGGAGACGAACCGCTCCTACGAGGCGGGCGGCAAGTGGGACCTGCTGGGCGGCGATCTCTCGCTGTCCTCGGCGGTGTTCGAGGTCGAGAAGACCAACGCGCGCACGCAGGTCTCGACCGGCGTGTACGACCTGACGGGCGACGTGCGCGTCCGCGGCTTCGAGATGGGCGCCGCCGGGCGGATCACGCGGCGCTGGCAGGTCCTCGCCGGCTACACGTACCTCGATGCCGAAATCGTGTCCGCGAGCGACGGCACGCAGGGCAACACGCCCGCCAACACGCCGACGAGCAGCGCCTCGGCCTGGACCACCTACGACGTCACGGCGGAGTGGGAGATCGGCACCGGGCTCACCTACATGTCGTCGCGCTACACCTCCAACAACAACGCGGTGTCGGTGCCGTCCTACCTGCGCTGGGACGCCACGATTGCGTACCACCGGCCGAAATACGACCTGCGGCTGAACGTGCTGAACCTCGCCAATCGGCTCAACTACGACCAGCTGATCCCGTCGGACCGCGGCCGCGCGGTGCCGGGCATCGACCGCACGGCGCTGGTCACCTACGTGTACAAGTTCTGAGCGATGCTGGTCCGAATCCCGGGGCTGCTGGACGCGGCGCAGGCGGGCGCGCTGCGCGCGCGGCTCGAAGCCGCGGGCGAGGCCTGGGTCGACGGGCGCGCGACGGCGGGCCACCAGGGCGCGCAGGTCAAGCGCAACCTGCAGCTGGCGGAGGACTCGGCCGTCGCGCGCGAGCTCGGCGCGGGGGTGCTCGCGGCCCTCGAGCGCAACCCGCTGTTCCTGAGCGCGGCGCTGCCGAGCATTGTGTATCCGCCGCTGTTCAACCGCTACGAAGGCGGCATGACCTTCGGCAGCCACGTGGACGGCGCCGTGCGCCTGCTGCCGGGCAGTGCGGCCAAGATCCGCACCGACCTCTCGGCGACGCTGTTCCTGTCGGCGCCCGGCGACTACGACGGCGGCGAGCTGCTGATCGAGGACGTCTACGGCGTGCAGCCGGTCAAGCTGCCCGCGGGCGACCTCGTGCTCTACCCCGCGACCAGCCTGCACCGCGTCACGCCGGTCGCGCGCGGCACGCGCCTCGCCTCGTTCTTCTGGGTGCAGAGCATGGTCCGCGACGCCGGACAGCGGGCGGTGCTGTTCGACCTCGACATGGCGATCGTGCGCCTGACGCGCGACGTCCCGGGGCACGAGGCGCTGGTCGCGCTGACCGGCAGCTACCACAACCTGCTGCGGCGCTGGGCCGACCCCTGAGATGCGGCGAATCCTCGTCGACGTCCACCTGTGGCTGGGGCTGACGCTCGGCGCGATCGGCATCCTGATCGGCGCGAGCGGGAGCCTCCTTGTCTACGACCGCGCGCTCGATGCCGTGATCGCGCCCGCGCGCCACGCGGTCTCGGGCGCGGCCGTCGCGCTGCCGCTCGCGGTCTACGCGCGCAACGCCGAGCAGGCGGTCGGCGAAGGCGCGCGCACGCTCAACCTGCGGCTGCCCGGGGCCGCGGGCGGCCCGCTGGTCGCGACTGTTCGCGCGCGCGAGGCCGGCGCGGTCGCGCGCGTATTTCTCGATCCGCCGAGCGGTCGCCTGCTGGGCACGGCGGCGAGCGGCGGGTTCGTGGGCTGGATCCACCGCTTCCACGAGAACCTCCTGCTGCGCGAGCACGGCGGCCGCGCGGCGGTGGGGCTGGTCGGCGTCGCGATGCTGGCCTCCGCGCTCAGCGGCCTGTACCTGTGGTGGCCTGCGCGCGGCGGCCTGCGCGCGGCGCTCGGCGTGCGCGCCGGGCTCCTGCCCTCGCGCAACCTGCACTACCTGTTCGGCTTCTACGGCTGCCTGCTGCTCGCCGTGCTTTCATTCTCCGGCGTCTGGCTCGCCTTTCCCGATGCCGCGCGTGCAGTGGCGGGGTCGATCGCGCCGCTCGAGCCCGCGCCGCGCGAGATCCGCTCGAGCGCAGCCGCGACCGGCGCCGCGGTCTCGCCCGACGACGCACTGGCCGCTGCCCGCGCGCTGTACCCGCGCGCGCGTCCCGCGTTTCTCGGATTCCCGGCCGGAGCGCGTGGCGTCTACCGCATCGGCCTCGATGCGGACGACGGCCCGGTCCAGCTCTACCTCGACCCCGCCAACGGCGCGGTCGTGCGCCGCTCGGAGCCGTCGTCGCGCAGCGCCGGCGATCGCGCGCTGATGCTCGTGCGCGAGCTGCACGCGGGCGAGCTGCTCGGCGCGCCCGGCCGCGCGCTGTTTCTCGCGGGGGGCCTGCTGCCGGGGCTGCTCGCGGTCACCGGCACGATGATGTGGCTGCGCAAGCGCGCCTTGGCCCGTCGCGCAGCGGGCGGCGCGCGCCCGCGATGAGCTATCATGCCCTCCGCAGGCAAACCATAAGTGGAGGAGAGAAGATGAAGCTCAGATTCTTCGCGCTCGTCGCGGGCGCCGCGCTCGCGATTCCCGCCGCGGCCCAGCAAGTCACGTTCATGACCGGCCCGCAGGGCGGCTCGTGGATCCCGCTCGGCGGCGCGCTGAAGGGAATGTGGGAGAAGGAGATTCCCGGCCTCGCGATCACGCAGACGCCCGGCGCCGGCATCGCCAACGTGCGCGGCGTGGACGAGGGCAAGGCGCAGATCGGCCTCGCGAACTCGAGCTCGACGGTCGACGGCATCGAGGGCCGCGCCCCGTATCCGAAGAAGGTGACCCAGGTCTGCCAGGTGGCAAACCTGTACCCGCAGTACTTCCAGGTCGTGGCGCTCGCCGACGCGAAGGTCGCCTCGTTCGCCGACTTCAAGGGCAAGTCGCTGGTGACGCAGCCCAAGGGCAACACGGGCGAGCTGCTGACCGCGCTCGTGCTCAAGCTGAACGGCCTGGGCTACGAGTCGCTGTCGAAGGCGAACTTCCAGGCCGGCTACACCGACGCCGTTTCGCTGATGAAGGACGGCCACGCGCAGATCTTCACGCTCGGCACGACCGCGCCCGCCTCGGCGGTGATGGACCTCGCCAGCGCGCGCGACATCCACCTGGTGCCCGTGGACGACAGGACCATGGGCGAGCTGAAGAGAATGAACCCGGGCTACAACCGCCTCGTCATCAAGGCCGGCACCTATCCGAAGCAGGACATGGACGTGCCGGTGATCGGGTACTCGACCCACATCATCGCCGCCTGCGACCTGCCCGAGGACACGGTCTACAAGATGACCAAGACCATGGCCGCGCACATCGACGACATGGCCGCGATCGTCAAGGCGATCCACGGCGTGACGCCGAAGGACATGGCGCTCGACATCGGCGTGCCGTTCCACAAGGGCGCGGCGAAGTTCTACAAGGAAGCGGGGGCGATGTAGCGGCGCCTTCGGCCTGAAGCAGACGGGGCGGCGCGGCCGCCCCGTTTCGCATCATGGACGCCGTCTCCGACGAAAAGCCCGCCACGCTGCCCGCGCAGAAAGCGCTGCGCTGGCTCGCGCTCGCCATTGCGGTGGCGATGTCGCTGTACCACATGTACGTCGCCGCGTTCGGCCCGCCCGAGGCGGTGATCTTCCGCGGCACCCACCTGCTGTTCGCGCTGACGCTGGTGTTCATCCTCTACCCGGCCGGCGCCGGCGCGCGCCGGCTGATCGACCTCGCGCTGCTCGCGGGCGGCTGGGGGCTGGTGCTGCACATCTTCCTGAACTACAGCTACTTCGAGAATCGGATCATCTACATCGACGACCTGCTGTTCTGGGACAAGTTCTACGCGGTCGTGTCCGTGATCGTGGTGCTCGAGGCGACGCGGCGCGTGATCGGCTGGGCGCTGCCCGTGACCGCGCTGTGCTTCCTCGGCTACGCGCTCTCGACGCACGTGAAGCTCCCCGTGCTGATGGAGCAGGTCTACCTCTCGACCGAGGGCATCTTCGGCCAGACGCTCGGCGTCTCGGCCTCCTACGTGATGCTGTTCGTGCTGTTCGGCGCGTTCATGGAAAGGAGCGGCACGGGGCAGCTGTTCATGGATTTCGCGCTCTCGATCACCGGCCGCTACGCGGGCGGCCCGGGCAAGGTGGCGGTGGTGAGCTCGAGCCTGTTCGGCACGGTGTCGGGCAGCGC
>Ga0335082_10001754_pt1 | contig 23175 bp, 22 predicted proteins | sample Lox_Sample_41_FD_206718 | JGI IMG/M metagenome (GOLD analysis project Ga0335082, IMG submission 206718) | Soil microbial communities from Loxahatchee National Wildlife Refuge, Florida, United States - Lox_Sample_4.1 | ecosystem: Environmental > Terrestrial > Soil > Wetlands | place: USA...
CACCAGCATCGTTTTGCAGCATCCGATGGATCGCCGAATCCGGCGGCAACTAACTACGATGATCCTCGTTTCAACGGTAGGGCCGCAATTGGCAAAGCTACCGAACAAGCAGGAGAGAAAACTGTCTGGGGAGGAATCGATGAGGAAACCAAGATTGGTGTTGCTCCTAAGTAGTCTCGCGATCTCGCTCGCGCTGATCAGCACGGCGTGTTCCAAACAAGCGTCCCCTTCCTACAAGAGTTCTATTCAAACCGCGCTCGATCAGGCAGATCTGAAGGATATTCGTGTGAGCGAAGATGTGGACAACAACACAATCACACTGACCGGCACTCTGCACTCCGACGATGCCAAACAACGGGCCACGGATATCGCCAAAGCCAACGCTGGCAACCGAATCGTCGTGAACCAAGTGAGCGTTGAACCTGTAGGTGCGGAATCGGAAGCAAAAGACATTGCCTCCAACGTGGATGATGGAATTGAAAACAACTACAAAGCCGCACTGATTTCCAAGGGCCTCAACAAGCAAGACATCCATTTCGATGCCAAGAATGGCATTCTTACCCTCAAGGGCAAGGTAAAGACACCGGAGGCGCGGAAAGAAGCGCAACAACTGGCAGAGGCGACACCGAACGTTCAACAGGTACTGAACCAAATCGAGGTCAAGCGTTAGATCGCTAGTTTTTCGGGGTGAGAGGAATTCTCTTGCCCCGTTCCTTTGCTTCCCCATATCCAAACGCCAATGTTCAACGGGCTTAGCCGACCCCAGGCTGCGGTCGCCCGGACAAAGAATGGAAGCCTAGTTGGAAGAGGGATCGGGAGGATCCCCGGTCATTTCCTCGCTTTCCTTGGAAGCTGGTTCCGGGAGGGCCTGCACGATGTTGTTCCGCACCGCATAGAGTACGAGTTCACTGACTGAATGTAACCCTAGCTTGTTCATGATGTTGCTACGGTGGGTCTCGGCGGTCTTCACGCTCAGGTTCAGAATGCCGGCAACTTCCTTGGAACTCTTACCCTCGGCTAGCAACTGAATCACCTGGTTTTCACGCGGCGTCAGCGTGGCCTTGTGCAACGACCGGCGACTGCCGCGAAGACCTGAACCGAACCCTTCGGGCAGAGCCTGTGGACTGTAGTACGTTGTGTTCCGTTGGATTGCCTCGACCGCCACAAGCAATTCATGCGCCGCGTCAGACTTAAGGATCAAGCCCATCGCACCCATCTGCACTGCGGTCCTGGCTGCCTGATCAGTGTCATAGATCGTCAGGAAGAGAATCTTGGCTTTCGGATTACTGTCCAGGATTCGGCGCCCGGCATCGAGACCGTTGAGATTCGGCATCCCAATGTCGAGCGCGATGATATCGGGGTTCAGTTCTTCCGCCTGACGAACCGCCTCCCAGCCATCCGCCGCTTCACCGCACACCTGCCAGCCAGCGTGGGACTCCAGCAGCGAGCGCAGCCCCTTACGCACAATCTCGTGGTCGTCGGCAATCAGGATGCGGAGCGAGGACATTTCTTCTGGGCAACCCTTTCTTTGTCATGACCGGATCACAATTTACGGTCGAAACCCATGAACCGGTCTGCCTCCGTTGTATCGTCGAGCCCTTTGGAGGCGTACATACCGCCTTCTGTACCCGCAAGACTTAGATTCAGAAGGTGCAGCGTTCGATAGCATGGGCTAGCGTACCGAGAGAAAAATTCACGGGATCGGACTTTGGCCGCCTCGTCGAAATCCGCTAACTCGCTTTGGAATGGGGACTTTCCAGCTAGAGGCGGATTGGTAATGGATGTGCTGTAAGGTGTACGACGTTCACGATTGCCCGGATATGGGGGGGCATTTCTGTGTCTTCTTTTCGCGAATCAGGAGGTAATTAATGCCTGACGAGAGACGCGACTGGCGGGAGTTGTGCGAAGCCGCCAGCAAGGAAAACGATTCCGAGAAATTGATCGCTCTGGTTTCGGAGCTGGTGGAGGTTCTCGACGATCGGAGAGTGCCTCCCGGCCATCCGGAAGAGCGCTGAAGGGATTCTTCACGGCGCTGGCCTTGAGGATAGACGACGTCACATAATCATAATAAGGAAGGAAAGTAGTAGAAAAGAAAGTAGTAGAATGGACGCCCCTGAGGCGGACAGAGCTATGTCACTAGACAATCTGGGGCGAGCGCAGTCCCTTAACGCGCTCTTCCGCTATGCGCTGGGATTCGGCGTCGCGCTCCTGGCCATTGTTTTGAGAATTTGGCTCACGCCATTTTTTGGCAGGGAGAATCTGTATCACACGGCCTGGGCGGCCGTGGCGTTCTCCGCCTGGTACTGTGGACTGGGTCCCTCCATTCTTACGGCCTTGACGGCAGTGATCGGACTCCGCTTTTGGACTGACTCCACCAACCCGTCGCTCGTTTTGGGCCGGCCGGAAATTTCCGGCATGGTCGGTTTCGTGTTTTTTTCCGGCCTTATCATCGCGCTCGGGGAGTCGACGCGGCGATCCAGGACCAGGAAGGAATTGACCGAGCAATCCCTTCGAGAGAGCCAGGTTCTGCTCATGCAGCTCAATCAGAACATGCAACGTGAGATTGAACAGCGTACGGCGGAACTGCAGAAACGAACGGCGCAAACCGTTGAGCAGGCCAAGCTGATTGATCTTGCCAACGACGCAATCTTCGTGCGCACCGCGAGTGGCCTCATCTCCTATTGGAACGAAGGTGCCGAGCGACTGTACGGCTGGAGCAAAGAAGAGAGCCTTGGCCGGAAGGCTCATGACCTGATGCACACAGTGTTCCCGGTTCCGCTGTCGGAAATCGCCAAGACTGAGCGTTGGGAAGGAGAGTTGCGGCAGTCCAAGCGCGATGGTTCCGCGATTACGGTGGCAAGCCGCTGGACGACTCTGCGCGACAGCGACCACCAGTTTGTCGGCTGGCTGGAGATCAACACGGATATCACCGCCAGGAAACGAGCTGAGGATGCCGCGCGCACGCTGAGCGGCCGAATTCTGAGCCTGCAAGACGACGAACGCCGAAGAATTGCCCGTGAACTTCACGATAGCCTGGGCCAATACCTTGTAAGCGTGAAAGTCAACCTCGACTTGCTGATCAACGCCGGCATCAACCCGAAGCAGAGCGAGCTCCTGACCGAATGTTTGAACAGCATCGATAAGTGTCTGAGCGAGACTCGCACGATCTCTTATCTCCTTCACCCGCCCCTGCTGGATGAAGCGGGATTTGCTTCGGCTGCCCGCTGGTATATCGACGGCTTCGCGCAGAGAAGCTCATTTCAGGTCGAGGTCGACTTCCCGCCGGCAATGCCTCGGCTGGATCAGGACACTGAAACCGCCTTGTTCCGCGCCCTGCAGGAAGCGCTCACCAACGTGCACCGTCATTCCGGCGGTTCAGCTGTCTGGATTCTACTGAAAGTCGATGACATGCAAGTGCAGATGAAAGTGACCGACAATGGCGCGGGAATTCCGCTTGACCGCTTGAGCAGCCTGCAACAGGATAGTGCCGTCGCAGGCGTGGGCCTGGCGGGCATGCGACAACGAATGCGCGAACTGGGCGGCTCGCTCGAGATCAGTTCGGCGTTTCCGGGGACCTCCATTACGGCTACCGTGCCCCTTCAGGGGCGTGCTTCGAGATCCGTTGTACCCACACCTCCCGCCGGCGATGACTGCGACGTTTCCGCAGCCTAAGGGTGAGGCTCTCAGTCGAAACGCCTTTCCTACCGTGTCAATACAGTGAATGTGGGAGCGTTGAACGAATCGCGCCATAGTTCCGGCGCGGCCATCGGGTAATAACCCTATGGTAATGACCCGGCGAGAAGGACTAAATAAGGCTTGGGGTTTCGGGACCTGGGAAATTTTCCCGCCCGGCCTCCCGCGCTACGAAGAAAGAATCGGCGGCCTGCAGAAGGTGCATGAACAGACTGGTCGAAATGGCGTCAATTCAAGTGCTGGTGGTAGACGATCACGAGGTAGCGCGGCGCGGTATTCGCTCCGTTCTTGCAGGAGACCCCGACCTGAAGGTTGTTGCCGAAGTCTGTGACGGAGAAGAAGCCGTCCAAAAAGCCCATGATCTTCGTCCGGAGATTGTTTTGCTCGACATCAGCCTCCCCGGGATGAGCGGCATCGAGGCGGCGCGCGGAATCAGGAGCGTCTCGCCGGAGTCGCGCATCATCTTCGTGAGCCAGCATGATTCCGTTCCTCTGGTTAAAGACGCTTTGCAGGCGGGCGCCTACGCCTACGTGGTGAAGTCGGACGCTGGCCACGACCTGCTATCCGCCATCGCGGCAGCGCAAGAAGGCCGCGCGTTTGTCTCCCGCACCTTGATCGCTCGCGGCTGGAGGTAGCCCTTCCGCAGCGGCAATCAGAATGTGGACCGACAGCAGGCGGGGCGGATGCGAGCCATGAAAGAACGCCGGGAACGGCATCCACCGGTCCCGGCAACGAAGAGCACGCTAGCTGGCTTTGCGCTCCTCAAATTCCGAACTCGATTCTTCTCGAGCTCTGGAACGCATCCAATCATCTACCTGTTTCTGGGCTTCCTCCTTCGCGATACCGTATCGCTCCTGAATCCGCCCGATGAGTTGATCTCGTTGCCCATGGATGATGTCCATATCGTCGTCGGTCAATTCTCCCCAGTGTTCCTTGACCGCTCCTTTCATCTGTTTCCACTTGCCTTGGAATTGATCTGAGTTCATCGGTAAATCCTTTCTGGAAAGAGATGGGTGCTTCTGGACGATCCTAAAGCTCCATCTGGGCGCAATCGATCCGGTTGATGGTGTAGAGACTCCGCGAACATCGGGCATTTGAGGACAAATGCCCGCGGCGCGCCGAAGCTGCGGCGCCTCTCTCGCATGGCGGAAAAGTCTGAAAATACAGAGTTTTCTGTATTTCATTTCGGTCAATGGAAAGGCATTTTCTAGAGGTTGACCCTTGCGATGTTTGGACGAGGGGACTCTACCTCCTACTTCCTTTTCCGTAGAGCGTAAGATTTACGTCACTCAGGCATAGTTTTGAGTCCAAGCCCTAGTTTCGCAGTGGATTGGATTTGGCAACAACGGTGCAGTGATTGCTCCGCCGGTGGCTCTCAGAGGGGTGAGGGCCGGCAATGATTCGCCTGCAATTAAGAGACAAAAAGTACTATGAGGGTGAGCTCCTGTCGGAGGAGGCGGGAACCCATGTCATTTCGGATCCTTGTAGCGGATGATCACGAAGTCGTACGGAAAGGCTTGTGCGCTCTGTTGCGCGGGCAAGGAGATTGGGAGGTATGCGGCGAGGCTGCGAACGGACGCGAAGCAGTCGACAAAGCGATCAACCTCAAACCTGAAGTTGTGATCCTCGATATCGGCATGCCCAGCCTCAATGGTCTGGAAGCCACGCGCCAGATCCTCAAAGCTGTGCCACAGGTCAAAGTGCTCATCCTGACGTTACACGACTCCGATCAGGTGGTCCAAGAAGTCCTGAACGCGGGCGCTCGCGGATTTCTTCTCAAGTCGGACGCGGCCCGCGACCTGGTTGCGGCCGTGGAAGCTTTGCGTCGAGACAAGATCTACTTCACACCGAGGGTGGCGTCGATGGTCCTGGACGGCTACCTGCGGCGGAACAAGCCCGGCGCTGAACCGCCATTGCCAGGCCGCAGCCGGCTGACGCCGCGCGAGCGCGAGATCGTGCAGTTGCTGGCCGAGGGGAAGAGTTCGAAGGAAGTCGCGGTCGTGCTCGGTCTCAGCGTGAAGACAGCAGAGACCCACCGCTCCAATATCATGCGGAAATTGGAACTGCATTCGGTTAGTGACTTGGTGATGTATGCGGTGCGTAACAACATCGTACAGGTCGCGGAGCCGGTTCTCTAGGCCTGCGTCCGCATCAATGTCGAGCGCCAAGAAGGCGCGCGCATGGCTGCATAGAGTGTCAATCCGCGATCTGATTTCGATCTGAACTCACTCGTTCTGCCTTCGCCTTAGATCGAATCGTTTTCCCGGCCACCGGCCCCTGAGCCTTCTTCGATGATCCAGGCAGTGGCGAGTCTTTCTCCAGGGACTGCGGTTGCACACTGCCAAGCGGAAGCTCTGAGCTGTTGTCAAAAATCAGAGCCAACACCTCCGTGATGGAGAAATACTGCACCGAACCGTTCGTCATGAAGCCGACGACCGTGGCCGTTCCGCCTATGTATTTCCCCTGCAAATGGCGGCCATTTCTGAGCTCAATCGAGTCGCATGCAGCCAAGGTAGTGAACATCATTACGAACCAGAGGATCCTTTGGGAAAGGAGCACCTTGACGCCTGCTTTCCGACGAAGGGGAAGTTTGGGCGTGGACATCAAGTTTAAGGGTCGTGCGAGATCCGGTCTATCGGGTATTAGCTGTAATTCCCGCAGGCCAGACTCCCGCGAGACGTTCCGAGGGTCCAAATCGCGATGCAGTTCCTGTCGCGGTGCGATCTGGCGTCTTGGCGTCCTTCCTTGCTCCGCCCCAGGCCCTCCAAATGCGTTCTCCCAATTACACACCGGGATGTCCATCTTCTGTTCCTAATCCCCGATTTGTGAAGGCGAGAGGCAAGTGCCGATCCAGCTGTGCTGAGCCCGGCGGCACCTGCCTTGGGGGTGGGCGTTTGAGGGAACATATCTACTGTTGCAAGAATAAGCAGCGGGCTCCGACCCCGCCATCCTGAAGGCGCTGTAGTTTGTGGGCAGAGTTTGCGTAGTGAGGACCTTCTCTTTATATCTCTTGTCTTTATACGGGTATAGCGGCATCTCGCTCGTCTTTATGCGGGTATAGAGGCGGTGCCGCCAACGATCCATTTACTACCAATTCCGCTCCCCGGGAACTTACAGCAATACCAGAGATGCCTTACCGCGATCACTGGATGGACCATGAATTCAATCAGTTCTACTGTCCCAATGGTGGACGCAGGAGCTCTTCCGACGTAATGAAAAGGAGACCATGGTGAAAAGCGATACCGATTCCAAGGCCTACTACGCATCGGATGCCGACCTAATTCGCAGAGCCAAACAGGGCGAGGAGGATGCCTTTGCCGCTCTGTTCAATGCTCACAAGGCAAAGGTCTATTCTCTCTGTCTTCGAATGACAAGCAATGCAGCCGAGGCTGAGGACCTGACACAAGATGCATTCCTGCAGGTGTTCCGCAAGCTGGCGACGTTTCGAGGCGACTCTGCTCTTTCGACCTGGCTCTATCGCGTGGCGGTCAACACGGTTCTGATGCACTTTCGCAAGAAAGGCCTCCGGCAGCTCTCTCTCGACGAACCCGTGAACCACGAAGCGGGCGCCCAGAAACGTGAGCACGGGAAACCTGATGACCGTCTTTCCGGTTCCGTCGACCGAATTGCTCTTACCCGCGCCATGAAAGAACTTCCAATGGGATACCGCACAATCTTCGTGCTGCACGAAATCCAGGGGTACGAACATCACGAAATCGCACGCCTGCTCCGCTGCTCGGTGGGAAATTCCAAGTCGCAGCTCCACAAAGCGAAGGTCAGAATGCGGGAGTTGCTGGGTCTCCGTAAGAATGACAGACGGGTGGCAGTAAGCGGCGAACTGCAACCGGCGTCGCAACCCCTGGACGCCCTCGAACCAGTTGCATCGTGGCCGCAGTTCGCTGAAGCCGCTTGAGGAACGCGCGGCACCGATTGAACCGTGTTGCGCCCGCAGCAAGTCTTTGTTTTGCGCATGGGGTGATCCTGAACCCAAGTGCAATGAGCAGCAGCCACGATGATTCGCAAGCTCAAATCCGGAAGCTATCGCCTGTATTCAGGCAAGAAGGATCCGAAGACAGGTCGTCACCGGAATCTCGGCACGTTCTCAACGAGGAGGGCTGCGGAGGCCCAGGAACGTGCCGTTCAGTACTTCAAGCGCCACTAGATCGTCCTCCACCTACGTCCTGCGAACGCCGACAATGAGCGCCAGAACTCCTCCGGCGATCAAAACGACCCCGACCGCCGGAGGTAATCTTTCGCTCCTTTGCGTCTCAACCCCGATCTTCGCATCTCCAACCTTCACACCATGATTTTCGCGATGAGGAATCGGCACCAGGAAGGAGAATAATCCCAGAACCAGCAACAAAACCCCAAGCAGGGCAGCATTTCTCATAACGCTCCTGAAAGGCAGAGGTGAAGTTCTTGTCAAAGTGCCGGAGTTCGCCCCTGTATCAGGCGAATCACCACCACGACCAGCGCGATAACGAGGAGGATGTGAATATATCCACCCAACGTGTACGAACTCACCATTCCTAACAACCACAGGATCAGAAGAATCACAAAAATCGTCCAGAGCATGTCTACCTCACTGACAGTGGATTCTCTACAGACAGCGAAACTTGGGTGCGGGAATGAAGGAAACAGTTGCCCGTAGCTGGCCCGGCGAAAGGTCAGTGAAGACGCTGTAGACGAACCTGCACCAGCAGAGAGCGAATGGCACATCCAGACACGAGGAATGACAACCCTTCACCACGCAGGCCAGACCATATCTGCCCGAAATCCGGTACTCCTACGACGTCAGTCGTAGCCTCGCGCACCGTCGCCGGCAGAAGCTGGCATTGACAAATCCAACGGAGGTTCTCTACTGTCGGGATGCTTCACTGAGAGATGGCCCGTCGGTTTCGGAGGGATGCCGTCGTGTTGCTGCCAGCTTTGCGAGAACAAGTGCTTGAGGCGAACCTGGAACTGGTTCGGCGCGGACTTGTGCTTTACACGTTCGGAAACGCGAGCGGCATTTCTCGTCACGATGGGCTGGTCGCAATCAAGCCGAGCGGTGTGCCCTACGAGGGGTTGCGCCCCGAGCACATGGTGATTACCCGGCTCAACGGTGAGATTGTGGAAGGGGATCTCCGGCCCTCGTCCGACCTCCCCACGCACCTTGAAATCTATCGCCAGTTTTCGAATGTCGGCGGTGTTGCTCATACACACTCCGAATTTGCGACGGCATGGGCACAGGCGTGTAGACCAATCCCTTGTCTGGGGACGACTCACGCGGATTACTTCCATGGCGAGGTGCCGGTGACGCCGGCCCTGACGGCCGAAGAGATTGCCGGCGACTACGAAATGAACACCGGTGTGGCAATTTCCCGCCGCTTTCGCGATCTGGATCCGGATGCGGTGCCCGCGGTGCTGGTCGCCTCGCACGGGCCGTTCTGTTGGGGGCCAACGCCGGCTGCCGCGGCGCACACCGCGGTCATCCTGGAGTCTCTGGCGCGGACGGCGTACTACACGATGACGTTACGGGAGAATGCGCCACCCGTTGGGCGGGAGCTACATGACAAACATTTTCTCCGCAAACACGGGCATGGAGCGTACTACGGCCAGGCCAGCCCTCCCAAGAAGTGACACTTTCAGACCGCCGTCGTCGAGCCTTAAGCGTTCAAGGCGGACTCTTGTTGCTGGAGTCGCAGATTGTTTCCCCTAGCCGGCATCTGGAGTGCGACCCGATGGCGATCCGATCTTGAGATACTGCAGTTTCGCCACCGGGTCGAATCTCGTTACGGTTTCGCTACCGTAGCAGGGGAGGCGGGAACCTCGTTCGCACCCTGCTCCTGTTTCGCCTCGGCAGCGTATTTTCTCAGAACTGCCAGGAAATGCTGGGACCCGGCGGGCGGCGTTACACGACCCGTGAGAATGTCCTTGAAGGCAACATCCTTCCGGTACAGGATATGGGTATCGTCGTCGTCTTGTTTTACCACCGCGCCGTTAAGTTCGAGGCCGGCAAAGACACCGCGCGCCCGGGAATAGGTCAGAATCTCGGACCGCATCTTCCAATCCGTATTCGCTTCGGTTTGGCGCCCCACCGGTCCTGCCGCCGCCGACGCTTCCGCGCCCACCTTGAATTTGCTCGAGAGCAGGTGCTCCATCCCTTTGTCGTTCATCACCAGCATGACGAGATCCACCGCCTCGCCGCCGATTTGCAGCCCCCAACTGCCTCCCGCGATGGTAATGGGAGCAGGTGCGCTCCAACCCGACGCGGTCCGGCAAGTCGCCACGCCCTTGCCATATCTTCCGCCGAATACAAATCCGCCCTTGATCATGGATGGCACGACGGCAATACACTTTGCTGAGTTCAGAATGTCCTGCGGAATTCCTTTGTCGGGAGCAGCCATAATCTCGTCCAGCACGGTCGCCGAGGCATTGATGCGCTTCACCTGGTCCGACGCCCCGCTGTCATCGTCCTTCGCGTACGCGGCTGCTGCCAGCGAGGCCAGGACGATGCCCAACACGAACAGCTTCAATAGAATCTTCATAAATGATTCTCCCTACTTCTGATTTCTGACTATCTATTCCTACATGGCGCTGTCGCACTGAACCATCAAGCAGATACTGTAGCGGCGAGACAAATCTGCCTTAATTGTCCGTGCAAAGCATTGAGCAATCAGGGCTGACAACGCGACGCGGGAGTCGCACCCCCAGGATGGAAGTCATCAGGAGGATTTCGATTGGGCACCATCGGGAGAACGACACGACTCAGATCGGTCCCCGATCGCGGCGCAGGCGGACCGCAGCGGCGAGGCATGCTGCGCTGAATAGCAGCCCGACCCACAGACCCGGGCTGGCCAGGAAGTGGCCGGGAGTGATATGCGTCATGGGATCGGTGGGAAACTTATCCGGGCCCATGGAGACCACGGTTGGCGCGTCGCCGATGAATCGGCCTCCCACCAGTACGGCGAAATGCCAGGTATGAAACGCAAGCCTCTCGACGCCGGCGATCGCGACCAGTGGCAACACCGCCCACACGAATGGCGCCCGGCGCGCCCAGCCGGATACCAGCAGCAGCCAGCAATAGACAGGCGCGGGCCAGAGCGCATGCGCCGTCAGCAGGTGATAGAGCAGCAGCAGCGACATCTGCAAGAACGACAGATTTGTCCATAGCATCGCGACGCTCTGTCCGCTCGCCAGTAGGACTGCGCTGCTCACCAGCAGCATTGTCCACTGTGTGGCAACGGTGATCGCAAACGTGAGCAATGGCAGAACTACGAGCGGGATGCTCGCCTTCGACAACACGGTCGTGAGATCCGATACCGGTAACGATTTCCAGAACAGGATGCTGCGATCACGACGCTCCCCGTAGAGCGCGTCGAGACAATAGAACACACTCACGATGATACCGGTGACCATCAGGAGCCCAGCCACCATATCGAATGGCGCCTGAGGATGCGCTGGATCCAGTCTCAGCGGCCTTTCCCATATACCCGCAATGATGCTCAAGGTGAAACTGACCAGGGCGAGCGTGGCGACCGCCAACGGCGCAATATAGATGGAACGATTCTCCCAGAGTTCGCGCCGCACCGACCAGTACATGCGCTGCGCCTCCGAGATCACCGTGGGAGCGGCTACCCGCGCTTCGATGGGAAATTCGGGTATGGCGTTCGATTCTGTATTCATCGGGCCGCTCCTTGGGCCAGACCGTCCTGACTGCTCATTACGGCGACGAACAAGTCGGCGATGTTGGGTGTGCGCACGTCGCCGAGCGCGGCGAACTGCGGGCGATCGATCGGATCCAGACCGGGCTTATTTAGATCGAACAAGAGAATGCTGCGATCAAACAGCTGGCGCTCATGCATCGGATTGAGGACACGTGCCGCAGCGAGCTGCTCAGGATGCACCGTCACTTCCAGGTAACGCGATTCGATTTCTTCCATGGAGCAATCGAGCACGATGCGGCCGCGGTTGATGAACATCAGGTCGGTAAGGACGTGCTGGACCTCTTCCACCTGGTGGGTCGTCACCACGATGGTGCGGCTGCGGTCGAAATAGTCGTTGAGCAGTGAATCGTAGAACTGTTTGCGATACAGGATGTCGAGGCCTAGCGTCGGCTCGTCCAGCACCAGCAATTTCGCGTCAACCGCCATAATCACGGCAAGGTGCAACTGCGTCACCATGCCCTTCGACAACTCCCGCACTTTGCTGGCGCGTCCGATGGTGGTCTTGGCTAGAAAGCCTTCGGCTTTGGCGCGATCGAATCGCGGATGGATACCGGCGACATAGTCGAGCAGTTGCGAAACCCTGATCCAGCGCGGTAGCACGGCGACATCGGCGATGAAGCAGACATCGCGCATGAGCTGCTCGCGCTCGGTCCAGGGGTCGCGTCCCAGAACTCTTAGTTGCCCCTGAAAAGGGATGAGGCCGAGAATCGCGTTGAGCGCGGTGGTCTTGCCCGCTCCGTTCGGGCCGATGAGACCGAGGATGCGGCCCTCCTCGACGCGCAAATCGATGCCGTCGAGCGCAATCGTTGTGCCGAAAGCCTTGCGCAGACCGCGGGCTTCTATGCACGCCATGGATTCAGCGCTCCTCCTCTTTGGCTTTCGACTTCGACCGGCGGGTGGCGCCATCCAGCAGATCTTCCGCCTTCAGGCCGAGCCGCTCGATGGTTTCGTAAACCCGGGGCCAATCTTCGGAAAGAAACTTCTCGCGTTCGCCCTGAAGCAGCCGACCCCGCGCGCCATCTTTGACGAACATGCCGAGTCCCCGCCTCTTCTCGACAAGCTCCTCGTCCACCAGTTGCTGATAGCCCTTCAGAACCGTAAGCGGATTGACCCGGGAATCGGCCGCGACGTTGCGCACGGAGGGCAGCGGGTCGCCTTCCTTGAGCACGCCATCAAGAATCATCGCCACCACGCGGTCGCGAAGTTGACGGTAAATCGGCTGACTCTCGTTCCACTCACGGTCCATCCCGTTTTCCAAACCGTCCCTACCAGACCTTACCAGAGAAAACGCGCACTTCAATTCGTCTTGTGCAGGTCGAAGTGTGCGTGGATCGGCTTGTCCTTCATCATGAACGTCCAATCCTCGGTGTGATGGTTGGCGTCGACGAGGGTGAACACCGAATGGTGCATGTGGTATTCCGTGTTCCCGCTGATGTCCTTCAGTTCGAACTCGATGGTCTTACCGTCAGGCGACATCTTGCCGGTCATGCGCGGCCTGTTCCCCGCGTCGCAATAGTGAACCAGCGTCAGCTGTTCTCCGTCCAGGTAGAGCATGGTGACCGGATGATCGTACTTTGTCGCGTCCAGGGGCGTTCCTGCTTCCTGCAGTTCGTGCACGATCGCATGCCCTCGGGAGGTCACGCGCAGCGAAACGTGGAGCGGTTTGCCGCCTGACATTTCCGGCATCTCCGGGACGGTCACGGGGCCCTCCCACTCTCCGGCCAGGGTTTTCATGGTTGCGAACGACTTCTCCGCCTCCGACGGTGCCGGAGCCGCAGTCGACTTTTGCGCTTCAGACTGCCCGAAACTTAAGGGGCAGAGCTGCAGCAGAACAATGAACAGGTACAAACGAAGGGATTTCATGTTCAGTCTCCTCGAAAAAGCTCGGTTTTTCATTCACATGTCGGGTCGAGGTTGATTCACCCCGAATCAATCGGCAGTCGAATCTCTAACTCGTGCAACGCTGTTATACTTAACTATAACACTAGCCCAGATGTCAAGAGATTTCTCGCCCAAGACTGAGAATGACCTCTCCTTGTGGGGAGAGTGTTGGCGGGAGCAGACGTTGAGCCGAAGACTGAGTTGTGGCGTGAGCAGACCGGGTTAGACCCTTAAAATTCGAACCGCACCGCCAATTGCCCGACGCGGGCGTTCACTGCGGTGCTAGTGATGAAACCGAACGTCGGTGAGGCACGATTGGAATCGGGATTGGAAAACTGCGGATGATTGAACGCATTGTAGAACTCGGCGCGAAATGTGAAGCTGCTCCTTTCACGCGGCCAACCTAGAACTGTAGTCTTCGAAATCGCAAGATCCAGGTTCGCCTGGCCCGGACCGTCGACAATGCCAGTTGCACTGTTTCCGAACCCCGTCCCGAGACCATCGTCGCCGATTACGGGTGGAGTTGTGAAGCAGGATGGGTTGAAATAGCCGTCGAGTTTCGACTCGACTGACCCGCTGCGAACCAGCTGGCTCTTCGAACAGGTACCACTCAGCTGAGCCCGGTCCTCGCTGATGCCGAAGACATTCGTGGAATTTGTGTTTGCAATGGTAAGAGCGCTGCCGGACTGAACGGTGGCTATCGCCGCCAAAGACCATCCCCCCAGCACACTTCGTTCTATTCCGGCAACAGGGCCCGGGATCATCCAAGTAGTGCTAAAGACGAACCGGTGTGCCCGGTCAAAGCTGGCTCGCCCCCAACGCTGCCGAGAAGCATTTTGGTCTCCCAACGTCAGTGCGTTGCCCGATGAGGTTGAGTTAATGTCGGCACCATCCGTGTCCAACGTCTTGGAAAATGTGTACGAGGCGAGGAACTGAAGCCCGTGGCTCAACCGCTTGGTCAGGCTCATCTCAAGCCCGTTGTACCAGGAATTGCCCTCGGATTCCATTTCCACAAGGGAATCTGGGGGCACTCCGGGAACGGGAACTCGTGAGGAAATGTTCTCGATCGTATTGCCCTCCGAACTCGAGAGTGCCTGATTCAAGGAGCGCTGACGCACCAGGTGGAGGCCGCGAGTACCGGCGTATCCAACTTCCACCAGCCATCCATCGTACGGCTCAGCCTGAACGTTCAATGAATACTGCCGAATCATGGCAGGCTGGAAGCCAGGAGCAGTAGAGTAGATCGTAGTAGCGCTGGTCGGGGAGTACGAAGGAAAGAAAGGAAACGACTCTGGAGTCGGAAATGGCTGAGCAAATGGAGCCGCGAAGGTAGCGCTTGTGTTGGAAAGCCCAGCGTTCAGGCGAAACACGGAAAACGGAGCGCCAAGAACGTTCTGATAAAACGCTTGTGCAGTCGGGCGAGAGTAATAGATTCCATAGCCGCCCCTCAGCAACAACCGCCTGTAGGTGGGTATGACCTGCCAGGCAAAACCGATCCGCGGAGCGACCGTATTCTGCCCGAGACCATCGTTCGCGAATTGATTGTTTGACCGTAAAACACCCGGGGGGAGCGACCCATGAAAGTTGGATCCAACGATGTAGCCTGCCACGCTCCCATCTGGCGGCGGATCGGGATCCGCTTTCGTGATATCGAAGCTCGCATTTCTCCCTAGCTTGTCGTCGAATTGGCCAAGACGCTCGTAGCGCAATCCGAGATTCAGCGTGAGGGACTTAAGGATCCTGTAATCATCCTGCACGTACGCCGAACCCTCCCAGACTCGGTACTCGCGTTTGGTTAGGCCGAAGTCGTCAAACGACGCAAAAACATTACTGAAGTTGGTGCCATTGTCGGCGGCGCTAAGGCCCAGCAGGAAATCCGGCCAGCTTAGAAATCGCAAATACGATCCCAGGCCTATCAGGTTCACGTTGTCCTGCAACCTCGTCAGCGAGCCGCCGAGTCGCAGAATGTGGGATCCCCGGACGAAACTGAGGTCATCGCTAAACACGAAACTGTTCTGGGTAATCGTTCGTGGGAAACCAGAAGCCATGCTGATTGACCCCAGAACACTCAAGCTGGGAAGGTCGTTATTGTGGCTCATCGTGCCTTCGGCCACGCCGACGTCGGACCACTTGAATGGGGACGTAGCTTGCGTTCTTGTATCGGTTCGGACATATCCGAAGCGTGCTTCGTTCAACCACGAGTTCTGGAACGTGTATGTGTGGGCCAGAGAGGCCACCGTGAAATCGGATTGGCTCGGACTGCGGAACCCGGGAACGTTCCCAGAAGGATTCAGACCGTTGCCAGGAAATGTGACCGTCTGATCGTCGTCCGCCATGAATAGCCGCGCTGCGATCTTGCTATTGGTACGAACCTGATAGTCGAGATTCGTAGAAAACTGATCCTCACTGAAGTGGCAGGGAGCGGAGAAAGCTGAGAATCCCTGCTGCACGAGCTCTTTCGTCGGGTCGATGGTTTGAGGGGTTGGAATAAGAAAAGAGCCATCGGGAAGCTTAAGGTTCAGCAAAGCCACGGCCGCAGAATTGATGTTGGAGCCATCGCTCTTGATCACCACGCCACCGTGCGCGCCGCTCTGCCCGCCAAAAAGTTGCCCCAGTGCCTCTGGTGAGCGATCGTCGGTGAATGGTGGTTCAAACAGACTTCCGGTGCAGGCGACCCTCGATTGACCCGCTGCGATCCCGTTTACTTGTCGCGTACCTTGATAGGAGCCAAAGAACAGCAACCGGTCACGCAGGATCGGTTCTCCCAGTGCAACGCCAAACTGATTCTGCTTCAGGACAGGGCGCGGTTGCCGCACGCGGTTCAGGAAAAAGTCGTTTGCGTTGAGAGCTTCATTACGCAGGAACTCGAATGCGCTGCCGTGGAACTCGTTAGTTCCCGACTTCGTGATCACCGCCACATTCGCCCCCCCATAGCGTCCATAGGCTGCATCGTAGAGCCCGGTCTGCACCTTGAATTCGTGGATGCTGTCTGGGCTAGGGATTGGGATTCCACCGCTGCCTGAGGCGCTGCCCTGCACATCATTCAGGCTGATTCCGTCGATTTGAAAGTTATTGTCGTACGAACGCGCGCCGTGCACGTAGATTCCGTCATTCGATTGGGCAATCTGCGACAACGCCGTTCCGCCAAGCCCAAGCTCGCCTGCGTTGTAGACGCCGGCCGAAACACCCGGAGCCAAGCTCGCGATCTGGGCAAAGTTCCGCGTGACCAGCGGCAGATCGGAGACTGCGTCTTTATTGACGACCCTGCCCAGGGAAGACGATTCTGATTGCACCATCTGGGCAGCTGAAAACACCTGTGTTTGCTCAATGCGTCTTTTGGGGCGGAAATGGAGTTCCAGTCGAACTGTTTCCGTAACATGAATTTCAATCGTCGCGAGAACAGGTTCGAAACCCGTTGGGCTGGCCTGGATCTCATACTTTCCGGGTGGCAACAATAGGAAGATGAAGGCCCCACGTTCGTCCGAGGTAACGGACTTCTGCACATTCCCGCCTTGTTGGACTAACTGTGCTGTCACGCCAGCCAGGACAGCTCCGGATGGGTCCAGCATGATGCCACTAACAGCCCCGCTCGAGGCCGTCTGTCCCAGGGCGGGAAGGACATACAACCAAGTAATCGCACGCATTCCAAAGCACAACCAGGAAAGAAGACATCGGCGGGATCTCGGGGCAATTGACACAGCCAGCCTCACGCTTCCCCTGAATGCTTCGACAAGAAAATACTCGCGCGACCGTTCTTCTTGGGGTATGTTTCCACCGGCGGCGATGGTAGCCTAACTGACGCCTTGCAAACTGGCCCCTGTTACTTTTAACAGTGGGGGGACCGCGGCTGTAAGGATAGGCTATCAGTCTGCCTTTGGATTGGTCAGGTTTCTGGAATTCAGACTTCTGCGATTTTCTCCGGAGAGGATTGCATTCTCTCCCCTCGCGGCAAGCATCGTGGTCGGAATCGGCAACGAAGAATCTTGCGCAGGGGTTAATCTCGATGAGGCGACCAAAGCTGCCAACTTCGCTGGTGCTGACTCTCCTCTTGCTCGTGCCGCATGTATCCTCCCAAGTCAGAGAAGTGCGGCGCGTTCTCATCATCAATGACCTGAATACTCTCTCCTCGCCCGGCTTTGCTCTTACCAATCAGGCGATTGTTGAGGGCCTGCAGAACTCGCCTTACCAGATCGAACTGTATAGCGAAAATCTCGAAACAACCTTGTTTCCGAACGAAGCCTGGCAGTACGAGCTTCGTCGATGGTTGCTTCGTAAGTACACAGATCGCAAGCCTGACGTAATTATTGCCGTCGGTCGAGCCTCGATTCAGTTCGTGGTCGAATCACAGGAAAAATCTTTCCCCGGCGTACCAGTTGTTTTCTGCGGGAGCACAGAGGTAGTGCTAAAGCGGCTGAAGGCGGACCCTCACGTCACCGGCGTTTGGGCTGTCGCACAGCCGGACAAAACTCTGGAGATAGCTCTACGTTTGCAGCCCGGCACGAAACATGTGGTCGTGGTGGGCGGGGTGGGAGCGTTCGATCGCGAGACCGAAGCCATCGTCAAGAAGAACCTGGGTAGCTACGAGTCGAAGTTTGAGTTCACGTATCTCACCGACCTGGACATGCCGACGCTCCTGGAGCGCCTGAAGCATCTGCCGAGTGACACCATCGTCTTTCATACGTCGCTGATGGAAGATGCCGCAGGAACACATTTCATTGACGCCAGCCAGTCTGTTCCCCTGATCGCGGCGGCCGCAAATGCTCCCGTCTTCGTCGTGGATGACGTGGATCTGCGTGACGGAACCGTGGGCGGTGATCTGCTGAGCTGGGCTGCCACTGGCCAGGTTGCGGCCGGAATGGCGGTAAGAATTCTCAATGGGGAAAAGCCACAAGACATTCCGATCGTGAAAAGCCCCAACATTTACATGTTCGATTGGCGAGCGCTGCGCCGCTGGGGCTTCAGCGAGAGCGCTCTTCCACCGGCTAGCCTCGTGCTGAACCGGCAGCCATCAGTCTGGGAGTCTTACAAGAATTACATCGCCGCCGGAGTCACTCTGATCTTGCTGGAGGGTCTGCTGATCTTCGCTCTCTTGTGGCAGCGGCAAAGACGGAGAAAAGCGGAGGCGGAGCTGGAGATCGCGTTTGATCGGCTTCGCCTGGCTGTGGAAGCGGGCAAATCAGTGGGATGGGATTGGGACGTCAAGAATGGGCGTGATCGGTGGTTTGGCGATCTGCAAACGATGTTTGGAATTCCATCCGACACCTACGAGGGGGAGGTAGGGGAATTCCAGCGCCGTCTTCACCCAGAAGACAGTGATCATGTCTGGAAAGCGGTGGCCGATGCCAGGTATAACCACCAGCCTTACACCGCGGAGTTCCGCGTAATTCGAGACAAGGACCGGTCCACGCGTTGGATTACTGCCAGGGGGCGATTCTACTATGGCAGCAATGGTGATGCGGTCCGCATGCTGGGCATGGCTGTCGATATCACCGATCGAATGCAAATGGAACAGCGGGCTCGCGAAAGCGAAGAGCGCTTTCGCCTGGTTGCCAATACTGCCCCGGTCATGATCTGGATGTCCGGACCCGACAAACTGTGCACCTACTTCAACCAGCCTTGGCTCGACTTCACCGGAAGGCCGCTGGAATCCGAACTGGGAAATGGATGGGCGGAGGGAGTGCATCCTGATGATCTGGAGCATTGCCTTGATGCCTATACCCAGGCCTTCGATGACGGCCGGTCATTCGAGATGCAGTATCGGCTCCGGCGACACGACGGAGAATATCGGTGGGTCTTCAACACAGGAGTTCCGCGATTGAATTTAGACAACTCAGTTGCGGGATACATCGGCTCGTGCCTCGATATCACCGAACGCAAGCTCGCCGAGGAGGCTCTTGCCGGGATGAGTGGAAAATTGATTCAGGCCCATGAGGAAGAACGAGCTCGAATTGCGAGAGAGCTGCACGACGACATCAATCAACAAATTGCACTCGTGTCGGTCCAACTGGAGAGTTGGATCCAACAATATCCTGAGTCCGCGTTTCCTGACACCACTCTACTTCGCAAATCACGCCAGAAACTAAACGAGATCGGCACGGATGTACAGGCCCTTTCTCACCGCTTGCACTCCTCGAAACTCGACTACCTGGGCCTGGCCGTGGCCTCCAGCAGTTTCTGCAAGGAATTTTCAGAGCAACACAAAGTGGAAGTTCTATTCACACAATCCAATGTTGCGCGCAACATACCGAAAGAAACCTCACTTTCACTGTTCCGGGTGCTGCAGGAAGCCCTGCAGAATGCTGTGAAACACAGTGGTGCGCGGCAGTTCAGCGTGGTCCTTTGCGGCACGTCGAAGGAAATCCAACTTACTGTGAGTGACGTGGGTCTTGGCTTCAATTTGCCAGATGCCTTGGCCCACAGAGGCTTGGGATTGATTAGCATGCGCGAAAGGTTGCAACTGGTGGGCGGAGAACTGTCAATCATCTCGGAGCCGGGCCGCGGCACCACGATCAGTGCTCGGGTACCTCACCGAGAGGAGTATCGCCCGGCGCGTGCAGCTGGATGAAACGGAATTCGGAACCGATTTGACGTGGAAACGCTGGTATATTCTCAGATTGTACTCGACGGGATTTTGAAGCTCCCAGCCGCCGCCAGTACGTCTGCACATCGAAGGGCTGGAGCTGCGTGTGTCAATACGAGTCTTGGTGGTAGATGATTTTGCGCCATTCCGGGAATTCATCTCTGCTCTTTTGCAGAAGAGACCGGAATTGCAGGTCGTGGGCGAAGCATCGGACGGAGTGCAAGCGATTACAAAAGCAACAGAACTGCAACCAGAAGTGGTTTTGCTGGATATCGCGATGCCGGCACTGGATGGATTGGAAGCCGCCAAAGGGATTCGCGCCCGTTCTCCAAATTCAAGGATATTGTTCGCGAGCCAGGAATCTTCCCCTGATCTGGTGCGCGAAGCTTTTGGGGTTGGTGCATATGGCTATGTCGTCAAAGCAGACGCGGCAAGCGAACTGCTGGCCGCGGTGGACGCAGTCATAAGAGGTGAACGCTTCCTCGGCTCAAGGTTTGTGAATCTCGATCTCACTTTTCCTGGTTTTGCCATTTGACCGCCATTGGGTGGTGTCGCGCCGGGTAAGACCTTCATGTGCGGGCCGCAAAGGCTTCTTCCAGCGATTCGCGATCTTCCACGCCCGGCGGCAGCCCGATTTCCGCTACAAGGCCGTCCCGGGTTGCCCTTCCAGACCATGCAATTCGACAAGTGAGTTCAGCGACCCCGCGGTCGGCGATCAATCGTCTTCCGATCAGTCTTTCTAGTTTGCGCGCAATAACGATCACAGTCCTGAATCACAGCTTCCCAGAAGCCGACTTCTCGCCCGCCGTAGAAACTTCCACCGGTGTCGATGAGCGCAATTGAGATGTTTCACCAACCACAGCAGCTTTATTTCAGGCGTTCGCCTGTCTTCCGACTTTTGACGTGTTCCTCTGGCCCGAAGCGGCCGTGGATATAGGGAACGATTTCCGCTCCTTGGAAATTCCACGTGTGCGACGGGTAGCCTTCAGAGCCGGGTATTGTCAACGTGGGCGGGCCAAACGTCTCTTCACGATGACGTTGGAACTCCTGATAAGACGCGGCCAAATCTGCTCATGAACTGCCTAAGAACTCGAACTCAGCCGAACTGCCATTGCGCCGCGGGTAGAAAGAAACCAAGCTCGTGAGACAAACCGGAAAGATTTCATCCGCCTTTCTCGGGGTTTGTGAGTGCTAAGGATGTTTCGCCAATCGACGATTGGGCAGTCCAGCGGACCTTGGACGATTTTGCGCGACATGCCTGCGTTGGGGCAGGCGTTGTTCGCCACATCGAAAAGGCAATCGCGCTGCATCTGCTCGTCCTTTGATACGTAACCAGCTTCATCTGCATCTCTTTTCACACGTTACTAGCTGATGAAATAGGAGTACAATCCTGTGCGTTCTTGAGTTTAAGATCGACGGCGCAACTTTCGTTTCCAATCGGCGGTTAGGTCGAGAGCCCCCTTTTTCGTCTCGTTTCTTCCATGCTGCGGGTGTGAGAGCGAGTCGCGCAGTTATAGGAGTCGAACCACATGTTCTTTCAACTCCAATTGGCATTAGTGAGTATAGTAGCTCGACGTCCATTACTGTTACTGAGGATTGCGCTGATAGTATGCACAGCTGCAATAAGTTTTTCGGCATTCGCCAGTACGACGACAACCACCTCGCTTGCTGTAACTTCGGGCGGCGTCGCGGTGACTTCTGTGAGGGCAGGTAGCCTTGTCACGCTGACTGCTACGGTCCAGGCGGGTTCCACGAAAGTGAAGCAGGGCCAGGTGAATTTCTGCGATGGCACGGCGGCATATTGCACAGACATTCATATTCTCGCCACCGAGCAACTGACGAGTTCTGGCACGGCCACTTATAACTTTCGCCCCGGTATCGGCACTCACAGCTATAAGGCTGTATTTGTCGGGACCAACTCGTATGCCTCCAGTACTTCGAGCGCGGCGCCGCTGACCGTGACCGGAACTATTGGGCCAATCGCCACAACCTCGTCGATTGCGGAAACGGGGGCTTGGGGGAATTACACGCTGACTGGAACCGTGACGGAGGCGGGAGGCACGGTTGCGCCGACTGGGACCATCTCCTTTGTTGACGCCAGCAACGGGAATTCTGTCTTGGGAACCGCATTGTTAGGAGCGGCGGTCGCCGGTGTCGGCTGGCCAAATCCGGGATCGCTGCAGAACACACTAGATACCTATTTTGTGTTGGTGGTGGACCTTAACGGAGACGGCATTCCTGACCTGTTGTTGGGCTCCAATGTGGTGACAATCTATCTGGGAAAGGCGAATGGAACCTATACCAAAAAGACCACGATTTCGGTTCAACAGGGACCCACTAGTTATCCCTTCGTCAGTGCCGACTTCAATGAAGATGGAATTCCGGATTTGGCCATACCTTTGTATGGCCAGAATGAGATAGCGATCGTGCTAGGTAAGGGGGATGGTACGTTTCTAACGCCGATTATCGTTTCTGTGCCGGGATTCCCCGTCGACATCACGCACGTGCTCAACGCAGATTTCAATGGAGATGGAATTCCCGACCTGGCCGTCATCGATAGCGACAATTCGGTAGTGGACATTCTCCTCGGCAATGGGGATGGGACTTTTACGGCAGAGGCCAACCCTCCGATTTCGGGAATACCAGAGACCTTCGCCGCGGGCGATTTCAACGGAGACGGTAAGACGGATTTGGCCGTCGCGCAGAACAACGGTACGATCGCCATTCTTCTTGGAAACGGGGATGGGACATTTGCATCGTCGGGATCCGTGAATTCAGGAAGCACCAATTCACCCATCGTGTTGGCCGACTTCAACGGTGATGGCAAGATGGATGTCGTTGTGGCGGCAGGCACCGGTGCGAGTGAGTCGGTGACCGTACTCACAGGCAACGGGGATGGGACCTTCAATTCGCCATTTCCAGGCTCCCCGACATCAACGAGCGTTACCTGGGTCCAGGTGGCGGATTTTAACCAGGATGGCACTGCGGATGTGGTTCAGGCGGATTCGGCTGGCAGTGCAACGGTTTTCTTGAACAATGGCAGCGGCTCACTCAACAAGAGTTTTCCGGTAGTTTCGGGCCTCACAGTTCCCTACTATCTCGAAGTTGGCGTCGGTGATCTCAACGGGGATGGATACCCGGACATCGTAGCCGGCGGCTATTACAACAATACCCAGGGGCTATACCTGACCGATCCAACGGAGACGGCGAGCGCAAGCGCCAGTCTTCAAGTCAATGGCACAGGCCAACATTTGGCTGAGGCAAGTTTTCCCGCCGAGGGCATCTACAAATCCAGCGTTTCCAGCCCGATCC
>Ga0335082_10001756_pt1 | contig 23167 bp, 22 predicted proteins | sample Lox_Sample_41_FD_206718 | JGI IMG/M metagenome (GOLD analysis project Ga0335082, IMG submission 206718) | Soil microbial communities from Loxahatchee National Wildlife Refuge, Florida, United States - Lox_Sample_4.1 | ecosystem: Environmental > Terrestrial > Soil > Wetlands | place: USA...
ACCCCGCTCCGCGGGGGCGACCGGGCTCAGCCCCCCGCACCAGGGGGACGCCCAAGGACCCCGCTCCGCGGGGGCGACCGGGCTCAGCGCAGGTGCTTCTCGACCAGCGCCAGCACTTCATCCAGGTCGAAAGGCTTCCTGACGTACCCCACCACTCCGGGGAGCTGAGCGAGGCGTTCCGCGGTCTCGTTGGCGGTGATGAGCAGCACCTTGTCGCCCTTGCGGTCCGTGCGGCGGGCGAGCTCCTCGAGGAAGGCGAAGCCGCTCATCACCGGCATCATGAGATCGAGGAGGATCAGCGCCGGGGGCTCCAGCCGATCGAGCGCGGCGAGGCCCTCGGCGCCGTTGGTGGCGGTCAACACCGGATGGTTCCCGGCGTCCACCATCTCCTCGAGGACCTCCCGGATGTCCGGATCGTCCTCGACGATGAGCACCGTCTTCGACCGGCTCCCGGGATTCATCCTCTCGACCCACCCCTGCAGCGCCCGCGGTCCGACGAGGACTCCGGTCTCGCAGGGCGGGTCGAGTATGGCGGAAGGCCAACGGTCGCGCCAACGCTCAGCGCACGGCCCCGGGGTGGGCGAATGCACACCAGGGAAGGGAGCGGGCCGCTCCGGGATGTGGACGAACGTTTACACGAACAACGAGCTGAGCGAGTCGCCGGAGTAGATGCGCTGGATCGCGTCGGCGAACAGCCGGGCCGTGCTGAGCTGGCGGATCTTGGTGCAGGCCGCCGCGGCCGGTCCGAGCGGCACCGTATCGGTGAACACCGCCTCCTCCAGGATGGACTCCTGGATCCGCTTCACCGCCGGCCCGGAGAGGATGGGGTGCACCGCGTACGCGACCACCCTCCGTGCTCCCTCGTCCTTCAAGGCCCGCGCCGCTTGGGTCAGCGTTCCCCCGGTGTCCACCATGTCGTCGATGAGCACCGCATCCTTGCCCCGCACGTCGCCGATGAGGTTCATCACCTCGGAGACGTTGGCCTGGGTTCGCCGCTTGTCCACGATCGCCAGGGAGGTGTGGAGCCGCTTGGAGTACGCCCGGGCGCGCTCCACTCCCCCGGCGTCGGGCGAGACCAGGACCAGCTCGTCCGTGGCAGGGAAGTGACGGCGGATGTCCTCCAGGAACACCGGTGAGGCGAAGAGGTGATCCGAGGGGATGTGGAAGAAGCCCTGGATCTGCGCGACGTGCATGTCCATCGAGACCACCCGCGTCGCTCCGGCGGACTCGAGCAGGTCGGCCACGAGCTTGGCGGTGATCGGGGTGCGAGGGACGACCTTCCGGTCCTGCCGGGCGTAGCCGAAGTAGGGGATGACCGCGGTGATCGACTGTGCCGAGGCGCGCTTGAGCGCGTCGCACATGATCAGCAGCTCCATGATGTGATCGTTGGCCGGGGGGCAGGTGGACTGGACGATGAACGTGTCCTGTCCCCGGACGTTCTCGCCGATCTCGATCTGGATCTCCCCGTCCGAGAACCGGCCGACCTCGGCCTTGCCCAGCGGGCGCTTGAGGTGCTCGCAGATCCTCCGCACCAGCGGCAGGTTCGAGTTGCCGGCGAAGACCTTGAAGTCGCGGTCGGTGGGCATGGGGTGCGGGCGGTGCCCGTTCACCTAGACCAGCCGGGGCCTTCCGGGAAGTGCAAGCAGGGACGGGTCAGGCCGCGCCGAGCCGGGCGGTGCTGCGTTCGTAGTGATCGAGGATGACCCGCTCCATCCGCGCCCGCATGTCGGTGTTGAGCGGGTGAGCGATGTCCTTGTAGGTGCCGTCCTTCCGCTTCTTCGCCGGCATGGCGACGAAGAGGCCGGCCGAGCCCTGGATGACCTTGAGATCCCTCACCACGAAGCACGCATCCAGGGTGATGGTCACGTACGCTTTCAGCTTTTCCTCATCGACCGGAAAAATCTTCACGTCCGTGATGTCCATGTCTGCCCCTCGCGCACCCCGAAGCTTCCGTTGGGCAACGGACAGAAATCAAGCACCTCCGCCTACCCAGCGGACGAGCAGCCACAAGTGCAGCACGCAGACGCCCCCGTAGAGGGCCACCCCACCGGCGAGGGCTCGCCGGGCGAAGGCCACCCGGGGGGCATGGCGCTGCAGCACCCAGGCCGCCACCCCGACCGCCAGGAGCTTCAGGCCGAAGAAGATCGAAGGGCTACCGTCGTAGGCCAGGCGCATCAGGGGGTTCAGCTCTCGGGCCACCCCTGCCTGGAGGAACAGATGGGTGAACACCCCGTCCACGAGGTTCAGCACCACCAGCGCCCCTGCCGCGCCCACGCTCCGCACCCGCCGCCGCCTCCGCCCGGGGGGGCCGACCTCCAAGAACCAGGCCAGGCAGCGATCCCGGGGATCGCCGGGCGGCTGGCGGCGGACGCCACGCTAGAGTGGCCCGATGCCTGAAGAGTTTCCGGTGCCCTGGGCCCCCGATGTCCGGGTGCTGTTCGGGCAGGCGGAACTCGCCGCCCGTGTGGCCGAGCTGGGGGCCTGGATCAGCCGCGACTACGCCGGCCGTCCCCTGACGGTCCTCTGCGTGCTCAAGGGCGCCGCCCTGTTCGCGGCGGACCTGGTCCGGGCCATCGAGCTTCCGCTGCAGCTGGAGTTCCTGGGGGTGGCATCCTACGGCAGCGGCACCGGGAGCAGCGGGGAGGTGCGGATCACCAGCGACACCGGCACGCCGCTCCATGACCGGGACGTGCTGGTGGTCGAGGACATCGTGGACACCGGCCTCACCCTGCGCTTCCTGCTCCAGGCACTCAGGGCGCGGGGCTGCCGGAGCGTCCGGGTCTGCGCGCTGCTGGACAAGCCCTCCCGGCGGGTGGAGCCGGTGGAGGTCGACTACCGCGGATTCGAGGTCGGCGACGTCTTCGTGGTCGGCTACGGCCTCGACCACGCCGAGCGGTGGCGGAACCTGCCCTTCGTCGGCGTGGTGGAGCAGCCTTCCAGCTAGATGAAGGCGCCCATCATCGCCAGGGCGAAGGCGGGGGTGGGCGGGGCCTGCTGCGCCTCGCCCTCGAGCTTGAGCGACTGCGGGCCGCCGTACTCGCCCGGTGCATCGAGCTTCACGTAGTTCTCCGAGCGGCTGCCGGTCCGCACCCGGATCTCCGCCGCGGTGACCTCGAAGCGGATGATCCGGTCCTGGAACGAGCCGACGACCGTGGTCTGGCCACCCTCCCGCGTGATGCTGAGCCGGATGTTGGACCCGACGAACTCGCCACCCTTGAAGGTGGCGTCGATCGGCGTGCGAGTGCCGCTGCTCCCGTAGATCGAGCCCCCCCAGGTGCCGTCCGGCCGCTGGCTGACGTCGAGCTTGGGGCCGACCACCCGGGTGGCGTTGAAGCGGGAACCGTTCCCCGAGGCGACGACGATGCCCCCGGTGGGGGCGAAATCCGCGGGGGCCGAGCCAGCCCCGGCGGCGCCCTCGGCGCAGCTGGCGAGCGCGACCATCGCGAGCGAGACGAGCGTCGTACGAATCATGTGCGAATTCCCCCTGCTCCGTTCCGGAGGCGGGCTCCCCTCGGCGGCGGAGCATGGCCGGGATGGAGCCCGCCCCACAAGTGTCGTGTCTAGGGCATCCCCCCGTCGGGGCGGCCGAGCGTGGATCCGGGGGCAGGGCCCGCGGCGGGGGCCGGCCTGCCGGGGTCCGGAGCGTCGGAGTCGAGGGTGTAGACCGCCCGGCGCAGCGCGTCCTCCAGCCCGGTCGCGGCCGGCTCGACGACCGAGAGCATCCGGTGTGCGGGCCGGGCGTGCCGGCCGCCGCTGTCCGCGGCGAGACGCAGCTGGGCGACGGCCTCGGCGATCTCCCGGCGCGCCTGGTCGAGCTTGTTGCGGGCCTGGAAGAAGGCCACCTCGGACTCGAGCGACCGGAGCGTCCTCCTCTGCTCGTCGGTGACGTCGCCGAGCTTCTGCATCCGAGCGAGCACCGCCAGCCCCTGGGCCAGGACCGCCGGGTCGTCGGAGATCAGCCGCGGGCGGGCCAGCCCCTCGAGGAAGGAGAACAGCGCCCGGTCCAGGGATTCGCGCTCCTCGAATCGCGCGCCGTCCAGGCCCCCGGCGCCTCCGCCCAGCAGGTCGAAGGGCGCGTACGCCGCGGCCAGCGCCGGATCGGACGGCCGGAACGGCTCCGCGCCGAGGGGGAGCATCCGGCCCTTCATCACCACCAGCTTCCCGTCGGCCTCCTGGAGGAGGAACGTCCGGGCGTTGAGCCGGCTGAGGAGGAAGCCCACCGCGCCGAGCAGGCCGAGGACCAGCAGCGTCACCACGAGGCGGGTGAAGGCGCGGCCGGCTCGGCGTCCGACGGAATCCGAGGTCGAAGGCATGAGGGTCTCCTGAACGCCGGTATACTCCCGACCCGGAAGAGCGCCCCCTTGAACCTCACCTTCCGCCGCCTGGGCGTGAGCGAGCTGCTCCCCCGCTACATCTTCACCGAGAGCCTCTTCGTCCGCAGGCGAGTGCTGGAGGTGGGCGCGGTCGCGGCCACCGGCGGCGCCTCGGCCGAGTTCCTGGTCTCCCGCGGAGCGCGGCTGGTCGTGGCCTGCGACGACGACCTCGCCGCGGTGGAGACGGCCCAGAGGCGCGCGGGAAGCGAGCGGCTCCGCTTCCGCCCCGCGGTCTTCGACGACCTGCCGCCGGGCGGCTTCGATCTGGTCCTGGTCGCCGACCTCGCGCCATACGTCCGGGCTCCGGCGCTCCTCGGCCCGCTCGCCGACCAGGTCTCGTCGACGGGGGTGCTGGTGGGCGGCATCCGCAACCCGGGTGGGCTGGCGCTCGCACAGCTCATGGAGCCCGACGGCGACGGGGCTCCGCCCACCTACGGGCAGGTCCTCGATGCGCTGTCGGCGCACTTCCCCCATCTGGAGACCGCCACGCAGAGCCCGCTGCTGGGGTACCAGCTGGCGTTCGAGCGGAGCGAGGGGCTCCAGGTCGACGGGTCGCTGGCGGGTTCCGGCGAGGCCGCCTACTACGTGGTGCTCGCCAGCCGCGAGCGGCTGCGGGCCGTCGATCCGACCTGGGTCCAGCTTCCGCCTGCACCCCTGGCCTTCACCGGTGGCCGCCTGGACGAGGCGTCCACCCGGGCCCGCGACTGGGAGGAACGCGCCCGCCGGTTGAAGGCCTCGCTGGCGGAGACCCGGGAGGAGCTGTCCCGGGCGCGGGGCGACCTGGAGGCGACGCAGGGAGCGCTGGAGCGCGCCCGCGAGGAGGCCGCCCGCGCGCAGGCCGAGGCGGAGGTCCGCGGCGCGGCGGCGCTGCACCCCGTGGTGCAGGACGAGCTGGCCGCACGCATCCGGCGCCTCGAGTCCGAGCTGCAGCTCGCCGCCGACCGGGCAGCGGAGGCCGAGCGCCGCCTGGCGGCGCGCTCCGCGGAGTCGGAGGCCGCGCGCACCCAGGAGCGACAGCAGCAGGCGGAGGTGCTCGCGGCCCAGGAGTCGGTGCGTCTGGAGCGCGCCCGGCGCGAGGAGCTGCAGCGCCAGCTGGACGACGCCCGCACCAAGCTGACCGCCGCGTACGAGGAGCTGCGCTCGGTTCGCGAGGAGCTCTCCCGCACCCGGACGGACGGTGAGCGAGGTCGCCTCAGCCTCGAGGCGCGGGGCGGCGATCTGGAGAAGCTGGAGGAGCGGCTCGCGCAGGCCCGCGACCGCGAGCTCCGGCTCGCCGAGCAGCACTCCCTGGTCCTCACCGCGCTGGAGGGAGCCCAGGGCGAGCTGGCCCAGGCCCGGAGCCGTGCCGAGGCGATGGAGCAGCGGGTGAGCTGGCTCGAGGCGGAGCGGGTGCGCATCGAGCGGTCCGCCGAGGCCGATCGCCACCGCTGGGAAGAGCAGCTCGCGACGGCGAGGGCGGTCCCCCCCGGAGCGTCGAGCGAGGAGCTGGAGGCCCTCCGCACCGAGCTGGCCGCGGTCGGCGGCGAGCGCCAGCGGCTCCTGGATCGGATCGCGGTCCTCGAGCGCCAGGAGTCCTCGGCGCGCGCCCTGTCCGCCTCCCTGGAGGAGCGCCTGGCAGCCGCAGAGAGCGCGCTGGCCCAGGCCAACTTCGAGGGCCCGGGGGTGTCCACCCAGGATCTGGTCCTCGCCCGCGAGGCGCTGGAGCAGGCCCAGGCCTCGGCCCGGGCCGCGCGCGCCGAGCGGGAGCGGGACGTCGCGGCCCTCTCCGCCGAGCTCGCCGAGGCGAGGGGCGCGCTGGCCCGGCTGGAGGAGCGGGCCTCGAGCAGCGCGGTGTTCGCCCGCGAGGCGGTGACCCGCGCCGAGCGTGCCGAGGAGGACGCTCGGGCCCAGGCGCTGCGCGCAGAGACCCAGGAGCGCGAGCTCGCGGCGCTGCAGCTCGAGCTTCGCCGGACCGAGGATCTGGATTCGCAGCTGCAGGCCCTGCACGCCCGGGCAGAGGCCGAGGCGCAGGCGGAGGTCGGCCGGCGCGAGGAGCTCGCCAGCCTCCAGGAGCTGAAGGGCAGCCTCGAGGCTCGCCTGGCCGAGGCGGAGGAGCGGCGGAGCCGGGTGGAGGCAGATCTCCAGGCCCGCACCGAGCAGCTCGCCGCCGCGGAGTCCTCGCTGGGCCAGGTGCTCCAGCGACTCGACGACGCGGAGTCCGCCGGAGCACGGCTCCGCAGCGAGCGCGAGGCCCTGGAGGAGGCCGCCCGCGTCGCCGGGGCCGAGTCGAGCCGGCTCCAGGACGCGCTGGCCGCGCTGGAAGGACGCCTCGCCGGGGCGGAATCGGGCCGGGCGGAGGTCGAGCAGGCGCTGGCCTCCGCACGGCAAGAGGCCTCCGCGGCCGTCGCCCGGGCCGAGGCCCGCCTGCTGGCGCTGGAGGCCGAGCTGCAGCACACCACCGCCGCGCTGGCCGAGCGCTCCGAGGCGCTCTCCCGGGCCGAGCTGGCGGTGGCCGAGCTCGCCGCGGTCCGGGAGCAGGCGGCCGGGTCGGCAGCCCGGGCCGAGGCCTTCTCCCAGGCGCTGGAGGACGCCCGGGCCCGCCTGGATTCGCTGGAGGCGGAGGCGGCCGCGGCCGGGGACAGAGGCGCGGCGCTCGAGGTCGCGCTGGCCGCCGCCGAGCAGGCCCGGGCCTCGCTGGAGAGCTCGGAGGACCGGGCGGCGGCGCTGGAGCACGACCTGCTGACCGCCGAGGGAGATCGAGACGCGCTCCGGAGCGAGCGGGACGCGGCGCTGGAGCGCGTGCAGGCGCTGGAGTCCGCCGCTCGGGAGACCCAGGCGCGTCTGGCGGCGCTCGAGGGAGAGCACGGGTCGTCCGAGGAGCAGACCCGGGCGGCGAAGGTGGCCCGGGAGCAGCTCCAGCGGGAGCTGGCGCAGGAGCGGGCACGGGCCCGGGTGCGCGACGAGGAGAAGGATGCCGCCGAGGGGCGCGTGGCGGAGCTGGAGGAGCAGCTGGGGAAGCTCGGGGACGAGCTGGCCTCGGTGCAGTTCGAGCGCGACGCGCTCGCCGCGCAGGCCGAGCAGTCCGCCGCGCGCGAGCAGACGCTCTCCCAGGCGCTCGATGCGGCACGGGCCGCAGGGTCGGCAGGTCCCGGGGCGGTCCAGGAGATGCTGGCGGAGGCGGTGGCCGCCCGGGATGCGCTCGCCGAGGAGCGTGCGGCGGAGCGCGAGGCGCTGGGCTCAGCCCAGAGGGCCTTCGAGGAAGCGGAGGCCCGCGAGCGGGAGCTCTCCGTGCGCGTGGATCAGCTCCAGCGTCGCCTGGCCGCACAGGAAGGTGAGCTGCTCGCCCTCCGGCGGGCCGCGGCGCGAACCCCCCCCAGACGCGGAGAGGGCGAGGGCCACGGTTGATGAGCGGCCGCACGGAGCGGGCCTTCAAGTACGAGGGGCTCGGCAACGACTTCGTGCTGCTCGACCGGCGGGCCTCCGGCGAGGACGTCTCCCCCGGGGCGTCCCGGGCCCTGTGCGACCGCCGCCGCGGGGTCGGAGCCGACGGGGTGCTGGTGCTCCTGCCCTCGGACCGCGCGGCGGTCCGCATGGTGGTCCACAACGCCGACGGCAGCGTGGCCGAGATGTGCGGCAACGGCCTGCGTTGCGTGGTCAAGCACCTGCTCGACCCCAAGCCGGGCAGTGACGTCCTCGAGGTGGAGACCGGGGCCGGCGTGCTTCCGGCCCGGGTGCGGCGCTCCGGCAGCGAGGTGGTCGAGGTGGAGGTCGAGCTCGGTCCGGCGCGCCTCCGGGCACCCCACCTTCCGCCCGGGCCCGGAGGCGGACCGTTCGTCTCCGCCGCGGTCCCCGGCATCCCCTGGCCCGGCACCGCGGTCAGCCTCGGCAACCCGCACCTGGTCCTCCTCGGCGCGCCGCCGGAGGTGGTGCGCGAGCACGGTCCGCGTCTGGAGCACCTGCCGGGCTTCCGGGAGCGCACCAACGTGGAGGCGGTGAGTCGCTCCGCGGAGGGGCTGATCGTCTCCGTCTGGGAGCGCGGGGCAGGCCTGACCGACGCCTGTGGCACGGGCGCGGGGGCGGCCGTGGCGGCGGCGATCGTGGCCGGCTGGGTCGCTCCCGGGGGCTTCGTCCCGGTGGACCTGCCGGGAGGACGGGCGGCGGTGCGGGTCTCGGACGATCTCCAGCGGACGACCTTGCGGGGACCGGCGCGATTCGTCTTCAGTGCCGAGCTGCCGGAGGCGCTTCTCGACTGACCGCTCCCCCTGACAACCCAGCCCAGCCCGGACGGGCCACGCCGGGCCCGGTGCAGCTCTGGGTGGTGGATGGCCGTTCCCAGGCCCGGGCCTGGCTCACCGCCCGGCTGACCGAGGCGGGGCACCTCGTCCGCTGGGCGGGCCCGACGGCCGAGCTGCGGCAGCAGCGCGGGCCGCCGGAGGTCCTGGTCATCGGAGCTCACGGTGAGGATCCGGCGCTCGAGGCCTTCCGCGGAGCCTTCCCCGACGTGGCGATCGTCGCCTGGGTGGAGCCGGGGCGGCCCGTTCCCCGCATCACCGCGCCCTTCGAGTGGGCCTCCTCGGCCGACGGGGGCGCGCTCCTCGCGGCGGTCGAACGGACCGTTCCCTGGGTCAACCTCCGCCGGGAGCGCGATGGCGCCCGCGCCGAGGCGGCGGCCGCCGGCGCCCAGGCCGAGCTGCACCGGCGCGGCGCGGAGCTGCTCCGCGAGGCCGACCTGGAGGGACTCCCCGCGGCGCTGCTGGCCGAGCTCGCCTGGGCCGCGGGCGCGGCGGCGGGCGCGCTCTGGCTTCCCGACGAGTCGGGTCGATTCGGCCTCCGGGCGACGATGGGATCGCTCTCCGCCGAGTCGTACCCGGAGGTGCTCGCGCTCGACCCCCCGGGCCGGGAGCTCGTCGCGGCGGGGCGGCCCTGGGTGGTGGACGGACCCGGGCTGTGGGTCCCCCTGGCCTCGCGCGGCGAGGGCCTGGGCCTGGCGCAGCTGTCCGGGGCGCCGGACGGCTTCTCCTCGGGGGCGCTCGAGACCGCCTCCGCGCTCGCGGCGCTGGGGACGGCGGCGCTGCTCTCCGCCCGGCGGTTCCGCGCCCTGCAGCGGCTGGCCCTCCGGGATCCGGACTCCTCGGCGTACAACCTCGCCTACTTCACCGACTACGCGACCAAGGAGATCGACAAGGCCCGTCGCTACGCCCGGGGCTTCTCCCTCCTCAGCTTCGCCCTCGACGGCCTGCCCCATCTGCGCGCCCGTGCCGGCGCCGATGCGGCCCGGGCGGTGGTCCGCGGGACGACGCGCGCCCTGGGACGGGTCCTGCGCGAGTCCGACGTGCTGGCCAAGGTGGCCGAGCAGGAGTTCCTGCTTCTGCTGCCGGAGACCGACGCCTTCGGGGCGCAGGTGTTCCTGCGCCGGGCGCTGGCCGCGGTCCGCGAGGCGCCCGAGTTCCGGGCGGTGGAAGGTGCGGCGCCGCTCCAGCTGCACGGGGGCGCGGCGAGCTTTCCCCGGGACGGGGAGGACTTCGATCTGCTGACCGAGTCCTGCCGGGCGCGCCTCGAGCAGCGGCGAGCCTCGCTGCACCGGCGGCTGGTGCTCGACCCGGTGGGCTTCTGGGAGGCGGTGGAGCTGCTTCTCGGGGCGCCGGACGGCCCGCGCCTTCCAGCGGAGGAGGGCGCCGATCCCTCTCGCCGGGGCCGCGTTCCCGAGGAGCTCTTCGACGAGGTGCAGGGGGAGATCGGCCGGATGCTGCTCCGCGACCCGTCGAGCCGGAGCCTGGTCTACCTCGGGGCGGCGGAGGCCGGACCGGGGCTCCCCCTGGTCCGTGCGCTGGAGCGCGCCGGGCAGGACTTCGCCCCCCGGGTCTACCTCCTCGGCCGGCGGGCGGAGGTGGAGCCGCGGCCCGGCCTGACCCCGCTCGCGCTCGCCGGCGACGAGCGGCTGGTCCGCCACCAGTTCGTGCTGTGGATCCAAGGCGCCTCGGCCTACGCCCTCCTCCAGCGCCGCGGGCGGGGAGCGACCTGGGCCTTCCACTCCTCCGACGCCGCGCTCGTGGACGGCCTGGTCTCCAAGCTCCAGAGCGCGTACGACCTGCAGCCCTACTAGCCCCGGCGTCCCCGATGAGCTCCGTCCGAAAGGTTCTGCTTGCCGACCCCGACCTTCCCTCGGTGCGGGCGCTGACGCGGGCGCTGCGGCAGAAGGGGTACCAGGTGCACTCGGCGCGCGACGGCGCGCGGGCGCTGGAGCTCGCCGTGCTCCGGCATCCGGACCTGGTGCTGTTCGACCGGGGCTGTCCGATGCTCGATGCGCGGACGTTCGTGGACATCCTCCGCACCAACCCGCGCACCGACACCATCCCGGTGGTGGTGACCGCCAGCGCCGCCGAGGCGGACGAGGCCATGCGCGACACGCCGGGCGCGCTCCTGCGCAAGCCCTACAACCTCGACGAGGTGCTGGCCCACATCGACGACCTCATGATGCGCGCCGAGCGGGCCCGGAACGACGCCGCCGAGCCCCAGGAGATCGAGGGCGCGCTGGCGCAGCTCTCCCTCCCGGACCTGCTGCAGACCCTGGCCCTCGCCCGCCGCACCGGCCGGGTGTCGCTCCGCCGCGGGGCCGAGCGCGGCGAGGTGGACCTCGTGGAGGGTCGCGCGGTGGACGCCCGGACCGGCGCGGCGGGTGGGGAGAAGGCGCTGTTCCGGCTGCTCGCCTGGTCCGAGGGGACGTTCTCCTTCCAGCCCGGGCCCCCCGCGTCCGAGGAGCGGATCCCCCGGAGCATGGACGAGCTGCTCCTCGACGGCGCCCGCCAGCTCGACGAGTGCCGCCGCCTGGAGGAGGCGCTCCCGCCGCAGTCCCGCTGGGTCCGGTCCGAGGGCGCGACGCTCCGGGCGGTGCCGCCGCTGGCCCGCGAGCTGCTGGGCAAGCTGGAGACGCCGCGGAGCGTGGGCGAGCTGCTGGACTCCGTCGACGTCGCCGACCTCTCCGTCCTGCAGTCCCTGGCGATGCTCCACGGCGAGGGGCTGGTCGCTCCCATCGACGTCGACGCGCCGCCCGCCCCGGAGCCGCTGCTCTCCGCGGCCGAGGCGCATGCGGTGCGGGCGCGGGCCCAGCGCGGCCGGGGGAGCGCGCGGGCGCAGGTGGTGAAGGTGCTGGTGGCCGCGCACGATGCGTCCGCCGCCCGGGAGGCCCTCGCCGGGCTGCCCCTGCTCGCCCCGGAGGGCGCCCCGGTCCAGGCGCTGGGGACGGTGGCCGAGCTCGAGGTGGCCGAGGGGTTGATGCTCCACTTCGCGGTGGTGCCCGCCGCGGAGCTGGGAAAGCCGCTGTGGCGCCCCTTCACCGCGGACGCCGCGGGGCTGGTGCTGGCCGAGCCCGCCCCGTCGGCGGTGGCACTGGCCCGCTACGTGGCCGACGAGCAGCACGTCCCGGTCTCGGTGCTGGGTGCCTCCTGCCCGGAGGAGCTGGAGCGGCGCGGAGCCACCGCGCAACCCGGCGCGCGGGAGGCGGTCCGCTCGGTCCTGCTGACCTACGCGGGACTCTCCGCCCCCGACGCTGCCTGAGCCGGAGCCCCCGGCCGGCGGTCAGGGACGGGCCCGGCGGCGTGGCTCCAGGGGGGCGCCGAGGGCGTCCGACATCCCGGGGACCCGGAGCAGGAGCGCGTACTCGTCGGTGGTGAGGAACGCCGTCCGGCGTCCGGCGAGGTGGTCGAAGCGCAGCGTCACCCGCCGGCTGCCGTCCGCGTCCTGCGCCTCGACCTGGGGCCGGGCGCCCCGCTCCAGGCAGCGCCGCACGTCACGGGCGAGGCCCCGGAGCCTCCGGGCCAGGCTCAGCGCGCGCCGTCCCTCTGGCGTCTCGAAGGTGTGGAAGTGGCGGTTCCGCGAGAGCGGGAGGGTCGGCTCGAGCAGCCGTTCCACGAGTCGTCGAACGAACGAGTCCATCGGGGTCGAAGGACCGGAAGCGTAGCAACGCCCCACCCGGGCGTCAGGGGACTGCCGCGGGCCGCTGCTCGACGGCTCCCGGTGGGGCGGGGCGAACGCGGACGTGAAAGACCGTCCCGGTGGGCCCGGTGCGCTCGCACGCCAGCGCCCCGCCGTGGGCCTCGAGGATCTGCCGGCTCAGGGCGAGCCCCAGGCCCGTCCCGTGCGGCTTGGTGGTGAAGAGCGGGTCGAAGAGCTTTCCCCCGGCCTCGGGGGGGATGCCAGGTCCGCTGTCCTCGACCCAGACGTGGACCGCTGCCTCGTCCGCGGTGGTGGAGACGCGGAGCGTGCCTCCCCCGGCCATCGCCTCCCGGGCGTTCCGGACGAGGTTGAGCAGCACCTGGCGCAGCTGCGCCTCGTCCACCAGGGCGCGGGGGAGGGCGGGGGCGAGGTCGCGCTCCACCCGGACGCCGGCCCGGGCCAGCTCTCCGGCGGAGAAGTCGAGGACCCGCTCGATGATCGCGTTGAGATCCTCGGCGGCGAGCGCCGGGACCGGTGAGCGCGCCATGCGCAGATAGCGCTCGGTGGTCTCGGTGAGCCGGTCCACCTCCCGGGTGACCGCCTGGAGCAGGCTCCGCACCTCCTCGGCGCCACCCGGGCTGGGGAAGCGCGCCGGCTCCAGCGCGTCCTGGAGCAGCTCGACGTTGAGCCCGATGGAGGAGAGCGGATTGCGGACCTCGTGCGCCACCTGGGCGGAGACCCGCCCCACCGCCGCGAGCCGCTCGGCCCGGACGAGCGCCTGCTGCTGCCGGGACAGCGCCTGCGCTCGCTCCTCGAGCGCGCGGGTCATCGCGTCGAACTCGCGGCCGAGCTGGGAGATCTCGTCGTCGCCGGGGATGTTGAGCTGGGCGGTGTAGTCGCCGCGCCGGATCCGCCCCACCCCGTCGATGAGCGTCCGGACCGGGCGCAGGCTCCGGGCGGAGAACGCGGTGGCGAGCAGCCCGACGGCGATGGCGATCACCGAGAGGCCGATGAGCACGACGCCTCCCCGCCTCTCGCGTCGCTCGGCCTCGGCGACGACGGTCCGGATGCGGGTGTCCAGCGCCGCCCGGAGGGCCCGGAGCTCCCGGGACAGGCCGTCCTGCGCGGTGGCCAGCGCGCGCTGCGCCTCCGGTCCCGAGGAACCGGACCAGGCTCGGGGCGCGAGGGACTCGAGCGCCTCCACCCCGGCGGCGACGTGATCCACCCGGGTCTGGACGCCTTCGAGGAACGTCCGCTCGGACGCCGGAGCGGTGAGGCGCAGGCTGGCCAGGGTGGACTGGAGCGAGCCCAGCCGCCCCCGGAGCAGCGGGGGATAGGTGAGCGGGGCGAGCCGGGCGAGCGCCGCGCGGGTCTGGGGGTCGGGCTCGGCGGCGATCTGCGCCGTCTCCTGGGCCTGGTTGCGCTGGAACGAGTCGAGTGCGGCGGCGTCCTGGGACAGGGGCAGGTAGCCCTGGCTCACCAGCCGGATCTCCTGCTGGTTCCGGTGCAGCTCGCTGACGCTGAAGAGGATCAGCAGGCCGAAGGTGACCAGCACCACCGCGTGGCCGAGGAAGATGCGCGTGGCCAGCGACACCCTGGGCGGCCGGCCCGGAGTGGAGGGTGTGCTCAGCCGGCCTTCTCCGCCTCGTGCTCGGCGGCGGCGAGCATCGGCCCGGGGGGCTCGGAGTGGTCCGTGCCCGTCGCCTCGATCCCCTCGTGGACCGGGACCGGCGCCGCCGCGGCCGCCGGCCCGTGGGGATCTGCCGGCTCGAGCGGCCGGCTGCGCCGGGCGAACTCCGCCGCCTCCGCCGCCGCGCGCTCCTCGACGGTGCGGTCGCTGGCGGCCACCTCGTCGGCGGTGAGCTCGGTCCGGTCGGCGGCGAGGCCGCTCTTCTTCTCCAGATCCCGGATGGCCCGGCGGAGCAGGTCCCGCTCCAGCAGCGTGCGGTTGAGCCGCTTCTCCAGGGCCTTGAACTTGTCCTTGAGCAGGTCCAGCTCGCCCTTGATCACCGTGTAGACCCTGCCCTGGGTCTCGGTGCGGCCCTTGAGCCGGCGCACCTCCGCGGCGAGCTCCTGCGACCGGGAGCGCTCGCGGTTGGCGAGGTGCTCCAGCCTCGCCATCTTCTCCCGGTCGGTGTCGGAGAGCTCGCGGAAGCGGCGCGCGGCCGGCTCCGGTGCGGTCGCCGGGGCGACGGGGGCCGGCGGCGCGGCGACGGCGACGGGGGTGGGCACCGGACGGCGGATGCGGAAGGCCTCTGCCTCGCCCTTCAGCCGGCCCACCTCGGCCAGCGCGGCCGCGAGCTCGCTGCGCACCACCTCCAGCTGCTGCGAGGCGCTCCGCTCGACCTCCGCGCGGGCCTTGACCAGATCCGCTCCGCCCCGGTCGGCCTCGCGCTGCTCGTGGAGCCTTCGCTTGGTGGCCTTCAGCTCGGAGCGCAGCTCACCCACCGTGGACCGCAGCTCCTCCACCTCGCGGCGGCGCTTCTCCAGCTCCGGGTCGGGACCGCTGCCCGCGGCGGCGGCGGTTGCCCCGGGCGCCGTGGCCGGGACGTGGGTCGCTGGCGCGCTCCGGCCGAAGATGAGGAGCCCGAGGGTGATGACGAAGCCGAGGGTGACCAGGACGAGAAGAGGAACCATGCCGTGTGCCCTTCCTCGTCCTTTAGCATGGTCTTGCATGCTCCAAGCCGCCCATCGCCTGCTGCTCGTCGCCTTCCTCGGGGCGCTGCTGCTGTTCGCCGCGGTGGTCACGCCCGCGCTGTTCACCACTCTGCCTTCCTCGAGCGCCGCCCGGGTGGTGGGCCGGGTGCTCCCGGTGCTGGACTGCACGGGGCTCGTGCTCGGGCTCGCCGCCGTCGCGCTCGGGGCGCGGGCGCGGGCCGGGCGATCGGCGGTGGTGCTCGGGCTCGCGCTCGCCGCGCTGGCCGCCACCAGCCTCTTCCTGGTCAGCCCGGCGCTGGCGGAGCTGCGGCGCGCCGCCGTGGACGGGGTGGCCCATCTGCCGCCGTCCGACCCGACCCGGCGCCGGTTCGGCCAGCTGCACGCGGTCTCCACCCTGCTCTTCGGGCTGCAGGCGCTGGTGGCGGTGGCGCTGGCCTCTAGAGGTAGAAGCGGTCGGTGATCCCGGCGGTCCGGGCGAGGATGGCGGTCCAGCCGAGGAGCGTGTCCACCCGGCCCTCGGCGTCCGCCGGGGTGAGCCCGACGGCGGCGAGGCTGCCCGTGCAGCCCACGAGGGAGGCGAGGCCGGAGGCCCGCAGGTGCGTCAGCAGCGCCCGCAGCGTCGGCAGGCCCCGTGCCTCGAACCGGGCGGCGACGTCCTCGCGCTCCGGGAAGTCCGGCTCGTCCAACCGGTCGGTCAGTAGCCGTTCCAGTGCCCACCAGAAGAAGAACACGTCCACGCGGCGTCCCAGGGCCACCCCGGACGCTGCCACGGACAGGCCCTGATGCAGCCGGTCATAGGCGCCACTGTGTAGGAAAATCGGGAGAGTAGCCCGATCGGGAGCCGCTGACACACATGGCAGATACCTTGGAACGTCTTGCGCATGAAAGACCTGGCTGGTACTCCCCCCGGACTCCCCTGGAGCCCTCCAGACCCCTGATGCCAGAGGCCCATACAGCGCGGCGCAAGGACGCCCACCTGGACCTCTGCGCGCAGGGAGAGGTGGAGCCAGACGGGAATTCCACACTGCTCGACTGCGTGCACCTGGTGCACAACGCCCTTCCCGAGCTGGCGCTGGACGAGGTGGAGCTCTCGGTCCCGCTCTGGGGGAAGGTCCTGCGCGCCCCGCTGCTCGTCACCGGGATGACCGGCGGCACGGAGCGCGCGCGGGAGGTCAACCGCGACCTGGCGCAGGTGGCGGAGAGCCATGGGCTGGCGTTCGGCGTGGGCAGCCAGCGGGCCATGGCCGAGAACCGGGAGCTCGCCCGGACCTTCCAGGTGCGCGACGTCGCTCGAAACGTGCTCCTGGTCGGTAACATCGGGCTGCTCCAGGCCATCTCTCTCGGGGTGGACGGCGTGCGGCGGCTCCGGGACGAGATCGACGCCGACGGGGTGGCCCTCCACCTCAACGCGGCGCAGGAGCTGAGCCAGCCGGAGGGAGACCGGGATTTCCGGGGTGGCTACACCCTGGTCCAGGCCCTGGCCTCCGCGTTCGGCGAGCGCTTCCTGGTCAAGGAGACCGGGTGCGGCATCTCCCCCGCCGTGGCGCGGCGGCTGGTCGACTGCGGGGTGCGCACCATCGACGTGAGCGGCCTCGGCGGGACCAGCTGGGTGCGGGTGGAGCAGCTCCGGGCCACCGGCCAGATGGCCGAGCTCGGCTCGCTCTTCTCCTCCTGGGGCATCCCCACCGCGGCCGCCGTGGCGAGCGTGCGCCGGGCGGTGGGCCCCTCGGTGAAGCTCATCGCCTCAGGCGGAATTCGACATGGCCTGGATGTTGCGAAGGCCCTGGCGATCGGCGCGGACCTGGCGGGCATGGCCCTGCCGCTGTTCCGCGCGCAACAGACGGGCGGCGTGGCCGGCGCCGACGCAGCAGTGCGCACCGTGGTGGCCGGGCTCCGGCAAGCGCTGCTGTTGACCTCGAGCCGGACCGTCGCCGACCTGCGGCGCAGCCCGCGGGTGGTGACGGCTCCGCTGAAGGACTGGATGGAGTCGCTGTGAGAGCACAAGGGACGGGGGCAGTGCTTCGGGTGGACGAGGAGGCGGAGCAGTCGCCTTCCTCGCGCTTTCCCGGATTCCACAAGCTGACGCTGGAGCAGCGGCTCTCGGAGCTGCAGCGCCGCTACGGACTCTCCGCCGAGGATCTGGACTTGCTGCGGAGCGCCGAGACGCTGCCTCTGGGCACGGCGAACACGATGATCGAGAACGCGGTCGGGACCTTCTCCCTTCCGCTCGGCCTGGGGCTGAACCTCCTGGTCAACGGCCGCGACTACGTGGTCCCGATGGCGGTCGAGGAGCCGTCGGTGGTCGCTGCGGTGTCCTTCGCGGCGAAGATCGTCCGGGAAGCGGGCGGATTCACCGCCGACGCGGACGAGCCGCTGATGATCGGCCAGGTGCAGGTCACCCGCTACGGGGACCCCACCATCGCCGCGGAGAAGATCCGGGCCCACAAGGAGCAGATCCTGGCCCTCGCCAACAGCTTCCATCCCTCGATGCAGCGCCGGGGCGGAGGCGCGCGGGACGTCGAGGTGCGACTGCTTCCCGCTCCCGAGGGCAGCCGCGGCGAGCCGCTGCTGGTCGTGCACCTGCTCATCGACACCCAGGAGGCGATGGGGGCGAACCTCATCAACACCATGGCCGAAGGGGTCGCGCCGCTCATCGAGCAGATCACCGGCGGCCACGTCTACCTCCGCATCCTGAGCAACCTCGCCGACCGGCGCCTGGCCCGGGCGAGCTGCCAGATCCCGCTGGAGGCGCTGGCGGACTTCGACATGAGCGGCCCGGACATCGCCGAGGGCATCAGCCAGGCCAGCCGCTTCGCGCGGGCAGACCCGTACCGGGCGGCGACCCACAACAAGGGCATCATGAACGGCATCGACGCCGTGGCCATCGCCACCGGGCAGGACTGGCGGGCGATCGAGGCCGGGGCCCATGCCTTCGCCTGCCGCGACGGGCAGTACCGCCCGCTCTCCCAGTGGTACGTGGAGGACGGTCACCTGGTCGGCCGGATCGAGCTGCCGCTGGCGCTGGGCACGGTGGGCGGGCCGATCAAGATTCACCCCGGCGTCCAGCTGGCCCTGAGGCTGATGGGGACCCGGGGCGCCCGGGAGATGAGCATGGTCTTCGCCGCGGTGGGTCTGGCGCAGAACTTCGCCGCCATCCGCGCGCTCGGCTCGGTGGGCATCCAGAAGGGCCACATGGCCCTGCACGCCCGCTGCGTGGCGGTGACCGCCGGGGCCCGGGGCGACCACGTGGAGAGGGTGGCCCACCTGCTGGTGAAGAGCGGCACGGTGAAGGTGGACAAGGCGCGGGAGATCCTGGCGTCGCTCGGCCCCGCCGAGGCGCACGGCTCCAACGAGCGATCGTGAGCCCGAGGGGGAGCGCGGCCCGCCGCGGGGCCGCGACCGCCGCGCGCGCTCCGCACCCGAGCTCCGCCCCCGAGGCGTTCGGCCCGGGGAAGGTCATCCTCCTCGGCGAGCACGCGGTGGTGTACGGCCACCCGGCGCTGGCCGTTCCGCTCACCCTCGGGGTCACCGCTCGGGGGATGCCCGGGCCGTGCACGCTGACCGGCCTGCCGGAGCTCACCGACGCGCAGCGGCGGATGCTGGAGACCGCGTTCGAGACCGTGGCCGAGGCCACCGGCCGCCCGCCGCTCCGGATCGCGATCTCCTCCACGCTGCCGGTCTCGATGGGGCTGGGAAGCTCCGCGGCCCTGGCGGTCGCGATCTCGCGGCTGCTCCTCGGCGCGAGCGGACGCCCCTCCAGCCCGGCCCGGGTGCTCTCGCTGGCGCTGCGGATGGAGGAGACGTTCCACGGCACCCCGTCGGGCGTCGACCACACCGTGAGCGCGCACGGCACCCCGCTCCTCTACCGCCGCCCGGCGCCGGGGAAGCCGGGACGGGTGCGGCGCGTCCGCATCGGCCGCCGGGCCACGCTGGTGCTCGCGCTGGTGGGTCCGCGCCGGGGCACCCAGGAGACCGTCGCCGCGCTCCGGCGGAGGGCGGCGCGCTGGCCGGAGCGGTACGGGCGCCTCTTCGAGCAGATGGGCCGGCTCGCGGTGGAGGGGACGGCCGCCCTGGAGAAGGGTGATCTCGAGTCGCTCGGGGACGCGATGAACGTCAACCACGGGCTGCTCGCCGCCGCGGGGGTCAGCTCGCCCGCGCTGGACACCGCGGTGGACTCCCTGCGAAGGGCGGGCGCCCTCGGTGCGAAGCTCACCGGCGCCGGCGGGGACGGCGGGGCGGTGGTGGCGCTCTTCCAGCGCCTGCCCCCGGGGGCGCTGGAGCAGACCGGCCTGCGCGTGCTCACCTCCGAGCTCGAGGCCAGCCCATGAGCCCTTCCCGAGCGACCGCCCGCGCGCACCCCAACATCGCTCTGGTGAAGTACTGGGGGAAGCGCGACCCGGTCCGCATCCTCCCGCACCAGTCGAGCCTGTCGGTCACCCTCGCTCCGCTGGAGGTGGTGACCACGGTGGAGTTCGGAGCTCCAGCCGACTCGGTCGTGCTGCACGGGGCGGAGGCGCGGGGGAAGGAGCGGTCGCGGGTCCTGTCGCTGCTGGAGAGGGTGCGCGCCGAGGTTCCGCGCCCCCTCGGCCCGGTGCGGGTCGACTCGCGCGGCAACTTCCCGATGGCGGCCGGACTGGCCTCGAGCGCAGCGGGCTTCGCGGCCCTGGCGCTCGCCGGCCGAGCCGCGGCGGGGCTCGGCGTCGATCCGGCGGCGGTGTCGCGACTCGCCCGGGAGGGCAGCGGCTCCGCCTGCCGCAGCGTGCAGGGTGGGGTGTGCATCTGGCACCGCGGCGCCCGCGAGGACGGCGAGGACAGCGTGGCCACCCAGGCCTTCTCCGAGCAGCACTGGCCGGAGCTGCGGCTCCTGGTCGCCGTGCTGAGCCGGGCGGAGAAGGACGTGGGCAGCCGCGACGGGATGGCCCAGACGGTGGAGACCTCTCCCTACTACCCGGCCTGGGTGCGCGACGCCGAGGCGGAGATTCCCCGGGCGCGTGCGGCGATCGCCGTGCGGGATCTCCAGACCCTCGGCGCGCTCTCGGAGCGAAACGCCTGGCGGATGCACGCCAGTGCCCTGGCCGCGGATCCGCCCCTCTGCTACCTCCTGCCGGGAACGCTGGGGCTGATCCTCGCCCTGCCTGCGGCGCGGCGGCGGGGCGTGCCGGTGTGGTTCACCCTCGATGCCGGCCCGAATCCGGTGCTCCTCACCCTCGCCTCGCACGAGGGGGAGGTGGAGCGGCTGGCGCGCGAGGCCGGCGCGCTCGAGGTGGTGCGCTGCCGTCCGGGTGGAGACGCCCGGCTGGTGGAGCCGTAGGCGGGGAAGACTCGGATGGAGGTCTGCCTCTCCGCGCCGGGCAAGCTCTTCCTCTCCGGGGAGTACGCCGTCCTCTGGGGTGGCGTCGCCCGGGTGGCCGGCGTCGGTCCCCGGGGCTTCGCCCTCGGCCGGACGCGCGAGGACCGGGAGGTGCACCTGGTGCTCGATGGCGGGCGGATCCGCGGGACGGTCACGCCCCTGGGCGTCCGCTGGCAGGGGGAGCTCGCCGCGCCCTTCGCCTTCGCGGCGCGCGCGCTGGACGTGGTGGTGCGGGCGCGGGGCAAGGAGTCGCTCGGGCTCGAGGTCGCGCTGTCGCCCACCGCTCCCGGGCCGGGAGGCCACAAGCTCGGGCTCGGCAGCTCGGCGCGCGCGGTGGTGCTCGCGGTCGAGAGCGCCTGCCGGCTGCTCGAGGTGCGCCCGCCGCTGGCGCTCGCGCTGCTGGCCCACGCCGAGGCCCAGGGCGGAGGCAGCGGCGGGGACGTCGCGGCCTGCGCGGTGGGAGGGCTGGTCCGCTACCGCCGCTGGCCGCGGGAGCGGGTGACCTCCGCCGCCTCGCTCGGCCTGGGGCTCTCCGCGGCCGGGGCGCCGGACGTGGTGCGCCTGGGAAGCACGTCGCTCCCGGCGAGCTACGCCTTCAGTGGCCAGAGCGCCTCCACCCCGGGGATGATCGCCCGGGCGGACGCGGCCCTCGACGCGGCGGCCAAGGCGCGCTTCGTCGAGACCAGCGACGCGCTCGGGCGCGAGCTGGAGGAGGGGCTGCGCTCCTCGCGCTTCGCGCAGGTGGACGAGGCCTGCCGGCGGCTGGAGCAGGCGCTGGAGGAGCTGCCGGGGGTGGGTACGCCCGGCAGCGGCCGCATCCTGGCCCTGGCCCGGAGCTCGGGGAGCACCGGGAAGGTGAGCGGGGCCGGAGGCGGCGACGGATGCGTCCTCTTCTCTCCGGACGAGGAGGCCCGCCGCGCGCTGCTGGAGGCCCTGGGCCGGCGGGGCCTGGTGGCCGTCCCGCTCTCGATCGAGCCCGGCGTGCGGGCGGAGGCGGCGGCTCCATCCGAGCTCCGGGCCTGGCTCGACGCTCAAAAGAGCTGACCGAAGGCGATGTAGACCCCGGTTCGCCCGGTGGCCAGGTCCACCCCGAAGTCGGCGCGGATGACCGCCGCCCGGCGCATCAGGCGCAGCCCGCCTCCGGCCCCGCTGTGCCAGAGGGTGGGATCGAGGAACTTCCCGTTCGCCTGGCCCGGCTGCCAGACGCGCCCGGTGTCGTAGAACCCGGAGAGCCCGATCTGCAGCGGCGCCGGCCCCCAGGGGATCTCCACCGTGGCCCAGCGCAGCTCGACGTTGCCGTAGGCCTTGGTGTTGCCGCCGTAGCGGTTGCGCGGGACGCCCCGGAGCGTGTCGAGCCCGCCCAGGCCCTCGACGCTGGAGATCCCCCCCACCTGGTTCCACTCCCAGAACGGGACGTCGCCCCAGAGGTGATCGGCGAGTCCGTGGATGCCGAGCACCAGCCGGGGGGTCCACAGCGAGAAGAACATCCGCACCCCGGCGGTGACGCCCTGGTAGTCATACAGGCTCGCCGTCTCGCGACGGGCCACCCGCCCGGCCAGCTGCAGGAGGAAGCCCGAGTGCGCGTTCTGCTCGTCGTCGCGGGTGTCGAAGAGGACGCCGGCGAACACCGCCCCGTTCCGGCCGCCGTCCACGCCCCGGGGCGCCTGCTGGTCGAGGTTGGAGCCGGCGTACGGGGTGATCCAGAAGTACTTGTACTGGTACCCGGCGTAGAGGGTGACCGGTGCCGCGTCGCCGAAGGGCTTGACCCGGAAGCGGAGCCAGTCCCAGGTCCAGACGTTCTCGTACCCGAAGAAGCGGTCCGCCCCCACCAGCGACCGGCCGGGGAAGGTGGCGTTCCCCGGTCCGTAGTACGGCGCGTAGAGGTCCTTGTGGAACTCCAGATGCGCCTCGACCCGCACCGGCCCGAGCAGGTGCGGCGCATCCCAGGTGATGTAGTGGCCCTGGAAGCCGGTGGTGGTCGCGAAGAACTGCGCGGTGAGGCCGTGGCGGTACGGCCGGAAGTCCTTCCCGTAGATGTAGGCCGAGACCACCAGGCCCACCCCGAAGCCGGTGTCGGAGTTGAAGGCGACCACCGGGACGGGGAGCAGGTCGAAGCCGCTGTCCTTCGCCTCGACGTGGGTCAGCTCCGGGTCCGGCGGCGCGAGCGTGAACTCGCCGGGGAGGGTTCCCTGCCGCGCGCGGCCCTCCGGCTCGGAGAGGATGAAGTCCTCCGGGCGCGCCAGGGACGCAGGCGCGTCGGGAGCGGGCGCGGGCGCATCGGGGGCGGGCGCTTGCGCCAGCAGGAGCAACAGGAGGACGGGCACGGGCCCGCGAAGCTACGCATCGATGGGCGAACGGACCGCCCGGTCTGCTCGGCAGTGAACCGACCTGGCCGTGGGGCGTGCCAGGCTCAGCCCACGGCGGCTTCGCGGACCGGGAGCTCGGGAACCGCTGACGGGGCGGCTGTCTCGACGGGTCCCGGGACCGGCCACCCCCCCCGGGCGGAGCAGATCTTCCCCACCAGCGCGTAGGACAGGGCGACGGTGAAGACTGGTCCCCAGGTCCCGAACCCGAGATCGCCGTACCCCTGCATCACGTAGCAGATCTGCGCCGCGCCGGCGCCCAGCGCCGCCGTGCGCTCCAGCGGATCACGCGCCCAGCGGTAGGCGCGCACCGTGAAGTACATGCCCACCGGGAACACTGCCCAGAGCAGGGCGAAGCCGAGCAGCCCCCCGAAGGCCCAGAGGCCGAGGACGCTGTTGTGCGGGACGTACGGCTCGAGCTCGTAGGCCGAGGTGACGTCCGGAAGCTTGACCACCTCGAGCATCGGGTGCCCGAAGCCCAGTCCGACGATCGGGGCGTGCCGGTAGGTCTG
>Ga0335082_10001757_pt1 | contig 23159 bp, 21 predicted proteins | sample Lox_Sample_41_FD_206718 | JGI IMG/M metagenome (GOLD analysis project Ga0335082, IMG submission 206718) | Soil microbial communities from Loxahatchee National Wildlife Refuge, Florida, United States - Lox_Sample_4.1 | ecosystem: Environmental > Terrestrial > Soil > Wetlands | place: USA...
CGCCGTTGCGCAGGTATTCGCCGATTTCGGTGATGGCTTCCACGCCCGAAACCGTGTCCCGCCCGAACTCGCGTTCGATAGCGGCCAGGTCCTCGCGCAGAAGCTCGAAGAATTCTTTTCCGTTGATGGCGGCGGGAACGCTCAAGGTTGAGTTCCTAGGAATCCAGCATCTTCTTCTTTACCACGGAGACACTGAGAAACGGAGAAAACACGAGGCGTGACCTTGCTGGAACTGGCAGGCTGATCTGCCTTATCCGATTGGCTTTCCATGCGTTGCATTCTCAGTGTCCCGGTGTCTCCGTAGTCGATGGTTAATTTGTCCGGTAGTTCGTAAACTGCATGTCGATTCCGAAATCCTGCTGTTTCAGCAAGGCGATGACCGCCTGTAAAGTATCGCGGTCCTTGCCACTCACCCGCACCAGATCTCCCTGAATCGATGCCTGCACTTTGTTTTTCGACGTCTTGATCAATTTCACAATTTCTTTGGCTTTTTCCATCGGGATACCCTGCTGCAAGGTGATCCTCTGCTTGGCGGTGCCGCCGAAGGCCAATTCGATGGCGCCGTGGGTCAAGCCTTTCAGCGGCACGCCGCGTTTCGCCAGCTTTTGTTGCAGTACATCGCTCACTGACTTCAGTTTATATTCGTCGATCGAGTGCAGGACGATCGCATCTTTACCCTCAAGCTCGATTTTGGACTTGGAGTCCTTCAAATCGAAGCGGGTATGAATTTCTTTCGTCGCCTGCTGGATGGCGTTTGAGACCTCTTCCAGGTTGATCTTGCTGACGATGTCGAAAGTGTTTTCGGGCATGTTCGTCGCGCCTTCTGAAAACTATGAAAATGTAACCTCTGAGGTTATCAGAAGAAGCGCTTTCAGCGCCCTAGTTCTTTGTCTTGGCGGTGCCTGATTGTGGGGGGCTCTGCGTGCTTTGCGGCTCCTTTGCGCGCTTAGCGGCACTTTTCTCAGTCTAGTTTGAAAAAAGTGTAGAAGTTCACGGCGGTTTGCCTGCCGACCTCTTCCGTCGAGAGCCCTCGTAGCTCGCCCAGTTGCCGGGCAACTTCCTTTACAAACAATGGCTCGTTGCGTTTGCCGCGGTGCGGCACCGGTGCGAGAAAGGGCGAGTCGGTCTCGATCAGCATGCGTTCGAGCGGCACTTCCCTGGCGGCATCGCGGATGGGCTGCGCCTTGGGGAAGGTTATATTCCCGGCAAAGGAAATCATGAAGCCAAGATCGAGCGCCCGTTTGGCGTAAGGCCAAGTCCCAGTGAAGCAATGCAGAATTCCTCCCAGCCTGCCGGTTCGCCAATGTTGTTCCAACAGATCGAGGCAGTCATCCCAGGCGTTCTCGCTGCCGGCGGAGGGGCGGCAGTGAATGACGATTGGCAGTCTAGCCGCTCGCGCCAACTCCATCTGCCGCAAGAAGACCTGCTGCTGCAGTTCGCGCGGAGAGTGGTCGTAAAAGTAATCGAGCCCGATTTCTCCCCAGGCGATGACTTTGGGCCGTGTCGCCAGTTGTTCAAGCTCGCGAAAGTCGGCATCGGTCGCCAGTTTGGCTTCATGGGGGTGGATCCCGATAGTGGCCAGGATGAATTCGTGACGTTCGGCCAGCTGAATACCGCAGTCCAGCGAGCCCGGCCCAGTTCCGCTGCCAATGGCGACGATCTTCTCAATGCCGCCATCCCGCGCCCGCGCAATCACCAGTTCGCGATCGGCGTCGAACTGCTCCATGTTGAGATGGGCGTGGGAATCTATGAACACGGTCGTTGGTCGTTGGTCATTGGTCGTTGCCAGTGTCTGTCTGGGGACGGGCCCGTCCAGGCCGAGCGAAGCTCGGTAAGCTCTTCTACCGATGAAGAGCCCGCCTACTTCAACCTGGTGCCTACTGGCACATCCTCGAGGAACGACGCCAGCACCGGCTTCCCGCCCTCTGGCGAAGCGGCAACAATCATTCCATTCGATTCCAGCCCGCGCAATTTCCGCGCCGCCAGGTTGACGACAATTACGACCTTGCGCCCCACCAGCGTCTCCGGCGCATACGCTTCCGCGATGCCAGCCACCACTTGCCGCACTTCCGTTCCGAGATCAACTTCCAGGCGCAACAACTTGTCGGCGCCTTTTACCTTTTCGGCGACTTTCACCTGGCCCACACGCAGTTCGACTTTGGCGAAGTCTTCAATGCTGATCCTTCCGTCGGGCACGGTGGCGGCGGGCTTTGATGCCGGGGTGGTCGTCGGTGCTACGGGCGCGGAGGGTTTTTCTTCCGTCGCCAGTGTGGCGCTGCGTCCCTGCTCTTCCATTTGCTGCATCCTTTCAATCGTGCTTTTGTCGGCGCGCGGAAAGACGGACTGAACCTCGCCAAGCCGGGTGCCCAACTTGAGCTGTCCCCACTGCAGGTCCGACAGCGGGAACTTTCGGATATCGCCCAGCCCCAACTGACCCCAGATCTTCGCCGTGGCTACGGGGATCACGGGGTGCGCGAGTGCGGTCACGATGCGCAAGGCCTCGGCGCTGGTGTAGAGAATGGTGGCGAGGCGGGAACGGCTTTCGTCGTCCTGTTTCTCGCCCAGTGCCCAGGGCTGGGTCTCGACGATATATTTGTCCACCGCCCCCACCAGGCTCCAGGCCACTTCCAGGGCCCGCGAAAACTGGAACTGATCAAACAGACGATTGAATTCCGCGATCGTCTGCCGGGCCGTGTCGGCAATGGCGTTCTCTTCCACGGTGAGGGTTGCGGCGCGCGAGGGATAAGGCACTTCGCCCTTGAAATAGCGTGTGATCATGGTCAACGTCCGGCTGGCCAGATTGCCCAGCCCGTTGGCCAGGTCGGAGTTGTAACGCTGCACCAGCGCGTCGAAGGAAAACGACCCGTCCTGCCCAAAGACGATTTCGCGCAGCAGAAAGTAGCGCAAGGCGTCGGAGCCGAGCACGTCGAGAATGGTCTCCGTGCGCACGATATTGCCGCGCGACTTCGACATCTTATTTTCTTCGAACAGCAGCCAGCCGTGCGCCAAGATCCTCCGCGGCAAGGGCAACCCGGCGGCCATCAGAAACGCCGGCCAATAAACGCAGTGGAAGCGCACGATTTCCTTGCCGATCATCTGCACGTCGGCGGGCCAATACTTGTCGTATTTCGCCGTGTCGTCCGACCCATAACCCAGCGCGGTGATGTAGTTTGCGAGCGCATCCCACCAGACATAGATGACGTGCTTGGGATCGTCAGGCACCGGAATGCCCCAGGAGAGAGTGCTGCGGCTGACCGAAAGGTCGCGCAGGCCAGAGCGCACGAACGACATCACCTCGTTGCGTCGCGTCTCCGGACGGATGAAGTCAGGCTGGCCAGTGTACAACTCGAGCAGTTTGTCCTGGAAGGCCGACAGCTTGAAGAAATAGTTTTCTTCTTTCACGGTTTCCGTTGGGCGTCCACATTCGGGGCAGGGTGCGCCGGGCCCGACCACGTCCACGTACAGTTCGTCAAAGACGCAATACTGGCCGCTGTAGCTGCCTTTGTAGATGTAACCGTTGTCGCGAATCCGCTTCCACAGTGCCTGCACACCCTGCCGGTGCCGATCGGAGGTGGTGCGAATGAAATCGTCATAAGTCAGGCCCATCCGGTCCCACAGCGAACGGAACTCGGCGGAAACTTCGTTGGTGAGCTGCTGCGGAGTCTTTCCCGCGGCCTGAGCCGCGCGCTCGATCTTCTGCCCGTGCTCGTCGGTGCCGGTGAGAAAGTAGGTGTCAAAGCCCATCAAGCGCTGGCGCCGGGCAATAGTGTCGCAGGCAATCGTGGTGTAGGCGTGTCCGATGTGGGGACGCGCATTCACGTAGTAGATTGGGGTCGTGATGTAGAACTTTTTGCTCATTTCGTCTCTTAAGGTTGGCCCTGGCAGCGCGGGTCTCTAACTTCGCCGGCCCTTCAAATAGGCTTCCATAGCCTCATTCATGACGCGCTTCAGCGGCACGTGGTGTTCGGCGGCGATCTTCTTGCAATCTTCGTACTCCGGCGCGTAGTTGGTGACCGTGCCATTCATGCTGGCAATCTTCAAGCGGATGTCTCCCCAGCGAGTCACTACATTGATCCACTTCCGCGCCAGGGTTTGACGCTGCTCCTGGCGACACCGCACCCCCAGCGTGCTGGTTTCCGTGAAAATGATCTGGGTCAGCCGAGAAGCGTCTTCCGACCTCGACAACACGCTCAGCAACATCCCCGGCCGGTTCTTCTTCATCTGCACCGGCACGGCAAAAGTATCGAGGGCTCCGGCTTCGAGCAGACGCTCGATCACATAGCCGAATACCTGTGGATTCAGATCGTCAAGATTGGCCTCGAGCACACAGATGGTTTCCTGCGAACTGGTCTCCGCCAATCCCGCATGCGATTCGCCGATGGTCAGGCGCACGACGTTGGCGTGCCCGGGAGAGTCGCGGGTGCCTGCGCCGTATCCGGATTTCTCAATCGTCATCGCCGGAAACGGCGCGAATCGTTTGGCCAGCGTTTTGACAATTGCTGCTCCTGTCGGCGTGACCAGTTCCACCTGAATGCCCGAGGAATAGACCGGAGCGCCCTGCAACAGCTCTACCGTGGCGGGAACGGGCACGGGAAGGATCCCATGCGCGCACTTTACCGTGCCCCCGCCAACATTCAGAGACGAGCAAACAATTTCATCGACGGCCAAAGCCTCGGCTCCCACCGCGGCGCAGACGATATCGACCATTGCGTCCACGGCGCCCACTTCGTGGAAGTGCACTTCTTCGAGGTCGCTGTTGTGGATATTGGCCTCCGCCGCGCCCAGCGCCTCGAAGATAGCAATTGCGGTGCGCTTTGCGCCTTCACTGATTTCTGCTCTGCGGATGATCTCGCGTATCTCTTTCAGACCACGCCCATGTTCATGTTGACCTGGCTCATGTGGGTGTAGCTCCTGCCGGTGTGGCGCGGGCGCCCCCGCCCGCGTGGTTTCATGTCCGGATTGACTGTAGTTGTGTTCGCGAAGCTCAACATGCCCGGGCGCGTGCTTGTGGGTGTGTTCATCTCCATGGTCATGCTGCTGCGTCTTACTCTGCTGTTCAAAGAAAACCTCGCGCGGTAATTCTTTTTCTCCGTTCACGAAGACATCTACCTTGATGGCGCCGATGCCGCTACGCTTTACCCGCGAAATTTCCAGGCGCGCTCCAATGTTCAGGGCCGCGACCGTATCTTCGAAGAGTTTGGCCGGCACTCCCGCGTCCACCAGGGCGCCCAGGAACATGTCGCCACTCATGCCGGAGAAGCAGTCGAGGTAGGCTATGCGCATGGGTGAAAACCCGTCGTTCGTCGTTGGCCCTTGGTCGTTGGGCTCTTTCGATTAGATCTGGCAGCAAAGAGCCCAAGAGGCTTCTGGCTAACGACCAATCGCCAACGACCAGTGCCCCAATTTTCATCATAGGGAACCGCGCAACCCGCGTCAAACCTCGCGGGCGCGCGCAGTTTGTTACAATCACTCTTTTCTTCAACAGTTTAGGGGAATTCTTGTATCGCCATCTCGAACGACGGCTCGCCCTGCAAGTGCGTGAATTTCTGCGTCGCACCTACGATCTGAATCTGCCGAAAATCGTCATCGAACAGCCACCCAAAGTGGAATTCGGGGAGTATGCCTTGCCGCTGGCTTTTGAGTTGGCCAAAAAACTGCGCAAGGCTCCGCGCAAGATTGCGGAGGAGATTGTCAATGGAGTCGACCCGATTCCGGGCTTTGAGAAGCTGGAAATCGCGGGCGCCGGGTATATCAACGCGCGGCTTCGACGAGAAGAAATGGCTGCCGCACTGGCTGGGGACGAACGGCCGCCAGCCGAGGCGCCTTCGGGCAAGATTCTGGTTGAGCACTCCAGCATAAATCCTAATAAGGCGGCCCACGTAGGCCACTTGCGCAACGCTATTCTCGGCGACACATTTGTCCGGCTGCTGAAGTTTGCCGGCCGGGAAGTGGACGTCCAGAATTACATCGACAACACCGGCGTGCAGGTTGCCGACGTGGTGGTGGGATTTCTAAATATTGAGAAGAAGTCGCGCGCAGAGATCGAGCAGTTGGCACGCCAGCCGCGGTTTGACTACTACTGCTGGGACCTCTACGCCCGAGTCTCGCAATGGTACGCCGAGGACAAACAGAATCTGCAGGTGCGCCAGCAGGCGCTGCACGCGATCGAGGAGGGAAACAATGAAAGCGCCGCCGTCGCCGAGGTAATTTCCGTCGCCGTGCTGCGGCGTCATCTCGAGACCATGGACCGGCTCGATATCGAATACGATTTTCTGCCACGCGAGAGCGAGATCCTCCGCCTTCATTTCTGGGATGCGGCCTTTGCCAAGCTGAAGGAAGGCGGCGCACTGTCCTTGGAAACGGAAGGGAAGAATAAAGGTTGCTGGGTGATGCGCCGGGCGGGGACGGCAAAGGCCGAAACCGCACAGGCCGCTGCGGGCGCTGAGACAGACGAAGTCGCCGAGGAAGACCAGAAGGTTATCGTTCGTTCCAACGGGACAGTTGGTTATGTGGGCAAAGACATTGCTTACCACTTGTGGAAGTTTGGACTGCTGGGCCGCGATTTCGGCTATCGCAAGTTCTATCGCTATCCCAACGGACATGATTGCTGGATTTCAACCGCGGTGGGCGCGCTCGACCATCCCCATTTCGGCAATGTGGCGGAAATCTACAATGTGATTGACGCCCGCCAGGCGGAGGCTCAGAACACGGTCATAGAAGCTCTGCGTGGGCTGGGTTACAACCAGCAGGCCGACCATTACACGCATTTCTCTTACGAAATGGTCGCGCTCACGCCACGCTGTGGCGCGGAACTGGGCTATCAGCTTTCCGACGAAGACAAGAGCCGTCCGTACATCGAAGTCTCCGGCCGCAAGGGATTTGGGGTCAAGGCCGACGATCTGCTTGACCGGTTGATCGTGTCGGCCAAAAACGAGGTGGACGGCCGACATCCTCAACTGACGGAGGCCGAGCGCACGACGATCGCCACCCAGATCGCAGTCGGCGCCCTGCGTTATTTCATGCTCAAGTTCACCAAGTCGTCAGTGATCGCATTCGACTTCAAAGAAGCGTTGAGCTTTGAAGGCGAAACGGGCCCTTACGCCCAGTATGCCGTGGTGCGCGCCGCCAACATCTTCCGCAAGGGCGGCTTCGATCCTGAAGAATTTGGCCGAAAGGCGGCCGACAGCGTTTCGACCGATGATTTGGCCAGGCACCTTGCCGGGGACGCAGCGAATGAAATCTGGGAGTTGTGGCTGGCCGCCGCCAAGACTTCCTACATCATCGATCAATCGATTGCTACCACCGAGCCCGCGTACCTAGCCAAACACGCGTTTCAACTCGCCCAGCTTTTCAATGCCTTTTACCACCGGTACCCGATCCTGAGTGAAGCGGACGAAGGCCGAAAGAAATTTCTGCTGGCCACCGTGGCGGTGGTCCGCCGGGAATTGACGCGGGTATTGGCCGTCATGGGGATCAGCGTGCCGGCCGTAATGTGAGGCATCTTTACTTACTTGCCCACCAGCAACACTTCAAAACTGCCTGGCAAGATCGCCGGCCGGGGATGAGGTTGCTCCGCCGTCGGCGCGGGAGGCGGACCGAATTTTGCCGTCACCAGGAAAATCTCGTGCTTCGCGACGTCGAGCGCCATGGTGCGGGCACCGCGCTCGGTGGGAACATTCTCGGCGATGCTGAATTTGTCCGCCGAATCTTCATGCACCACCGTGAGCACGCCCTCACCGCAGGAAGCGAATGCCAATCCGGCCTCCGGGTCGTAGGCAGTTGCATCCACGCCCTGGCCGATCGGAAGAGTGGAGATGACTTTGCCGCTGTCCGCATCCATGATGGCCATTAGCTTATTGCCGCAACCGGAAAACATGCGCCGGTGCTTGAGGTCGATGGCCAATCCGGTCGGCTCCTCACACGGCGCCAGTGACCAGCGTGACTTTATCTCCAACTTGATCGGATCCACCGCGAGCAACTCGCTCTTGTCTTCGAGATTGACGAAGATTTCGCCTTTTTCGTCAGTGACCGCAAACTCAGGTTTTCCGTCCAGCTTGATCGTGCCCACCACCGTGCCCTTGGCGGCATCGATTGCGGTGACATCGTGGCTCCTGCCGTTGAACGTGAACACCCGCTTGCTCGCGGGATCATAGAGAATAGCGTCAGGGTTGTCGCCAACCTTGATCTTGCTGAGGACTTTCAGACTGGTCAGGTCGAAAACTCCTACCGTACCTTCGCCGCCGTTGCTGACGAAGCCGTGGCTGAATTCCGGGGCCAGGGCAATTCCGTGAACTCCTGGCGTATCCGGAATATCGCCCACAGGCTCACCGGAATCAGGATTGATCACAATGACGTGAGTGGAACGGGAAATGTAGAGACGGTTAGAGGTGCGATCGAGCGTCAGATAGTCCCACCCGCCCTCGCCGCCCAGTTTGTAGGTTTTGATCAGGTGGTAGCCGGGAGCGGCGGCCAAACCGGACGTAACCAGCAGCAGGGTGACCAGCGTGACCCCGGCTCTTGCCGAGCACAATTGCATCAAGTGCTTCACTTGCATCAGCCTCCATGTGAAGTAATACGATCGTAACTCGACCGTAACTTTACCCTATTTCCGAATCCTCTTACACTGCTGGCATGCATTCCTGGGAAGGAGATCCGCGTCCCGAGCCAGTGCCGGAGTACGGCACTATACAGTCTAGCTCAGGCCTGAAACTGGATCAGTCCATCGATCCCCAGTCGGGAAGTTGGCGTATTCTGTTCGCCATAGCGGTGGGGATTCTGCTGGCGGCATTCTTTGCCACGGGCAATGCAAAGGCTGCCTTTGAAGAGATCACCAAGTTTCTTACCCTGCAAGGTAAGCCCGAACCTGCTTCTCCGGCTGTGCTTTCCGAGCACGAACTGGAGAGTCTGGATCGCAAGAGCCCGCAACAACAGGCAGAAGCTCTGCTGGAGCGCGCCGTCAACCACTACGAAGGCGCCAATGATCAGATTGCCGCGCGCGTGGAGGGCTGGTGGGGGAAACTGAAGTTTACTCCCCAGTTCAATTCACTGATCACCACCGCGCTCAACTCCAATGACCTTCGCGTCCGGGCCGCTGGGATCGAGTTGGACCTGGTGGCCATGGGCGCGATCAAGTCGCCGGCGACGATAGAGCGCCTGGCGCTACAGGTAGGAAGCGGACCACGGTCGCAACGGGTATGGGCGCTTTGGGAACTGGGCCTTCTGGGTAACCGTGGCGTCGAACCTGAGCGCGTGAATGAGATATTGGTCAGCCAGCTCCACGATCCTGATCCGGAAGTCCGCCACTGGGCGGTGGAAGGCCTGGCGTACCTGGGGACCAACGAGACCATCGCTCCCCTGTTGCAGACGTTTCACGACGATTCCTCGGCGATGGTCCGCGAGCGCGCCGCCTGCAGCCTGGCCCAATCCGGCATGCTCACCCAGGAACAGCGTCGCAGCGTGATTCCGCAACTGCTCGATTACGCGGACGACGCCTCCCTGGACGCGCAGACCCACGGCTGGGTTTATCAGGCGCTGCGCGACATCACCGGCCAGACCCTGCCCAACGATACCTCGGCATGGAGAAGCTGGTACGACGCCAACCGCGGGTGATGAAAACAGTTTCCGGTTTCCAGTTTCTAGTTTCCAGTCTGTGACGACTCGGATCACCAGAAACCAGAAACAGGTTTCCCTACTCCGCCATCTTGGCCACGTGCAGATCAAACCCGGTCTTGGGCAGCAGTGATGTCAGCTCAAAGGCTCTGAAGCCATCGCCCGCAATTTCTGTTTGCCGGTAGAGGCCAGGTTCGCTATCGACCGTCTCATGACGCCCGTCCATGTGATTGAGAAAATCCTGTGCCTGCCCGATGTCGGCAGAGCGATCTTTGGTGCGGGTCACAACCGCTTCTGCCGCATAGGATCGCACCAGCTTGGGCCAGTATTTTTCCAGCAGGTTGGTGCTGGCGAAAATGTCGGCCCAGACCATCCGGCCGTTCACCGCCACCACAACGCCCACCGCATTCTGATCGCGGAGCTGTCGGATCAGGCTCTGGTAGTTTCGCTGGATGGGTTCGGCCACAGAATCAACTTGCTGTTTCACCTCCTGGTTCTGCATCACGCCGGCGTAGGAACTGGTTGCCCTCACCGGGGCAGCAGACGGGGCCGGGACCATCAGGGCAAGCGACTCGCGTGCTTTCCCCACTTCTGACCAGACCTGCGCCTGGTCCTTATCTGCCATGGCCTTGGCGCGGACCGCCGGTTGGGCCATGGCTCCGTTCCTGGAATCAAACTTGACGGAACTGCCGGTCCAGCGCCCGGGTTCCACGCAGAACACGCCAAGATCAACAGGATCGCTCTCCGCCGGAATAATGCGGTCCTTGCCAATGACCCGATCCTGCTTCCCTCCGGTCACGATCTCGCCGGCCAGCAGGATAAGCGGCCGTTTGGAATTGTTGACCAGCACCAACTGGTTGACCTGTGCGCCACTCGGCGTAGGCGGAAGGCGCCGGCGAATCAGTGGTTGCACGCTCCCGGATTCGGTCACGATCACCTCACCCGAGCGCAGCCCCTCGTCGAGGGTCAGAAATTCCTGAGTATCGTGGGAACGGGCGGCAACTACCGGAAACACGGTCAGGTTCCCGTGGCGGATGGGTTCGAGCACCTTGTATCCGGAAGGGAGAGCAGCCTCTCCGGCGGGGGCGGTTGAGGGCAGAAATAGGGCGATTCCGGCCAGGGCAAGGGCCGGGAGCAATGCAAATAGCTTGAAATTCATGGTGTTCCTCCTGTAGCGCCGGCGTCTCGGCGCCGGTCCGGTGGCGTCTCGCCCAACGTCGGGGAGTGCCTGCGCTTGTACGAGGAACGCCAAATATTCAGCTTCTTGCAACAAATGTTGATAGCATCCGGGATGGCTGCCCGCCATGACCGATCACGGTGTCCAACCTATAGTGGAAGCTTCCGCGGGATTGGAATCCATGGTCACCGAACTCTACGAGAAGAGTGGAAAATCCGGACTCAGCCGCGAGCAGTTCGGAGCTGTCCTGAACGAAGTCGCCGCCAGGTATTTGCCGGCGGATGCCTCTGCCCGGCAGACGGCGGAACTGTACGCCAGCCTGCGGGTGGAAGAACTGGCGCTGGCCCGGGCTTGTGCCGCGGGTCAGGAACGCGCCTGGGAAGTCTTCATGGCGCGCTACCGCGAGAAGCTTTACGACATCGCCGCCTACATCGCAAAAGAGAGCTCCGCCGCCCGCGAACTCGCCGACTCGCTCTATGCCGATCTCTACGGAACGACCACTCGCGACGGCCAGCGCATTTCAAAACTGGCTTCGTACACCGGCCGCGGTTCCTTAGAGGGCTGGCTGCGCACCGTAATGGCGCAGGAATTCGTGAACCGCTTTCGCCGCCAGCGCCGCCTGGTCAGCCTGGATGAGGAGAGTGAAGACGGCACGCAATTCCCCGCGACCGATCCCGAGCCCGCCGCAGCGGTTGATCCCAGAGTTGAAGCTGCGACCGATGAAGTTCTGTCCCGGCTCGCCGCGGAAGATCGCTTCATTCTGGCATCTTATTATCTAGACGGTCGCACCCTGGCCGAGATTGCGCGCACGCTCGCGGTGCACGAGTCCACCATCAGCCGCAAGCTCGATAAACTGGCCAAGGCTGTGCGCAAACAAATTATGACGACGCTGGAGCGCAAGGGCATGAGCCGCCGCCAGGCTGCGGAGGCCCTGGAGGTGGATGTACGTGATTTGCAAGTAAATATTCGTGAGCGGTTGGCGCAAGAAAGCGCTGCCCAGACGTTCTCTGATAAGAAGGGTGAAGTGCCGGCGCCGGACGTCGGGCCTCGGGCATCAGGCGTGTGATTCTCGACGTGTGGCCGTTGCGCGGAATGCCTCGTGCTCACTTGTTGGGCGGGGGAAAGCGACTCCAGGCGCGAGCGACGTAAGAGTGAAGCTCAGGGCGCAAGCCCCGGGCAAGCAGATGTAAAGACAGAGCCCCGTTGGGGGCGAAAGAAAATGGAGCAACTTCCAAAAATCGTGCAACAGCGCTTGCGTGCAGCGGCGAAGGCTGGGGTGCATCCCGATCCTGACCTCCTGACTGCCTTCGCCGAGAAGTCGTTGAATGACCGCGAACATGCGCAGCTGCTGCAGCACCTGGCCGAATGCGCGAATTGCCGCGATGTGCTGGCGCTCGCGATGCCCGAGATCCAACCCGCGCTGGTGCCGGGTCCGCAGAGGTCCAACAGGGTCAGCTGGCCGGTACTGCGCTGGGGGGCGCTGGCGGCGTGCGTGGTGGTGGTCAGCACGGTAGTTACCCTTCACTACGAGCGCCAGGAACCCACGCGATCTGTTGCCGAAAAGGCTCCCGTGTCGCCGGCGGAGATCAGGCCGGAAGGCGAAGTCTCCGGACAGCCCGCTCAGAAGCTGGCGGCAAATCTTCCCCCGCCAGCTCCGGCGCAGTTCAGTCGCGACTTCGGGGCTGCGGGCAAGTTGGCTAAGCAAGGCGCGAAGAGCACTGACGCCGGAATGATGGCTAAGGCCGCAGGCGCGCCCGCGCTGGAACTGGAGCAAGACAAGAAAGTTCAGGAGCTGGGCAACAACCGGTTGGCGGGCGTCGATGCGGTCCGCCTGGCGGACAAGCCGGAGAGCCCTGCGCCGGCAGCCCCCGAGCCCTCAGCCGCGAGTCAGGTGAACGCGCAGAATGATGCCCTGGATTATTCCTCCAGGGCCAGCTCCGAGATGGTAACGGTCGAGGGTGCAGCCGCTCCGACCCGCCAGGTGGCGGCACAAACCGCAGAGCGGAAGGCGAAGGACGAATCCGGTACGAATGAATCGCACGGAGAAGTCCAGGCCGAAGGCGGCATAGTAAGTGCCACGGTGCTCGGAGATCGGAAGGCGGACACGTTCTCAGGTGCAAGCGCGCAAGCAGCTTCGACCGAACGTGCCGGGCGGCTGCGTGCCGTCAAGCATTCGCCCCTGTGGACTCTTTCCGCCACTGGCGCGCTCCAGCGCTCTTTCGATTCCGGAAAGACTTGGCAAGCAATTCCGGTAGCGAGTGACGTCGTCTTCCGCGCTCTGGCAGCAAATGATTCCGACATCTGGGTGGGCGGCGCCGCCGGTGCTCTTTACCATTCTTCCGATGGCGGCCAACACTGGACGAGAATTACACCTGTGGCGGCCGGCAAGTCCCTGACCGCTGACATTGTCACTGTGGAATTCGGCGACCTCCAACATGGCAAGGTGGTGACCGTTAACGGTGAAACGTGGACCACCAGCGACGCGGGGGAGACTTGGCAACACCAGTGACCACTTGCATTCCCCTATAGTTTCTCAGCCTATTCCTGAAACGATCCGGCTCGGGTGCCGCCGCTATCCGGTTTGCTTTTCCATCACTTTCAATATGGTCATCAATAGATTGGCGGCGCCGGTTACCGCCGCAATCCCGATTTGAACCGCGACTGGTCGTGAGTTACCAAAGTGATGTTTACAGCAACATGGGGTGGGCCTAGTATCCATCTCGTGGTTTGGCAGTTCTGGGGGAGGGCTGCCGGGCGTCCTGAACCGAAAAGTTCAGGGCGCTTTTTGTTTGTCGAGACCGACGACCGGAGACTGGAAACTGGCAACCGGAAAGCAGCCTTTGCGACTTCTGTAGCTGCGATGCATCCAATCAGGTGGTACGATACATGCAGCTGACGTTGGCTGTTAGACCGTTCGACCTCGATTTGCGGCGAGCGGCACTCCCGGAGGAGAAATGGCAAGCAACGGAATTTTGGAAGTGACAGACGCGAATTTTGACCAGGACGTTCTGAAGTCAGAGCAGCCTGTGTTGGTGGATTTCTGGGCAGCCTGGTGTGGGCCCTGCCGCGCTCTCGCTCCCATTGTCGATGAACTGGCGAAGGACTACACCGGCAAGATTAAGGTCGGCAAAATGGATGTGGACAGCAATCAGGCCACGCCCATGCGCTACGGAGTACGCGGTATCCCTACGCTGTTGGTGTTTAAGGGCGGCCAGGTGAAGGAACAGATTGTGGGCTACGTCCCTAAAGAGACGATTCAGAAGGCGATCGATAAGCACGTTGGGTGAGAGCAGTCATCGGCCAACTTTGAGCGCCCGGGTAAGTTGCCCGGGCGTTGCTCTCTGAAGCGGATGGGTTTTCCTGGCAGAGGAACGGCAGTCACGCAGGCTGTAGCTAGGAGCTAAGAGCCAGGAGCTAGAAGCTGCGTTAGTACTTCCGCAACACCCCAATCACTCTCCCCTGCACCTCAACCGACGCCGCCGGCACGATGATGGGCTGCATGCTGGCGTTGGAAGGTTGCAGGCGAATATTCTCGCCTTCCCGGTAGAAACGTTTGAGGGTGGCATCGGTGCCCTCCACCAGGGCGACGACGATATCGCCGTTGTGCGCTGTCCTGCTTTTCTCCACCATCACGTAGTCGCCGTTCAGGATGGCCTCGTCCTGCATGGAATCGCCGCGGACTTCGAGCACAAAAACTTCCTTGGAGCGGACAAAGTCGGCGAGGGAAATAGTCTCGTTGCTTTGTACCGCTTCAATTGGTTGGCCGGCGGCAATGCGGCCCACCAGCGGTAGCACCATCGTGGTATTCACCGCCATGGCCTGTTTCAGCCGGCCCTTGGGCGGCAGCAGGTCGATGGAGCGGCTGCGGTTGTAGTCGCGCGTGAGTAGCCCTTTTTTCTCCAGGTTGGAAATGTGCTTGTGTACGGTCGCCAGTGAGCTGAGCTCCAGACCTTCGCCGATTTCCTCGAACGAGGGCGAGTAGCCGTTCTTCTGCACGAATTCGGAGATGAAGTCGTAGACCTGGCGTTGCCGCTTGGTGATTGCCATGGGATAATTGTAGGCGAAGATTAAGCGAAGTCAAGAGGAACTATTCCGGTGAGCATAAGAGCCGGCATGATCATTTCCGTCCATACACCTTCCAAAACGCGTTCACCACTTCTACCGCCAAATCCTTCGGCATCGGAGTGAGAGACTTCTTGCCGACAAAGATGTGCCAGTAGAGCATGGGGCCGAGCAACAGCGCCAAGCCAGTTTCCAGATTGATCTTGCCGACCAGGTCGCGCTGCTCGATGCCGCGCCTGATCAGATTCTTCAGCCGGGTTTGCGGGCGCTCGATCACCCGCAAGCGCCACTGTTCTCCGAACTTGCGATTGCGAGCGGCATAGGCCATCACATGCGGCATCATGCGATTTTTCATCTCCTGACGCTCGGCCGCGGGCTGATAAGTCAGCGCATCCACCAGGTCCTGGCGCAGGTCGCCGGAGTCGAATCGGGGAGCCTCTTCACCCAAACCGAACATCAGCGACAGGGCCTCGAGGGCCAGGGCATCTTTATCCTGCCAGTGTTTGTAAATCGTGGCCTTGCTGACCCCCGATTTTTCGGCGATGGCATCCATGCTGGCGGCGTCGATGCCGCGCTCGCCGAACAGTGCGAGAGTTGCCTGCAGAACTTTTTCGTGGGCTTCGGTGCTCCTGGTTCTAACCATGTCTGCGCATCGGGTTAATACTACAGCTGAATTCTGGAAAACAAATATCCGCCCAGAGACAGGAATGCCATGGCGATGACGCACAACAGGGAAACATCCAGCGCCAGTCCGAAGTGCGCGGCGCTGATGAGCACTCCGCGCAAGGCGTCCACGCCATAGGTGAGCGGGTCAAGCCGGGTGATGATGGCCAGCGGCCGCGGCAGATTCGTCAGCGGAAACAGCGCTCCCGAGAGAAAGAAAATCGGCAGCACCATGAAGTTCATGATCAACTGGAAGCCCTGCATGTCCTGGACGATGGAGCCGAACGCCGTGCCCAGCGCCGCGAAGACCACGGCAATCAGTCCCATAAGAGAAATGCCACGGGAACCAGCGCCAGGTGGGCCGGACGAAATCCGGCAACCAGGCAGACCACGAAGATGAGCGTGCCTTGGATCGCGGCCACAGTCGCTCCCCCGAGGGTTCGGCCGATCATCACCTCCAGGCGCGGCACCGGCGCCACCAGCGTTTCTTTAAGAAAACCGAACTGGCGGTCCCACAGCATGGCGATTCCGGAGAAGATCGCGGTAAAAAGAATGGTCATGCTGATCACGCCGGGCGCCACAAACTGCAGATAGCTGCCGTTGCCCGCTTTTTGAAATACCGGGCCCAGTCCGAACCCGAGCACCAGCAGATAGAGCAGGGGCTGGCCCAGCGAGGCGACAATCTGCGCCCGCGAGCGCACGTAGCGTTTCAGTTCCCGCAACCAGAGAATGTAAATGGCACTCATCGGCGTTGGCTCCACATTCTGGCGACTTGCCGCATCTGGTCGGCGGAGGTCGCGCTTTCATCGCGAATCGACGAACCCGTCAGCGCCAGAAACGCCTGCTCCAGCGATTCGCTGTTGGTCTGCTGCTTCAGTTCCTGCGACGTGCCCTGGGCAATCACGCCACCGTGGTCGATGATGGCAATGCGATGGGCCACGCGGTCGGCTTCGTCCATGTAATGGGTCGTGAGAAAGACGGTGGTCTTCTGGGTTTCGTTGAGGTGCTTGACGTGGGTCCAAAGCTGGTTGCGGGTTTGGGGATCGAGGCCCAGCGTGGGCTCGTCGAGAAACAGGATCTTGGGCGTGTGCAGAAATCCACGGGCGATTTCCAGGCGGCGCTTCATGCCTCCGGAAAATGTCTTGACGTAGTCGTCCCGGCGCCCCCAGAGTTCGAAGAGCTTCAGCAGGTTTTCGATGCGCGCCGCTCGCTCCTTGCGCGGGACCTTGTAGAGCACGGCATGGAGTTCCATGTTCTCGTAGGCGGTCTGCTCGCTGTCCAGGCTGGGATCCTGGAAGACGATGCCGAATTTTTTCCGGGCTTCATTCTTGTGGACTGCGGGATCGAGTCCGTCCAGTTCGATCTTCCCGCTGGTGGGATTCAGCAGGGTAGTGAGCATCTTGATGGTAGTAGTTTTGCCGGCGCCGTTGGGACCAAGAAAAGCAAAGATCTCACCCGCTGCGACGTTAAAGGAAATGTTGTTTACGGCGATAAGGTCGCCGAATTTCTTGACCAGCCCCTGGACATGGATCATGAGCGCCCCCGAAAGTGAGCAATACTAAACGGTTAGTTTAGTTATGCAAGGCCCTCCATTGCGACCTGTGCGCGCCTTTTGCATGCTTTGCCATCAACAGCTTCTTGACCGCGAAGGACACAAAGTGAAACGCAAAGGACGAAAGGCCGGTCCTGGGCGGATAATTTTATTTACTGGGTCGTCACAGCCTTTAGATACTGGTAGTAGAAATCGACCGCACGATAAAAGGCGTCTACCCGAATGCGCTCGTCCTTGCCATGGGCACGGATGTCGTCGCGATCAATGGCCTCGCCCGAAACACAATAGGTCGGCATTCCGGCGGCGTTGGTGTAGATCCCGTCCGAGGCACCGGTGGCCATGTCGGGAACCACGGCCAGGCCAGGCCACATGCGGTTCGCCACTTTCTCCAGCGGTTCGAAGACGTCCGGACGCAGCGGCGGTGGCGGGTACGATCGGCGGTTGTTGACTCCGCCAATCGCTCCCATGTCCTTGACCGAAACCTTGGGATCGGCCACAACCATTTCCAATTCGTGCCGGATCTCCTCCGGCGCATGGCCGGGAATGATGCGGCAATTCACATTGGCCTGCGCCATCTGCGGCAAAGCGTTGTTGGCATGACCTGCGTTCAGACGAGTAGCCACGCAGGTGGTGTGCATAATCGAATTATCGATGGGATCTTTCGACAGACGGGCAACGGCGGCCATGTCCGGAGGAGTCTTCAGGATCGCACGCATGTCGGCGGCGCGCTCGCCGGTCGAGATCTTTGCCATGCGTTCGTAGTAGGCGCGGGTGATGTTGGTCAGTTCGAAGGGAAACTGGTAATGCTCCAGGCGTGCCAGGCCGTCGGCCAAGTGGTAGATGGCATTGTCGGGCCGGGGCAGGGAACTGTGGCCGCCGGGATTGGTCACCGTCAGTTGATAATCCGAATATAGCTTTTCCGACGCGTCCACAGTCATGAATTGCGGCTTGCCTTGCTCCGACAAGATTCCGCCGCCGTCATGGTTGAGCACAAACTCGGCATCGATCAGGTCGCGGTGGTTCTTGATCAGCCAGTCCACGCCGTTCGAAGTTCCACCTTCTTCATCGGCGGTGAGCGCCAGAATGATGTCGCGGTCGGGCACGAAGCCTTCCTTCTTGAACCGGATGAGGGTCATGGCCATGATGGCGTCGCCGTCTTTCATGTCCTGCGTGCCCCGCCCGTAGTAGTAACCGTCTTTCTCCACGAACTGAAACGGATCCGTGGTCCAGTCTTCGCGCCGGGCTTCGACCACGTCGAGATGCCCGATCAGCAGGAGCGGTTTGTGCTTGCCGCTGCCATGCATACGAACCACCAGATTCTTCTTGCGATCGTTCGGCCCCAGGATGTGGAGATCGCTCTCGGGAAATCCAGCCTCCCGAAACCGCCGCGCCATGGCTTCGGCAGCGGCGGTCACACTTCCGACTGAGTCCGTAGTATTGATTTCGATTAACTGTTTGAGAATGTCGTGAGAAAGCTGCCGGGTAGCGTCGTCAATCTGTGCTGGTGAAGCCATTGCCAGGAATGAAGATGCGAGAATCAAAGACCAGTTCCGAGATTTCAATCGAGGGCTCCTTTGGTGGCGCCGGCATCCTGCCGGCTGTCCCGTCCTCCGTGTGTTCTGATAAAAAACGCCCGACTACAGTACCAGAATGATCGCGCCCAAGAACAGGTTCGCCCAACCGCATGATCCTGCAGCGGATAAGTTGAGCCGTAAATGTCCAACGATTTCAGAAATTTTCACTTGCGAAAAAATGGAAGTCATGGCATCTTCAGACATCTTCGTACGAAAGGACGCCCGATTTGGCGGAACACAGTCACAACTCGCTAAGCGGGCAACGGTGGCGGGTTACAAGCCACGGTTGCTTAAGGGCGTCATCCGATCTCGCCAACTGATCTGCGGCGCCCCGTAACGCAAAGCCAACAATACAAAGCTTGCTGGGTGGCGTAGGCCGCGGTTTCGTCGCTGGCTGCTCCCGCCCCGCTATCACTCGGTTAGTGGTGATTGGCCACGGATACTTTCTTAGGCGAAACAGCCTTTGGGCTGTGAGGTTCGAATCCTCGAGGGTGCAAACCCGGCCGTGTCCCCTTGTTCCCTGACCATAATTCATACGCGCGCGGACCCTCGTGCGCGCGTCCGCAAGTTCGGCCGGTGGTGAAGATTACGGTTACTTCGCCTCAGGAGCGGGAGGTCGCAGGTTCGAATCCTGCCGCGGGAATTATGCCCGTGTAGCTCAGTGGCAGAGCGCCTTGAGCCGTTATCGCATGTTCCCCGGCCGCTGAACTTACACGGGTGGAGGGGTTATTTTAATCTGCCGCCTGAGAACGCAACGCCGGTTAGAAAGCAACTGGATATGAACGAAAGCAGCCTGATTGCGATTACCAGAACAGCCGATGAGGAATCGCTCTGCCGGACCCGCTACTGGGTTCACGCCCAGAGAGGTTTTCGCGAGAGCGAGGAGACTTCCTTTTGCGCATTCGGCATAGAACTGCGACAGGTTCCATTCAAGGTGCGTGACTGCACCGATTGCTTGAATAGAACTCTGCCCACGCGTAAGCAGATGGAAGAGATTGCGCTGATTATTCCGACCGAGCCGAAACGCAAGCACGGTGGATTCGTCGGCATGGGTTTCGTAACTGACGCAGATGATGAAAACCGAGATTGATCAGGAAATCCCCAAGTACCAGATGCTTTTGCTAGAAGCTATGAGCTATAAGCTGGTTTGTCTGGTTTGACAAAGGAGGCCACCATGGCTCGTCTGAACACACTCAACCTCGGCCCGCGTACTCACGAGGGTGCGCCTGACCGCCACCTCTCTCCGGAGCTTCAGCTTCGCCGTTCGGTGCTGGCGTGTCTGCTCTGGGAGAGCCAGTTCTACGAAGATGGCATCGAGATCGCCGGACGAATCGCAGAGCTGGTGCCGAAGGTTGCGGCGGAAAAGGTGGCCGCGATTGCAGTCGAGGCGCGCGATCAGATGAAAGTGCGGCACGCGCCCCTGTTGCTGGTCCGCGAAATGGCGCGCCACAAGACGCATCGGGGTCTGGTGGCCGACACGCTGGCGCACGTGATCCAGCGTGCCGACGAGTTGGCCGAGTTCGTCGCCATCTACTGGAAGGACGGACGGGTGCCGCTCTCCGGCCAGGTCAAGAAGGGTCTGGCGGCGGCCTTCCCCAAGTTTGATGAGTACGCGCTGGCCAAGTACGACCGGGGTAGGCCTATCAAACTGCGCGATGTGCTGTTCCTGTGCCACGCCAGGCCGCGTGACGCAGCCCAGGCAGGAGTGTGGAAGAGGCTGATCTGGGGACATCTTAACGCGCCCGATACGTGAGAGGTGGCGCTGTCGTCTGGCGCCGACAAGCACGCAGCGTGGCAGCGTTTGCTCGCGGAGAACAAGCTGGGCGCGCTGGCTTTGCTTCGCAACCTGCGCAACCTTCGGCAGGCCGGTGTGGAGGATGAACTGGTGCTCTCGGCGCTGTGCTCCATGAGTACGGCGCGCGTACTCCCGTTCCGCTTTCTGGCGGCGGCGCGTTACGCTCCGCAGTGGGAGGAGGCGCTCGAACAGGCCATGCTGAAGTGTGTTGCCGGGAGGGAAAAGCTGCCCGGCAGTACCGTCGTGCTGGTGGACGTCTCCGGCTCGATGACCGCGCCGCTTTCCCGCCGGTCGGGAATGCAGCGGACCGACGCAGCCTATGGGCTGGCCGTGCTGCTGCGCGAGATCGGCGAGAAGGTCGCGGTGTACAGCTTCTCTGATGAGCTGGTTGAAGTGCCGGGGCGGCGCGGCTTCGCCCTGCGCGATGCCATCGACACCTCGCAGCGGCATAACAGCACTCAGATGGGAAAGGCGGTTGCGGCCCTGAACGGCAAGGAGAAGTACGACCGCCTGATCGTCATCACCGACGAGCAGGCGGAGGACATGTTGTCCGCACCGCACGACAAGGGCTATGTGATCAATGTGGCTAGCTACAAAAACGGCGTCGGCTACGGCAAGTGGACGCACATCGACGGCTGGAGTGAAGCGGTCGTCGAGTACATCCGCCTGCTGGAGCAGACGGCGGCGCACACGTAGAGGCATGTGTGGAGGACGGGCAACCCCGCCCGTCCTTTCTGTTACAGCGCTCCCCGCTATTTCCGCCGAGACTCTGCTGTCAGAATCTGTTGTTTGCTGAACTGTTATTCTGACACTGGTGAGCACTTCAGCGGAAAAGTCGTTGCCCCAGACCCGCCCCGGACTCTGCCAGGACTGCTCGCATGCGCGGCGCATCGAATCCGACCGGGGTTCAGTGTTCGTTCTCTGCCAGTTGGCTTTGACTGATTCTCGCTTCCGGAAATATCCTCGTCTGCCGGTACTTTCTTGCCCGGGATACCAGCGGAAAACCGCGTCAAGTGTGTGACCAGCAAGGGTATTCGCTGGGCGAAACTTTTGGCTGTCTCAGAACTCTAATCAACTGTGGCCAGCGAAGGGGCCGCAGGAGTGTCTCCCATGTTCAGATTCTCTGCTCCTATCCCCTTATTATTCACGATTCTGGTTGCGGGCACAGTGGCGTGTAGTGCGGGAAGTGCAGCGGGTGTAGAGGTGCCCGGTCCGGCGGTCGATTCTGCCAAAGCGACCACACCTGGCCAGCAAACCGCGGTGGTGGCGGGCGGATGTTTCTGGGGTGTGCAGGCTGTCTTCCAGCACGTAAAGGGCGTGATCAGCGCGACCTCGGGATACTCCGGAGGCGAGGCCAAGACCGCGCAGTATGAAATTGTGAGCACAGGCGAAAGCGGACACGCCGAGTCGGTGAAAATTACCTACGACCCTTCGCAGATTACCTACGGAGAGTTGCTGCGAGTGTTCTTCTCCGTGGCCCACGACCCCACGCAACTGAACCGGCAGGGGCCGGACGAAGGGACGCAGTACCGCTCAGTGATTTTCTACGGCAACGACGAACAGAAGAAAATCGCGGAAGCTTACGTCGAGCAGCTCGACAAAGGCAAAGTATTCTCCCGGGCGATTGTCACCCAGGTGGTGCCGCTGAAGGCGTTCTATCCGGCGGAGGCTTATCACCAGGACTATGCGACGCGCCATCCAGACCAGCTTTACATCGTTTATAACGATGCGCCGAAAGTGGCGCTTCTGAAGCAGCAGTTTCCCGAACTCTACACTGGCAAGTAAAGGTCGGCGACAAGGGCAGGTCGAGGAGGAGGCCATGTTCGAAACCGAGATTGGTCAGGATTCTTCGTCGGTCGACGTGCGGCGGCGCGCCTTTCTGTGGATTTCTGTCTCAGCGCTTGCCGGCGCGGCGCTGTGGTCGTTGCGCAAGCCGCGTCTGATTGAAGCGGCCATGCCCAAGGGCGATCCCGGCGAAGTCACCGTCGTCCAGTTTTCTGATTCCGGGCAGCGCCTGCAAAAGGTTCGCGTTCCCAAAGTGGTGAAGAGCGACGAGCAGTGGCGCCAGCAGCTGTCGCCGGGACAGTTCGATATCACGCGCCGTGCCGACACTGAGATTGCATTCAGCGGAAAGTATTGGAACCTGCACGACAAGGGTCTCTACCGCTGCATCTGCTGCGATAACGCTCTGTTCAGCTCCGAGACGAAGTTTGATTCCGGCACCGGCTGGCCCAGCTTCTGGGAGCCGATTGCGCCCGAGAACATTCGCACCAGCAACGACACCAGCTATGGCGTGGTGCGGACTTCGGTTGCGTGTACGCTATGCGACGCGCACCTGGGGCACGTCTTCGATGACGGGCCGCAGCCTACCGGGCTTCGCTATTGCATGAATTCGGCGTCACTGAAATTCGTGAAGCAAACCTAAGCGTCACTCTGACAAACCCGTGGGACACAATCCGGTTTACAATTCAGGAAAGAGTTGAATATGAATTCCACTCAGCCTTCATTTCGTGCGCCCAGCGCGGTCGAGCGTGTATTTAATCGCGCGTTTGGATTCATGGTGGGGCTGGGATTGGGTTTTTCCTATAACTACCTGCTACAGGTCCGCGGACGCAAGAGTGGGAAGATCTATTCCACGCCGATTGATCTGCTGGAACTCGGCGGTAAGCGGTTCCTGGTGGCTCCGCGTGGCCGCGCGCAATGGGTGCGCAACGCGGAAGCGGCTGG
>Ga0335082_10001760_pt1 | contig 23148 bp, 21 predicted proteins | sample Lox_Sample_41_FD_206718 | JGI IMG/M metagenome (GOLD analysis project Ga0335082, IMG submission 206718) | Soil microbial communities from Loxahatchee National Wildlife Refuge, Florida, United States - Lox_Sample_4.1 | ecosystem: Environmental > Terrestrial > Soil > Wetlands | place: USA...
CCGGGTTTCCATTACCAATGCCCCAGGGAAGACGGCCTACCCCATCTCGAGCTTCACCTGGCTGCTGATTCCCGTGCAGGCAAAGGACCCCAAGAACGGCAAGATCCTGGCGGACTTCCTGAACTGGATGGTCGGCGACGGGCAGAAGATGACAACCCAATTGGCATACGCGCCGCTGCCGGAAACCGTGGTGGAGAAGGTGAAAGCAGCGATCAAGCAGGTTCACTAGGGCCGTGGGCACGAGGGCAGGGAGTTGGCGATCGGCACGGCGCGGAACCAGAGTGGAAAGCGAACGAAAATCGTTGCGCAATCCGGCCTGCCAGGCCCGGCCTCCTTTGGCCATCTCGGGAGAATCAGGGCACTTTCCGTCAGACCGTGAAGGCACGGCTGGCAAGGAAATTGCAGACAAACATAAGTTAGTCTAGTAGATTAGTAGGGTTTAATCGGCATTTCGCAAAAGGAGACACAATGAAGGCGGTTCTGAAGGTAGGCATAGCCCTGCTTATGACATCGTCGCTGCTGGCACAGACGGCTCCGGCGGCCAAGAAGGCGGCCCGCAAGCCGTCTCCGACGGCCACAGCCTCCGATGTTCAGGCGTTGAAAGAGGCTGTGGCGGCGCAGCAGCAGCAACTCCAGGTGCTGCAGCAGCAGTTGCAGCAAACCAACCAGCAGTTGCAGCAGACCACACAACAGTTCCAGCAAGCGCAGCAGCAACTGCAGCAGGCGCAGCAGGCTGCCGCCGACGCACAGCAGAAAGTGGCGGCGGTAGAGTCATCGGCGGCGCCGAAAGACGCTCTGGACAAGCTAACCTCGCAGTTTGCCGATGTTCAGACGACGCTGACCAACAACGCCGTTTCGTCTCAGGACGAACAGAAGCGCGTGAGCGCCCTGGAAAACACTCTGGGACGCTTTCGCTGGACCGGCGATGTGCGCGTGCGCGGCGAAGATTTCTTCCAGGGGTACAGCGGTTGTACCGCCTGCGCCGACCGCAATCGCGCCCGCATTCGCGTTCGCTTTGGCTTTGAAGGGAAGTTGAACGACGACTTCATCGCCGGCGTCGCACTCGCTACCGGCTCGTTAGGCGACCCTACGACGACCAACGAAACGTTCACGAACTTCTTCGATCGCAAGACCATCGGCCTCGACAAGGGGTACATCACCTACAACCCGGTTGCGCACAAGTGGCTCTCGATAACGGGCGGTAAGTTCGCCTACCAATGGCAGCGCACGCAGATCACCGGCGATCCCGACACCAATCCCGAAGGATTCAGTGAGAGATTCTCGTGGGACCTCAACAAGGTTCCGGTCGTGAAGAATTTCAACCTGAACTTCATGCAGTTGTTCTACAACGAAGCCAGCGGCACCGGCGGACTGTATCACGGTCATGACTCGTTCGCCGTGGGCGGGCAGGTCGGCGGCAAGCTGCAGCTGACCAAGTGGTGGACGATGACGCCTTCGTTCCTGGTGATGAACTGGCGCTATCCGGATGCCATTCTCAACGCCAGCGCGTTCGCAGTCGGCGCCACCACGACCGGCGGCATCTTTACGATCGATGGAACGCCGACCACGATCAATGGTCTTCCGGTGCCGGGAGAGGGCCCAGGTTGCTCGACACCGAAGAGCGCACAGACTTCGACCAAACTCAATGTTCCCAATTGCGCTTTTGCCGCGAACGGGATGACCAACTCGACCTATCTCGACGCCAACAACAACCTGCACTTCCTGTCGGGCTTCCTCTACGCCGATCTGATCCTCAACAACCAGTTCAAGACGAAATGGTCGCGGCTGCCAATCAACCTGTTGGCGGAGTATGAGAACAATCTCAATGCCGCCGACCATCCGTTCGACTACACCGTGACGGGTGCTGTGGCGGATCCGGAATCGGCGGTGCGAACCGATCTGGGCAAGCAATCCCATGTTTACTACACTGACATCAGCATCGGTCAGCAGAAAGGCAAGGGTGACATCCAGGTCGGTTACGCCTTCCTGCGGCACGAGCAGGATGCAACGATCGCTTCCTTCAACGAAAGCGATCAGCGGGCGCCGTCGAACATCATCCAGCATCGTATCTATGCTCTGTGGCGGCTCCGCGCAAACACGACGGCAGCCTTTACCTGGTGGCATGGCCGGACTCTCGATCCGTTCCTGCAGAATGCTGCGTTGGCCACGAACATGAAAGTGAGTACGACACCAGGAGTGGGCGTATTGGTCCCCGGTTCAGGGCAGAGTGAGCCGTGGCTCAATCGACTGCAATTCGACCTGATCTACACGTTCTAGGATGGCTTGTAAGGTATTGTGTGGAAAGTAGGTTACACAAGGGCGCCGGTGATACGCCGGCGCCCATTTCTGCTTGTTATACTAATGGTCTTGGAATGCGGCGGACGTGGCTGGTAACGCTGTTTCTGCTGGTCCTGGGTGCCTGCGCGCAGGCGGTCGAAAGTGGGGAGCAGCCCATGACGATCGTGCGCGCGGAAACGAAACTGCGGGACCGGGTTGTCGCATGGGTCAACGACACTCCGATCTACCAGCAAGATCCCTATTTCGACGTGGTCGTGCAGGCCGGCGCGAAACTGTTGGAAGCGCAGCATGATTCAGAAAGCGCGTTTGAAATGCTGCCCGTGTTCTGGAAGCCGGGGGTCAAGGTCCAAGGCCGGATCCAAGGGCATAGTCTGTATTTGAAGCGTCCCAACGGGACAGAGATGCGCTTTGTAATCCTGAAGCGCCGCAATGCTCCGGTGGAAGCATCAGAATAGAATTTCCCACAAGCGTCCTATGGTTCGCCCCAAGCTCGACAGTCCGAAGGGGTTCATCAACCGCGAAGAATCTTGGTTGAAGTTCAACTGGCGCGTGCTGGAAGAGGCTGCAGATCCTTCCAACCCGTTGTTGGAGCGGGTGAAATTTCTCGCGATTACCGCCAGCAACCTCGACGAATTCTTCGAAGTACGCGTCGGCGGGCTGCTCCAGCAGCTCGAAGATGGCTACAATGCCACGACTCCCGACGGACTGACCATGGTTGAGGAACGTGAGCTGATCAATACCGCGACACATGACTTCGTCGAAGAGCAATACGCGTGCTGGAATGCCCATCTTCGGCCGGAAATGGCGGAGCGCGGCATTCGCGTTCTTACGGTGGACGAACTGGATGATGAGGTCCGCTCCTACGTCGACGAATACTGCGAGAGGGAACTCGATCCTCTCCTCACTCCGGTCACGGTAGACCCAGCGCATCCCTTCCCGCGCGTGATCAATAAGGCGTTGTGCGTGGCGTTGCTGTTGCGCCGACGCCGTCGGTCATCCCTGACGTACACCGGCGTGGTCACCGTGCCGCGCGCGTTGCCACGCCTGGTGCGGTTGCCCAGCCAGGGAACCATCGACTTCATCTTTCTCGCCGACCTGGTGACCTACCACGCGGCACGCATGTATCACGGCTACGACATCGTGTCGTCGTCGGCGTTTCGCGTCACCCGGAACAGTAACCTGTACCTACAGGAAGAGGAGTCGCGCAACCTGCTGGAGTCGGTTCGAGCCGAGCTGCATAACCGCCGCAAAGGCGACGCGGTGCGGATGGAAATCGAATCCGACGCCGATCCGGAAATCATCGAGCGTCTGCGCACCGTGTTCGAGCTCGATCGCTGGCAGGTGTTTCCGGTCAACGGTCCGGTGAATCTCTCGCGCCTGTTCAACATTTACGATCAGGCGGACCGTCCCGAGCTGAAATTCCGCGCGTTTGTGCCGCGTGAGCTGCGCCTCACTGCCAAGTCGAAGGACCTGTTCGAAGAGCTGCGGCGGCACGACATCCTGCTCCATCATCCCTACGATTCCTACGATGCGGTGATTTCGTTCATCAAATCGGCGGCTGAAGACGACCGCGTGCTTTCGATCAAACAGACGTTGTACCGTACCAGCGAACGGTCACTGGTCGTTCCCTCCCTCATCTCGGCGGCGGCACACAAGGAAGTCACGGCCGTGGTTGAGCTGAAGGCGCGGTTTGACGAGGATTCCAACATCCGCTGGGCTCGCGAACTGGAAGACGCTGGTGTACAGGTTTTTCACGGACTAGTCGGCCTGAAGACACACTGCAAGCTTTCGTTACTCGTGCGGCGTGACCCGGATGGCGTGACCCGTCGCTATGCGCACCTCGGCACAGGGAACTACAACGCCACGACCGCCCGAATCTACACCGATCTCAGCCTGATGACGGCCGATCCGGAAATTACCAGCGCGGTCCACGATGTGTTCAGCTTTCTCACGGCGTACGCAGAACATCCGAACTACGGGTCGCTCCTGGTGGCGCCTCTTGACCTGGCGGAGAAGTGCGCGGCCTTGATCGAACGCGAAGCAGAGCACGCTCGCGCCGGGCGTCCCGCGCGCATTGTCGCAAAGATGAATTCGCTGCTCGACAAGAATGTCGTGCAAACACTCTATCGAGCCTCGCAGGCCGGCGTAGAGATTGATCTCGTCGTGCGGGGTATTTGCTCGTTGCGCCCAGGAGTGCGGGGTATCAGCGACCACATCCGCGTGCGCAGCATTGTGGGCCGATTCCTGGAACACAGCCGTATCTACTGCTTCGAAAACGGCGGAGAGCCGGAGGTGTATCTGGGAAGTGCGGACTGGATGCCACGGAATTTGCACGAGCGCGTCGAAGTTCTCTTTCCGTTGAAGAATCCCTTATTGCGCGACCGCGTGGTTCACGAGATTCTGGCCGCTTATCTGGCCGATAATGCCAAGTCCAGATTCCTGCACAAAGACGGTCAATACTTGCGTCCCTGGCAGTCGGCTCGCGGCCGCAGCCGGAAGCCGCCCACGGGCCGCGCAGCGTTCAACGCGCAGGAGTTCCTGATCGCCTTGGCCGAAGGCAAAGAGACGCCCGATTCAATTCCAACTCCGCGCACGCGTCGTTCGACGCGAATCCTGACGGGAAAGGAGTAGACCCCGGACATGTTCATTTACTTCCTCCGACACGCCAGCGCCGGACAGCGTCTGAGCAACTCCAAAAAGGACGAAAAACGAGGCCTGGACAAGGATGGCATTGAGCAATGCGGTTACGTTGGACGTGGGTTGGCGGCGCTCGGTGTCCAGGTTGACGTTGTAATCTCCAGCCCGCTGAAGCGCGCGACGCAGACGGCTGCCTTGGTGGCAAACGAAATGGGACACGAAGGGAAGCTGGTTCTGGAAGGGGCACTCCGCCCGGAGGCCAACTACTCTGATTTCCAGAAGATGCTTGGGAAATACACGCGGCAGGATGCCTTGCTGCTGGTGGGCCACAATCCGAATTTGCGCGAGTTCCTGGGACGAGTCATCAGCGACAGCGGGAGCGAGGCGACGGTGGAACTCAAGAAAGGTGCCGTGGCGAAGGTGGAAACCGATAGAAACGGCGGCTCGTTGAGCTGGTGCATAACCCCGCGCATCCTGCGCACCATTCATGCCGCGGCGGCAGAAAGCACCCGTCCGAAGAGCTCCCGAAAATAGGCGCGGTCCTTCTCGATCGCCCAAAGTTCCAAGTCGACGCTCGCGCGGCGCCGCCGAACCAGCTTCAGCATGACCGTGCCGCGGCGCACTGAAAGAGAGATGCGCGCCACCGATTGAGTTCTTCCCAGATTGATCGCCCGCGCCAGCCGGAGGAGAACTGACGCCTTGGCAACATGACCTCTTTCGTCTGGCGTGAGTACTTCCATCGGGCGTTCATCCGTCGCGGGGCGCGATTTGCCCAGATAACGTGCGATCGCAGCAATGATGCGGCGCTGCTGCGGCGTGTAGCCGAGAATGTCGGAGTTGGAAATGATGTAGTAGGTATGGCGGTGGCGCCCGTTGCGGTTCACGTAGTCTCCAACTTCATACAACATCGCAGCCGCCGAGAGCCACTCGCGGTATTCGGACGGCAGTTGGTGAACGGACTTGAGTGCGGAGAATAGATACAGCGCCGAGTCCCGCACTTGCCGTGCATGTTCGAGGTCCACATGATAGTGCTCGACGGCGCGTTTGATCGATTCCCAGCGCTCCGATTCGATGGCCTTGCCGGAGCGGGTGCTGCGGTCGTACTCGGCTGCCATTTGCGCCAGGATGCCATCGCGCAGACCCAGCGCGGAATAGCGAAACCCGGTCAGGTGACAACGTTCCAGGAGTTCGGCATACACGACAGCGCCGGCGCAGATGATCTCGGCGCGACGGGGGCCGATTCCAGGAATCCTGCGGCGCTGTTCAAGGGGCAGGCGGGCGATCTGTTTGACGATGCGGCGCATCATTTCGCGCGTGACTTTGGCGCCGTGCGGTTGTCGGCGAAGCCGAGCCAAATGAGCCGCTACTCCTGCTAGCGCAGCCGCGGTGCCTGACGTGGCGATGACCGCGTGCACGCGCGCCGACCGAATCCGCCCCTGAATGCGATTCATTTCACGAGCCACAAAACCACGCAGGCGTTCCAGTTCGCCCTTGCGCGGGGGATCGTGTTGCAGGAACTCGTTGGTCAGCCGGACAGCGCCCAGAGGCAGGCTGACCGTTTCTCGAATCTGACCCTTGCGCGACAACGTGAGTTCACAACTGCCGCCGCCCAAATCCACCAGCAGGACGGTATCGGCGCTCAGCCGGCCATACGAGACGATGCCCAGGTGAATCAGCCGTGCCTCCTCAAGCCCGGAAATAATTTCGACATTCCAACCGGTCGTGGAGCGAACCCACTCGAGGAAAGCCCGCGAGTTGCGGGCGTCGCGCAAAGCCGCCGTCGCCACAACACGAACGGAATCTATCCCGCATTCCTGCGTTGCTCGGTGGAACCTGCGCAGCACTCGCACGGTTTCCGACATGGCCTCCGGCGAAAGCATGCCGCCGGAGAAGACCCCCTCCCCAAGGCGTGTGACCTCGCGGTCTTCGTGGATCTCCTGCAACCGGCGGCCCTGGAGCCGCGCGATCTTCAGTCGTACCGAATTGGAACCGATATCAACTGCAGCGAACGTAGGCATAAAGGTGGACCACCCACTCTTCTCACAATGGCAGTGTGGGATGCAACTGGATAGTCGCAAGCGGTGTTTGCCGCCGGTTTTGTGATTGCATGGAGCGGTGAACTGATCGCATCGAACAAGGACACTCTGTCCATCGGGTGTGGGCTGGCGACAGCGTTAGTGCCCGGTGGCCGGGCACAGTCCTAAGTGCCAACGGGTCAGGAACCGCCAGCTTTTAACCGTCCTTTAACAACGCCCTGTTAGCCTAACCGCGAATGTCCCATCAAGCCCTGCCTCGGCCTAGCTTTAATGCACCAGACCCCGACAGGGTCTCGAAGGCCGACCTCAGAGTGGAAACCAAGTCAGCGCCTCTCCTGCAAGGGAAAGTGAACGAGTTACCCGATCTGATTTTCGGTTGGGCCATGCGGCTGTGCGGCCTTGCGGTGGTCACGCTGCTTGGTTTGATCGTCTACGAACTCGTCGCTCGTTCATCGCTGTCCTGGCACGTGTTCGGTTGGAAGTTCTTTGTGCAGAGCGACTGGAACCCTGTCGAAGACCAGTTTGGGGCGCTGCCATTTATCTACGGCACCGTAGTTTCGTCAATTCTGGCGCTGATCATTGCAGTCCCGTTGTCGGTGGGCGTGGCCGTGTTCATCACGGAAATGTGCCCGGTATCGCTGCGAGGCATACTGTCATTCACAACGGAATTGCTGGCGGCCATTCCGAGCGTCATCTATGGCTTGTGGGCGATTTTCATCTTGGTGCCACTGTTGCGAAATTACGTGCAACCAGTTCTCGGGGCGACACTTGGCTGGACGGGCCTCTTCTCAGGTCCGCCCTACGGAATCGGAATGCTGGCCGCTGGCGTGATTCTGGCGATCATGATCATTCCGATCATTTCGTCGATCACTCGTGAAGTCCTCACAGTCGTGCCGCAGCACCAGCGGGAAGGCGTGTTGGCGCTCGGTGCAACACGCTGGGAGATGATCCGCATGGGCGTACTCCGCAACGCGCGTGCGGGCATTGTGGGAGCAGTGATTCTCGGGCTGGGACGGGCGCTGGGGGAGACGATGGCGGTCACGATGGTCATCGGGAACCGGCCGGAGATCGCCAAGTCGCTGTTTGCCCCTGGATACACGATGGCGAGCGTCCTCGCCAATGAGTTCAGCGAGGCGACGGGAGATGTTTATCTTTCCGCGCTGATTGAAATCGGTCTGGCGTTATTCCTAGTCACCATCGCAGTGAATGCACTCGCCCGGCTGATGGTATGGAGCGTAACGCGAGGCCAACCGGCGAAAAGCATTGCCTGACGCGAACTTCAATTCGACAGCGGTCGTGATCCCACCGATTAGCCTGCGGCGGCGAGTAACCGATCACGTGATGACGGGATTGTCTGTGTTGACCGTCATTTTGGTTCTGTTGCCGCTGGTGGCGATCTTCTCGTACCTGGTGTACAAGGGCATCGGTTCCATCAATTGGGACTTTCTCACGCAAACGCCGAAACCAGTTGGCGAGCCGGGCGGCGGCATGGCGAATGCGATCGTGGGGTCGATGGTGATCCTGGCGATCGGGAGCTTGCTCGGCGTTCCGCTGGGCATCGGTGCAGGTATCTATCTTTCTGAGTATGGCCGAAACCGATACGGCGACATCGTGCGTTTCGTTTCCGATGTGTTGAATGGAGTGCCCTCGATCGTCATTGGCATTGTGGCGTACGGTTTGGTCGTTCTCCGTCAGGGCCACTTTTCGGCACTGGCGGGCGGCGTGGCTCTGGCCATCATGATGGTCCCCACCATCGCTCGCACGACCGAACAGATGTTGTTGCTCGTACCGCAGGCCATTCGAGAAGCGGCGTATGGACTGGGGGTATCGCGCTGGCGGACAACGCTTTCCATTACATTGCGAACCGCCACCTCCGGCGTGATCACGGGAGTCATGCTGGCGTTTGCGCGCGTGGCGGGAGAAACCGCGCCGTTGCTGTTTACGGCCTTCGGCAATCAATTCTGGAACTGGAAGCTGGAGCAGCCGACTGCCGCCCTTTCCCTCCAGATCTTCACGTACGCGATCTCACCGTTCGACGAGTGGCATCGCCAGGCTTGGGCGGGCGCGTTGGTCTTGATCATTCTGATTGTGGGGGCCGTCTCCGCGGTGCGGATCGCTGTCCGCCGCGGAACTTTGGCAGGAGCTTCGTAACCTATGGGCGTCGGAATCAACGTCGAGCACCTGAATGCCTTCTACGGCAAGAACCAATCTTTGTTCGACATAAACATCGTGGTCCAGGCCAACCATGCTACGGCGTTGATTGGGCCGTCTGGCTGCGGGAAGTCGACGTTCATCCGGTGCCTGAACCGCATGCACGAGACGATTCCCGATGCGCGAGTGGAGGGCAGAGTCCAGATCGGAGAATTCGACGTCTACAACGGGACTTCCGCCACACAACTTCGCCGACGCGTAGGTATGGTCTTTCAGAAGCCGAATCCGTTTCCTACGATGTCGATATACGACAACGTCGCCTCCGGACTTAAGTTGAATGGCTTCCGCCACAGAAAGAAACTGGACGAGATCGTGGAACGGTCGCTGAACGGCGCCGCATTATGGGGCGAAGTGAAAGACCATCTGCACAAAAAATCAGGCGCCAGTCTTTCAGGCGGACAGCAGCAGCGTCTCTGTATTGCCCGTGCCCTGGCGGTTCAGCCGGAAGTTCTGCTGATGGACGAGCCCTGCTCAGCATTGGATCCGATCTCGACAGGCAAGATCGAGGAACTCATTTTTCAACTGAAAGAACAGTACACGATTGTGATCGTGACGCATAATATGCAGCAGGCGGCCCGTGTGGCTGAGTTCACCGGCTTCTTCCTTCTTGGTAAGCTCATCGAATTCGACAAGACTGAGAAGATCTTCACCAAGCCGTCCGATAAGCGGACGGAAGACTATGTGACAGGCAGGTTTGGATGACACGCACCCGTTTTCAACAGGAGATGGATGAACTGCGGGAGAAGTTGCTCCGCATGGGTGGTTTGGCAGAGCTGGCCGTGGACCGTGCCTGCCAGGCGTACTCGGAGCGAGATTTGGCCCGCTGCCGCCAAGTTCTGGAAAACGAGAGCCTCATCAACGCGGCGGAGCGGGAGATCGACGAGCTCGCCTTCGATATTCTTGCTACACAGCAGCCTGCGGCTGTCGACCTGCGTTTCATCTTGGCGGTTACCAAAATCAATTCCGACCTGGAACGGGTCGGGGACCAGGCGGTCAACATTGCTGAGCGGGTCATGGACCTGATCGAGTTGCCTTCCACCGACCTGCCAGTGGACATTCCGCGCATGGCAACTGCGGTGGGTACCATGGTTCGGAGGGCCCTGGAGTCGTTTGTCGAAGGCAAGGCTGAACTGGCGCAGGCGGTCCTGGAGATGGATCATGTCGTCGACCGGATGCGGGACGAAGCCTTCATTATGCTTGTGCGAAAGATGAACGAACAGCCGGAAGTGACTCAGCAGGCGCTGGATGCGCTACTGGTTGCACGCAATCTCGAGCGCGTTGCCGACCATGCCACGAACATTTCCGAGGACGTCATTTTCTGGGTCTTGGGTGCCGACGTTCGCCACCATGCGCAGACCATCGCCGCGGCAGCAACCCCGCAGACGGATGCGGAGCGCCGGGATAACTAGTTTCCACTTTCCTCACCGTACTTCACCTCATCCGATGCTGGCCTGCGATACACTGATGCAAGCCAACTTCTGGTCTTTCGGGGTTTCAGGTCTTTCACGTGAATGTTGATGGGGATCTTTCGGCTGCGAGACCGAAACCGCCAACCAGACCCTTCAAGACAACTGCATGAGCCAGCGATTCCGCGTTTTTGCCACCTGTGACATTGGGGACGCTATCAACCTGTTGCGCAATCGGGGATATGACGTCGAAGTCTATCCTCAGCCTGAGCCACCTCCGAAGACGCTCATTCTCGAGAAGGTGAGATCGGGAATCGACGGGCTGATCACTACGCTGCAGGATCCAATCGACGCCGAAGTATTCGCTGCCGGCAGCAGGACACTGAAAGTGGTCGCGCAGTATGCGGTGGGCTTCGACAACATCAGCCGTGCCGACGCAAACCGGCACAAAATCCCTTTTACCAACACTGCCGACGTCCTGACGGAAGCCACGGCCGAGTTTGCGTTCTTTTTGATGGGCACTCTGGCACGAAAGATGTGGCCTGCCGAACACCTGACGCGCGAGAGCCGCTGGGGTTACTGGCACCCATATCTTCCGTTCCTGGGAGACGAAGTTACCGGGAAGACCATCGCTATTATCGGAACTGGACGGATCGGACTCGCCATGATCAAGAAGTGTGCCGGGTTCGACATGAACATGCTGTGCTTCGATCCGGCGTACGAAAATCACGACTATATCAAGGCCATTCAGGATGTCTACGATCTTCGCCGGCAGCGAGGGATTTCTTCCGAAGCACCCTGGATTCGGTACACCACGCTCGAGGATGCGCTCAGCGGAGCGGATTTCGTCAGCTTGCACGTCCCGTTGCTGCGGGAAGGCGAGAGCAAAACCCCGACATACCATCTGATCAACGAAACGACGCTTCGCATGATGAAGCCGACGGCGATGCTCATGAATACGTCGCGCGGCCCGGTCGTTGACGAAACAGCTCTGGCATGCGCCCTCAGAGAGAACCGGATTGCCGGAGCGGCACTCGATGTCTACGAGAAAGAACCGTTGTCGGCGACATCGCCACTGCGTGATCCGGCAATTGCTGATCGTTGCCGCCTTTTGCCCCATTTTGCGAGTGCTGCCCGGATCACGCGGTTATCCACGGATCCCAACAAAGGAATGGCAGGCCGCTGCGTTCAAGGACTCATCGATGTGCTGGAAGGGAACTACGGCGGCGACATTACGAAGATGCCCTACGTCGTGAACAAGGAAGCTTTTGGGAAATAGAAGGGATTTTCAAGACCGCCCTCGGGGTAGAACACCGATGCTACTCACCGGTGACGGCGTGGAATGTTCTGCTGAAGTTGCACGTTGCATGGCGCAGCAACTCCCGCGCTTCCTGGCTGGCCAACGGACGAGAGAAGAGATATCCCTGATAGGATTCGCACCCTAGCTTGCGCAAGAGCTCACGTTGTTCCACAACCTCAACGCCTTCCGCAACAACATTTAGTCCAAGGCTGTGGGCGAGCTTGGCGATCGTCCCTACAATCTCGCTACTATCGTCGTCGAAGGAAAGCCGGCCTACGAACGACCGATCAATCTTCAGATCATTGAACGGCAGGCTGTGCAGATAGCTCAGCGACGAATAGCCCGTCCCGAAATCATCGATGGCAAGCCCCACTCCGAGCGTCCGCAGCCTCTGTAGGAGTTTTGCCGTGCTTTGGAGGTTCAGCATGACAACGCTCTCTGTAATCTCGAGCTTTAGATGCCGGGCGGGAACATCGGCGGCCGCCAGAGCCGCTTCGACCTGCAGGGCAAAATCCGGTTGCATCAATTGCACGCCAGACAGATTCACATTGACCGTAAAGGCCTGATCCACAGGGAACTCGGCGGATTGGTTGAGCCATTCCCCCGTCTGCCGGCATGCTTCGCCGAGGACCCAGCGGCCGATCGACAACATCAGTCCTGTCTGTTCCGCGACAGGGATGAACTCACTGGGCGGGACCAAGCCCCGCTCCGGATGTCTCCAACGCAGCAGCGCTTCGAACCCCGTCAGTCGACCGCTCGCCAACGATACGATCGGCTGATAATGGAGTGAGAACTGGGGAGCCGCTGTTGTCAAACTCTCCATCGCCTCACGCAGGGCATTCTCAACCCACAGGAGTTCGACAGCCCGTTTGTGCATGGCTGGGTCGAATACTTCGAAATGGTTGGGTCCGTGTGCTTTTGCGCGGTACATGGCGATGTCCGCGTCGCGAAGAACCTGCTCCGCCAGTTCGTAGCCGACATCTGCGCTGGTGATTCCGATGCTCGCAGATGTGTGCACCTGATATGGCCCCTCGACAGAGTATTCTCGCGGCAAGGAAAGCGGTCCTGACAGCTGATCGAGAATCCGACGCGCTACCTTAGCGGCATGGCCAGTTTCCTCGACATCGTCCAGCAAAATGACGAACTCATCGCCGCCGAGCCGCGCCACGATATCGCCGGGACGCACCACCGATTCGAGCCGTCGTGCCACTTCGATCAGAAGTTGGTCGCCTACTCCGTGGCCGAGGCCGTCGTTCACTGCCTTGAATCGGTCGAGGTCGATGAACAATACGGCGAACATATAGTGCGGCCTGTGCTTCTTTCGCTGCAGCGCCCGTTCAATGTGCTTCACGAAAAGGGCGCGATTCGGCAAGTCGGTCAGGGGGTCATGTAATGCCTGGTGTCGCAGCCGCTGTTCGAGCGCCGCACGGGTGGCGATTTCACCGTTCAGTTGGTCATTGAGAATCACCAGTTCGTGTGCGTGAGTGCGCAATGGATAAATGAGCAGGAACCATACGACCGGGCCGATGAGCAAAGTCAGCATGGTCGCGTCGAACATGGCGTCGCCCAGCGGATTGCCATTCGATGGAAACCATTTCTGCTCAGATATTGTCAGTGCCGCCTCAGACGAAAATACAGTTAAAAGAAGGGTAATGAAGAAGCGAAACGGAGTAGCCGCAAGTCGGCCGCGAATCCGCTCCGCCGGTGGTTGCATCATGAGTCTGGGTGATGTCGAGTGCGGCGGTCCAGTGTTCGATCGCGGCACAGTAGAAGCCGCCGGATTGCCCGTTTCGCCCTGAGCCCGGTGCGACACTCCTAAATGATCGGCGATTTAGCCGCCGGCTTGACTGTCTCTGCTCAAATCGGAACCTGCAAGTGAACCACCGGGCTTGCAGGATTTGTGCGGCCCGATCAGGTTATGATTGGGTTTCTTTAATCTTCCCCGAGCATGTTCTCCCAACGCACCAATTGGCCTCTTCACCCCAATGCGTTTACCCGCGCCGTGTCTGAGGTGCGAGCATCGCATCAGCAGATTCTCGACCTCACGATTTCCAACCCAACTGAGGCAGGCATCCTCCCGGACGTTGAGACTGTTCTTGCGGCATTGGCGAACCCGGCGGCAATGCGGTACGACCCGCAACCGCGTGGCCTGCTGGACGCGAGGAAGGCGGTGTGCCGGTACTATCGCGAGTCCCACGACGTGTTCGACCTGGATCCGGAGCACCTCACGCTCACAACGAGCACGAGCGAAGGCTACTCCCACATTTTCCGGTTGCTCTGTAATCCAGGAGACGAGGTACTCGTACCCAAGCCGAGCTACCCGCTCTTCGAGTTCCTGGCCGATCTCTGCGATGTGAAGCTGGTGGCATATCCGCTGATCTACGACCATGGCTGGCAGATCGACTTCGATTCCCTTTACAAAGCGGCGACCCCCGAATCGCGCGCTGTGATTGTCGTTCACCCTAACAATCCGACCGGTTCCTATGCATCTACCGTGGAGACGGTGGCGCTCAACGCCTTCTGCCGTGACTACGACCTCGCTTTGCTTGTGGACGAAGTTTTTCTCGACTACACGCACGACGGTGCGCCTCGCCCCAGCTTTGTAGCAAATCACGAAGTACTGACCTTCACACTCAGCGGCATCTCCAAGATTTCCGCTCTGCCCCAGATGAAGCTCGCCTGGATCGCGATAACTGGTCCCAAAGAGCTTGCGGCGCACGCCAGGGCACGCCTGGAAGTTATCTCCGATACGTACCTCTCTCTGAATGCCCCCGTGCAGCACGCCGCCCTTGTGTTGTTGGAGCAGCGAAAGCAGATTCAACCGGTTCTGCTCGACCGGCTTCGAGTGAATCTGGGCGAACTTGATCATCAGCTGGCCACAGCTCGCTCTTGTACGCGGTTGAATACAGAGGGCGGCTGGTACGCGATCCTGCGGGTTCCCGTCACGCAGAAAGATGAAGATCTTGTCATTGACCTTGTGCGCAAGATGGCCGTGATCGTCCACCCAGGTCATTTCTACGATTTTCCCGGCGAAGGCCACCTCGTCTTGAGTCTCATCACGGCTCCCGATCCATTCCGGGCAGGAGTCGCGCGACTCCTGCAAGTAATTCGGGAATAGCAGCTTCGTCGTTCGGGCGCAGGTTTTGCGCTGAGCTCCTCGTGCTATCCTGTCGCCGTTTTTATCCGGAGGAAAAGAATGTCCATCACACGTCGAGGATTTCTGGGGTCTGCGGCCGCGGCTTCTCTGGCAGCCGGGCTGAATGCACAAGAGAAATCCAGCGGCCGTGCCCAGGCGGCGGGAAGCGCCAAACGCCCGATCATTATCAGCGCCAAGAACGGATTCCCTTATCTCGACGATGCCTTCATTGTCCTGAAGAACGGCGGGGACACGCTGGACGCCGCAATCCGCGTTGTCATCGGCACTGAGAACGATCCTTTTGAAGACAGCGTTGGCCTGGGTGGGCTGCCCAATGAAGAAGGCGTAGTGGAACTCGATGCCTGTTGTATGCATGGACCCACGCGTCGCGCGGGATCGGTCGGCGGAGTACGCAACATCAAGAACGTGTCGATGGTTGCCAAGGCGGTCATGGAGCACACTGGCCATGTGATGCTGGTCGGGGAAGGCGCCGAGCGGTTTGCCGTCGCCATGGGGTTTCCGCGCGAGAACCTGCTGACCGAACGTTCACGACGGACCTGGCAGCTGTGGAAGGAATATCACTCCACGGACGATTGGTGGGGCCCGGGCCTCGCGTCGCCAGATTGGAAGGCGCCGGACACTTCGCCACATTCGGAGGTCTGGGAAGAGCGAGTGCGCCGCCTGGAGAAGAAAGCGGCCGCATTGGGCATTGAGCCGGAATTCCGCATGGCGGCTGTGCATCGCGTCTTGTTTCCGCCGACCGGCACGATTCACTGCTCGGCCCTGAACGAAAAGGGTGAAATCTCCGGCGTGACAACCACCAGTGGGTTGGCTTTCAAGCTTCCCGGACGCTGCGGCGATTCTCCTATCATTGGCGCCGGCTGCTACACGGATCAGGACGTCGGTTCTGCCGGGGCCACGGGCAGCGGGGAAGAGAACATCAAGGTGGCAGGAGCCCACACAATCGTCGAGAACATGCGTCGTGGCATGTCTCCCCAGGAAGCCGGCCTTGACGCTCTCAAGCGCATCGTTCGCAACTACAACAACGACATGAACAAGCTGAAGTTCATGGATATGACCTACTACATCCTGCGGAACGACGGCGCGTATGCCGGCGTGTCACTGTGGGACGGATATTCCCCAACGTCCCCGCATAAGATCGCCGTCCACGACGGGACCAAACGCTCAGAAAAAACGATTGCGTTGTTCAAGGGCGCGTCCCAGGAGTTTCCACCATTCCCGACTCTTCCACCTGGAGTGACCCAGGAGTCCGACTACTACAAGTAGGGTAGTGGAGAGGGGGTAGATTCAGGCCGCCCCAAGCGGGTGTACAATGCAGTTGTTGGACCGAAGCTTCACGGGGTCTCTTCCCGCTTTCGAGGCTCTCATGAACGTTCATGTCAGTTACAAGGTCCCGAAATCCCCCGACATCGAAAAAGAAATCAGCCACCAGATCGAGAAGCTGCGGAGACGCCTGCAGGTTTTTCGTCCGGAACTGGTACACCTGAAAGCCATTTTGGAACAGGTCTCCTCTCGTGTGGGCATCCAGGTTGCGCTCAACTTGCGCTTGCCTTCCGGACAGTTGGCTGCCCAGAAAAGCGCCGCCAACCCCACGGCGGCCGTGAAAACCGCCTTCGACGACCTTGTGCAGCAGATCAACCGGCATAAAGAGCTTCTGCGCTCTAGCCACAAGTGGCGCCGCTGGCGGGGCGTCGCCCAGGAATCCCCCGAGCCCGGCGTTCCATTTGAGAAGACAGTCGCTGCGGTACTTCCTCCTACCATATCGGCCGACGACATTCACTCCTACGTAAATGCCAACCTGTCCCGGCTGGAACGCTTTATCGATCGTGAGCTTTACTTCCGGCGGGCTGCCCAGGACATTCCTGAGGATGGCCTTACGACGGAGGAAGTGGTCGATGAAGTCATTGCCCAAGCGTTGAGTGACGGGGACCGGCCTGAGAAACTTGCGCTGGAGCCGTGGTTGTATCGATTAGCTATGCAGGTCATGGACGAGATGAGTAATCCGCTGAACGATCCGGAATCGTCGGTCCGCCTCGAAGACAGCCGCCGACGCCAGAACGTCGAGGCCTCGGATGAGCCCGCCCTTCAGTTTCACCAACCAGACGAAGGTTGGACGAAGGAAAGTGTCATTGCCGATCGCCGCCTGACCACGCCCGAACAAGCTGCTTATTCCGACGAAATGATCGCCCTGATCCAGGCCGCGCTGCGCGGTGCTGACCGCGCCGACCGCGAGGCCTTCCTTCTCTATGGCATTGAGGGCTTCTCCCTGCCCGAAATTGCCGCTATCACAGGCCGGCACCCGGAGGCCGTGCGAGAGTCCGTAGATCGGGCTCGCGAACGGGTGCGCAGCGCGCCTTTTATCGCCCACGATTTCCCCAAAGAACTCGCTGCCAGAACTCGAACCTGAATCCATACCCAGGAGAACCGGATGATTACTCGGAATGAGATCCGTGAGTTGGCTGCTTTCCAGACGGACGAAACCAAGGGCATCTATGCCGTGAGCTTTTACTTTCAGCCCGATCCTCCCCAGGACCGGTCGCATCGCCATGAAGCCATTCTGGCCAAAGATGTGGTCAGGCAGGCACTGAAGGAGGCTGAGGGGAAGGGGAAAAACGGGTGGCTGCACGCCGATCTCGACCGCCTGATGGAGGTTGCAAGCCGGCTCCGTGGACAGGCGCGCGGCCGGGCGATCTTTGCCTGTTCGGCCCACAAACTGTGGAAGGAATTCGACCTGCCTCCACAGCTCGGGAAGACGCGCGTGTATCTGCAGTCGCGCCTTCAGCTGAAGCCCTTGGCCGAGCTACTGGGAGCGCAGCCCACGCTTTGTGTTGCCATGGTCGACCGGCAACGCGCCCGTTTCTTTGACTTGCGATTGAATGAGCTGCGCGAGCATGGCGCCCTGGTGCGCATGCTTTCGCGCAATGCTGCCAGTTATGGATTCAAAGGCTACGAAGCCGGCCATGCCGAGCGCCGCATCGCCGATGAGGCCCTGCAGCACTTCAAGGGCGTAGGCGAACGTCTGCGCCTCGACCTAGAGAAGGGCCAGTGGGAGCGACTTATCATCGGATGCCAGGACGCCAATTGGAGAGAGATCGAGTCTAACCTTCATCCTTACGTCAAGCAGCGCGTGATTGGACGCTTCTCCGCGGATGTTGCGAGCGTCAGCGACGATGAGATCCGAAACCGTGCCGACGAGATCCTCCACAAATGGATTGCCGACCGGGGACGCGCCAAGGCCGAAGAAGCCATCAGCTTTGCCAAGGCCAATGGACGTGGCGTGACCGGCCTTCGCCGCGTGCTACGGGCGCTCGAAACCGGAGAGGTTCAGGCACTCTTTCTCACAGAAAACTACTCGGCGAAAGCCGTGGAATGCAAATACTGCGGGCACCTCGATGCTCACCTGGTCTCAGCCTGCGTAGCTTGCGGGCGCTCGACCCGGCCGCTGGACGACGTCTGCGACGCAATCATCCCCTTGGCGATCCGTCGCGACATTGAGCTCTTTTACCTGAAAGGCCACTCGGAACTGGATAACGCCGGTAGCATAGCCGCGCTCCTCCGTTTCCGGGCAGATCAAAACCGAACCGCGCCGATCGCATCGTAGAAGGGCAGAGGTCAGAAGTAGAATTGATGGAGTGGGTTCGCAAGCCCGGCCATTCGAGGCTGGGTTCGTACTCACTTCTGCAATTTGACTTCTGACTTTTGACTTTCAATCTATGATCCACGTGATCCTTCCGGTTGGTCCACTACAGTGCAACTGCTCCATCATCGGAGACGAGACCACGCATGAAGCGATGGTCATCGACCCCGGCGATGATATCGCTGACGTCGTCGCCGTCATCCACAAGCACGGCTTGAAGGTGCAGCAGATCGTGATCACGCACGCCCACATCGATCACGTCGGCGGGGCGATGAAACTGCGCCAACTAACCGGAGCGCCCATCCTGCTCAACGAGAATGACTGCGCGCTCTTGAAGATGCTCGACATGCAAGCCGCCTGGATCGGAATGGAGTCGCCGGGCGTGGTCGAGATCGACTCGGGCCTGGCGGATCATCAGAGCGTGGAGGCGGGAGGGCTGAAAGCGAACGTCCTGCATACTCCGGGACACACTGAGGGCAGCGTCTGTCTTTACTTCCCGGCCGAACGGCTGCTGATCGCCGGCGATACGCTGTTCGCCGGAAGCATTGGTCGCACCGACCTCCCCGGTGGGTCATTCGAGAAGATCATGCGCTCGCTGCATCAGACAGTGCTGGCGCTACCGGATGAGACGGTGGTCATTCCAGGCCATGGCCCGGGAACGACGATAGGCGAGGAGAGGGCAGGGAATCCGTACCTGAAAGTTTGAGAGCAACACCCTTCGGTAAGCGCGGCGCCGCCATCTTTGCGGACAGCGCTTGCGATAACAGCCCTACTTCTGACTTGGAGCCTGCGCCGGAGCCGGCTGTTGCGGTTGCGCTGGTTGCGACTGCGTCTGGCCGGGTTTCACGTTAGAAAAGACGGACGATGGCCCTGTGCGCCTGGACGCGAAAATCGAGAGCGTAATCGAGGTAATCATGAAAATTACCGCGGACCAGGTGGTTGCCTTCGAGAGCGCTGTGGCAGCGCCACGTGGGCCAAAAGCGGTCTGGCTACCCTGGCCGCCGAACGCCGCGGCTAGATCGCCACTCTTACCGCTCTGCAGCAAAACTACCGCGATCAGGAACAAGCAAACGATGACGTGAACAATCGTGATCAGAACCGTAACCCACATGCGAAAAGACTCCCTTTGCGTTTCCTACCCGCTATCGCAAATGCTGTGCGAGGACTAGAGCAAGTGATGGTGCGGAAGGGGGGACTTGAACCCCCATGCCTTTCGGCGCCACCCCCTCAAGATGGTGTGTCTGCCAATTCCACCACTTCCGCTAAAATCAATGACTTACAAGCAGTCCACTGATATTTATACACCGCCCGGGGAGTGCACTTCAAGCAGAGTGGGGAGGTCTGGCAACCTCCCCGGCGAAACTAACGGTGGATTCGGAAGGGACTCACAGGTTCGGCTCCGGAGCAGTCCCGATTTCCATGTCCCATTCCATAGGCAGCGGAGCTTGGACCGGTCCGGCCCCCGGGCCGAACTTCTTCAGGAAAATAACGTTGTCACCGGCTCCTCGGTCGCCGCGGATCGCTTTCAGCTGCCGCCACTGGTCGAGGCTTAACACCTTCCGCAGATCGAGATTCATAAATGTGTGTTCCCGCTCCAACTTGCCCCGGGCGGCCAAGACGCGGTCGACCTGCGCGCCGATTTCGCCTTCATTCGGTGCGTCGGCGTCAAGCAAAGCCTGCAGCTTCAGATCCTGCTTTTCCATCTCAGCGCCGTAATCGATCAACTTGACCTTGTGATCGTAGAAGATCTGATCGAGTTGCTGCATCTGACTGTCGGAGAGTTGCAGCTTCTTCGTGATTTCAGCGTCACGCCACCATTTGCCCATCTCGCCGCGGATGACAATTTTCTTCTCAAATTTCTGAACGTGCGGCGCCGCGGGCGCCGGAGGCGCAGCTGGGGCGCCCTGGCCATACAACGCTGCCGATGCGCCGAGAACGATCATCAGAGAGATCAATCTAGTCTTCATTGCGATGCTCCTTGTGCGGGATAGACTGCGTTTCATTGAAATTGGAATCCGGCTGCGCGAACGGACTCAGAGGCGCCAGAGACTGCGGTGTACCCGAGGCCAGCGCCCGTTCCACAGCAATCAGTAATTGCTGATCGTCATCGACCACTGCAGCGGCCGGCGGCACGGCCTGTGGAGGAGGTCCGGTGGGCGACGTGAGCAGCACGGCGAGGAAGAGAATGACAGCTCCCGCAAAGACAATCCGCAGAGAATGACGCTGCGGCGCGTCAATCTGGATGCGGGCTCGAATGCGAGCCCGCTGGCAGCTCCAGAAAATCTCTTCTCGTTCTGACCGCTTGCGAGCGTCCGCACGCAGGGCAGATGTCAACCCGGCTGGCAGATCCCATGCAGAATCAGTTTGCTTTTCGCTCACTTTCGTTCACCTCCCGACCTGCTCCCGCACTCGCGAAACGGCCCGGAACAACTGCGTCTTCACGGTACCCGTGCTGAGTTGGAGCACTTCGGCAATCTCCTTGAGTTCTAATTCCTCGATGAAGCGCAGAACGAATACTTCTTTCTGACGCGCCGAGAGTCCGTCGACGGCCCGCCAGACCGCATCCAACTCTTCGCGGGCCAGCATCCCACGCTCGGCGGAAGGTTGAGGCGATGGCAGATCGAGCTTTGTTTCCGGCGCGATGTCGTCGTCCAACCGAAGCAACCGTTTCCAGAACCCTGCCCGCCGGTTGCGGACATGGTCCCGTGCCAGATTCACTGCGATGCGTAGCAGCCATGTCTGAACGCTGCACTCGCCGCGGAATGTCCTCATCGTCGTATAGGCGCGAAGGAAGCATTCCTGCGTGAGGTTGTCGGCGTCGTCGGGACTCTTGAGCATCAGCAGCAGGACGCGATACACCTTCCGCTGGTGCCGGCAGACAAGTTCCTCGAAGTCTGCTGAGGAAATAGCCGTCGATCGATCCTCAGGCTGCGCCGCCAACGCCGGGAGAGAAAGGCTCATCGAATCCTTTGGCTCTACTTGCTATGGACGGAATCGGCAGAATAAGGTTTACAGTCGGAATGAAATTGAGCAGCTGAGATGCACGCACGCGACCACTTCCGCATCACCGGTTCGGCCCTGAAGAACTGGGCCGTCGCCCAGGTGCAGGACTCGATTGCCGTGGCACTGCTCTGGCTGATCGGCCTATGGGTAATCCGCGTACCCTGGGCTCCATTGTGGGCTCTGCTGGCAGCAGCTTTGCAGATCATTCCTCACTTCGGTCCCGTCCTCAGCCTGATCGGGCCCGCGATGGCCGCGCTCATTCGCTGGCAGGACTGGGAGCACCCTCTCTACGTGCTGATCCTATACGCGGTCATCGTGGTCATTGACGGCTTTTTGCTCCAGCCCTACATCATGCGGCGCACGGCGAGGGTACCGATCTGGGCGTCGATCCTGGTGCCGATCGTGGCAGGATTTGCCATTCCATTCTGGGGATTCCTGCTCGCGCCGCCAGCGCTGGCGGTGATCTATGCGTATAAAGCGCGACAGGCCACACTGACATCCAATCCGCGCCAGTGATAGGGTAATGTCGCTCGTCAGTCTCCTGCGGAGGCAGAATCGTGCGAAGGATCTGCAAAGCTCTCATTGTTCTTTCGTTTCTTTCCTGTGGCTTAGGTACTGAGGCGCAAACCGCTCCCGCACCTTCTCCGAATCAGCAATCGCGCCAGTGGTTTCAGGACGCCCGCTTCGGCATGTTCATTCACTGGGGCGTCTACAGTGTCCCTGCCGACGGCGAGTGGGTCATGCAGATCAAGAAGATTCCGGTCTCGGAATACGAGAAGTACGCACCGCAATTCAATCCTGCCGAGTTCAATGCCGCCGACATCGTGTCCCTAGCCAAGGCTGCGGGCATGAAGTACATCACCATTACCAGCAAGCATCACGATGGCTTTGCCATGTTTGCGACGAAGCAGAACAAGTGGAACATCGTCGACGCCACGCCTTATGGCAAAGATCCGCTGAAGCAACTGGCCGAAGAGTGCCGCAAGCAGGGAATCAAGCTGTTCTTCTATTACTCGCAGCTCGACTGGCACAATCCCGACTACTTTCCGCTCGGCGAGACGGGCCACTCCGCCGGGCGCCCCGAAGGCGGCGACTTCAATCGCTACCTCGACTTCATGGACGCCCAGCTCACCGAGCTCCTCACCAATTATGGCGACGTGGCCGGCATCTGGTTCGACGGCATGTGGGACAAGCCGAAAGCCGACTGGCGCCTCCAGCGAACCTACTCGCTGATTCACAAGCTGCAGCCGGCGGCGCTGGTTGGGAGCAATCACCATTCGGCTCCCTTCGAGGGTGAAGACTTCCAGATGTTCGAGAAAGACTTGCCCGGAGCGAACAGCGCCGGTTTCAACAAAGCTGCCGTCAGCCAGCTCCCGCTCGAAACCTGCGAGACGATCAACGGTTCCTGGGGATACAACGCCAGCGATCACAACTTCAAATCCGTGCCGGAACTGATTCACTAC
>Ga0335082_10001761_pt1 | contig 23140 bp, 19 predicted proteins | sample Lox_Sample_41_FD_206718 | JGI IMG/M metagenome (GOLD analysis project Ga0335082, IMG submission 206718) | Soil microbial communities from Loxahatchee National Wildlife Refuge, Florida, United States - Lox_Sample_4.1 | ecosystem: Environmental > Terrestrial > Soil > Wetlands | place: USA...
GTCCGTCGCGCGAGCGCACACCGGTACCGTTGGGACGGCAAGGCACCGGCTGGGAAGTCGCGTACCCCACCATTTTCCTGCTCTCCGACGAAGCGGCTTACATCACCGGACAGACGCTGGTCGTCGATGGCGGGCTATCCTCCATACGATAGCGGGGCGAAGAAGCGGGTAGAAGGGGAGAGGGGGCTAGGGGGTGAGGGTGAGGGAGCCGCGGCAGCGGGCGTGATCGCGCATCCTGCAGCAGGAACTTAACGCGGTTGTAAGCAAACCGCCACAATTGACCTCTAAGCTTCTCTCCACGATGGCCCGTCATTGTGCACTTTCCAGCACCGACACAACCCGGTACAATTGTGCCAGGGTAGGCCGAGAGACGTTTCGTGGAAGCACGTCTGCACACTGACCGGCGTTATGAGGAGGAGCTCAACGCTCTGCACCACAACATCCTGGAAATGGGCGGTCTTGTGGAGAAGCAGATCGTCAACGCGATCACGGCGCTCGTGCAGCGCGATTCCGAGCTGGCGCGCCAGACCATTGCCCGTGACCACGCGGTGAACCGCATGGACGTGGAGATCGATGAGCTATGCATCCGCCTGCTGGCGTTGCATCAGCCGGCGGCGCGCGATCTGCGGTTGATCACCACGGGCCTCAAGATCACCACCGACTTGGAGCGCATCGGCGACATGGCCGAGAACATCAGCGAGCGCGCTCTCGAGCTGAACCAGGAGCCGCAGCTCAAGCCCTTCATCGACATCCCACAGATGGCCGACATCGCGCAGCGGATGCTGCGGCAAAGCCTCGACGCGTTTGTGCGCGAGGACACGGAGCTGGCGTTGAAAGTGTGCGCCGAGGACGACACCATCGACGCGCTCACCGACCAGCTCTTCCGCGAGCTGTTGTCGTACATGGCGGAGGATCCGCAGACGGTGACGCGGGCAGCGCGGCTGCTGTTCGTCTCCAAATACCTCGAACGCATCGCCGACCACGCCACCAACATTGCCGAAATGGTGATCTTCATGGTGAAGGGCAAGAGCATTCGCCACCTCACTCGATTGCCGGAGCGCGTGTGAGCACAGCACCTTCGCCGGCGGCGCCTGCGGCGCACCCGATGGTGCGCGACACGCACGAGCGCGAGTCGCGCAAAATCCTCATCGTCGAGGACGAGAAGGACATCCGTGACCTGGTGCGCTACAACCTCGAGCAGGAAGGCTTTTCGATCATCGAGACCGATACCGGCGATCGGGTTCTCGATATGGTGCAGAGCGAGCACCCGGCACTGGTGATCCTCGACCTCATGCTGCCGGGCACGCCCGGGCTCGACGTCTGCCGCCTGCTGCGCGCCAATCCGCCGACCGCGGACGTGCCAATCGTCGTGCTCACCGCAAAGGCCGCCGAAATGGACCGGATCGTCGGACTGGAAATGGGCGCGGACGACTACGTTACCAAGCCCTTCAGCCCGCGCGAGTTGACCGCCCGTATCCGCGCCGTGTTGCGCCGTGCGTACGGCAGCGAGGTAGGGCAGGTCCACGACGTGTACGAGAAGGGCCGACTGCGCATCGACTTCGACACCTACGAGGTGTTTCTCGACGGCAAGAAGATCGATCTCAGCTTGCGTGAGTTCGAGTTGCTGCGGTTCTTCGTGCGCTCGCCGAATCGCGCCTACGATCGGCTGCAGATTCTCGATCTGGTTTGGGGCCAGGACACCTACGTCGAACCGCGCACGGTTGATGTGCACATCCGCCGCCTGCGCCAGCGAGTCGAGCGTGATGACGCGAACCCCGAGCTGATCTGCACGGTGCGCGGCGTTGGCTACAGGTTCAACGACCGTGCGCTGGAATCCTAGGCTCTTCCTCCTCTTCTTCGCGCCGTATCTGTTGTCGATCACCGCTGTCATCCTGGCTGTGGTGCTCTCCGCCGACCGGTCCATCCTGTTGCTGTCGTTGGCCCTCGCAGCCGTCGTCGGGCTGTGGCCGGCGGTCCGCTTGTCGCAATGGCTGTCGCGACGCATCGACGCCATGGTCATGTTTTCGCGGGCCGTGGCGGCCGACCGTGAACCGCCGTGGTTGAGTCGAGAACGGCGCGACGACCTGGGCCGCCTGGAGGAAGATCTGTCGACGATGGGCCGCGTGGTGCGGGAGCGCTTGCGCGCGACGCGCGAGGAGGAGCAGAAGCTGCGGGCCGTGCTGGCGGGCATGGTGGAGGGGGTCCTCGTGGTCACCGAACGTGGCGAACTCGTGCTGCTCAACGAGCGCGCGCGCGAGATCTTCGGGCTCGATCCGGCACATGACTACAGCGGGCGGCCCATCGTCGAGATCTGCCGCGATCCGGAGCTGCAGCAGCTGATTCGCGATACCGTGCGCATGCCGCCGACGGCCGCACGGCTGGCACGCGAGATCTCCATCGCCGGCGAGTCGGCGCGCGTGCTCGCCGTCAACGCCGCCCCGGTGCGCGGCGACCAGACGGCGCTCGGCTACGTGCTGGTCTTCCACGAGATCACCGAGCTGAAGAAGCTGGAAGCGGTGCGGCGCGACTTCGTCGCCAACGTCTCGCACGAACTGCGCACGCCGCTGACCGCCATCCGCGGCTACGCGGAGACCTTGTTGGGCGGGGCGCTCGACGATGGACAGCACGCCCGCAGGTTCCTCGGCGTCATCGAGCGCAACGCCGAACGACTCACGCGCCTGATCGACGACCTGCTGACGCTGTCGGACCTCGAGCTCGGACGCCTCGGGCTGCAACGCACCGCCGTGTCGGTGAAAGCGGCCATCGAGGCAGCCTGCGAAGTCGTTGGCGAAAAGGCGCGGCGCGGTGGCGTCGCGCTGCGGCACGAGGAGCCCGCCGACATACCCCCGATCGACGGCGACAGCGACCGCGTCGAGCAAGTGCTGGTCAACCTCATCGACAATGCCGTGAAGTACACGCCGAGCGGCGGCAGCGTTACCGTCACCGCGCGGCGCGCCGGCAACGGCGAGCGCGACGGCACCACGATGCGCGCGCGCTCCGGCGCCGACTACGTCGAGATCGCGGTCGCCGACACGGGCATCGGCATCCCGTCGCAGGAGCTGCCGCGGCTCACCGAGCGTTTCTACCGCGTCGACAAAGCGCGCTCGCGCGAGCTGGGCGGCACCGGCCTGGGGCTGGCCATCGTGAAACACATCATGCAGGTGCACGCCGGGTGGATGCGCATCGAGAGCGATCTCGGTCGGGGCACGACCGTACGTGTGGCATTCCCCGCCGCGGAACGGACATCGGCCCAGTAGGCTGCGTCACGGGTTTGCGCAAAGCCGGCGCGGCGACATCCCTCGGGGTAGCCGGCACACTGCGCCGAGCGATCTGCCCGGCAGTCGCGTGTTCCAGACTCAATGATGTCAGAGAGGTTACGGCCGCGTGGGCGGCCGTGGAGCGGCGTCTCAGGCGAGCGCGCGTTTCGGCTTGGTAATCACCACCACCTCCTGCCCATTCACCCGCAACGTACGGCGATCAGCCGGCGTTTGCCGCCCGCCCGTTTTGCGCGCTCGAGCCTCGCGCCACTTGCGCAGCTCCTTCTCGAGGTTTTGCTTGATCATACTGCCTCCTTGACTGAACGTGCTGCTCTCGCTCACCACCACCTCCTCCGCATGGCGCGCAACCGGCCGCACCACCGCACTCCGTCACATCGCACGCGTCAGCTACCGACGAACGCCTCCATAGATTTGGCGCGGCTGGGGTGCCGCAGCTTCCGCAACGCCTTGGCCTCGATCTGGCGAATGCGCTCGCGAGTGACCGCAAAGCGCTGCCCGACCTCTTCGAGCGTGTAGTCGGACTTTTCGCCAATCCCGAAACGCATGCGCAAAATTTGTTCCTCGCGCGGCGTCAGCGTTGCCAACACCTTGCGGGTTTGCTCTTCCAGGCTGGTGTAAACCGCCGCGTCGGCCGGCGACACGGTCTGCCGATCTTCGACGAAATCGCCCAGCGAGCTTTCTTCTTCGTCGCCGATCGGGGTCTCCAAGGACACCGGTTCCTTCACGATGCGCAGCACCTTGCGCACCTTGTCGAGCGGCATCTCCATCTTGGCAGCGATTTCCTCGGGCGACGGCTCGCGTCCGAGCTGCTGCACCAGGTAGCGCGAGGAGCGCACCACCTTGTTGATGGTCTCGATCATGTGCACCGGAATCCGGATCGTGCGCGCCTGGTCGGCAATGGCGCGGCTGACCGATTGCCGGATCCACCACGTCGCGTAGGTGGAGAATTTGTAGCCGCGCTGATACTCGAACTTCTCGACGGCGCGCATGAGGCCGATGTTGCCCTCCTGCACGAGGTCGAGAAAGCCAAGGCCGCGGTTGGTGTAGCGCTTGGCGATGCTGACGACCAGTCGCAGGTTGGCTTCGATGAGCTTCTTTTTGCCGTCCTGCGCCTTCTCCTCGCCGGCGCGAATGATCCGCAAGGCGCGCACCAGGTTGGGACCCTCCATGCCGACTTCGCGTTCCGCTTCCGAGACCTTTTTGCGCGAATTGCGGATCTCGTCGACCAGGTTGCGGGCTTCCTCAACCCCGAGCCGCAGGCGGCGGCTGGCACTGGCAGCGGCGCGCGAGTCGTCGGAGCGCAATTTCCCGCCCACCTTGAGGATTTCGTTGGCCGAGCGGCCGCTGCGCCGCTCGCAGCGGCCGATGAAGTGTTCCTGCTGCTCGATGAAGCGCGCCGCCATCTTGAGCTTCTCGACGATCACGCCGATGTGGCGGCGACCGATCTCCAGCTCTTCCAACGTTTTGGCGATGCGGCGCTGCAAGCCGGCCAGGCGCCGCTCGGCCTGTTTCGCGGTGCGCGGGTGATTGCGGCGCTGGCGCACCGCCTCTTCAGCGTCGCGACGTTCTTCGACGACACGGCGCAACCTTTCCAGTTGCTTGAGGATTGCCCCTTCGGGCTCCCTCTCCACGGGCTCGCCCGACTCGGTGTCTTCCTCCTCCGCCTCCTCGTCGAGCAGCTCGCGTTCCGAAATCTCTCCAGCCTTGATGCGCTCCGCCAGCTCGATCAAGTAGGTGATGGTAAACGGCAGAGCGAGCACCTCGCGGCGGACATCGCCCTCCCCGGTTTCGATCTGCTTGGCGATCTCGACTTCCTGTTCGCGCGTCAGGAGGGAGACGGCCCCCATCTCCTGGAGGTACATGCGAACGGGATCGGAGGTGTCTTCCCCGAAGGTCTTCTCTTCGCGCTCCTCCTCAACCCACTCTTCCTTCTCCTCCTCCTTGGCGAGGTTGGGCTCGGCAATGGCGTCGACGGACTCGACGTCGATCTCGCCGAGCATCGAGATGGCTCCCTCGATCTCATCGGCAGGGGCCGCGTCGTGCGGCAACGCGTCGGCGATGTCATCGAAACGACCGACGCTCGGCACGGTCGGCTTCGGCGGCTTCTTTCCTCTTTGCTCGCGTTTTCTCTGCATGCCTTGGTCTCCCGCGCAGGCTTCCAATGAGGGACGGCAGGATCTAATCGGGGAAGTAAATATCGCAGCGGCTCCTGAGAGCCTCGGACGTCTGAGGGCTACACACAGCTCGGCCCGATCAAACCCGCGTCAATAGCACAGCAGCCCTTGGGGGAATGTGGCGTCGCACCCGGAAGCGCCTTCGATGGAAGGATAACTCACCTGGAACGAAACTTAACGTTTGTAGGCATTTAAACAGGTTACGCGTCGGAGTCAAGGGCTCTTCCGCGGCGCGCCACTTCTCACTTCGGTTCGGCGGGCGGACCCTCGCTGCCGGATGGAGCCGGCGCTGCCGCGAACTGCCGCAGCCCCTCGGCGAGGTGCCGCAGACGCTGCGTCGCCAGGTAGTGTACCGTACCCTTCTCGAAGATCGTGCCAGCCTTGCAGCCGGTGAGCACCTCGATGCCTTCATCAATGGTACGCACCGGATAGAGATGGAACCGTCCCGCGCGGATCGCCTCGATCACCTCCGGCCGCAGGACGAGGCCGTCGATGTTCTGCACGGGCATGACCACGCCTTGCCGACCCGTCAGCCCCACGGCCTGACAGGTCGCAAAAAACCCCTCGACCTTCTCGTTGATACCACCGATCGGCTGGATCTCGCCCCACTGATTGACGCTGCCGGTTACCGCCAGGTCCTGACGCAGCGGCACGCCGCTCAGGCTGGAGATCAGCGCATAGAGCTCCGTCGACGAGGCGCTGTCGCCGTCGATGCCTCCGTAGGATTGCTCGAAACACACACTCGCCGTCAGGCTGAGAGGAAAGTCTTGTGCGTAGGTGCGGCGCAGGTAGCCGGTGAGGATGAACATGCCCTTATCGTGAGTGTGGCCGCTGAGTTGCGCCTCGCGCTCGATGTTGATGATCCCTTGCGCTCCCATGGCGACCGCGGCGGTGACGCGCGAGGGCCGTCCGAACTCGTAGCCGCCGATGTTGGCGACGGCAAGGCCGTTGAGTTGCCCGACCTTGCTGCCATCGACATCCACCAGAATGACGCCGTCGCGAATCAGCTCGCGCAGCTTTTCCTCGATACGGTTGAGGCGGAAGATCCGTTGTTCCAGCGCCCGCTGCACGTGCGCGTCGTCGACCTCGGTTGCGCCGTCTTTGCGGCACCAGAACGCGGCCTCGCGCATGGTGTCGGCCACTTCGCCCCATTGGCTGGGGAGCTTGCGCCGGTCGCCCACGGTGCGGGCGCCGAACTCGAGGAGGCGCACCACGGCGGCGGCCTGAAACGGCGGCAGCTGCTCGTCCCGGGCGATGCGCGCCACTTGTGCGATGAAGTTGCGCCGCCCGGGCTGCCCGTCGACTTCGAAACCAAAGTCGGCCCGCACCTTGAAGATCTCACGAAACTCTTCATCCAGGAAATAGAGGAGCTGGAAGATTTCGGTCGGGCCGGTGAGCACCACGCGTGTCGAAATGCGCATGGGTTCCGGCTTGAGCGTGGTGGTCGCGAACAAGGCGAACGGATCGTAGGCTTCGATCTCCAGCTCCTCGCTCTTCAGGCAGCGCTTGAGCGCCCGCCACACCAGCGGCTCGGACAATGCGTCGAGGACGTTGATGATCACGCAGCCACCGTGGCCGCGCAGCAGCGACCCGGCCTTGATGCGGGTGAAGTTGGTCACCAGCTTGCCCGACGGGTCGACCATGCGCTCGACTGCGCCGAACAGGTTCTTGTACGCCGGCGACGACTCGACGATGATGGGCGCGCCCGAGGTGGTGCTGTTGTCGACGAGGACGTTGACCTCGTAGTCGACGAGGCCGTCCGGCCCGCCGCCGGCGAACATGCCGGGGAAGGGGAACGGCGTGGGCTGCTGCTCCCGGAAGGCGTCGAGGTTATCGAGCATCTGCTCGCGCACTTCGGCGAGGTACTGCTGGACCTCCGGGTTGTCATGGCGCTGGCTGATCTCTTCGATCAACGGCGTGATCACGTCGGCGGCCACCCGCCGTTCTACTTCCTTCACCTCCCGTCCGAGCCGGCGCCCGAGGGCCTGCTGCCGGCGCAACATCACCTTCACCTCGCGCGACAGCTCGCGCTCGCGGTGCCGCAGCTCGTTCTGCTCCGCTTCGCTGAGCTTCTCGAACTCCTCGGGCTCCATTGGCTTGCCGTCTTTGATCGGGATGAAGAAGACGCCACCCTGCGGGTGGAACTGGATCATGAAGCCCTTCTCTTGCGCGCGTTGCTGCAGCTCTTTGGCGATGGCCTCGCCTTCGTGGCCATAGCGTTCGGAGAGCTGCTCCTTTTCTTCTTCGAAGGTCTCCTTGCGGAAGGTTTCGGGCAACAAACGACGCAGGTCCTCGACCAGCTCCTGCAGGTCGCGGCGCAGCTGCTTGCCTTGCCCTGCCGGCAGGTAGAAGGCCCGCGGCCGGTCGCGGTTTTGGAAGTTCTGCACCAGCACGCGGTCGCCGGGACGTGGCAGACCGCGGGTCAGGTCGGTGAGCAGCTTGGACAATGTCTGTTCGCGGTGCGTCCCGGCGAGGCCGCAGATGTAGATGTTGAAGCCGGCGTGCGGTACACGCAGTCCGACTTCCAGAGCGCCGAGCGCGCGCTCCTGGCCGGCCCAATCGGCCGCGATGTCCAGCTCCGCCGTGGTCTTGAACGCCAACTCCGCTGCCGGCACCGCGAATGCCGCCGCGTCGGCAGACAACTCACGCGGTGGCGAAGCCGGCGTGGTCCGAGGCGTCGCCTCTGGCGTATCCGGGTGGCTCGCTGTCACCGCTTGCGTCGTCCGATGTGGATCGAAAGTGTTGAGCCTTCCACCGACGCTTCAACATCGTCGGGGTTTGCGTCTACAGGCAGAGGAACCGTCCGGTACCACGACACCTCTTCGCGCGTGTGCGTCCAGCGTTCCCCCTGCTGCCGCTTTTGCCCGCTGCGGTGCTCGCCGCTGACAGTGAGTTGTCGGTCGTGCACCTCGACTTTCAAGTCGGCGGCGCGCAGCCCCTCGATCGGCAAGTCGACGATCCAGCCGTCCTTCACCTCACGGAGCTGCACGGGCACCAGCCGCCGGGATGCCGCACCCCACGGACGACGGACCAGCTCATCGAACAGCCGATTGATCTCGTCGAGCACGGAGGGTAACGGCATGACTCTACGGTTACCACTGCGGGTCGCGCATGGCAACGCGCCCGCGCCACCGGCTTGAAGGGGCGCTGCTCGCTCGAATTAGCAGAAGTACGACGGGGTCCGTTGAAGCCGTCCCCCACGCATGGCATGGTACAGGTGTTTCATTCGCACGGTGACGCGCAGCGGACGATGCGCGCAGCGCGGCATGGTACGCGAACCAGCCGCGGGTTAGATGGACGAGAGCAAAAGGGAACACGATGGCAGCACCTGTTGAAGCGAGCGCGCCTGTAAAGGGCGGGGGCTTTTTGTCTCGTTTGCGTGCTGCCACGGGCCAGCCGCTGGAAGCTGCGGACGCTTTCGGGGAGAGCTTCATGCTCTCCCGGCTGAGTGACGCCGTGCAGTGGGCGCGCAAATACTCGTTCTTCCCCTATCCGTTCGTGACTGCGTGCTGCGGCATGGAGTACATGTCCACCGCCGGTCCACGTTTCGACATCGACCGCTTCGGTGCAGCGCTGCCGCGCTTCACACCGCGACAGTCCGACCTGCTCATGGTCGTCGGGACCATCACGCATCGCCTGGCACCCGTGCTGCGGCGCGTCTGGGAACAGATGGCCGAGCCCAAGTGGGTGGTTTCCTTCGGCGCGTGCACGTCATCGGGCGGCCCGTACAACAACTACGCGGTCGTGCAGGGCATCGACACCATTCTCCCCGTGCACCTGTACATCCCCGGCTGCCCGCCGCGCCCGGAAGCGGTGCTGCACGGCCTCCTCATGCTGCAAGAGCGCGTGCAACGCGAGCGCGGCAACCGCCCATGGCCGGAGATCCACGGCAGCGGGCGCGCCATTCAGGACTGAGCTGAATGCCCACGATCACGATCGACGGCCAGGCAATCGAAGCGCCGGCGGGCGCCATGTTGTTGCCCGTGGCTCTGGAGAACGGCATCCACATTCCGCATTACTGCTGGCATCCGAAACTCTCCATTGATGGCAGCTGCCGGATGTGCCAGGTCGAGGTCGAGGGAGGTCCGAAGCTCGTCATTGCCTGCAACACTCCGATTCGCGACGGCATGGTCGTGCGCACCAAGACGCCCGCCGTGGAGAACACGCGCCGCGGCGTGATGGAGTTGCTGCTCGTCAACCATCCGCTCGACTGCCCGATCTGCGACAAAGCCGGCGAGTGCCTGCTGCAGGACTATTCGTTTGCTTTCGGCAGCCGCCGCGCCCGCACGCGCGAGCCGCGCCGCAAGCTGGAGAAGCGCAAGGACATCGGGCCGCGCATGATCCTCGACCAGGAGCGCTGCATCCTCTGCCGCCGCTGCGTGCGCTTCTGTCGCGAGATCACGAAGACGAACGAGCTGGGCGTCTTCAACATGGGTGACCACTCGGTCCTCGACATCCTGGATGACAAGCCCCTGGCCAACGATTACTCCATCAACACGGCGGATGTCTGTCCGGTCGGCGCTCTCGAGAGCAAGGATTTTCACCACAAGCTGCGCGTCTGGTTCCTGAAGAAGACCGAGAGCATCTGCCCGAGCTGCTCGAACGGCTGCAACATCACCGTCCATCACTACCGCGACCGCATCTGGCGAATGATGCCGCGGCGCAACGACGCGGTGAACGACACGTGGATGTGCGACCATGGGCGGCTCAACTACAAGCACGTCAACAGCGCGGAGCGCTTGCGGCAACCGCTGCTGCGACGCAACGGGCAGCTCGAAGCGTGCGAGTGGGACGAGGCGTTGACGGCGGTCGCCGCAGCCTTACGCCGCGTGGCCCGTGAGACCGAAGGACGCGGCATCGCCGCAGTGGCGTCGCCGCATCTGACCAACGAGGAGAATTTCCGCTTCGCGCAGCTGCTCCTCACCCTGGGCGTCCGAAACGTCGACGTCGCCGTCGTCATCGGCAGCAGCGACAACTTCCTGATCAAGGCGGAGAAGGCGGCCAATGCGCGCGGCGCACGGGACATGGGCCTGCAACCGGCCAGCGGGGGGCTCGGTCTTCCAACCATCCTCGAGGCGGCAGCCAAAGGCGAAATTCGTGTGCTCTACGTGTGCGGCCCCGACTTGTGGCAAACCACCGACCGGCAGCAACTCGAGCAGGCTCTTGCGAGCATCGAGTGTCTGATCGTCCAGGACATCGCGCGCTCGCCGCTCACCGAACGCGCTCACGTCGTGCTGCCGTCCCTGACGTTTGCGGAGAAGAGCGGCACATTCACCAACGTCGCCGGGCGCGTCCAGCGCCTGCATCGCGCCATTGCGCCGCCGGAGGGACAGCTCGGTGACGGCGAGATCTTTTCACGGCTGCTGGCATTGGTCACGGAGGGAATACCGGCCTTCGAACCGGCCGCTGTGTTGGAAGAGATCGCCGCCGCGGTGCCCGCGTACGCTGGCTTAACGTTCGATCGGGTCGGCGCGCTGGGTTGGCAGCTTCCAGGTGGCACCACACAGCCGCTGCCAGGAGCAACGGCCTGATGGCAACGCGAACGGTTGCAGTCGCGCGCCCCCGGGCCGCGTCCCAGCGCACGACGCTTGGCATGTGGCTGTTCGGCGCACGCGCGATCCTCAAGGGCATGGCGCTCACCCATCGCCACTTCCTGCGCAACCTGTGGGGCTTCATCCGCCGCAAGCCGACGGTCTTCACGGTGCAGTATCCCGAGCAACGCCTGCCCTTCCCCAATGCCTTCCGCGGCATGCCGGTTCTCGTGCAGATGGACAACGGCAAGGAGCGCTGCGTCGCCTGCGGCCTCTGCGAGTGGGCCTGCCCGACCGATTGCATCACCATCTATCCGGCGGAGACCGCAGATGAGATCGAGCGCCACCCGGAGGTCTTCGACATCAACATGTCGCGCTGCATGTTCTGCGGCCTGTGTGAGGAAGCCTGCCCGGAGGAAGCCATCGTCATGAGTCACAACGTCGAGATCTCTGCCTTCTCCCGGCGTGGCACCCTCTGGCACAAGGACGACCTGTTGGTCCCGGTGTCGAAGCTCGCGCCGCGCCTGGAGCACATTCGCGGCAGCTACGATCGATGAGCCAGGACACTCTCGAACGCCTGCGCGAGCGGTTCCCGACCGACGTCATCGCCGTCGACCGCTACCGCGGCGACGCCAGCGCCACAGTGCGTCCCGAATCGCTATTGGACGTCGCCCGTTTCGCAAAGGATGATCCGGCTTTGCGCTTCGACATGCTGCTGGACGTGACGGCGGTCGATTACATCGGCCAGGAACCGCGCTTCGAGGTCGTCCATCATCTGTATTCAACCACGCATCACCACCGCCTACGCCTCAAGGCGCGCGTGCCGGAGAAGGATCCGACCCTCCCTAGCGTGACGCCGGTGTGGGTGGGGGCCAATTGGCTGGAGCGCGAGACGTACGATATGTACGGCATCCGCTTCAGCGGTCACCCCGACCTGCGCCGCATCTACCTCTACGACGAGTTCGAAGGCCACCCGCTGCGCAAAGACTATCCGAAGGAGAAGCGGCAGCCGCTGATCGGTCCGGGGTCGCGGCACGGCGCTTCCGTGGTTGACGAGCACCCGTACGCCGTCGACCTGCCGCCGCCGGTGCACGACAAGGGCATGCTCGGTTCGGAGCTGATGCGCATTCAGCTCGGCCCCTCGCACCCGGCGACGCACGGCACGGTGCGCATCGTCGTCGACCTCGACGGCGAGACCATCGTCAACGCCGATGTGCAGGTCGGCTACCTGCACCGCGGCTTCGAGAAGGAGTGCGAGAGCGGCTTCTACTACCAGGCGATCCCGTACACCGACCGCCTGAACTACTGCTCGGCGATCCTGTGCAACGTCGGCTACTGCATGGCGGTGGAGAAGCTCTTCGGGATCGAGACACCGCCGCGCTGTCAGTTCTTGCGCGTCATCGCCGGCGAGCTCGCGCGCATAGCGGATCATTTCGTGTGCCTCGGCGCCACCGCGCTCGAATTGAGCGCCTTCACGCCCTTCTTGTATGGGTTGCAGGCCCGCGAGCTGGTCTGGGATCTCGTCGATGCGCTGTGCGGTGGCCGCGTCACCAGCAACTACATCCGCATTGGCGGCGTCAGCGCCGACATGCCCGGCGGATTCGCCGACCTGGTGCGCCAGAACATCCCCAAGACGCTGCACCTACTCGGCGAGATGGAAGGCTTGTTGACCGAGAACCCGATATTCCGGGCACGCATGGAGGGCGTCGGCCGGCTGCCCGCCGAAGAACTGATCGCCTACGGCGTGTGCGGGCCGCTGCTGCGCGCCGCCGGCGTGGATCTCGATCTGCGCCGCGCCCAGCCGTACCTGGTCTACGATCAGTTGGACTTCGACGTCCCCCTCGGATCGCACGGCGACAACATGGACCGCTACCTCGTCCGCGTCGAAGAGATCCGACAGAGCGCGCGCATCATCGAGCAGTGCCTGCGCATGATCCCCGACGGGCCGGTGGATACGGACGACCCAACCATACGCTGGCCGGCGAAGTCACGCGTGTACACGCGCATGGAAGAGCTGATCGACCAATTCAAGCAAGTCACCGAGGGGCCAAAGCCGCCGCCCGGCGAGGTGTACGTCGGCACCGAGTCTGCCAACGGCGAGATCGGCTTCTTTCTGGTCAGCGACGGCACGGGTAAACCGTACAAGTGTCGCGCCCGCACGCCGAGCTTTTCGAATATGCAGCCGCTGGCCCGCATGATCCAAGGCCGATTGCTCGCCGATATGGTGCCGACGTTCGACCTGATCAACATGATCGGAGGGGAATGTGACCGCTGAGTCACAGAGCGCAACGAGCGCGGCAGCCACCACGACGGAGCGCGCCGCCGGCCGCGTGCTCTCGGCCGAGTGCCGCGACAAGATTGTCCGGCTGCGACAGAACTACCCGCAACCGCGGGCCGCCGTGTTGCCCGCGCTGCATCTGGCGCAAGCCGAAGTGGGCTATCTGCCGCGTCCGGTGTGCGACGAGGTCGCCGAGTTGCTCGACGTGCTGCCGATCCAGGTGCAGGAAGTCGTGTCCTTCTACCCGATGTTCCACGCCGAGAAGGTCGGCCGCTGCCACATCCAGGTGTGCACCAACATCGCCTGCGCGCTGGCGGGCGCGCGCAAACTGGTGCGCCAGATCGAGTCGGCGCTCGACATTCGTGAAGGGGAAGTCACCGCAAACGGCAAGTTTTCGGTTGCCGAGGTGCAGTGCCTGGGCTCGTGCGGCACCGCGCCGGTCGTGCAGGTCAACAATCTGCCGTACATCGAGCGCGTCACTGCTGAGCAGATCGATCGTCTGCTCAAGAGCGACAGTCCCAGCGATTGGGTCGGAGAAGCGCCGCTCGTGTCGATGATCCCCGAGGGCGTGGAGGCGTACCTGCTGCCACCCAACGGGCAGTCGCGCCGCTCGATCGACGGGTATCTGGCCGTCGGTGGCTATCAAGCGGCGCAGAAGGCGTGGCGCGAGATGACGCCGGAGGCAGTCGCCGAGGTCGTGAAGGCGTCCGGCTTGCGCGGGCGTGGCGGTGCCGGCTTCGTCACCGGCATGAAGTGGACCTTCATGCCGAAGGATTCGCCGAAGCCCTGCTACCTCGCTGTCAACGGCGATGAGAGCGAGCCGGCGACCTTCAAGGATCGCCAGATCCTCGAGCGCAATCCGCATCAGTTCATCGACGGCGTGCTGGTCGCCGGGCGCGGGACCCGCGCGGTCGCGGCCTACGTGTATGTGCGCGGTGAGTACACGTCGGCCTACCAGGTCCTCATGGACGCGATCCGCCAGGCCTACGAACGCGGCTTCCTCGGGACCAACGTGATGGGCACCGGGCAAAAGTTCGACATCTACGTCACGCGCGGCGCCGGCGCCTACATCTGTGGCGAGGAAACCGGAATGCTGGAATCCCTCGAAGGCAAGAAGGGCCAGCCGCGCAAGCGCCCACCCTATCCCGCCGGCTCCGGCTTGTGGGGTTGTCCGACGACGGTGAACAACGTCGAGACGCTGTCGCATGTGCCGTTGATCATTCAGCGCGGCGCCGAGTGGTTCAAATCGATCGGCACAGAGAAGAGCACCGGCAACACGCTGTTCGGCATCAGCGGCCACGTGCGCCGGCCCGGCGTGTACGAGTTGCCGTTGGGTACGCTGCTGCAGGAGATCATCGAGAAGCACGCCGGCGGTGTGTCGACCGGGCGGCCGATCAAGGCGATCATTCCGGGTGGCGTGTCGATGCCGGTCCTCACCGCCGACAGCATCGGCGTGCGCATGGATCACGATTCGCTGCAGAAGGCGGGCACCTTGTTGGGCACCGGTGGCGTCGTCGTGATGGATGACACGACCTGCCCCGTGCGCGCCGCGACGGTGATTGCGCGCTTCTTCCGTCACGAAACCTGCGGCCAGTGCACGCAATGTCGCGAGGGTACGGCGTTCATCTACAAGTTGCTCAAACGCATCGACCAGGGAGACGGGCACCCTGAGGATCTCGACACCATCGCCAGCGTCTGCGGTTTCATGGAAGGCCAGACCATCTGCGCGCTTTCCGACGCCGCCGCGTGGGCCGCGGGCAACTTTCTGAAGCGCTTCCGTGCCGACTTCGAACGCCATGTCCAAGAGCGCCGCTGCCCGTTCCCAGACAGCTTCGAGATCTGACCAAGCGAAGGAATGCTCACCGCAGAGACACTGAGACGCTGAGGTTTGAGGGACGCCAGATGGCTTTCGCGTTGAATTGCTCTTCTGCGTTCCTCTTTGCGCCTCTGCGTCTTCGCGGTGAAGGATCTTTTTTTCAGGATGAGTGACATGCCCGGCCCCATCCAACGCAACACCGTCGTCAAGTTCTTCGGCCAGCCGCAAGCCACCGAAGGCAGCGTCAACGAACCACGCGAGCGCGAAGAGTATGGGTTCACCTTCAACGAGAAGTGGACCTACAAGCAACCGCCGCGCGACCCGCAAGACGCCGCCGAACGCGCCATCTACTGGCGCCGCTACGACTACGTCGGCTCGGTGATCCGCACGACGAAGGACGGCGAGTGGGTGCGCGACGACATTCTCCCGCAGGCACTCGGTCAATCGGCATGAGACCGGAGCGTCCAACCTCCGCGGCGCGACGCGTGTGCCGCTGCGTAATTTTTGTTGACATTCAGTCCGGACCTGACCAAACATAGGCTCCAATCACAACAGCGTGGGGTCGAGGGGGAGGAGTAACCCAATGGCGTGCAGGCTCGCGGTAGTGCAGTTCTGCACAGCAGTGTGAAAGGAGGTTCCGATGGATTCACAACCTCGGTCAGGTCGCTGGCTTGCTCTCATTGTGACGCTTGTCGCGATTACCAGCATTGTCTGGTCACCTGCCGCCCGTGCAGGGAGCACCGTCCAGGCCTGCTATCAGAAGGACACCGGACAGTTGCGCGTCTCGCCCTCGGGGCAGTGCAAGTCGAACGAGGTGGCCCTCACCTGGGCCATGCAGGGGCCCAAAGGGGACAAGGGCGAGAAGGGAGACACGGGCAACCCCGGACCTCCTGGCGTGCGCGGCGTCGAACGCGTCGACTTCTCCAGTTCGGCGGACGCCGGGCCGCTCGAGAAGAAAGCGTTCGCCCAGTGTCCGACCGGCAAGAAGGTGATCAGTGGCGGCGCGAAAATCTTCATCGCTGGCGACGCCACCCTTCCGGTCATGTTGAAGGCGAGTTTCCCGAGCGACACGCTGGACGGGTGGGCGGCAACAGCCGCGGCCACGCCGACCGATGGGACGAACACTGTGAAGTGGTTCGTGACCGCCTTTGCCATTTGCGCGGGTGTCCCCATGGATGACGACGGACGCTCGCACCATCACCACCGTCACAGAGAGAAGTGACAGCAATTGCTCTGCACATGACAACGTGTTGAAAAGCTTCGGAGGAGGGCTTGGCGGCTCTTGCAACGAACGTTGCAACCCTGGCTGCAAAAACAGAGACTGCGGTCTTGTTCTTGCGATGAATGCTGCCTGCTGGCGCAACCAACCACGCCGCCTGCGGCCGTCCAACCATGCCGCCGCTGGCGCAACCAACAGCGCTACGCTTTCTAAAGTCTAACTACACGCCAAGCCCGCCTCCGAACCCTTCGCCGCGCAACTCTCCGGGCCTGCCATGAACCTCCACGCTTGCCTCACCGACGCGCGGCGCTACGAACGTCAGATCGAGCGGCTCCACCAGAAATACCTCGCTACCCGCCGCTTGTATGAGCTGCAGCAATCGGACGTCTCGCTCGCCAGCTTCGTGTTGAATCGGTCGGCCGTGGCACGCAAGCTCGCCTGCACTGTTGGCAATGGTGACTACCGGTTGCTGCCCGCGCATGTGCGCACCATCACCACCGACGGCAAGCAACGTATCGTCTTTGCCTATCGGCTGACTGATCTCCTGGTGCACGGCGTCGTCGCCGGCGTCCTCGATGCAGCCCTCACACCAACCCTCTCCGCCAGTCTGTATTCCTACCGCAAAGGCGTGTCGTGGTGGATGGCGATCTCCGCGTTCGCCGCCTACGTTCGCACGCACCGCAAGGATCAGCCGGAGGTACGGCGCCGGGGCCTGTACGTCATTCGCCGCGACATCGATTCGTATACCGACTCGATCCCCGTCGGCCCCACCTCACCTGTCTGGGACATGTTGCGCGGCCTTCTGCGCACGTTCGACGACGGCCGCTCGCTCGCACCGGCGCACTGGCAGCTGCTGCAGACCGTGGTTCGGCCCGAGGCGTTCGTGACGCCGGGACAACTCTTCACGCAGTACCGTGGCGTACCGACGGGGCAACCCATCTCCTGCGTGCTGTTCAACCTCTACCTCTCCGAACTCGATGCCCAGCTCGACCGAATTCCGGGGGCGTTCTACGCGCGCTACTGCGACGACCTGGTCTTCGCGCACCCCGACCCCGACATCGTGCGTGCCGCCGATGGTCGCATCCGCGAGACCCTGTCCGCGCTTGCCCTCGAGCTGAACGAAGGCAAGAGCCGCACTCTCTATCTGACGGGAGCAGGCCGGCAGTCGTCAGCGTGGCCGGAGGCGCGAGGCACCACTGAGGTGCCGCTGCTCGGTTGCCTGGTGTCGGCGCAGGGAACCGTGTCGCTGAGTCGCAAGAAGCGCCGGCGTTTCCTGGCCGACATTGAGGATCGCGCTTTCGGGACGGCCAGGGCATTGCAGACTCGCGACCCGGCGGTGGCTGGCCGCACCATCTGCTCCGTCATCAACCGGGCCCTCGAACCCAAGCTGGAGTTTTCCCAGCAACGATCGGCGGCGTTGCTGCGCCGTGCCGTGACGGACCGCGATGATCTGAAACAGCTGGATTACTGCATCGCCCGCATCGTGCTGCGCGCCATCACGGGTCAGCGCGGGGCGCAGGCGTTCCGCACGATCCCGTACCGCAAGATGCGCCACGAGTGGCGCCTGCTGTCCCTCCTCCAGGCGCGCAACAAATGGCCAAAACGTGCAGGGAGCGATCTGCGCCGCGCCACATGACTCCGATCGATTCCTGGCTGCACCGGCAAGCCGAGCGCGAGAGACGCCTGATCACCCTCGAGGATGCCCTCCTCGGCAACCGCGCCAGACCGTACGCGCTCTATCGTCTGCGGTACTTTTCGGTGCGCTGCGTGTCGTCAGCGGCCCTCCACGGGGTGCGGCTCACCTTCCTGCAGTACATCTTCTCGCACCAGGCCTTCCTCACGACGCTGCTGCTCAACGCGGTTGCCGGGCTGGTGACCAGCTTCTGGTGGGGCGGGCTCGAAGTGTTGCGAGCCCGCGTGCGCCATCTCGCCCATGACACGCAACACCACCGCATCCCCGCGGAGATCGGACAATGGTTGAGCATCGCCGCCGTGCTGGCCGCCATCAGCCTGCTCGTGCCGACGGGTTGGATCGTGTGGGAGCATGTCTATCATCACCGTCCCTTCGACGTGCTGCAGCTCTACATCCTTGCCATCGGGTTCAGAGTGGCAGCGGATTTCGTGACCCTGATGTTTCATTCCGGGGTCTATGCGGTCCGCCGGGTCTACCGTCCCATGCCTGCCATGGTCGCCGTCGAGCTCAGCAGCATGCTCGCCGTGCTGGCCTTGTGGCCGTGGCTGGGTCGCTGGAGCTTTCCCATCGCGCTCCTGTTGGGCACGGCGGTGTCGGCGGGTCTTGTCGTGCACTACTGCACGCGCCTGTATCGACTGCTCGGCTGGCTGCCGCTGCGCCTCGGCAAACCGGAGCGTTCCCAGTTTGCGCGCTGGAGCACGGTCGCGGAATTTCTGGCGGGTGGGCTGTCTTACGCGTTGATGAAGTTGGACGCGTTCTTGATGCTGGCGATGTTTCACTCACGCGTACCGGCGCCCAATGGCGTCAGCTTGTTTGTGCTCTTCGTGAGCATCAGCCCCGCCATCCAAGCCGGCTTCGATTGGGCGCAGCTGCTGTACTTCGACCTGAAGAAACTGAACACGCGCTGCTTGAGAGCCTTCCGGCAACGCTACGAGCGGTCGGCCTTTCACCTGGCGTGGGTGGTCGGTATCGTGCTGTGGCTGTTCGCGTGTGTGCTCGGGACCGTGATCACCCGCCACAACCTGGGCGCGCTCTACTGGCTCATCGGTCCATTCTTCGTGGCGCGGTCGTTTCTGGCGCTCGCGCAGATTCAAGCCTTCTCCGCGCGGCGGTATCGCGCGCTGCTCACGAGTGGGGCTGTGCTGCTGGCGTTCATGTTCGCGCTGCAGGTCGGCATGCCCTCCGAGGGTTACAAGGTGCTCGGCCTGGCGTTGGTGTGCTTGCTCGTCGCCGCCTTGGTGAGACGGACGGCGCACGCGGGGGCTGACGAGGTCTTCGAACGGCGCGTGCTGCCCGTGACCGACTGGTTGGAGCGCTTGAAGGAGGTGCGCGAGCCGGTTCGTCTGCGGTCCCTGCGGTTCCGAACCGAGGCCAGGCTGCCTCTGGGACCGCTGAACGGCAGCGGGCCATGGGCTGACGAGGATCGCTGGCGAGTCAAACGGATGGCACAGCGCGTCGCCAAGAAGATACGCGGCTGCGGTGCGGTGACGGTGCTCTACCCTGGGCAAGTTGCGTGGTACGAAACCGCTCGCGCGCGCAGGCGGATCAACCGGCATGCGCTGTTGCGCTGCGGCGGCGGCTTGATCGACTCGATCACCAGCACGCGCCTCGAAGGGGACGGAGCGTCTGCGCTACGGGCAGGGCTCACGATGCATGTGCTTGGCGGTCCTTTCGGCAACCTCCGGCGTCCCGGAAGCCATCCTGTCAGCGTACAAGAAGTGAAGAGTGCGTTTGGAGAAATGGTCCCGCACGGAGTCGTGTATTCCCCAGACGATCCGATACCGGAGGTGCTGGAGACACTATCGTCGTGGGACCGACGCAGGATCTTTTTCGAGGGCGTTCAGTTCGCCATGCACCTGCATGGAACCCCTCGCCCTGGTCGCTTCGACGTGACGAGCTTTTGTTCAGGGGGCGAACTGAAGCTGATCTTCATCATCGATCGAAAGAGCGACCGACGGCAGCGCACGCGGTGGCGCGCGCGGATCAGGGCAATGAACGTGGCGTCAGCACTGGAAGGAGGCCATCAGCCGTCAGCCGTCAGCGATCAGCAAGAGAACATGAACCAGAAAATCCTCCCAGGCTGACGGCTGACAGCTTCTTCATCTCTGCTCATGTCTAGCTTGCTCGGAGCACATCGCGAGAGTATTCGTGTCTCCATGGTATCGCACGGTCACGCGCGCTCCGATCTGCGCCACCTTCATCTGCATCGAGTTGCCATGGAGAAGCTGCGCCGCCATCCGGAGCTGAGACGATCGTGCCTCGCGTTGCTCGACGAGTGGTTGGGACGAAGGGAGCACGCGGCATCGACCCCGTGGCTGCTGCAGTGGCGCGAGATGCTGGCGAGCTGGACGGTGCAGCAAATCGCGGACGTGGTCCTCGATCCGGAGTCCGGACAAACGTTGCGACAATGTTCACCCCTGGCGCCGGTACTGACTCCGCAGGAGCGCTGGGCAGCGCTCGAGGAGATCGAACGACAGCCGGCTTCCGCGCGGTGACCAGGCATGACGCGCGAGCAGCTCGAGCATGCCATCCGAGCGGCGGGGGCGATTTGTGGTGACCGCGAGCTCTACATCGTCGGCAGTCAGGCGATCCTTGGCTCTTGCCGTGATGCGCATCCCGATCTCGTGCGGTCGATGGAAGTCGACATCGCACCGAAGAATCATCCGGAGCTGGAGTCGCTGATCGAGGGAACGATTGGTGAACTGAGCCCGTTCCACAAGACGTTCGGCTTCCATGTCGATGGTGTCGATATGGAAGGCATCGTGCTCCCCGCGCGTTGGCAAGAACGCGTCGTCGTGGTGGACAACGCCAACACCAACGGATTTCGCGGTCTCTGCCTCGACCCGGCGGACCTGGCCATCAGCAAGCTTGCGGCAGGCCGCCCGAAGGACATCGACTTCGTTCGTGTCATGCTCAGGGAGCGGCTGGTGGGTCCAGAAATTCTGCATGAACGAGTCGATGCTATCCCGGGCGTAGATGGAGGGCGAACAGCCTCACTGCATGATCTCGTGAACCGCCTGGCCGCGTAAAGCTCTTGCGAAGCGGCGCCGCGCGGGCGGTCGCAAATCGTAAGGGCATCACGGCGGCGTCGCTTGACTCGAAAAGCTGGCCGCGGTTAAGTCGCCGCAGTGACGAACATGCACACGCAGGGGGGCAATCTCGATGGGTACCGCATTCTCGATCTGACCGGCGAAGACGGGTTTCTCGCCGGCAAGCTGCTCGGTGATCTCGGCGCAGAGGTCATCAAGATCGAGCCGCCCGGTGGCGACGCCGCCCGCCGGCGCAGTCCGTTTGTCGGCGGCACGGCTGATCCGGAGCGCTCCATCCTCTGGCTCGCGCTGAACACCAGCAAGCGCGGCATCACGCTCAACCTCGACAAGGCGCGCGGGCGCGAAATCTTTCTCTCGCTCTGCCGGGATGCGGATGCGGTGATCGAGTCGGCTGGGCCGTCGGACCCGCAGTCGCTAGCTGCCCGCGGCCTCGGCTACGAGACATTGCGGGCAACGAACCCGAAGCTGGTGGTGTGCTACATCAGCCCGTTCGGGCAGACCGGGCCGTACAGCACATTCCGCGGCTCGGACATCACCGCCGTCGCCATGGGCGGCAACATGTACCCGACCGGGAATCCCGAGCGCGCACCGGTGCGCTGCTCGCTGCCAGTCGCCTACTATCACGGCGGCATCGAGGCGGCCGTCGGTGTCGTCTTTGCGCTGTGGGGCCGCGAGACACAAGGTGAAGGGCAGCTCGTCGACGTGTCGTTGCAGGAAGTGATGTTGATGCCGAACATGACCAGCCCGACGCAGTTCCCGCTCACCGGCCTCAAAGGCGGCCGCGTCGGCGGTGGCTTCCGCGGCGGCAAAGCGTTCTTCCACGAGCTGTGGCCTTGCGCCGACGGCTACGTGTCGTTTGCGCTGCGCGGCGGTCCGGCGCGCATTCCCGGTATCATCGCGCTGATCGAGTACATGGACCAGTGCGGCATGGCACCCGAGTCGCTCAAGAAACGTGATTGGACCAAGTACAACCACAACCTCGTGACCCAGCCCGAGGTGGACGAGATCGAAGCCGCACTCGCCGCGTTCTTCAGCAGCAAGACGATGGCCGAGTTGTTCGCCGCAGCGTGCGACCGCAACCTCATGCTCGCGCCGGCGAATACCGCGCGTGAGATCCTCGCGTCACGTCAGCTGGCAGCGCGCGAGTTCTTCGTGAAGCTGGAGGATCCCGCACGCGGGATCACACTCACCTATCCCGGTGCATTCGCCAGGACGAGCCTCGGCAATGTGAGCATCCGCTGTCCGGCACCGCGCCTGGGCGAGCACAACCGCGAGGTCTACGGCGCGCTTGGCCTCGACGTAACGGCGCTCGCCGCCGAAGGGATCATCTAACTAACTAAACTAACCCAGACGAAAGGTTGACTCGCGCCAAGACGCAAAGGCGCAAAGCGAAGCGTGAGAACATGATTGCGGAAATAGCTTTGGATTCTGAACAGCGTTCTTGGCGCCCTTGCGTCTTGGCGCGAGATTCATCTCCGGAATGAAGGGAATGAAGCCGTTATTCGATGGACTGAAGATTCTGGAGTTCGGCGGCGGCGCAGCCGGGCCGTTCGGCGTGCGCTACTTCGCCGATCACGGTGCCACCGTCGTGCGCGTCGAGTCGCAGCAGCGTCCCGACTTCATCCGCCTGCTGCGTTTCACGCCCGACACGCCCGGTGGTGTCGACGCCAGCCACATGTTCGCGATGGTGAACCCGAACAAGTACGGCATCGCGCTCAACATGAGCCATCCGAAGGGTCCCGAGATCGCGCGCCGCCTCGTCAATTGGGCCGACGTCGTCGCCGAGAATTTCGCACCGAAGGCCATGGCGAAGTGGGGTCTCGATTACGAGTCACTGCGCGCACTCAAGCCCGACCTCATCATGATCAGCACCTGCCTGAGCGGGCAGACGGGACCGGATCGCAACTATCCTGGCTTCGGTGGGCAGGGCTCGGCAATCTCGGGCTTCAACCACCTCACCGGCTGGCCCGATCGCGAGCCCCTCGGTCCCTACGGCACGATCACGGACTCGCTGTCACCGCGCTTCGTTGCACTGCTGATCGGATCGGCCCTCCTGCACCGGCGGCGCACCGGCCAGGGGCAGTACATCGACCTGTCGCAA
>Ga0335082_10001762_pt1 | contig 23139 bp, 26 predicted proteins | sample Lox_Sample_41_FD_206718 | JGI IMG/M metagenome (GOLD analysis project Ga0335082, IMG submission 206718) | Soil microbial communities from Loxahatchee National Wildlife Refuge, Florida, United States - Lox_Sample_4.1 | ecosystem: Environmental > Terrestrial > Soil > Wetlands | place: USA...
TCCAACATCACCTTTGCGCCCGACGGCAAGAGGTTCGCCTTCTTTCGTATGAACAATCCCGAACCGGGCAAAGAACGGCTCATTGTAATGCCCGTCGACGGAGGAGAAGAGAAGGTCATTTACACGGGTTTGATCCGCGACGGGTTCAACGATCCCGCTTGGTCTCCGGATGGACGGACCATAGCCTGTATTGTGCTGCAGCCGCAAAACGGTTTCGGCGGCCTGGTGCAACTGGACGTCGCGACCGGCAAAACCAAGATCTTCTTCACCTCCGGCAGCTCGATCGTACAACGCCCGGTATGGATGCCGGATGGCAGCGGGCTGATTGCCCTGTCCGGGCTCATTCAGAATCAGGTCGCGTTCTTTTCTTTCCCGGATGGAAAAAACTACTCCATCACCCGGGACACCAATAACTACTCCGATCCCAGTGTCGCCTCTGACGGCCGCAATCTGGCGACAGTCATGAGCGAAAGGCACTCAAATCTTTTCGTCGGCGCCGCGGCATCCGCGGCCAGCCCTGGGCAGCTGCGCCAGATCAGTTCCGGAGCACCCATTTTCAGTTTTACCTGGACGCATGACGGTCAAATGGTGGGTGATGCAAGTGCGCAGATCGGACCGGTCAATCCTCAGACGGGGACGTCGACGCCTTTGCCGATTTCCGGTCTCGTTTTTTCCAACCGGCCGTCCGCCTGCGGTGACGGCCGCTATCTGGTGTTCACTGGCGTGAACGCGGGAGAACGAACCCTCAACATCTGGCGTAGCGATACTACGGGCGGTAATCTCAAGAGACTCTCCAACGGTCAACTGGACGACCACCCGGTGTGCTCGGCGGACGGCCGTTGGGTGGTGTACCTGGACAGCGCCACCGGCGGACACTTGATGAGGGTCTCAATCGAGGGCGGCCAAGCCGAAAGCCTGGGCGAGGAACTCGCCACCAACGGCTTCGATATCTCTCCGGATTCTAAGTACCTGGCCTTCGCAGCCTTCGGGCATCTTGGTGAGCACGTGGAGAAGCTAACCGTCGTCTCTCTCGACTCCAAGCAGTTAATGAAAGCCCTGGCGTTTGAAAAGCCCAGGAATGGCCCGCTTCGATTTTCTCCCGATGGCAAAGCTGTGGTGTATCCGGTGCGGGTTGCTGGCGTCGACAATCTGTGGTCTCAAACGCTGGACGGTTCCCCAGGAAGGCAAATCACCAACTTCACTTCTGAGCACATTGACGACTTCCACTGGAGCCTCGACGGCAAGCAGCTGGGCTTGATCCGCGGCCACACCGATTCCGACGTCGTCCTCATTCACGAATCCCAGCCATAGCAACATCGGCGGGACCTGCTCGTTCCCTGAAAAAGCAGCCACGGATTCACTCGGATCGTCACGGATAAATCAAAAAAGGGTTGTCCGGGATGATCCGTCAAATCCGTGGCGCCGTTTCTGCCAGCGCGCACCCATGAACTTCTGAGTCCCGGATTTGCCCCTCCGTGTTCTGCACAACTGGAATTTCTTCGTAGCATCGAATTAGCGCAGCCACTTCGAAAGGAGAGATTCGTGCAGAAGTGGCTTACGCTTGTAGTTTGCCTGCTGGTGTCCGCATATGCTGGAGCGCACACGGTAACCCTCCATTGGACCCAATCCGGAAGCGACGACGTCGTCTCCAACAAGTTGTACTGCGGCCACCAGTCTGGCGGGCCGTATCCGTACCACCGGACCTCCAAACACCCGGTCACAGGTTTCACCAAGTTGAATGCCCCTTCGGGGACCTACTACTGCGTCGTCACCGCTATTAACAGCTGGGGAGAAGAAAGCAAAGCCTCGAACGAAGTCCGCTTCATCGTGCCCAACTGAGTCATGCGGAGGCATCCTTCGCGCGGGCTCGGCCGATGGACGTTCCGTCGGCAGCTGCGGTAGCATCGCCAAGTGAAGCAAACGGAATCCAGAAAGCCGAGGGCAGCCGCGAAGGATTCCGGCACTGCGGGGGTCGAGAAATACTTGGCAGCCGTGCCCGAACCAGCGCGCAGCACGCTGCAGAAAGTTCGAGCGGCGATCCGCTCGGCTGTGCCCAAGGAAACGGCCGAGATCATCAGCTACCGGATCCCCGCATTCAAGCACAAACAGGTGCTGATGTGGTACGCCGCATTCTCCGATCACTGCAGCCTCTTTCCCACGGCCGCGGTGATCAAGGCGTTTGAGAAGGAATTGAGCGGCTACGCAACGTCCAAAGGTACCATCCAATTCCCTACCGACAAGCCGCTGCCAGCCAGCCTCGTGAGGAAAATGGTTAAAACGCGGCTGGCGCAAATCGCCGGCAAGTAAGTCTCCGGTCAGGCTTTGATGAACTCGAGTTCGAGGCTGATAGCAACCTCCTCGCCCACCAGGATGCCACCGGTCTCCAGGGCTGCATTCCAGGTCAATCCGAAATCTTTGCGGTTGATCTTGGCGGTTGCTGAGGCCGCGATCCTCGTGTTGCCCCAGGGGTCTTTTGTCGGAGGGGTCGGTCCTTCCACGTGGAACACGACCTTGCGTGGAATTCCGTGAATCGTCAACTCGCCCTCGAGAGAAACTTCTCCGTCCCCGATGAGAGTGACTTGGGTGGATTTGAATGTAAGAGTGGGGAATTTCTCCACGTCCAGAAAATCGGCGCTCTTCAAGTGCGCGTCGCGCTGGGGCTCGTGCGTGTCGATGGAAGTGGCGTCAATCGTGACCTCGACCCGGGACTTCGTATGGTCCGATTCGTTCCGGATCAACGTGCCGCTGAGTTTGGCGAATCTTCCTTTCACGTTGGAAATCATCATGTGCTTCACTTTGAATTCGGCGACGGCGTGGGCCGGGTCGATGTTCCAGGTGCTGGTAGACGTCTGGGGTACAGTCAGGGTGCTCATGGTGGTGGTGCTCCTTTCTGCCCGTAATAGATGCGTGCACACGATAATCGTTACAACAAATAAATGATAGAAAACTAGCTGACTTTGGCGCGGGCGGTTGCCAGCAGGTCGGTCAGGGCCCTCAGCCCTTCTTTCCCTAAGTGGCCCAATTGTTTACGGTGGACTTCCCCCATCGGCTCATCGAGCCTGGCCAGGACTTTGAGGCCCTCGGCGGTAATACGTGCCATCACGACTCTACGGTCTTTGGGCTCCCGCCAGCGTGAGATTAAGGCGCGCTTCTCCAGCCGGTCGAGCAGACGGGTGATATCGGGATCGCGCGTAATCATACGGCAGGCGATCTCCCCGCACGGCAGGCCCTCCGGCGAACCCCGCAGGATGCGGAGCACGTTGTACTGATTCGCTGACAAGTCTCCCTGCCTGATGACCTGGGCGGGACCGCGAGACAACAGGTCGGCCGTGCGAACCAGATCCACGAAGGCCACTTCCTCGGGGCCGGGTGACTTGCGCTTGCTCACCCCTGCAACATCTTTTTTCATCGTATCGCCACAATACTCGTTGTAACGAGTATGGTCAAGATCTGCATCGCTCTCGTTAATCAATGCATGGCCCGTGATTGACTCTGTTTCCCCCGCCGCCTACCATGTCGCGGCAGGCTTCCGAATGGTTGGCCAGACCATCTCGCACTACCGCATTCTCAGTCAGCTGGGAAAAGGCGGAATGGGTGTCGTCTACGAAGCGCAGGACCTGACTCTGGGCCGTCGGGTTGCGCTCAAGTTCCTTCCCAACGAACTGGCGAGCGATCCGGCTGCGTTGGACCGTTTCTTGCTCGAAGCCCGCGCTGCATCGGCACTGAACCATCCCAACATATGTACCATTCACGCGGTTGAATCCGGAGACGGGGAATCGTTTATCGCCATGGAACTGCTCGAGGGCCAGAGCCTCGATCACAAGTTGCTCGGTCCGCCGCTTCCCCTCAACAGTTTGCTTGACATCGGAATCCAACTTGCCGACGCGCTCGATGCTGCCCACGCCAAGGGCATTATTCATCGCGATATCAAACCCGCAAACATCTTCCTGACGCAGCGTGGCCAGGTGAAGATCATGGATTTTGGTCTGGCCAAGCTCACCGACTCGTCTCAGTTCGGAGCGGATACCGTAAGTCTCCAGGGTATTCCGGCGCACCTGACCAGTCCGGGCTCGACGGTTGGAACCGTAGCCTACATGTCGCCGGAACAGGCGCGCGGTGAGGTACTCGACACGCGCTCCGACCTGTTTTCGCTCGGCGCCGTCATTTATCAGATGGCGACAGGCCAGCTGCCATTTCCGGGCAACACCTCGGCGGTGATATTCAACGGAATCCTGGAGCGTAATCCGGTGCCGATCGCGCAACTCAGTCCGGCTTCGCAGCCCAAGCTGCAGGAGATCATCGCCAAGCTTCTCGAAAAAGACCGCGACCTGCGTTGCCAGACCGCGGCCGAGCTGCGTGGTGACCTTAAGCGTCTGAAGCGCGATCTGGAATCGGGCCGTGCAGAAGTGACCGTCCAGACGGCTGCTGGTGTGCGGACATCCACATCCCCGCTTCCGGCCGTCTCTGCTCCGAGCAGCTCCCAAGTTTTGGCGGCTGCACGGCAGCACAAGCTTAGTTTTCTTCTCGGCCTCAGCATCGTTGCAGCCGTGATCACTGCCGCGGCATATGGAATTTACGCTTTCCTTGAGCGCAGGCGCACACAACCCTTCGCGAACGTCTCCATCACCAAAGTCACGGAGTCCGGAAAAGTTGTTCAGGCCGAGCTTTCCCCGGACGGAAAGTATCTGCTCATTGTTCTGGAAGGACCCGGCGGACAGAGCTTGTTGTTAAGTAACATCGCCACCAACAGCAATGCGCGCGTGCTTTCGCCCGCCGCCGACGTCCGTTACGCTTACATTAGGTTTTCTCCGGACGGCAACTACATTTACCTGGTGCGGTCCGAAGCGGGCAACTACGCCTTTCGCTATCTCTACCGTGCTCCGGTTTTGGGCGGCACGCCGGAGAAGGTGCTCGACGACATCGATTCCAACGTCACGTTCTCGCCGGATGGGCGAAGTTTCGCTTATGTGGTATGGCACGATCCCGAAGTCGGCAAGTACCGGCTGATCTCGCGTTCGGTACAAGGAGGCGAACAGAGAGTCTTGGCTTCCGGACTTATCGAGCATCAGTATCGCGATCCTGCCTGGTCCCCGGACGGGGGGTCGGTAGTCTGCGTGGTAGCGCGTCCCGACGGCGCCATGTCAGGACTGGTGAGCGTCGACGTTTCCACGGGTAAGACAACGCTGTTCTACCGTTCGCCCCGTCATATTCTGGCGATGCCCACCTGGCTACCCAGCGGCAAAAACCTGATCGTACTTTTTCAGGAGCAATTCTCCGGATTCCGGTCTCCGAATCAGCAGGTGGCCGCCATTTCCTACCCGGATGGCCAGTTCCGTCCGGTCACCCGCGACACCAACAGCTACGACGACCTCAGCCTGTCATCGGATGGCCGCCTGCTGACCGCGGTTCTCCACGAAGCTCATTACAACCTTTATATGTCGTCCGAGAACGCTCCCACTCGGCAACTTACTTCGGGACTTCCCGTGCAAACGTTTTCCTGGACGCCCGACGCCCAGCTGATTTTGGCAACTCCGTCCGGTTTCTCACGCTTTGATCCGGTTTCGGGTTCCAGCACGGCGCTCAATCTGGGAGACGTTTCTTCGCCGGAAGGTCCTGCGGTGTGCCGCGACGGGCGCTACATACTTTTTTCCGCCAATGATTCCTCAGGCGCGCGTCATATCTGGCGCATGAATGCGTCTGGGGGTGACTTGAAGAGACTTACCAGCGGGAAGACAGATTCCGACCCGGTGTGTTCGCCCGACAGTCAGTGGTTGCTCTATGGCGATGACATACGCGCGGGGGGCAGGCTGAGGAAGCTATCTGTAGAAGGGGGAACGCCGCAATCAGTCTCGAAGATTCCCATCGTCAGCCCTGCAGACATTTCTCCCGACGGCAAGTTTGCGCTGATTAGCACGTTCGGCACGCCAGACTCCAATGTTGACCACCTTGCCGTGGTCGCGCTTGATGCCGGGCAAACCGTTAAGGTGCTCCCATTCGAGAAGCCGCACTCTCCATTGGTGGCTTTTTCGCGAGATGGGAAAGCAGCGATCTATCCGTCGTTCGAAGGAAGCGCCGACAATCTGTGGTTACAGCCGTTCGACGGGTCTCCGGGAAAGCGGCTGACGAACTTCACCTCCGAGACTATCCGCGACTTTCGCTGGTCGCTGGATGGCAAACAGCTCGCCCTGGTCCGCGGCCACACCGACTCGGATGTGGTGCTTATTCGTGACCTGCCACAGTAGGTCGGTAGCGACGAAGTGGCTGGCTAGAGATACCGCCGCACTCTTCGCTGGTAGTCCTGGTAACTCTGCCCAAACTTCTCCGCCAGATACCGTTCTTCCGGCAAAACCGCGGTGAAATGCACGGCCAGCAAAGATACCGGCGCCAAAACCGAGATCCAGAGATTGTTAAATAGCAATCCGAAGCCAAGTTGAACAAACATCAGCCCCACGTACATCGGATGCCGGGTGAAGCGAAAGGGTCCGGTAAGCACCAGTTCCGGTGACGGAGCCCACGGTTTGGGATCCTGGCCGGTGCGCCGGAAAAGAGAGCGCGCCGGAAGACCCATCCCCAGACCACCAACCGCAATCGCAGCCCCTGCCCAGCGCAGCAGGCTGCTGTGGGCAGAGACAGAAATGGGGGCAAGCGCGAATCGCAGCGCGATACCAGACAGAATCGAAATAAGAAAGACTAGAGGCGGCGGGAAACGCACATCCGCGCCCCGCTCGGCGGCTTCTAGTTCCGTCATCGTTTCCTCATGAGATCGGCCACTCTCGTGACCATTTAGCTCGCAAGAGTTAGATGTGCAGCGCCCGGCAGCGGATTCCGAAGAGCTTGTCAAATCCGCGCTCGCCGTCGTGCGTGACCCTAACGGCGCGGGTCTGGCGTATCCGGGCCAGCCACTTCAAGTCCAGGAAGCGGGAGAGCAACGCGGCTCCCACCGCTCCGCCGATGTGGTGGTGGCGCTCCGTCCAGTCGAGGCACTTGCCGGCAAAGGTGCGCCGCAATCTGCGCAGCGGTTCGGCATCAATCCCGAGGCTGCCGAGGAAACGGTTGCCGGCCGGGGTAAGGATGAAGGCATCTGAGCCGGCCTTGATTACGCCCCTTTTCAGCAATTCGTTCCGCATCGCGATGGCGAGCACCCCGGCAAGATGGTCATAGCATGTGCGGGCAAAACGCAATTCGGGAATGGCGTTCGTTTTCGACGGTGGGGCCAGCGCGCCCAAGGCTTCGATCGCAGTTGCGACATCGGCGTTCTTCAAGCGATACAGCCGCTGACGGCCGCGCCGCTCGGCCACGATCAGGCCTCCCGCAAGCAATTTCGCAAGGTGCGAGCTTGCGGTCTGCGGAGACACTGCCGCGGTCATGGCCAGTTCCGAAGCGCTGTGGCTGTTGTCGTCGAGCAGGGTGGTCAGCATGCGGATCCGTCCCGGCTCGCCAATCAGTCCGGCGATTTGCGTAATCGATTGTACATCCATAATTCGACCTCCATTGAAACACAGATGCAGGTGATCGCGCTAGGCTAGTAAATGACGAGCTCAATGTCGGTCGAGCTAGGGCGTCATCCTGAGCGAAGTCGTTCTTCAGGCGGAGCGAAGGATCTCACACCTGGGAGAGTTCCAAGCTGAGCCACGTCGCATGAATGGAGGAGAAATCATGAAAACAATTCATATCGCTCTGGCGCTGTTTCTTTACCTGCCCGTGTTTGGGCAACTGCCGGCCGATTCCCAGGGAACGGCAACCACGGTTGTCGGCTACCTGCGCGACAGCGGCTGCGTGCATCGGTTTCACGAGGTGGTGAAGCCGCTGCCCAACGGCTGCCTAGAAGCCTGCGTCCGCGCCGGTTCGCCGCTGGTGATCCTGACCAAGGACGAGCAGGTGTATCAGCCCATCTCCACTGAGATGCCCGACGTCGACATCCGCCAGAAGCTGTTGCCCTATGCCGGCAAGCTAGTGAAGATCTCCGGCCACGTCTATACCCGCGGCGGCTCCAGAGCGATCTCGGTCGAGAAGATTGAAGAAGTAAAGGAATAGCCCAAAGGGGACCTGGCATGAGGGACCTGACCATCGCGCTGGAAAACCGTCCGGGCGCGCTTGCCGAGGTGGGCGAGGCGCTGCAGCGCGGAGGTGTGAGCGTTGAAGGCGGTGGCGCCTTCGTGGTGAACAACCAGGGGGTCGCGCATTTTCTCGTCCAGGATGGCGCCGCTGCACGTCGGGCACTCGAGAGCGCAGGCATTCGGGTACTCGAGGAGCGTGAGGTCCTGGTCCAACGCTTGATTCAGTCGGAACCGGGTCAGCTGGGCAAGATCTCGCGCCGCATCGCGCAGGCAGGAGTGAACATTGAGGCCCTGTACAGCGACCATGAGCAACAGTTGATCCTGGTCGTGGATGACATCGCCGCCGCCAAACCGGTGTCAGAGGCCTGGATGCGTGAGCGGGAGCAGACGGCGAAGCAGCGTTCTTACGAAGTACACGTCGAGTGGACCGGGAGCCGCGGGGAAGGTACCAGGTCCTACAGAAACTACGGACGGGAACACACGATTCTCTCTTCGGGCAAGCCACCGATTCCGGGTTCGAGTGATCCCGCCTTCCGCGGCGACGCGACTCGCTATAACCCGGAGGAACTGCTGGTCGCAAGCCTTTCCGCTTGCCACATGCTCTGGTACCTGCATCTGTGTGCGGTCAATCGTGTCACCGTCGTTGGTTACCACGACGAGGGGCGTGGCCTGCTCCGTGAAGATGCCGGTGGCTCCGGAGAGTTCGTTCGAGTGCTGCTGCGTCCTCGGGTAAGGATTGCCCCCGGCATGGATCGCAAGCGGGCGATAGAGCTTCACGAAGAAGCTCATCGTTGCTGCTTCATTGCCAAATCCGTGAACTTTCCCGTGGAAATCATCCCGGAGGTTTTCGAAACCTGAGATTCCCGAACATCCCCGGCCTTCGCAAAAAGCGCGAAAGGCCGGGCCCCGGGTCTATTCTTGTAGCCCCCTCAAGGCCTCCAGCAACTCCTCGATCTTGGGTGTCTGGTCGAGCGGATACACCTTGGCAAAGGTAATCTTCCCGGTTTTATCGACTATGAATGCGGCTCGTTCACTGATTCCCGCCAACGGCGGTCCCTGACGCATGATTCCGTACGCTTCGGTCACCGCGCCGTGGGGATAGAAGTCCGAGCACATCGGAATATGAATTTCGCCGATGTCGAATTTCTGCCAGGCTTTGTGGCTGTAAATCGAATCTACGCTGATGTCCAGGACCTGGGCATTCAGGGCGGCGAACTTCTCACGGACGGAGTCGAGCGCCGGCACCTGCTCCCCTCAAGTTGGGGTCCAGTCCAGGGGATGAAAGGTCACTACGACATGCTGCTTGCCGCGATAGTCGCTCAGGCGGATTTTGCCCTGTCCCTGCTCGCTGATGGCGAGCAGCTCAAAATCCGGCGCGGTGTCTCCTTCTTTCAGTGCCATCGCCCCTCCCGTAGTGGGCATTCTACCCTGCCGTCTGTTTTTCTGTTGTTAGCGTTTGGTCTGATCTGTGTTTAATCCGTGGCAATCCGTAGCTACGAGTTGCCCGCAAACACTAAGGGCGGCCTCGCGGCCGCCCTCGTTGCGGATTGTAGAAGTGGCTTACGCCGGCTTTACGTTCTCGGCTTGCCAGCCCTTGGGTCCTTTGACCACATCGAACTGGACTTGCTGACCTTCCTGCAGGCTGCGGAATCCATTGGCTTGGATAGCGGAGAAGTGCACGAACACATCCTCGCCATTCTGCCGGCTGATGAAACCATAACCCTTGGCGTCGTTAAACCACTTTACTGTTCCTGTTTCCATAGTGTTGCTCTTGTTTCCTTTTCGTTGATATCGCGCTGAGTCAATCGCAGGACTTCTGCAGGCAGGTCACGCCGTGAAGCGGGAGGTGCTGGAAACTGCAAAAAACTGCAAAGTTCAAACGCAACCGTATTGTAAATGAAAATTCCCGCAAATGGCTACCGTTATTTCGGTAACGGGAATCTAAGTGCCTGCATTACAACCAGTTGAGATCCGCGCGGCCGACTTCCCGTATAGCGGATAAAATAGACAAGATACGAGTCCGAATGCTCCCGGCCACCGTCTTTCACTCTATGAGATCGCGCGCCCTGCCCATCCTGTTACTTTTCGCTCTCTCTGCTATCGCGCCTGCCGACGTCGTCACTGACGTCCGCATCGCCCTCTTGCAGGGCAACTTCCCGGCGGCCGAGTCCCAGCTGCAGAACTACCGGGCTGCGCACGGCGTCGATCCCGAGTACCTGGAGGCGCTCTCCTGGATCGCTCGGGCTTCGGTGTCGGCCCAGCGTCTCGAGGCAGCCGAATCCTATGCGACGCAGATCGAGAGCTCGGCGCACCAGCTGCTGCAGCATCGCGCCCTGGACGCGGAACCGCATCTACCGCTTGCTCTCGGGGCGGCGCTCGAAGTCCAGGCTCAAGTCCTGCAAGCACGGGGGCAAAATGCCAAGGCCCTGGCCTTGCTGCGGCGCAGCCTTGTCACCTACGGTAACACTTCCCTGCGCGCGCGGCTGCAGAAGAACCTCAATCTGCTTGGTCTTGCCGGACGGCCCGCCCCGCCGTTGAGCAGCGCCGAGTACCTTGGAATTCGGCCGGTTTCCCTGGAGCGGATGCGCGGATCCCCGGTGCTGCTCTTTTTCTGGGCACACTGGTGCGGCGACTGCAAACACGAGGGCCCAATCATCAGCCAGTTGACCTCCGAATTTAGCTCAGGCGGCCTGAAGGTCGTCGCCCCTACTCAGCTCTACGGGTATGCCGCTCAGGGAGAAGATGCCACGCCAAACGACGAGCTCGCCTACGTCGGGCAGGTCTGGCAGCATTATTACCCGGGGTTGCAGGCAATCCCGGTTCCCGTCAGCAAAGCCAACTTTGACCGCTATGGCGCGAGCACGACGCCAACCCTGGTCCTCATTGACCGCAGGGGCAACGTCGCCCTCTATCATCCTGGCGTCATGTCCTATGAGGAGCTCCGCGCCGCGATCGAAAGGGCCATGTAACTACCGGCCAGTCAATACCGTCTGCCCACCAATCTGTGCAATCGGGCACGCCCCCAGGTGATTCTCATCACTGCGTGTCGGCACAAATTCATTCACCCTAAGGGAGAATGGGGCTGATACTGACAAGTTCAATCCTTCTGGCCGCTAACTCCCTGTTGGAAAGATACTTAGCTGGCAGGAGCCATATTCTGATATTCGCACTGATCCCCCTTTTGCTCTCTCCGATCGGTGGATTCCTGGTTGCCCGCCGCCAGCGACGAAAAGAGACCTCACAACTCAAGCAAGAGCTGAATCAGGTCCAGCAGCGTGCAGCACGCGTTGAACGGGAGCGGAACCTGGCGCAGGAGAATCTGTTCCGTCGCCTAAGTGAGGAACGCGAGCTGAGCCGGCAGCGCTCCCAATTCCAAGAACAGCTGGCGCAGTACGAGAAATACTCAGCCTTAGCCCGCCTGGCGCTGGGGGCAGCTCACGAGATTAATAATCCGCTGCTGGGGATCCTTTCTCACCTCGAACTCCAACTGCGAGCGGTATCCGACGAGGAGCAGCGTGTCGAAATCGAGCAGTGCATTGCGGCCGTTAAACGGATCTCCTCCACGCTGCGGGGCCTGGTCAATTACGCCCGGCCGGACCCCTTGGTATTGAGCCAGATCCATCTGCATCGTCTCACAGGCGACACGCTCAGCTTCCTGGAAGGCCAGCCACTCTTCCGGGGAAAACGGGTGGAAAATCTGGTGCCCCCCATGCTGCCCAAGATCTGGGCCGACGCCAACCAACTGTCACAGGTGCTGGTGAACCTGCTATTGAACGCGGCAGAGGCCACCTCGGAAGGTGGCCGCATCACGGTGTCCGCAATTGAACTGACCTACGTCAAGTGCGTCGAGATCCAGGTACACGATACTGGAGCGGGTATCCCGGCCGACGTACTCCCCCACATCTTTGAGCCGTTTTTCACCACCAAGCGCGGCAAGGGAACCGGCCTGGGCTTGAGCATAACCGAGTCCTACGTGCGCAGCCACGAGGGGGAAATCCGGGCTGACAGCGTCCCCAACTACGGCACCACCATCACCATCAAGCTGCCCATTGGGCAACAATCGCGTACCGGGGGTGAGAGTCGCACGAACGAGGAAATGTGTTCGGAGGTCGTGGATTAGAAGCCAATGTCCTATTCGATCTTGATCTGCGACGACGAGGAATTGACCCTCCGCACCATTTCTCGCGGCCTGCGCGAAGAAGGCTTCGAGCTGTTCACCGTGCACTCGGGCGAAGATGCCCTCAAGCTGTTTGCTGAAGAAAACCCCGATGTGACCCTGCTGGATATTGTGCTGCCGGGCATCGATGGGGTTGAGACGCTGCGCAGGATGAAGGAGACGAACCCCGCCGCCATCGTGGTAATGATGAGCGCGTACCAGATGGTGGAAAGGGCGGTGGAAGCGATGAAGTTGGGCGCCTTCGACTACCTGGTCAAGCCCTTCCATTTACGCGACCTGACCGCCACCGTGAACCGCGCGATCGAAGTGCTGGCACTGCGGGTCCGGGTGCTCGACACGGTGCAATCTGCCAAGGGCCGTTACGACTTTGGCCGAGTCGTGACCCAGAATCCCGCCACCATGAAGATGTTGGAAGTGGCTAGAAAGGCTGCCGAGGCAGATCATACGACCATCCTGCTTCAGGGCGAGAGTGGCACCGGCAAGGGCGTGTTTGCGCGAGCTATCCATTACGCCAGCCCGCGGGCCTCGATGCCTCTGTTGGAGCTGAATTGCGCTGCCCTGCCCGACACCCTGCTCGAAAGTGAGTTGTTTGGCTACGAGGCCGGAGCCTTTACCGATGCCCGGCGGCGCAAGGAGGGGCTGCTGGAGCGCGCCCACGGCGGGACTCTCTTCCTGGACGAGATCGGCAACATGTCTCTCAGCGTGCAGGCCAAACTCTTACGGGTCCTGGAGGAAGGGACGTTCATTCGCCTTGGGGGAACGCGCGTGATCAAAGTGGATGTGCGTCTGATCGCCGCCACCAACCTGAACCTGAAGGAAGCTGTCGGCAGCGGGCAGTTCCGTGAGGACTTATACTATCGCCTCAACGTTGTCCCCCTGTTCCTGGCGCCGCTGCGCGAACGCCGCGAGGATATCCTGCCGCTGGCGCTGGAGATGATGCAGCAATTCAATCTGGAATTGAAGAAGAAGTTCACCGGCCTCACTCCGGCGGCGGCCGAGCTTATGCGGAATTATTCCTGGCCGGGCAATATCCGTGAGCTGAAAAACGTCATCGAGCGGACCATGATTCTGGCGCCGGAGGGTGATATCGACGCCGGTTCCCTTCCTGAGGAGATCCGCACCAGTTCAAGGCAAGTCAGTGAACCGTTGCCGGTTCCCGCGCCTGCGCCGGGAAACGGTCAGCCCCTGATCACTCTTCGCGAGCTCGAAGCCAGCTACATCGATCAGGTGCTGGTCGCCACCGGAAATAACAAAACCCAGGCGGCGCACATCCTGGGCATCCATCCCACGTCTTTGCTGCGCCGCCTCAAACGGCAAGACGCCCCGGAGAAGTAACTCCGGAGCGTCTGAGCAATGCCGCCGCAACGCTACGCCTCGGCACCTGCCTTGGAGGCCATCCAGGAAAGCCCCGGTGATTTTTTCGGAAGAATATCCAGATACAACACCGCATAGCGGAATGCAAGGACAGCAGCCGTAACCACCGCCAGGGTCAGGGCGAACTCTGTCCACTTCGGTGTGTAATAAATCCCGGCATTGGCCTGGAGGCCGGTCACCGAGACGTTCAGGCGATTGGTCATAAATCCCATCACTACCAGGCTGCAAGTCCAGTAGAGCTGTTGTGGGGTGCTGCGCACCTTTGCCCGGCTGAGCAGGATGAGCGGCGCAATCACCAGCAAGAGGATTTCAACCCAGAACGAGATGGTCTCCTCGCGCCACATCCAAAGATAGGAGAGCGCGTCACGATTGATGAGGTCGACGGTGCGGAACACTCCAAAGATGGCCAGCAGTCCGGCAATCACCTTGCTGGTCTCGGTGAGAATGCTGGTGTCGATCTTCACATTCAGAGAGCGAACGCTCAGATAAAGCGCCACGACCGTGACCGCCAACCCGGCAGGAATCGCCGACAAGTAGAACATGGTCGTGAGATAGGGGCTGTACCAGAGCGGATCCAGCTTTCCTTTGGTGATGAGGTACAGCCCCCCCAGGAACGACTGGTGCATGGAGGAAAGCAGCGTCCCGATCAGGACCAGGCCAATCAGGATCTTGTGGTGAAAGTGCAAGTAAAACCGGCGCAAACCAACCCAGGGAATCTTCTCCACCAGGGCGGGCGAGAACTCCAATGCCAGCACGCTGGAGTACAGCATCACACACCACGACACTTCGAATAGCACCGAACTCCGGTTCCACATCACGATGGGGTGCCAGATTCTCCACGGCAGACCGAGTTCATACATCATGCCGACAATAACGGACATGTAGCCCAGGAATGAGACGAGGACCGCAGTCCTGAGGATCGGCCGGTAGCGTTCAAAGCCCAGCAGGTACACACTGGCCGCGATGGCGAATCCGCCGGCGGAAAGGCCGACGCCGCAGAGCGTCCCGATGCCGACCCACAGACCCCAGGGTTGGCCATCGGTGAGATTGGTCGACGCCCGGAAGCCCAGGGCAAAGCGGGCGTAGGTGGCATAAATTCCGGCGGCAAAGATCACCCCCACAAGTGCGCGCCAAATCGTTATCTTTGGTGACCCGTTTGCTGACATGCTAGTTTCCTTTCTTGTCGTCGCGGCGTTCATGCGACTCGGCCAGGGCCACAGCTGTGCGCCGCTGCGTGATCCAGTAGAGGCCCGACAACACCGCCCCGCCGATTACAAATACAGTGGGTGTGTCCCCCAGCGCGCTGGCGGTAAGGGTGGGCAAAGGTTGTTGCGCAATGGGCTTGAAGCCCAGCTTCTCGAACGGGACGTCCGAGATATACAGTACCGAGGTCCCTCCAGCTTCCTCGCTGCCGTAAATGCGCTTCACGTACTTGGCGTCGCCCAGAATCCGGCGCTCGGCTTCTTCCAGCAGTTCCTCGCGAGTGCCTGAAATCGACGCCTGCACCGGGCAGGCCTCCACGCAGGCCGGCAGCTGACCGTTCGCCTGGCGATTGGCGCACATGTCACATTTCTTCACATAGGGCACCAGCTTCGTCCATTCGTAGCGCGGTACGCTGAACGGACAGGCCACCAGGCAATAGCGGCAGCCGATGCACTTCGAGGCATCGTAGGTCACTGGGCCAAACGAGGTCTTCTTCAAGGCTCCGACGAGGCAAACCGAGGCGCATGCCGGGTCCTGGCAGTGCATGCACATCCGCCGTACGAAGTGCTCGCCACGCTCTTCCACCACCGTCAGCGCGGTGGGAGAGAGCTGGGCTTCGGTCTCCGCGGGGAAGCCATGAATCTGCTTGCAGGCCTGCTCGCAGGCGCGGCAGCCGATGCATTTGGTCAGGTCGACGAGGATGGCTTTGGTGGAATTCATATTTCTATTCCTTTCTCCTCTCCTGCCTCCCTCCTAATTCAGGAAGAAGGACGCGATTACCTGTTGCCGCAGCTCGTGGGGCAGCTGCTTCAACAGCCCTTCAACCGGCAGCCCGCCATCCTGAGCCAATGCAGGGGAGAGCGGAGCGAGCATGGTGCTTAGCCGGCTCACGTTGTTCTGCAACCACGGCGCAACCATCGCCCCCTGCACCAGATTCTTCTGATTGATGGCCAGGTCCGGCGCCTTCACCATAGCGATCCAGCCGTCTTTGTACGGGTCCCGTCCGATCACCTTGGGATCCTCCAAGGCCTTCTGATTCACTTCGGCGACCATGCCTTCGATCGGCGAGAGCAGTTCGACGGAGGAGTCTCCGGAGTGCACCGTCATGAGTTTCTGACCTTGTCGCACCCAGCGGTTCGTTCCAATCATTTGTATGCCGTCGATTTTTCCCAGGAGATTGGTAGCGAAGGCATCGATGCCAACCCGCACCGTATCGGGGCCTTCTTTCAGTGCCCAGGTGTGGCCAGGATGGAAGCTGTATCCGGCGGGCACCTGAAATCCCATCTCACTCTGCATGCGCGGGTGCTGGGGACTGGCGTGTGTTGCTAATGCTGGCCGTACGGTCGCGCGATGTGATTCGGGATTCAGGAAGTAGCTCACGATCATGACCACGAGAAACATCATGAGAACGAAGAGAATTGACATCGAGAACCTCCGCGGTTCGCCTTCCCACTGGCGGATCCACACTGTTTCCAGTGCACGTGGAGGAGCAGAGAGGGGGTTATCGTATCGTACAGAAAACATAGCTTGTTACGTGAAACCGGGCTGGGTTGGCAGCTTTGCATTTTGCAGCACCAAGGCATTCTGCAGCGGCATGGTACGGGTCATGTGCCGATCGACTATTTGCAACTGACACGTAACATGTGTCCACGTATAATGTGTTTATGAATATAACCCTGTCGATCGAAGAGCAACTGGTCGAGCGGGCCCGGAAGCGCGCTAAGGCGCTAGGAAAAAGCCTAAACCAGCTGGTTCGGGACTACCTTCAGGCCGTGAGTGGTACCGACAGTCCCGAGGAGTCCATCGCGGAATTCCGGGCCATCTCCGGGACGGGCCGCTCCCAAGGCTGGCGCTTCAACCGCGACGAGATCCATGAGCGTTCGTAGCTTTTTCGACACCAACATACTGGTCTACACCGACGATGAGGATGCGCCCGCAAAGCAAGAGCGCACCATCGATCTGCTCGCGGTACACCGCCGTGACGGGACAGGTGTAATTTCCATGCAGGTCTTACAGGAATACTTCGTTGCGGTCACCCGTAAGCTGCACGTCGAGGCTCGCACTGCCCGCCGCAAGGTCGAACTCTTGGCCGAGTTTGACGTGGCGATACCGGACGTGCCAGACGTTCTGGCCGCTATCGACTTGCATCGGCTGTACGGCTACTCCTTCTGGGATTGCTTGATTCTGCGATCTGCCAAGCAGGCGGGCTGCCGCGTTGTATTTTCTGAGGACTTACAGGTGGGACGAGAAGTTGACGGTCTGCGAATTGTCAATCCGTTCGTCTAGTCAGAGTTGCCAGGGACCCTACCGCCGCCCGAATACTTCAAACACGAGATTGAATAGCTGCACCAGGGTGATCCCGATGGCCACATACACTGCGACTTCGAGACGCCGTGCCGATTCCTGGTTGGTCTTCAGCTGGTCGGAGATTTCATTGGTGGTGTGATAAAGGGTGTCGGCCAGTTGCTCGAAGTGCTCGGTTGAGGCGCGCAGCCGCTCGAGCACGCGAGACATAGAAGAGAGCGCCGCGGCCATCTGCTCGCCATTGCGGACGTCGAGTTCGGTCTTGCAGGCGGTCCACCAGGCACTCCCGGGCGGATTGTCGTACATGCGCTGCCGGATCTCCTCGTAGGAGCGCGTCCGCAACAACTGCACCAGAGCCTGGGTGGTTTCAGGCTCGCGCAAGTTGGTCGTAGGGAGGGCCATAAAGCGCGAGTCTAACAGGCGTCCGGGCAGTTACTTGAGATTCCCAAAGTTCAGTCTGGGCGCGGCTTTCAGACATGCGCTTTCCGTGGAAGGTAACCGGTTACCCTGTAATTCCGCCAAAGGTCTGCATGCTCACGGTTTAAGATGTGGTGCCCGGTCGACTCATGGACAGCAGACACATCGCCGAATTGCTGCGGCCCTTTCTTGGTGCATCGCCCGCCGCACCGGCTGGCGGCACGGCTTCCCTATCGCCGGCTCAGCTCGAACGTATATCGATGTATATCGATATATTGCTTCGTTGGAATGCACGGATCAACCTGACCGCGGTGCGCGATCCCGAGCAAATAGTGACCCGGCATTTCGGTGAGTCTTTGTTTACCGCTCGATGTTTGTTTCCTGAGGCAGCGCGGGAGCACGTCATCGACCTCGGCTCTGGTGCCGGCTTTCCCGGCCTCCCTCTCAAAATCTGGGTGCCCGGCCTCCGTCTGACGCTGATCGAGTCCAACCAGAAAAAGGCCACGTTTCTGCGCGAAGTCTCCCGCGCGCTTACATTGACTGAAGTCGATGTATTTCACGGGCGCGCGGAGAGCTATGTCGGCGAACTCGCCAACACGGTGACTCTGCGCGCGGTTGAGCGCTTTGAACTGGCGGCCCCACTGGCTCTGAAGCTAACGGTTCCAGATGGAAAACTGGCCCTGCTGATTGCTGCTGGCCAGGCGGAAGTTGCCCGCCGTCTGTTGCTGGAAATCCAATGGCAAGAGGAGCGTCCAATACCTCTTTCTGAACGTCGCATTCTACTGCTCGGACACCGACGACGGGCATGAATCAATCCAGGCACGTGCCAAACTAGTAAATGCGTGGAGAATGGACATCGGCTTGGCACCATGGGCGGCTGTGAATGATGGGCTCATCGTGTGAAAGTGGGAGAGGTTGCGAGTCTTGGGTCGGATTCATCGCGCTGAGACTAGGAACCGAATCTGATCCAATCAGCTCTGTTCCGGCCTAACTCTTGTAGTGTTCCACGTGGAACACTGCGATCCAGAGGTTTTCGAATGTTCCACGTGGAACGCTGGGTTGTGGAAACATCGCCCCTTAGCACTGCCAACCTCTGCTGCAGCAAAGAAATTTGCACTCTTAAGTTCCTGCACTGAAATCCGTCATTGCAATGCACAACTGACTCCGACTATTCTGCAAACATCTCGGCGACCTCCGACAAAAATCAATGGGACGCGTAATCGCGGTAGCCAACCAGAAGGGTGGCGTGGGCAAGACCACGACTGCCATCAATCTGGCCGCTTCGATTGCAGCGGCGGAGGTCAACACTCTCCTCGTTGATTGCGATCCGCAATCGAATGCAACAAGCGGCTTGGGTCTAGCCAAAGATCCGGATAGGGTCAACACATACTTCCTGCTGATGGGAGCGGCCTCGGCTGAAGAAGCCATACAGAAGACCGAGCTGGAACAGCTTTGGATCGTGCCCTCTCACAAAAACCTGATCGGGGCCAACCTAGAGTTGGTGAGCGCGGATCGCCGAGAGTTTCGCCTGCGGGATGCCCTGGCGCCCCTGCGCGAGCGCTTTCACTACATTGTGCTCGATTGTCCGCCGGCGCTGGACTTGTTGACCCTGAATGCCTTGGTCGCGGCCGATTCGGTCCTCATTCCGATGCAGGCGGAATATTTCGCGCTGGAGGGTATTTCCGAGCTGCTCGATACCATCAATCGCATTCGCTCCGGGCTGAATCCCGAGCTTTCCATCGAAGGCGTGGTTCTCACCATGTTCGACGACCGGACGAACCTGGCGCAACAGGTAACGGCAGAGGTCAGCCGCTTTTTTGGGGAAAAGCTTTGCAGGACGACGATTCCACGCAACGTCCGTCTGGCGGAGGCCCCAAGCCATGGCAAGCCAGTACTCGTTTATGACGTTCGCTCCCGCGGGGCTGAAAGCTACATTCAGCTGGCGAAGGAAATCCTGGGGCACAGCGGCGTAGTTCATGAAATGCCCGCCCAGGATGCCGAACTGCTTGAGGAAGCCCAGGTGGTGAACGCTCCCCGCTGGAAGCGCTGGATGCGGGAGCGAAATAAATTGATCACCATCAATATAGAAGATAGATAAATGTCAATGTATCTGGTTCGCGCGCGGTTCCCTGGAGGGAGATGAATGACGACGGCAACAGACAAGCTCGTGGAAGCAGGTTCAGCGCAGGACAAGATCGCAGAAAGACGCCGCGCCCTCGGGCGGGGCCTGGACTCGCTTTTGCCCACCGGTCCGCGGGTGGTGGCAGGCACAGCCATGGCTACCGGCGCGGGGGCCGCTCCGGCAGCAGGGCCTGATACGGCATCGGTGCGGGAACCGGGCGACCAAATCAGTTCGATCCCTCTGGATCAGATCGACCACAATCCCTATCAGACGCGGAGCACTTTCGATCAGGCAGCACTCCAGGAGTTGGCAGAGTCCATCCGCGCAAACGGCATCGTGCAGCCCGTGGTAGTGCGTTCCTCCGTCCCGGGCCGCTATGTTCTGATTCTCGGGGAACGGCGCTGCCGCGCTGCGAAGTTGGCCGGGATGACGTCGGTCCCGGCGATAGTGCGGCGGGTTTCGGACCAGCAAGCCGCGGAAATGACCATCGTTGAGAACCTGCAGCGCCAGGACCTCAATTGTCTGGAGCAGGCGAACGCATTTGCCCGGCTGAGCCGTGAGTTTGGACTCACGCAGGAGCAGATCGGGCAGCGCACTGGGTGCTCGCGGGAATCGGTTTCGAACTATATGCGGCTCCTAAAGCTGCCGCCGGAAGTCCAGCAATACCTGGCCGAAGGGAAGCTGGGTTTCAGCGAAGCGAGGGTGCTTCTGCAGCTGGCGAATCCCGTCTCGATTCCGATCGTGGCAAAGGACGCGATTGAGAAGAAATTGTCGGTGGCGCAGCTGATCGACGTGGTGGAGCGCTGGAACTTACCCCGGGAAGCCTTGCAGCAATCACGCCCTGCTGCCGAAGTAGATCCCAACGTGCGCGCGGCGCAGAGCGAGCTGCAGCGAATCCTCGGGTGCAGAGTGCGTATCAGCGACCGCAAGGGAAAAGGGAAGATTGTGATCGAATATGGGAGCCTTGAGGATTTCGATCGGGTAGTGGAGATGCTGGGAAGGAGGTAGTCAGCGTCGGCAGCGCGGCGAACCCCAGCAACCACGAATCAAGTTCGATAACTGGTGGAGCTGATTGTTCCATTTCCTGGTGCACTTGAGCCATAGAGGCTCGGGGAATCGAAACTTCTATCGCAAGTGGAAAGAATTTGTCTGCCGGCTAACCTCAGGCCCTCTTCAGCAATGCTGCCTGACTCCTGCGAATGGAAGGTTGTTCATTGATCCGAAAGCCTGCCTGCGATGCAGCGCTGAGCTCACCCGCAAACTCCTCGTCCGTCACGTGTCCTTTCGGCTCTGCCAGCAAGAGGGAAGCTCCTGATTTTGAGGCCGCGGCCACTTCACCGAAGAAACGGCCCGGGTCTGGAAATTCATGGACCACAGCAAAGGCCAGAGTGAAGTCAACGGATCCGGCAAGGTCGGGAATGCCCATGGACTCAGCCGTGGCCCGCCGCGTTAGAACCCGCTCGGAGAGTCCTGCCTTGGCGACGCGGCGGCTCAATTTGCTCAGCATTTTTTCCTGAATGTCGACGGCGATGACGCGGCCCGAGCTCCCCACCATGCGGGCCAGGTCAAGCGTGAAGAAGCCCATGCCTGGACCCGGTTCGAGTACGGTCATGCCCTCCCGGATGTACGGTCCGAGAATCTTCGCCGGGTTCTGACCGCGACGGCGGAAGGGATTCAGCAGAAAGTATCCCAACCACCATGGGCAAACATGATGGCCCATTAGCATGTCTCCAAGGCTGAACCTAGTCTACGAGCCATTGCATTGAAGTGCACGGTGTCCTGATATCGCCCGAGAACGGCCCTTGGGTGTCAAAGCGCGGACTCAAGCCGAATCTGAGACAGCACGAATCAGGCTTGATAAGGCTGGACAGGGACAGTCATTTCTCGATGCGTTTGAGCCGCAGAGGGCCCAGAAGAATCGGTCAACCCCAATGCAAGTGGGAAGAAGTGATCTCTTGTGTCCTCGGGCCTGCATCAGCAATGCCGCTGGCATGGTTCGGATTTTCCCGTTGGTCCGAGTCCCGGAGTGCACGACGAACCTCTTCAAGTACGAACCACCGGTACAAACATGTGGGATGAGGAGCTCAATTTCGGGCTACAAATGCTAGGGTGTGCAGTCAATAACTGGCGAGCCGCTAGGGGAAAGTGGGACTGTCCCGTCCTGCCTCCTGTGTCACTGGCCCCCTGGCAACCCGAAGCCGGCTGCGCAACTAGCACAAAACATATAGTTAACTCGCTACGCGTCTTGCACATACGAGCATCGCTAGTAGATGGTAGGGACGATAGGCTCTATTGGAAAAACTGGAATTCACATATAGTGCTTGCGCGCTTCGTGGGTGTGCGCACTTCGAACGGACGAGGAATCCCGCTCCCAACTCGCCTTTCGTGGACCGCAAAATTCTCACTGGAAAATAGGAGAAACAATGAGGGTGTTTAAAACACTTTGCTTGTCGCTTGTGGTAACACTGATGGGGATCGGTAGCGCCCTATCACAGACTTGGACACCACTGAAGAACCAACCCAGTTTCTCTGCGAACGTGGGTCTTGTGCTGACGGACGGAACCGTCATGGTGCAGGACTACGGGTCATCGAACTGGTGGAGGCTGACTCCCGACAATAAAGGCAACTACATCAATGGCACATGGAAGCAGCTGGCCTCCATGCCGTCCAACTACGCTCCATTGTATTTCTCGTCTGCCGTCCTGCCGGATGGTCGAGTGATCGTCGAAGGCGGCGAATACAACTTCTTCAGTCCGGTCTGGACCAACCTGGGAGCAATCTACAACCCCAAGACTAATACCTGGCAAGCCATGAATCCTCCGTCAGGATGGGCGAACATTGGTGATGCGGAGAGCGTGATTCTATCCGACGGCACCTACATGCAGGCCAATGCTCTGAACACACAGCAGGCCACCTTAGACGCTGGAACCCTTACCTGGACGAACATCACCAACACTAACAAGCAGGACAGATTTGACGAGGAAGGCTGGACGCTCCTGCCCGACGGTACCGTCCTGACTGTGGACGCGCTGAAGGCTCCCAACGCTGAGAAGTACCTGCCCACCACCCAGAAGTGGATCTCTGCGGGCAATACCATCGTGCGCCTGGAAGATCCCAGTTCTCAGGAGCTCGGTCCTGCGGTTCTGATGGCGGACGGAAACGTACTGGCCACCGGCGCCACCGGCCACAACTCTGTCTATACGCCTCCGGCAAACCCCAACGATCCCGGTACCTGGACCGTGGCCCCGGACTTCCCGAATATCCCGGGAGAAGGCCAGCTCGATATCGCCGACGGACCGGCAGCGCTGATGCCCAACGGCAAGGTGCTGTGCGCGACCAGCCCGGGAGTTTTCGGAGCTCCAGTGCACATCTTTGAGTACGACGGAAGCACGTTCACCGAAGTTGCGCGTCCCGCCGGAGCGGTACAGGATTCTTCGTTCCAGGACGTCATGACCGTTCTGCCTACCGGCCAGATTCTGATGACC
>Ga0335082_10001763_pt1 | contig 23135 bp, 24 predicted proteins | sample Lox_Sample_41_FD_206718 | JGI IMG/M metagenome (GOLD analysis project Ga0335082, IMG submission 206718) | Soil microbial communities from Loxahatchee National Wildlife Refuge, Florida, United States - Lox_Sample_4.1 | ecosystem: Environmental > Terrestrial > Soil > Wetlands | place: USA...
TTTCCTTCCCTCCTGATGTTCTGCTAGAAGGGTTTGACGTGGTGATCCATATGATCGCGATGGGCGAGGCCGATGCCCGGGCGGCGGTGCAAGCCTTTCACGGGAGCGTGCAGCGTTTAGTCGTGCTCAGCAGCGGGGACGTCTATAGGGCGTACGGCATTTTTGTTGGAACGGAGTCTGGACCGCCAGAGCCAGGATTGCTAGGAGAAGACTCCCCGCTTCGCACCGCGCTCTATCCTTATCGCGAGCAAGCGGCCTCCGCCGAGGATTGGACTCACCTTTACGAGAAGATTCTTGTCGAACGAGAGTCGATGAGCGAGCCTTCCTTGCCTGCAACTGTTCTGCGCCTGCCCAAAGTCTATGGCCCTGGCGGCAACGCGGACCTGGCGACTGTCTACTCCATGCGGAATCATCCTCAATGGCGGTGGACGCACGGTTACGTGGAGAATGTGGCAGCTGCGATTGTGCTGGCGGCGACCCATGCGGCAGCGGCAGGACGGATTTACAACGTGGGCGAGGAGCACACGCCGACTGTAGCCGAGCGCTTGGCAAACTTGCCGCCACCCAAGCTGGGCATAGACGAAACTGCGACCTACAACTTTGCTCAGGATATCGCCTACGACACCAGCCGCATTCGATCGGAACTGGGCTATATAGAGCCGGTGCCTTATGAAGAAGGATTGCGGCGCACCTTTGCACGGCTTGAACCAGAGCAAAACAGTTGACTTCTAGAGGTAAAGACTATATTCTTTACTGTAAGGATATTAAGTAAAGATGAAGAATTCCAGCACCATCAGTTCTAAAGGGCAGGTCACAGTTCCGCAGCATATTCGTACCCGGCTCGGCCTCTCCGCCGGGGATCGAGTGGAATTTGTGATTGAGGGCGAGCGCACGGTCATTCGCCCCGCGCGGATACCCAACAATCGCTTTCACCGCTACAAAGGGGTTCTCGGCACCTTTTCCGGAAGAGAGAAAGAAATCAATTCCTGGCTGGATGAACTGCGAAGTGAGGACTCGCGCCATAAGTGAGAACCGCGCTTGATACCAACATTCTTTCCGCATTGTGGTCGGGCGAACCACTCGCTACCCGGATCGCCAGCGCACTGGCAGAATTGCAGGCACAGGGGGGTCTGGTAGTCTGTGCACCGGTGTACGCGGAAATGTTGGCGCACCCGTCTGCCAGCCAGGGTTTTGTAGACAGGTTCCTTGCCGACACAGGAATCGCGGTGGACTTTGAGCTAGGGGAGGACGTGTGGCGCCTGGCTGCAAAGAGTTTTGCCGCATATGCCCATCGCCGCCGCCAATCTGCCGGCGGTTCCGCGAAGCGCCTGCTTGTAGACTTCATGGTGGCCGCACATGCATTCCTCAGGGCCGACCGTCTGATGACGCTGGATGCGTCACGTTACACGAGAGACTTCCCTCGATTGGCGATCGTGTAGTTCGCTTGCGGACACGGTCCGAACACTGCCAATCTCTATATCAGCAGCAGCTTGCCAGTAGTCTTTCTTCCTTCCAGATCGCGGTGCGCCTGCTGGGCGTCGGCCAGCTTGTAGGTGTGCTCGATCCGCAGTTTCAGCTTGCCCTGAGCGATCATGCCAAGAACTGAATCCGAGCGCAGTTGCAGTTCTTCGCGGGTCGCGGTGTAGTGACCTAGAGTTGGCCGGGTCACAAACAGGGAGCCTTTGGTGGAAAGCTGGATGAGATCAAAAGGCGGCACGGCACCGCTGGAGCCACCGAACAGCACCATATATCCGCGCGGACGGAGGACGTTGAGACCTTTCTCAAATGTAGTCTTGCCGACGCCGTCATAGACCACTTCTACGCCTTTGCCGCCGGTCAGGCGCTTGGTTTCAGTTTCGAAGTCAGACTGGGTATAAAGGATCACCTCGTCAGCGCCGGCGTCGCGCGCCAGCCTTGCCTTCACTTCAGTGGAAACGGTGGCAATCACGCGGGCCCCGATGTTGTGGGCCATTTGTACCAGCAGCAACCCCACTCCTCCGGCGGCGGCGTGAATCAACGCGGTTTGGCCTCGTTGCAAAGGAAACGCCGAATACAGCAGATAGTGCGCGGTCATGCCTTGAAGCATGGCGGCGGCGGCTTGCTGATCACTGACCTCCTGGGGGACGGGCACCAGCCGGTCTGCGGGCGCTGGGGCATATTCCGCGTAAGTTCCCAGAATGCTAGCCCAGGCGACCCGATCGCCGACCTTCGGCGATTTGACCTCCGAGCCGACGGCAGTGACCGTTCCGGCGGCCTCCTGCCCGAGCACAAACGGCAATGGAACTTTGTAGCGACCCTCGCGTTGGTAGACGTCAATGAAGTTCACCCCCACGGCCGAGATCTTCACCACGGCTTCGTTGGGTTTGGGCTGCGGAACCGGAAGGTCGACAAGTTGCAGGACTTCCGGCCCGCCCGTTTGTTTCACCTGAATAGCTTTCATGAGTTCTTAGATAGTAGCGCGTTCGACGAGATTCGGAGTACGTCTAGGAGACGGGCAAGCCACTCTCCGGCCTGAATGGCAGGTCCAGACCAGAAACAAGTAAGCAGTTGTCAGTCCGCAGTTCCCGGTTCTCAGTCTGGTTGGCGGTAACGTTACCCCTTATCTAAAGTAACTCCGGCCACCCGGAGTGGCGATTGACCCATCCAAATGGGGGTAGTAGCATTGAACGGGCGCAAAGGGAAGGTCAGTGGTGTTGTTGTAAGTAATAGATAACTATGAGGATTTACAAACTTCACTGGCCATGGATCGCGGTTGTCTTGGCAATCGGGACGGGTTGTCAGAGTGCCCAGCGTCCTGTGGCATTGCTGCCCGACAAGCAAGCCAGCGCTCCCGCCTTGAAGGCTGCCACGGTACCTCAACCGCCCACGCCTCAGGAGACTGACCCGCCTGCGGTGCAAACCAGCCCTCTACCCCAAAGTGATCCGGCGGCCGATCTGATTGCACGGGTGGAGAAGGAATATCAGACCGGACAGGAAAACTACAAAGCCGGGCATCTGGAAGCTGCGAAGCAAAACTTTGACCAGGCATTCGATCTGCTCCTGGGGAGCACCTTGGACCTGCGTTCCGATGAGCGTCTGCAGCAGGAACTCGACAAACTGCTGGACGCGGTGAATGGGCTGGAGTTGCAGGCGCTGCAACAGGGTGATGGCTTTACAGAACAGAAGTCGGAGCCGGCTCCCATTGACGAAGCCAACGAGGCTACCCCTTCGGTGGATCCCAACATAAAGGCGAAGGCCGAGGCGGAGGTAAGAGAGACGCACTCCGACCTTCCGCTGATGATGACGGACCAGGTCGCCGGGTATATCAGCTACTTCTCGACCCGTGGACGTGGCGTTCTGGAGCACGCTCTGGAGCGGAGTGGCCGGTATCGCGAGATGATTCAGAGGATTCTCAAGCAAGAGGGGGTGCCGCAGGACTTGATCTACCTGGCACAGGCCGAATCGGGGTTTCACCCCCTGGCGCTGTCACGAGTGGGAGCACGGGGTATGTGGCAGTTTATGGCCAGTCGGGCCCGTGGGTATGGCCTGGAGCGCAACTGGTGGGTCGACGACCGTCAGGATCCCGAGAAGGCTACGAGGGCGGCGGCGCATCACCTGAAGGACCTCTACGACCAGTTCGGAGACTGGTACCTGGCCATGGCGGCCTACAACTCCGGTCCAGGAACCGTGCAGAGCGCAGTGAAGCGGACGGGCTATGCGGACTTCTGGGAGCTGTATCGACGAAATGTCCTGCCCAAGGAGACCCGCAACTATGTCCCCATCATCCTTGCCGTCGCGATAATGGCGAAGAATCCGCAGCAATATGGGCTGGAAGACGTCGTGCCGGAGAAGCCGGTGCCCTATGACACGGTGAAGATCGACTACCCCGTGGATGTCCGTCTGGCAGCAGAATGCGTGGATGTACCCGCCAGCACCCTGCAGGACTTGAACCCGAGCCTGCTACGGTTAACCACACCCAAGAACCAGGAATTCGAGCTGCATTTGCCAGCGGGCACCAAGGATCGTTACCTGAATTCGATCGCAGCGGTGCCACCCGATATGCGGGTCTGGTGGCGCTATCACACGGTGGCACCCGGAGACACGCTGGCTTCGATTGCGCGGTCCTATCGGACCACGGGCAAAGCCATCGCCGAGGCCAACAGCCTCGGGGATGATGTGACCTTGCAACCCGAGGGCAAGCTAATCATCCCTGTAGCTGCGGGAAAATATCCGGCTGGAGAGGACACATATACGCGGAGGGCCACAAGGTATCGAGTGCGGAAGGGCGACACCGTTCAGACAGTGGCCGAGAATTTTGGGGTTCCACCTGCCATGGTGCGGCGTTGGAACCATCTCAAGGGTGACAGCCTGCGCGGCCGGCGGGTGGTGTATGTGCATCTGCCGGTAACGCCCGACGCCGATCACCCACCGCAGCGCGAAGCGACTAAGTCGAAATCCAAGAAGACCTTACATACGGGCGGCAACGAGCGTGTAACCCGTCATAAGGTGCAGCGCGGCGAAACCCTTTACTCCATCGCCAAGTCTCACAATACAACCGTAGCCGCGCTTCGACAGAACAACGGCAACCTGGTCACGCTCCGGCCGGGAATGATTCTGCTGATCCACGACGGACAATAGCCGGTCCTCTCTGCCTCCAGACAGCAACAAATTTTCAAACTGAGATTGACCCAGGGTTGTTGCGAAGTTGTTCGAACCCGGACATGCTTTTCGGAGGAGGCAGCGCCGCAAACCTCGGTGCTTCGGGTGTAAGATGCTGGGGAAGGCGACGGCCAAGCCAATTTCTGCTACTGCGATGCGAAAAACTGCTGTGCTATAATCGCGGCCCGTTCAGTCGAACCAAGCAGATTTGGTTTTCTTTCATTGCAGCGCATGCAGCGGCAGCAACCGGCACAGGAGCGCGGCCGGAAAATTCAGGAGGAGAAATGACCTTTTACGAAACCCTCTACCTACGTGATGACGAGATGGATGAGTTTGGCGATAGCGGCGCTTACGGCGACTCGCTCGAAGAAGACTACGAAGAAGAGGAAGAAGAAGAGGAAGCCGAGATGCCGTCCATGAGCGAACCGGAACCGATGGCCGAGGCGCCCATGCCGGCAGCGCCCATGCCCACGGGGGGAGGCGGAGGCGCGTCCAAACCGGCACGCAAGAAAGCAGCCAAGAAGAAACCAACGAAGAAGAAACCAGCCCCGAAGAAGAAAGCGAAGAAAGCACCCAAGAAAAAAGCTGCAAAGAAGCCAGCCCGCAAGGCGGCAAAGAAAAAGGCCGGCAAGAAGAAACCGGCGAAACGGAAATCATCCCGCCGACGCCGTTAAGCCAATCGTGTCCGGAAGAACTACGATCTCAAGCTCTAAGCCGCAGCCACAGGCTGCGGCTTTTTGCTGGCTACTTCTTTCCCTTGACGGCCGTTAAGCACTTGGCGTAGAGCTCCAACAGATGACTGGCGTACTCTTCCGGCTTGGTCGCGGGGCTGCTGCCTTGAAACCCGACGCCTGACGTGGTGGTTCGGCCGTAGCCGGTGGTCATGGCCACGAACTTCATCAGGTCCAGCGCGATATCCTCGTCGCGGCGCGCACCCGACGTGTGGGGAGTTGCTTCCTCCATGAATGCCTCCGTGGGTATACGAATGCTGGGTATTTCTTCATCCATTTCAGAACTCAAGACGAAAAATGATGATAGCAGAGTGAACGGCAATGGGATGGCCAGCTGCTATCAGGTTTCGATGCCAACATAGCAGACTCGTCCAACCAGGTAATGAGCGGGCTTCTTGCCCTTGGCGATGGCCACGACCTCGACGGGGTAAGCTGGGTTGTGAGGGCGCAGTATCAGGTAGTCTCCGGCCAGTTCGACGTAGCGAATGGTGCAGTTCCCATCCTGGTTGACCGCGTACATATTGGATTCGTTCCGGCGATAAGGCCGCAGAGAGTTGTAATGCCGGTCAAGGAGAGCCGTGGCCCCAGGCAGTAGTCTCGGATACATACTCATTCCGTCACGGGCATCGATCTTGAGGACGACAAAGCGCTCCCAGGAGTTGCGTTCGCCGTTAGTCTCGGCAGGCAAGCTCCCGAGGAAATTCTTGTTGAACTTAAACCGGCCCTTGACGTTCATGCTCATGATGAGGGGCTCGTTTACGGCCACCGCGCCATCGACCAAGAGCACGTCCTGGAATTCATCCTTGCCTGCCGGCACGATGCTGGCGCGCTTGTTGATTTCGGCAGGGTCCAGCAAGTCGAGCACAGAAAGGTGCTGCACCTTGAGCACCTTGTCCATGCCCTGCACGGAGAGACCGCGCTTGCGGTTGAGAAAATTTGAGATGTGCGCTTGCTTAAACCCGGTTTGTTCCGCCAGGTGCAAACCGGTCAGTTCTCCATCTTCGATCCGCTGCCACAGAGTCTTTCGCAGATTTTCCTGCAAGCTCCTGAATTTCATATGCTGAGAAATTTAACACGGCATATAGCACAACGCTATTCGCAAATCGTGGTAACAAAACTACAAGAAAAGAGCTCACGGCTACATTTCCACAGATCGCAATGAGCCTGCGGTATCGCAAAGGCGCACTTTTGTGACCGAAATCACGAAATCTGCCGGAAAAGAACCTTGACTGCAACAGCTCAGAGCTATAGCCTGCGATTACATGGTTAGCTTAATGGAGAGCACGCAGAGAGCTTCTGATCTCCTCCCCGATGCGCAAACGCAAGCTTTCATAGAATTGCGCCGAAGAATACGAGCGGCCGAGATACTTCCTGCGACCCTCGAGAAGTTGCTGCAACTGATCAACTTCACCGGCAAGCTCACCATCGTTGTACAAAATGGCCGGGTGCTGAAATGCGGATATGAGGAGGGTTATTTCCGCAGCCGGCGATGAGGCTGGCAGGGTAGAACTTGGAACAAACAACTAAATAACAAGACAGGTACTCCGTAAGAAAAACGGGCCCTGTGACCGAGCGATCGGCGCAGGGCCTTCTTGTTTGACCGCAGAACAAAACCACAAGCGAGGTGAGGCATGGAGGCGGAAGGGTTGGAAGTCGTGCACCTGGAATTGAAATACTGCGAACTGTGCGGCGGTTTGTGGCTACGGCTGCAAGGAACGGCGCAGGTACTGTGTGAGGCTTGTCGCAACGAAAAGACGGACTTTCCTGTCGTCCGCAGGAAACCGGGGCGGCCACGACTCCTGGTGCAAACCACCAGGGCGATCGACGGCGTTGGCGGCAGGCGATTGCTGGTCTGCGAGCAGGGAGGAAACACATGACCGGCCAGGTTTGGGGTGGTGGCGCGGCGCCGGCAAAGAGCGCGTTGTGTGATCAAGACGCGGACCTCCTGCAAGATGCGCGGGGGGGCGCGACAGACGGCGACGCCGGCGCCAATCCGGATCTCTGGCTGTATCGCGAGAGAACGGTGGCCGTCCTCCGCCGTTACATGCGGCTGTCGCTCGAGGTAGGCCGGCTGCCCTCGTTATTGGGGCGCGAATTCTTTCGCACCCGAGTCACCTGCGACCATACGCAGACTTTCGAAGACACGGTAATTTTTGTGCATGATATTGAACGCTGCCTGGATGCTCTGAGCGAGATTGACAAGACACTGATCGGGCTGATCACGTTCCGGGAATACAATCACTATGAAGCTGCCCGGTTGATGGGCTGCACGCGGCGCAGCATCGTCCGTCTGTACTCGGCTGCGCTGGACAGAGTCACGGAAATATTCCTGAAATGGGAAATTTTGACAGCTTTGCCCGCGCGAGAACTGGATCGCGCTCAAGCTTGTCAAGGGGGCGAACTTGAAGAATTCCTCGTAAACAATTCAGAGTAAGCGAAATAAATTTTCACGAAAAATGTCTCACTTTCCGCTTCGATTTGTTATTCTGAATTTAAGAGTGAAAATTTCGGAGGGCGCGCTGCGAAGCGCGCCTTTTTGCTTTTGGGTAGATCGCGGTCGAGCATGAAGAAGTCACAATCCCAACTACCGTCGAAGCCGCAGCGCCAAATGGTGCTCAGCGAACCCGCGGGGGAGATCGACCTTGCGACGCTGCGGCAGCAGATCACGATGCTGGTGAGCAAGCACGCGGTAGACATGGTTTCGGAAACCATCGAGCAGGTGCACCAGGGGCATTACCAGGCGTTGCGATATCTGTTTGACATGATCGGGCTTTATCCGGCTACGGCGCCATCGGAACATTCGGAAGAGGACTCCCTGGCAGCTACTCTGCTGAAGCACCTGGGCGTTGCGGAACCGCTGGCGCAACAGAACGCCAGCCCGCGCGGCGCAGGAGACGCGGTGCAGAAGAAAGGTACCGTAAAATGAGATGGACGCGAAGAATTGGTTCCATTCTCTGCGAATTGAGCCCGGGAGCCGAGCGCGTCGCCGGATCAAAGAATGGACATGACGTGGTTGACCGACCGTCTCGCGGTCGGCGGAGGCATCTGGACTGCGGCCAACATGGCGATGGTTGCACGCGCCGGGGTCACCCATATTCTGGACATGCAGATCGAGTTCGATGACACACCGCTGGCAGCGCCGCATGGAATCACTGTCTTGTGGAACCCAATCGATGACGACTTCCAGCCCAAGCGGCCGGAAGTCTTCGAACGTGGAGTGCAGTTCGCCTTGGACGCCTTGGACGGTGACGGGGCTAAGTTGTTCGTCCACTGCGCAGCCGGGATTCACCGCGCTCCAATGATGACACTGGCGATTTTGGGCACATTCGGATGGAAACTCGATGATGCAATGGAGCTTATCGAATCACGACGCCCGGTGGTCGACTTTGCGGACGTCTATGTAAACAGCGTGCGCCGCTATCTGGAACAAGCTCGATAGACTTCGCAAGAAACCCCAGTTCCCGGTTCTCAGTTCTCAAGACAAGTTGACGGAGGAGTCAATGAAGGCCGCATGCCGCCTGCTGAGGCGGCTCTTTTTATTGTTGCCGGTATTGGTAACGGGTCAAGGAGTGTGCCAGGAACCGCCCAAGACCACGGTCAGCGACGTGGTGTACAGGGCTGACGGCAATCCGGCGCAAGGGACGCTGTTGATCTCGTGGTCTGGTTTTACCACCGCAGATGGTCTGGCGGTGGCTGCGGGTTCTACTAGTGTGACTTTGGGCGCGGGCGGAGCGTTATCGGTTGCACTGGTTCCGAACCACGGCGGCACGCCGGCAAATTCTGTGTACACGGTCGTCTACCAACTCAGCGATATGGTCAAAACTGAGTACTGGTCGGTGCCGGTGAATTCTCCGGCAACGCTGGCGGAGGTGCGAACGACCTTGGGTGCATCGGGCTCTACAGCCCAGATGGCAACTCAGCAGTACGTTAATTCCGCCTTGGCGGAGAAGGCGGACGACTCCGCGGTCGTACACCTGTCCGGGAGTGAGGCGATCAGCGGCGTAAAGCGGTTCTCGCTGTCTCCGCAGCTACCGGATCCTACACAACCCACGGACGGAGCAACCAAGCAATACGTGGACCAGGTGGTGCAAAACGTCGGTAGCGGATCCTATTTGAGCATCTCGGGAGGAACCCTGACTGGCTCTTTGACTCTCAGTTCGGAAAACAATGATATTCGTCGGAGCGTTTACGACCGCTTGATCAGTGCCGCGATTGCCGCGTCCGTCAGCGCTGCCATCGCGATGCATGATCACTTCATTAAGTGAATGCCACCCGAGATTCTGCGGCTGCACCGTCCAAGTTTCTATAAAGCCAATCCACGCCCGAAAGGGAGGAGAAACCCATGTCGTTCTTGTCCAAGCTATTGCAGGCCATCGCCTTCATTCCGGCTATCGTCAATGGAATCGAAAACCTCTTCAGCGGGCATTCCGGCGCAGAAAAGAAGAACGCCGCCATGTCCTTTGTGCAGAGCGCACTTTCGATGGCAGACGCGGTCTCGAGCAAGCAAATTGTTGACGAAGCTCAGTTCAGGACCGGGCTCGAAAACATAATTTCTGGGACCGTGGCGTGCCTCAATGCCTCGGTCTGGGCGAAGAGCAACAAGGCGGTCTGAGCTATCCGATCTCCTCGCCCCAGTTCTCCATCGTCTTCTTCACGAACGCCATGAACTGATCGGCGACCGCGCCATCGATCACCCGGTGATCGTAGCCCAACGTAAGATGGACGACCGAGCGGATGGCGATGGAATCGTTGCCGTCCGCGTCGGTCACCACCAGCGGCATCTTGGTGATGCCTCCAACTCCAAGAATCGCCGTGTTCGGCTGATTGATGATCGGAAGCCCGAACACCGCTCCAAACTGTCCAGGATTCGTGATCGTGAAGGTTGAGCCTTCCACCTCCTCGGGCTTGAGCTTCTTGTTGCGGGCGCGCTCCCCCAGGTCGGTGATCCCGCGCTGCAGTCCCAGGAAGTTCAACTCGTCGGCATTTTTCAGCACCGGAACGATCAGCCCCCAATCCAGGGCCACCGCAATGCCTACGTTTACATGCCGGTGGTAACGGATATTTTCACCCTCCACCGACGCATTTACGATCGGGAATTGCTGCAATGCGATGATCGCCGAACGCACAAAGAAGGGCATGAACGTCAGGCGCGCGCCATTGCGCTGTTCAAAGGAGCCTTTGGCCTTGTTGCGCAACTGGACGATCCGTGTGATGTCCACTTCAAACATGCAGTGGACGTGAGCGCTGGTGCGCCGCGACTCGATCATGCGCTGGGCGATGATCTTGCGCATCTGGGTCATCGGTACCAGGTCACCCGGGATAACCGCGGGAGCGGCTGCCGCCAGTCTGGCGGCCGGGGCGCTCGGCGCAGCTGACGGTGCAGCTGCTGCAGCCGGTTGCCGCTCAAGGAACGCCATTATGTCCTGCTTGGTAATGCGCCCCCCGAGCCCGGTGCCCGATACCTGCGAAAGGTTCACCGCGTGCTCGCGCGCGATCTTGCGAACCAGCGGCGAAGAACGGGCGTGATCGTCGCCTTCTGCGATTGGGGGTGCAGGCGCCGGAGGGGGGACCGCCGGTGCAGCGGCAACTGGCTGCGGTTTGGCAGGCGCCGCCGGTGCAGGGGTTGGAGCAGCCTTGGTCGCGGACGCCGCAGCCGTCGCTTCGCCATCGCCAGAAATGGTGCCAACCACGGTATTCACTTGAACGGTGTTGCCTTCGGCAACTTTGATGTCCTGGAGCACCCCCGAGGCCGGCGCCGGTATCTCGGCATCCACTTTATCAGTGGAGATCTCAAACAGCGGCTCGTCACGCTGTACCTTTTCGCCCGGTTTTTTCAGCCACTTCGTGATGGTGCCCTCGAAGATGGACTCGCCCATCTGGGGCATGACGATATCGGTCGGCATAGTTCCCTTCCCTGCGGCCCCGGGTGAGAATTTCCGGTTGGGCGCAATTTTTTATTATATCGAAGAGCACTGAGCCGCTGATTCCGGGCAGCGACGTCGCTCCCCGTCTCTACGGATGACTCTGGTTGCTTTCCGCCCCCTCTGCCGGAGGACCCACACCATACGCCTGCTTCCAATAATCCTGTACCTTGGGCGGCAGCTTCTGGATGCGCGACAAGAACATCGTGAGCTTCCAGATATCCTGATCGCTGAGCGCCTTATTCCAGGCCGGCATGCCGGTATAGCGGACTCCCGTTCGGATGGCGTGGTTGATGTGCCACTCCGGGTCGTCCAACGGGTCGAGAATCAACTGCGGCGCCGGTGGATAGAGGGACTTTTCAAGGACGCTGGGTTTGTTGTCGAGCGTGCCGTGACAGACGGCGCAATTCATGGTGTAGATCTTCATGCCGTCAATCAGGTTGTCGTCGGTCGGCGGTATGGGGCTGTTAACCCGGAGAGCATGGCGTTCCATCGAGGCATCCAGGGCACTGCTGGCGATGCGGGTTTCGAGATTCGAGGGGACCGCATCCGCGTTGGTGGGCATCAATCCGAATGTGGCGATTCCCAGTCCGGCCAGGACAATCACCAGCAGGGTTAGCACAACTCCCAGTAGAAAACCGCGCATGAAGCCTCCCTAACGGTTACCAGAAGAAACAGACTATGGATTTCCGCAGTATATGCGAATTGCTAAGGCGCGGCGAGACGGCAGGCTAGTCACTCGCCGATGAGAGGCTTGTGGCGATCGCAAAGCAGTGGCAGAATCATCGCGAGCCAATCCCGTGCTTGATCCCAGTACCACGATCCGGCTTGCACTAGCCATATTTCGTACGGCTCGGCGCCGCATTCAAGTCGTGGGCAGTACTGCGTGGCCGATGGCTGATGGTACGGTATTCAGCGGTGGCCTGCACGGTTGGGCGGCGGTAATTACCTACTCCTACGTTGCTATGGGTGAGTATTATTCCGGCGTATGCCGAAGAGGGTTTCGGAGGAAGAAGCGAGCCGAAGCCTTTCTCGAACGCCTCCCCAGTAAGACACGCTTGCCGGTTCGTTACAAGGCGAATCAGCCGGAGATCTCCACAATCTTATGGAGCGATCTCAACTTGCTCCTGGCCGGCTTCTGATTCTCACTCAATAGGCGTTCAGCCTCCGCGCCTCCCGCACCACATCGCTGACCTTGGGAAGAAAGTATTCCTCCTGGGGAGGTGAAAAGGGCACAGGAGAATCCTGCGCCGTGATGCGGACGATCGGACCGTCCAGCGCGTCAAAGGCCTGTTCATTGATAATCGCCGCAATTTCGCCGGCGATGCCACCGGTACGCACGTCTTCGTGCAGCAGAATAACTTTGTTGGTTTTGCGCACAGTCTCGGCGATGGCCTCGCGATCCAGAGGTGAAAGCGTCCGCAGGTCCAGCACCTCCAGCTCTATTCCTTCCTTGGCCAGAAGCTCAGCAGCCTCCAGCGCCACGTGCACCATGGCGGCATAAGTAATGATACTGAGGCCGCGGCCCTCGCGCGCGACCCTGGCCTTGCCCAGGGGCACGATGTAGTCCTCGGCGGGGACCTCCTCTTTGATGCGCCGATAAAGATACTTGTGCTCGAAAAAGATCACCGGGTTGTTGTCGCGGATCGCGGCTTTAATGAGTCCCTTTGCGTCGTAGGCGCTCGCCGGGCACACCACCTTCAAACCTGGGGCATGCACAAACCACATCTCGGGATTCTGCGAATGAAACGGCCCGCCGTGGACATTCCCGCCGCTCGGGCCTCGGATCACCACGGGCGCAGGCGCACCCCAGCGATAATGGGCCTTGGCCACCATGTTGACGATCTGATTAAAGGCACAGGGCAGGAAGTCCATGAACTGAAACTCTGCAATCGGCCGCATGCCGGTCAGGGATGCACCGAAGGCGGCGCCCACGATCGCGGACTCAGCGATAGGCGTATCGATCACGCGTTCTGCGCCAAAGCGATCAATGAAACCGTCGGTGACCTTGAACGCCCCGCCATAAATGCCGATGTCTTCGCCGATGCAGAAGACGCTGGGATCGCGTTCCATCTCCTCCCAGATTCCCTGGCGGATGGCTTCGAGATAGGTGAGTTGGGGCATAAATCTTTCACGCTGATCGACGCGGATCAACGCTGCTTTCTAGTGAAGGTGCACCGCCGCATCGGTGTGCTTGAAACCCCGAGGTCTGGCTTTGCTTTCCTTTGGCTTCCCATACTTCGGCCTGACCTCGTGGCACCCCGCTTCGCAATACACGCCGCCCGCAGCGCTCGCCGCTGCGGGCATCGGTGAGTTCACTGCGAACTCGCGGTCGGCATCGAGTTGCTGAGCCACACTCGCGACGAGTTCTCGATTCTCCGCCGGACTGAGCCACTTCTTCAGGTTGACCAAATAGTTCTCGAAGCGCGCAATGCAGTCGCGCTTGCGCCAGTACTCGAACAGGGGCTTGGGAACGTACTCGGCGGCGTCGTGGATGGCGTGGCCTTTCATGCGCATCATTTTGGCTTCGATCAACGTCGGCCCTTCGCCGCGCCGGGCGCGTTCGCAGGCCTCATGCGCCGCGTCGTACACCTGGCAGGCATCCGTGCCATCGATGATGACACCCGGAATGCCGTACGCGACGGCGCGTTCTGCCAGGTCTTTCACCCGAAACTGCATGTCCGCCGGCGTCGAGTAGCCCCAGAGATTGTTTTCGACAAACAATACCAGCCCGAGATTCTGCACGGCCGCGAAGTTCAGCCCCTCGTAGGTCACGCCGGTGGATTGGCCACCGTCTCCGATGTAAGTCATTACTGCGATGTTGCGTCCCTGCAATCGTGCTCCGAGCGCCACGCCCGAGAGCACCGGAATCAAGTCTCCCAACGTTGAAATCGGCGCCACCACGTGGTGCTTTTCGATATCGCCGAAATGCGACGATGCATCGCGCCCTTTGGTCGGCGAACCCGCCTTCGCCATGTACTGCATCATGATGTCGCGGGCGGAGAAGCCGCGCACCAACAGCGATCCCTGATTGCGAATCATTGGTCCCAGCCATTCGTCGGGCCTTAATGCATAGGCCGACGCACAGGAGCACGCTTCCTGGCCCAATCCGAAGTACACACCGCCCACGACCTTCCCCTGCTTGTAAAGGTTCTCGAGCGCAGTCTCCATCTTGCGGTTCAGCAGCATCCAGCGGTAAATCTCGATGGACTGCTTCTTGTCGAGATACTTCGATTCGCGAATGGGCGGAACCGGAGCGCTGAGATCACCCTCCACCTCGTAGCGGACGGTGTCTCCGGCCCGCACTTGGCGCAAAGTGAAGCTTGGCTTCTCCAGCCGGTAATCCGGGATGGTGTAAACGCGCTGGGAAGAAAAAGATCCGCTCGATTCGTTCTGGCGATGGCCCTTCGGCCCGCGAGACGCCGTTTGTCGAGCAGTTTTCTTACTCTTCTTTCCCATGGGAATGCTCAAGAATCCTAACTCGCCGGAGGAGATTTGGCCAAGCCGACAGACACTCCATCGCGGTTCCGCCCCAGTCAAGCCCAGGAGCTGTCGTCTTCTTTGTGTAACTGACGAAGTTCGGAAGGGACTTTCATGGGGACCCCGACCGCAGTTCCGGACAGATCGTCCAGCGATTCCATCCACAGGATCTGAGAGTGGAAGACCCCGCCGAAGTTTCGCGAGACAGAGTGAGCGACCTCCTGAAGCGGAATCTGCCTTCCCAGTTCGCGCGCCATCGAGGTCACCGGCTTCTCCGTGAGCCCACAGGGAGGTTGGTGTTGACGTTAAGCGCGAAGCCGTGGGAAGTCACCGCGCGGGATATATGCACGCCAAGCGCGGCGATCTTAGCTTCCGCGCTGACGTGATCCGTCCACACCCCCGTCATGCCGGCAATGCGCTTGGCCGGAATCCCGTAGTCGGCACACGTGCGAATCAAGACTTCTTCCAGCCGGCGCACATACTCGATTGCCCCTAGAGTCTTGCGTTTGCCCTCACTCGAATTCATCCCGCGCAAATCAAAGATCGGATACGCAACCAGCTGTCCAGGGCCGTGAAAGGTCACATCGCCGCCGCGATCACACTCAAAAACTTCGACGTCCCGCCGCGCCAGTTCTTCGGGAGAGGCAACTATGTTTTGGCTTTTCGCATTGCGTCCAAGGGTGATGACCGGAGTGTGCTCCAGCAGCAGGAGCACGTCCCCGATGCGGCCGTCCTTGCGCAGTTCGACCAGCCGCTTCTGCAGGCGCAATCCGGTGGCGTAGTCGAGCGTGCCGAGTTGGAGAACAGAAATCAAGCCCATTTCGCCGCTGATCTTCGCGGATCAACACGGATCAAACACAACCACTTTCAACGCGTGCCATCCGGTGGCGTTCTTACGCGTTAATCGCCATCCCGTATACGCTATTGGACGCGTCGAGCATCGCCTCGGCCAGCGTGGGATGGGCGTGAATTGTCCACACCAGATCCTCCACCGTCGCCTCGAGTTCCATCGCGGCCACGGCTTCTGCAATTAACTCCGTCGCCTGCGGGCCAATAATATGGACGCCGAGAATCTCGCCGTAGTCCGCGTCGGAGACGATCTTGATAAACCCTTCGTGCTGGCCGACGATGGACGCCCGCGAGTTCGCCGTGAAGGGGAACTTGCCGACCTTCACGTTGTACCCGGCCTCCTTGGCCTTCTCCTCGGTCAAGCCGACGCTTCCAATCTCCGGATGGCAATAGGTCGCGTTGGGAATGTGCTCGGGGTTGATCGGCTTGCCCTTCTTGCCGGCGATCTTGGTCACGGCGACAATGCCTTCCATGGCGCCGACGTGGGCCAGTTGCGGAGTTCCTAACACGATGTCTCCGATGGCGTAGACGCCCGGTTCTGCAGTCTCCATCCAGCTGTCGGTCTTGATAAATCCGCGGTCTGGCTTTATGCGCGTCCTCTCCAGACCAATATTTTCCGTGCGCGGCTTGCGGCCGACGGCAATCAGAATCTTGTCAGCTTCGATCTTCTGTTGCTTCCCATCCACTGTGAAGGCCACCGCGATCCCGGACTTGGTCTCCTCAACCTTCTCGACCTTCGCGTTGGTGTGAAAATTGATGCCGCGCTTCCGGTAAACCCGTGCCAGCTCTTTGGAGATCTCTTCATCCTCGATCGGTACCAGTCGCGGCAGCATCTCGATGATCGTCACTTCGCAATCGAACGACCGGAAAATCGAAGCGAACTCAACTCCTACTGCGCCCGCGCCCACGATCACCAGCGACTTTGGAATTTCCTTCAAACCCAAAATCTCGATATTGCTTAGAACTTTGTCATTCGGCTGAAGCCCCGGAATCATGCGGGCTTCCGACCCGGTCGCGAGGATGACGTTCCTGGCTTTGATTTGCGATGTCTTGCCGTCGTTGGCCAGTTCAATCGTCAGCGTCCCGCCTTGCGCCGGCCCGGTGAGTTTGCCATACCCTTTGATAGTTTCGACCTTGTTCTTGCGCATCAGGAATTCCAGGCCCTTGGCGTGCTTAGTCACAATCTTCGCCTTGCGCTCTTGAATTGCCGACCAGTTCAGCTTGCGCGAGTCCACGCCGTCGATGCCGAACTCCTTGGCTTCCTTCAGGTGATCCCATAACTCGGCGTTGAACAGCAGCGCCTTGGTCGGAATGCAGCCCACGTGCAAGCAAGTGCCGCCGAGAAATCCGTCTTTTTCGATCAGCGCTGTCTTGAGGCCGTACTGCCCGGCGCGGATGGCTGCGGTATAGCCCGCCGGACCGCTGCCGATGATCGCAACGTCGTAAATGGTTTCAGGCAAGGTTGTGCTCCCTTATGAAAACGCGATGAGGTGTCCAAATAGTTGATTCTACGATAGCCCTCGAGGATTCTGGAACCAGAGGGGAGGCGAAATCGTAGAAAGAAGCAGCGGTCTGCTGGTGGTAGACTTGAATTAACCGGAGGTTCGACTCCATGAATCTCTTTGCGCTGGTTTTCTTTCCTATCTTCGGTTTCGGATTTCTGATGTACTTCCTGCCCGCCATCCTGGCTTACGCCAGAAGCAAGCGCGACGCGAACTCCATCCTGATTCTCAATATTTTTCTCGGCTGGACTGCAATCGGTTGGGTTGTAGCCCTGGTCTGGGCGCTCAAGACGGATGTGCCGCTGGTGGCACGCTGAGGCTGGACGGAACTACGCCAGCAGTCGCGCCGCTTCCTTGGCATAGTAGGTCAGGATGATGCTGGCTCCCGCCCGCCGGATCGACTGCAACGACTCCAGCATGACGCGTTCCCGATCGATCCAGTTGTTCTGCGCCGCGGCCTCGATCATCGCGTACTCCCCGGAAACCTGGTAGGCAGCCAGCGGCAAGTCAAAGCGTTCGCGCGCCGCGGCAATCACATCGAGATACGGCATGGCCGGCTTGACCATAATCATGTCGGCGCCTTCCTCGATGTCCAACTCAATCTCGCGCATGGCTTCGCGAATGTTGGCACCATCCATCTGATAGGAACGGCGGTCACCGAACTGGGGCGCTGAGTCCGCCGCCTCGCGAAATGGCCCGTAAAAACCAGACGCAAACTTTGCCGCGTAAGAGAGAATCGGCGTATTCACCAGCCCCGCCTGATCGAGCGCCTTACGAATCGCGCCCACCCGGCCATCCATCATGTCGGACGGAGCAATCACGTCTACGCCGGCCCGCGCCAGCGAAACTGCGGTGCGAGCCAGAATCTCCAGGGTCGCGTCATTGACGATTTCATACTCGGTCGTCGCGGCCGGCGGCGACGCCACCGCCGCCCCCAGGGACTGCGGCCCAGCCGCACGCACAACTCCACAGTGCCCATGCGACATGTACTCGCAAAGGCAGACATCTCCCATAATCACCAGCTCGCGGACTTCGCGCTTGATGGCACGGGCCGCCTGCTGCACGATGCCGTCTTCGGCCCAGGCCCCGGTAGCCACCTCGTCCTTCTTCTCAGGCAAGCCAAACAGAATGACCGATGGCACCCCGAGGGCATGGCACGCGCGCGCTTCCCTTACCGCCTGATCGACTGAAAGATTGAAAACTCCCGGCATGGAGCGCACTTCCTTGCGCACCCCCTCCCCCGGACAGACAAACATCGGATAGACAAAGGATGCCGGGGTAAGCCGGGTTTCTCTCACCAGAGACCGTAGCGGCTCGCTCTGGCGGAGACGCCGAAGCCGAGTGATGGGAAAAGCCATGAAAAAGTCTCCGAGAGAACGCCTAACCTCTTGATTCTAGCAGAGCATAGGAGTCCACCCAACCAAGTACTTAAGTAACCGTATGTGTTACCAGAGCCTTCTGCTCCCGGGCCCGGCACTCATAAAATTTGGAGTAGCCATGGTTCTGCGGCGACAGTGTTGGACAATCTGCACCGTTGGGGTAGTCCTCGCCCACGCAATCGTCGCGATGAGCGCTCCAGCGGGGTACGCCCGCATCGCCTTCGCGGACCTCACCCAACTGGCTTTGGTCGCGCTGGCTTTCTCGGTAATGGTCGCCAACGCCGTCCGCAATCGTGGCCAGACACGTCTCTTCTGGTCCTTACTCAGTCTCGGCTGTCTCCTGTGGGGGACCAGCCTTGGGGGCTGGGTATTCTTCGAAGTCATCCAGCGGCGGGAAGTTCCGGACTTATTTTTTGGGGATGTGATCCTCTTTGTGCACATTGTCCCCTTCATGGCGGCGGTAGCTCTGCGCCCCCACCGTCCCCGTGAAGAAAAGAAGCTCGACAGCACGCTGAATTTCTTGATGTTGTTGATCTGGTGGGTCTTCCTGTACCTCTTTATCGTGTTCCCGGATGAATACGTCATTCGCAACACGCCCGTTTACAGCGGGAATTACGATCTGCTCTATCAATTCGAATGCCTGATGCTGCTGGTCGCCCTGGGCTTTCTCACTGCCAGTGTCCGGGGCGCCTGGAAGACAATCTACTGGAATCTCTTCATTGCCGTCGGCCTTTACACCTGGAGCTCAGAGGCCATCAATGCCGCTATTTCGCGCCATCAGTATGCCACCGGCGGCTTGTACGACATCCCCTTCGCCACGTCGCTTTGCTGGTTCGTCTTCGCGGGACTACGGGCACGCGGTCTGCTTCCGGCTACCGAGCCGGCGACCGCCAGCAGCAAATGGCTGGCCTTGTCACCGCGCCTGGCGATGATCGCAATCCTGTCCCTGCCGATTTTGGGCGCCTGGTCGCAGTTCATCGATGTGGCTCCTCCGCCCATTCGGCGTTTCCGGCTCCTGGTAACCCTGGCTGCCATGCTGGTGCTGGGCGCCTTTGTTTTTCTTCGTCAGTATCTGCTCGACCGCGAATTGGTGCGTCTGCTGGAGGAGTCCCACAAGAGTCTCGAAAACCTCAAACGCCTCCAGACCCAGGTGGTGCAGAGAGAAAAGCTGGCATCGTTGGGCCAGTTGGTCGCCGGTGCGGCACATGAGATTAACAATCCCGTAGCCGCCATCCTGGGATTCTCCGATCTGCTGGCAGCCAACCGGAACCTGAACGCCACCCAGCTCGCGATGGCACAAAAGATTGGGCAGCAAGCCCGGCGAACCCGCGATCTGGTTTCCGGCCTGTTGAGCTTTGCCCAACAAACCCCTGCTGAAAAACTGGCGCTTGACGTATGCGCGCTGCTGCAACGGGTTGTCCAGATGAAGATGCTTCATCTGGAAACCAAAGGGATTCGGGTCCATACCGCTATCTCCACCGACGGGCGCCAGATCCTGGGCAACACCAACCAACTCATGCAGTGCTTTCTGGAAGTTATCGGAAACGCCATGGATGCCCTGACCGAGGTAGGCGGAGGCATACTCACCGTCAGCGCCAAGAACGAGGGTACCGATGTGGTACTCGAGTTCTCAGACACCGGCCCGGGCATGGTTGAACCCGGTCGCGTGTTTGACCCGTTCTACACCACCAAGCCGATTGGAAAAGGCACCGGCCTTGGCCTGAGCGCAACCTACGGAGTAGTGCAAGACCATCACGGCCAGATCAGCTGTCACAACCGCGAGGGCGGCGGTGCAGTCTTTGTGCTGCGCTTTCCCACGGTGGATGGTGCGGGCTCACTCGCACCTACTCACGAGAAGCAGTCCGTCCCCCTCGCGGTCAACGAACCATAGCGAACGCCCTCGTCCCGCTCCCCTTCCCGCCCGGAACCCGGCCGCCTATTTCCTGTAACATAAATGCGATGTTACCCCACCCGCTCCTTCATTCCAGCGCCCGCGTCCTCGAGTTCGACACACTGTTGGACCTGTTGCGCGGTTACGCCACTTCGCCTCTGGGCCAGGGGTTGATTGCCGGGTTGCGGCCTTCCACCGATCACGGCTGGATTCAAACCCAGCAGCGGCTGGTGAACGAACTCCGCGAGTTTCGCCGGGTGGGCGGTGGTTTCGACTTCTCCGGACTGGAGGATGTCACGACCCTGGTGGACAAATCGAGGATCGCGGGATCGGCTCTGGAGATCTCCGAAATTCGCGACGTTCTGCTGGTGGTGGACCGGGCTGCCGAGTGGAGAGAGATCGCGTTCACCCCTCCCGCCGCCATGAGAGGAGAGTGGGTCGCTACTTCGCAACTTTCATCCGGGATCGTCGACTTCACCGGGTTCTTGCGGGCCTTTCGCAACAAGATTCTTCCTGACGGAACTCTGGACGATCGCGCCTCGCCGGAACTGGCGCGCATCCGCCGGGAGATGGAAAAACAGCGCCGCCTGATTCAGGAATCCTTGCGTGGTTATCTCCGTCGCTTAGCCGAGGGAGGCACCGTCCAGGACGAGTTGATTACCATCCGCGGCGAGCGCTTCGTGATCCCGGTGAAGATCGAGCAGAAACGGCGGGTGCAGGGAGTCGTACACGGCGCCAGTTCCAGCGGGCAGACCGTGTTCATCGAACCGCTGGAGACCATCGAACAAAACAACGAACTGGTCCGCTTGCTGGACGAAGAGCAGGCCGAGATCCATCGCATTCTGCTCGAGATGACTCAGCGAATCGCGGAGAACGGGGATTCGATCCGAGTGGCGTTGCAGGTCCTGGGTCAGTTGGAACTGCAGTTTGCCAAAGCGCGCTTCGCCGAAGACTACAACTGTGTGCCAGTGACGCTGCTGGAGCAATCCGCGGGGAACTCGACCCATGCTCATCTGATCTTGCACAAAGCACGGCACCCGTTGCTCGAGCGCAATCTGCGCCTGAAGAACGCCAAGGTGGTTCCGATCACCATGGAGTTGGAGGGCGCCCACCGCGAACTGGTCATCACCGGCCCGAACACGGGCGGAAAGACAGTGGCGCTCAAGACCATGGGATTGCTTGTGCTGATGGCCCAGTCGGGCATGCCGGTTCCTGCCGACCGGGCGGACCTGCCGGTCTTTGACGCGGTTCTGGCTGACATCGGCGACTATCAGTCGATCGAGCAGAACCTCTCCACGTTTTCGGCCCATGTCACCAATATTGACCTTCTTTCCCGCACTGCTTCGGCGCAGTCCCTGGTCCTGCTCGACGAGCTCGGCTCGGCAACCGATCCGGAAGAAGGGGCCGCCCTGGCCGTCGCGATCGCCGAATATTTCCGCCGCCTTGGTTGCATCACGGTCATCTCGACTCATCACACTTCGCTCAAGGTCTTCGGTGCCAACACTGCGGGGGTGCTCAACGCTTCTGTTGGATTCAACGAAACCACCTTACAACCAACTTACGAATTGAAGATTGGCGTCCCGGGAGCGTCGGCGGGAATCAACATCGCCCAGCGGCTGGGGCTGAATCCTTCCATTATTGATGCCGCGCGGGCGCGCTTGAGTTCACAGGCCCGCGACGTTGCCCAGTTTCTCGACCGTCTGCACACCCAATTACGAGAAGCCGATGCCGAGCGTTTGCGCCTGCAAACCAGCGAGCAGGACCTGGTGCGCGAAAAGGCCCGCCTGGCTGCTGAGGGCCGCAAAGAACAGCAGAACAAAATCAAAGAAATGGAAAAGAAGTTGGAGGGACTCTTCCGGGACTTCGAATATCATGCCCGCGAGGCGGTCAATGCCATTCAGGACCGGGCGGCGGCACAGAAGCTCTCCAAAGACGCCGAACGGCGGATTGCCAAGCTGCGGCGCGAGTTCCGGGAGCAGTTTGACTCCACCGTGGTCGCGCACAACACCGGCGCTGACCAGGGTGACCCTCACGCCCAGCCGCAACTGGTCAAGCATGTGACCGAAGGCGACACAGTGAAGCTCAAGTCCATGGGCAGGACCGCGCTGGTCACGCGCCGTGTCGACGACGACCACTTTGAAGTCGAAGTCGGCGCCATGAAAATGAAGATCCCCCGCGACGACATCGCCGAGGTCTTCGCTCGAGCGTCGCAGTCTCCGGTCAAGGCCGCCCGCGCCCGCGGCATATCAGTTTCCCTCGAAGACGAAACGCAAAGTGTGCCCAGCGAAATCAACGTCATCGGTCATAACGTCGATGACGCGACCCGTGAAGTCGAAAAGTTCGTGGATCGCGCCTTCCTCGCCGGCCTGCCTCGGATCCGCGTGGTTCACGGCAGCGGCATGGGAATCTTGCGCAAAGCCCTGCGCCAGTATCTGCAGAAGCATCCGCACGTGGAGTCGGTGACCGAGCCCCCACAGAACGAAGGCGGCGGGGGAGCCACCGTGGTGGAGTTGAGGGTGTGAACAGAGGGCAGACCACCGCCGACGGCAACCGAAAGGGTGGTGAAGGTGAACTTGGGCATCCGCACTTAACCTGTCGTCAAGAAGCCTCTACACACGAAATCCTCGGTCAATGAGTGCTATCGGGATTAATGAGATGGTCCGCCGCCGAGTAGGATAAACGGCTCGGCATTTCCATTTAGGAGGATCATCCATGCACATCGCGTCGATCGGCGTCGATTTGGG
>Ga0335082_10001764_pt1 | contig 23129 bp, 13 predicted proteins | sample Lox_Sample_41_FD_206718 | JGI IMG/M metagenome (GOLD analysis project Ga0335082, IMG submission 206718) | Soil microbial communities from Loxahatchee National Wildlife Refuge, Florida, United States - Lox_Sample_4.1 | ecosystem: Environmental > Terrestrial > Soil > Wetlands | place: USA...
TCCATCAAGAGGGTGGAGATCCTCTCCGCCCTCCAGGAACGCCTTCCCGGCGCACCTGCCATCGGCCCCGAACACCTGGGGACACTGGCCACCCTCGGCGAGATCGCCCGCCATCTCGGCGCCGAAGCCCCCTCCGCTGCCACGACCGCGGCCGGCGGACCTGGTACCGAAACGGAATTCCACTGTCCGTCGCCGGCTGAGACGATACCGGCAGTTTCCCGTATCCGCCGGAGCGGTGTCGTACCGGTGCCGCTCGCAGAGGAAGGCACCGGGGTCGCCGTCGCTGCCAGCGCCGAATTCTGGGTGACCGACGACGGGTCTCCCCTCGCGGTGGAACTCGCCTCGCAGCTGCGCGACCGGGGCTTGACCGTCCGGCCCGTTGCCGTGCACGATGCGGAAAAGATCATACCGTCGGAACGTCTTGGCGGCCTGGTCGTTATTGCCCCGGCGGCCGGAACCAACGACCGCTTCCTGGAGAACGCCTTCCTCCTCCTGAAGGGAGCCGCACCGGCCCTGCGCCGGGCAGCTGCCGACGGCGGAGCGCTCTTTGCCACCGTTGCCCGTCTTGACGGTGCCTTCGGGTGCGGGTCCGCGACCGCCATCGTTGATCCCCTCTCGGGGGGGCTGGCGGGCCTTGCCAAGACCGCCGGCCGGGAATGGCCCGATGTGACGTGCAAGGCAATCGACCTGGGAGGCTTCTCCGATGACGCCGCCGAGGCCCTGGCAGTGGCCGTGGAGCTTTTCAGCGCCGCTCCCGCGGAAGTGGGACTCACCCCTGCGGGGCGGGTCACCCTTGCCCTTGCCGAGCTTCCCGCACCTTCCCCCACCGGCTCTCCCATCGCCGAAGGGGAGGTGGTTGTCGTGACCGGGGGGGGCAAGGGGGTAACGGCGGCAGCGGCCATTTCCCTGGCAACCGCATACCGCCCCTTCCTCGTCCTCCTCGGCCGGAGTCCCGAGCCTCTTCCGGAGCCGGAATGGCTTGCGCCCCTGACGGACGAGAGCCGGATCAAGCGGGCCCTCATCGAAGATGCGGGGGGGAAACTCCACCCCAGGGAGATCGAGGAGCGGTACCGCGGCGTCATTGCCAACCGGGAACTCCAGGGGACCCTCGACCGGATTGCCGCAGTCGGGGGGAAGGCCGTCTACCGCAGTGTCGACATCAGGGACGCCAATGCCATCACCATCCTCCTCGCCGAGGTCCGTCGCGAACACGGCCCGATCCGGGGGATAGTCCACGGAGCGGGTGTGCTCGCAGACCGCCTCATCACCGACAAGAGCAGGGAGCAGTTCGCCCGGGTCTACGGAACCAAAGTGGCCGGTCTCCGCGCCCTCCTAGACGCCACCGCCGGCGACGGGCTCCGCTTCCTCACCCTCTTTTCCTCCACCACCGGCCGCTTCGGCCGTGCCGGCCAGGCGGCCTACGCCGTGGCCAACGAGGTCCTCAACAAGCTCGCCCAGGCGGAGGCGCGCAAGCGCCCATCCTGCCGCGTCTCCAGCATCAACTGGGGACCATGGGACGGAGGGATGGTAACATCCTCCCTGAAAAAGGTCTTTGCCGGTGAAGGTATCGGCCTCATCGATCTCACCGAAGGAGGGGAGTTCCTCGTCCGGGAGATCGCCGCTGCGGATACGGCAGTGGAAGTGGTGGCCCTCGCAGCCGGGCCGGCAGAGGCGGAGACCCTCCCGGCTCCGGCCTCCTCTCCCCTTACCGAGGCGCTCGGCCTTACACTGTCGGTGGCAGAGTACCCCTTCCTCCGCTCCCACGTCCTCGACGGCAAGGCGGTCCTTCCCATGGCGGTGATCGTCGAATGGCTTGCCCACGGGGCTCTCCACGGCAACCCCGGTTTCCGCTTCCACGGATTCAACGACCTGCGGATCTGCAAGGGAGTGGTCTTTGACCAGCGAACCCCCTGCGACCTGAAGATCATGGCGGGAAAGGCCGTGAAACGGGAGTCGTTCTACCTGGTACCGGTGGAACTCACAAGCACCACGTCCGACGGCCGCTCCCTCCTCCATGCCCGCGCCGAGATTGTCCTGGCGACGCGGCTCCCCGAGGGGATCCGCTCCATCACCGAACTGCCCACCACTCCCTACGTGCCGCACAACGGCCGGCTGTACGACCGGGAACGGCTCTTCCACGGCCCCGACCTCCATGGCATCGAAAAGGTCGACGGCTGTTCGGCCGCAGGGATCGCGGCAGCCGTCAAGGCCGCACCTCTGCCGGCGGCCTGGATCAAGCACCCCCTCAGAAGCAGCTGGCTCACCGACCCCCTGGTCATGGACAGCGCCTTTCAGCTCATGATCCTCTGGAGCTTCGAGCGGTTCGGTGCCGGCTCCCTCCCCTGCTTTGCCGGCCGCTACCGGCAGTTCAACGAGACGTTCCCCCGGGAGGGAGTGCAGGTGGTTATCCGCGTAACCGCCGAACGGGAGCACGGCGCCACCGCCGACATGGAGTTCCTTGACCGTCACACGGGAAAGCTGGTGGCCCGCCTCGAAGGGTACGAATGCATCATCGACCCCTCACTGGAACGCGCATTCCAGCGCAACCGTTTGCCGGAACCGGGACGCGTGGAGCTGGGGGCCGCGTGAGAATGCCGCGGCGCACAGTTTCCGCCGGCAGGATTCCCGATGGCACGCCGGCGGCGAGGGGCTGACGGCAATGCCATTGAACGCAGGGGGTGAATCCACCGTCGAATCCGTGGCAATCGTCGGCATCGGCGCCATTTTCCCCGACGCTCCGGATCTCGACCGCTTCTGGGACAACATCCGGTCCGGGCGAAGCGCTACCCGCCGGGTACTGGAAGGACGATGGGCCGTACCTGCCGACGCCGCCTATCATCCCGAGCCCGGGCGTCCGGACCGTGTCTACTCGCGGCACGGCTGCTTCATCGAGGAGCTTCCGCCGCTGGCCGACCTGGCGGACCTGGCCGTCGATCCGGCCCTCGTCGCTGACCTCGATCCCCTTTTTCACCTTCTTCTCCATGCCGGCAAGCGTGCCTGTGCCGACGGGGTGACAGAGCCCCTCGACCGCTCCCGCATCGGGGTGATCATCGGCAACCTGGCCCTGCCGAGCGAAAGCTCCGCCATCCTTGCCCGTCGCTGGCTGGGGCGCACCTTCGAGGAAAAGCTCCTCGGCACATCCCTTCCCTCCCCCCCGACCTCCCCTCTCAACCGCTATGTAGCCGGGTTCCCCGCCGGTCTCCTCGCCCATGCCCTGGGATTGGGGGGAGGAAGCTTCACCCTCGACGCCGCCTGCGCTTCTTCTCTCTATGCCATCAAGCTGGCCGCCGACGAGCTTCTGGCAGGGCGGGCCGACGCCATGCTGACCGGCGGCGTCTCGCGCCCCGATCCCCTCTATACCCAGATGGGTTTTTCCCAGTTGCGGGCCCTGTCGAAACGAGGGGTATGCTCCCCCTTCGACGCCTCCGGAGACGGCCTCGTGGTCGGCGAGGGTGCGGGGCTGTTTCTTCTCAAGCGGACCGCCGACGCGGTCGCCCACGGCGACCATATCTACGGAATCATCCGTGGCGCAGGGCTCTCCAACGATGTGGGAGGAAGCCTCCTTGCCCCCCTCTCGGAGGGGCAGCTCCGCGCCATGGGCGCCGCGTACGGTCGTGCCGGCTGGCACCCGTCGGACGTGGACCTCATCGAGTGCCATGCCACCGGCACGCCGGTTGGCGACGCAACCGAGTTTGCCAGTCTCCGGGAGCTCTGGGGGAATGCCCTGCCACAGGGGGAGCGGTGCGTCATCGGCTCGGTCAAGTCGAACATCGGGCATCTCCTCACGGCGGCCGGAGCCGCGGCCCTTACCAAGGTTCTCCTCGCCCTGCGCCACCAGACCCTCCCTCCCACCGCGAATTTCGCGGCCCCGCCTCCCGGCATCGACCTGGAGGGGAGTCCGTTCCGCATCCTGAATGCCGCAGCCCCGTGGCATCGGCGTGGGGAAGAGGTGCCGCGCCGGGCAGCGGTGAGTGCCTTCGGCTTCGGCGGCATCAACGCCCATCTCCTCGTGGAGGAGTGGCTTCCCGAGACAGGTGAACGCGCCGGCCACCCGAAACCTGCGAGGGAAGCGACAGGGACCGAAAATACCGGCACCGCCCCTCTCCCCCCGGACCGCCCGACAGCCCCGGCTATCGCCGTCGTCGGCCTGGACGCCCGCTTCGGCCCCTGGCAGTCGCTCCGCTCCTTTCAGGGGAGGGTCCTGGGGGGCAATCCCGATATCAGTCCAGCCCCGCCGCGAAACTGGTGGGGAGCCGAGCAAAGCTCCTGGTTCCGCCATGACGGGCTGCAGTCGACCCCCTTTGCCGGCTACTGGGTGGACGAGGTGGCAGTGACGGCGGAACAGTTCCGGATTCCGCCGCGGGAGTTGGAAGAAATGCTCCCCCAGCAGCTCCTCATGCTGCAGAGCGCCGCCGCGGCCATGGCCGATGCCGGCCTCGACCGGGAGGGGAACGGCAGCGCCGGCGTATTCATCGGCATCGCCCTCGACCTCAACTCCACCAATTTCAGCCTCCGCTGGCCGCTTGCAGAACGGGCCAGGGCCTGGGAAGGGGAACTGGGACGCACGCTCACCGCGGAGGGACGTGAGGCGTGGACCGATTCCCTGCGGGACGCCACCGGCCCGCCTCTCACCGCCAACCGGACGATGGGGGCGCTCGGCAGCATCGTTGCCAGCCGCATTGCCCGGGAGTTCCGGTTCGGGGGTCCCGGGTTCACCGTCTCCAGCGAGGAGAGCTCCGGCATCCGCGCCCTGGAACGGGGTGTCCGCCTCCTCCAGGCAGGCGAGATCGACCGGGCACTGGTGGGGGCGGTCGACCTGGCCGGCGACCTGCGTGCCGTCCTCGGTCATCACGACACCCGCCCCTTCTCCGGCACCGGCCGGCCTCTTCCCTTCGACGTGCGTGCCGACGGAAGCATCATCGGCGAGGGAGCGGCGGCGGTGGTTCTGAAGCGGCTCAACGATGCCGAGCGAGACGGAGACCGCATCTACGCGGTGATCCGGGGGATTGGCGGAGCCGGCGGCTCCCCCATCGTACCCGACGGCGCGGCCTACGGCAGGGCACTGGAGAGGGCCTACGCCGATGCTGCAGTCGATGCCGCTTCCGTCGGTTACCTGGAGGCGCACGGCAGCGGACACGCGGCCACCGACCAGGTGGAAGCGGAGGCATTGGCGAAGTTCTTCGAAAAGAGGCGCCGGGACATCCGCTCCTGTGCCGTCTCCAGCGTCGCGGCCGACATCGGCCACTGCGGCGCCGCCGCCGGACTCGCTTCCTTTGTCCGGGGATGTCTCGCCCTCCACCAGGAAATCATCCCTCCCCTCCGCGCAACAGAAACCCCCCGCCCCGAGTTCGCCGGGGAAGGTCCCCTGCATCTCCCCCCAACTCCGCGGTACTGGCTGAGAAACCGACGGAATGAAGCGCGCCGCGCCGGTGTGAGCGTCATGGGGGTGGACGGCGGTTGCTGCCACGTGGTCCTCGAAGGAGGGGAAAGAACTGCCGCCGGCGACCTGCCTGAACGGATCGTTCCGCTCGGCCCTCCCCCCGAGTGCATCTTTACCCTTACCGGCGGCACCCCTGCCGACCTTCTCCGGGAGATAGAGAGCCTTCGCCGGCAGACCGGCGCAGGGCCGACGGGGAGCCTCTTCCCGCTGGCCCGGGAATGGCATGGACGGTATGCTGAGGGGCAGGAACGGACATGCGCCATCGGCCTCGTGGCCAGGGACGCCTCCGACCTTCTGGCCCTTCTCGACGAGGCCCGGCGCGCCATCACCGCCGACCCCGCCAGACGGATCGGCCTCAACGGCATCATCCCCATTCCCCTGCGCGACCGGCTTTTCTACGCTCCCGACCCCCTTGGCCGGGAGGGAAAGATCGCTTTCGTCTTTCCCGGCTCGGGAAACCACTACCCCGGCATGGGGGCCGAACTTTCCGGCCGCTGGCCCGGGATTTTCCGCCGCCAGGACCTGGCCAACCTGAACCTGCGGAGCCAGTTCCAGCCGGAGCTCTTCTGGAACGGCGCTCCGCTCTCCGCCATCAACGACGACCACCGGGCGGTGATCTTCGGCCAGGTCGCCGTCGGTTGCGCGGTGAGCGACCTGGTGCGGAGTTTCGGGATCGAGCCACGGGCGGTGATCGGCTACAGTCTCGGCGAATCGGCCGCCCTCTTCGCCCTGGGAGCCTGGCGCGACCGGGACGGGATGCTGGCGCGCATGAATGCCTCGACCCTTTTTACGCGGGACCTGGCCGGCGAGTGCCTGTCGGCCCGCAACGCCTGGGACCTTCCGGAGGGGAAGGCCGTCGAATGGAGCCTCGGCGTGGTGGACGTCCCTGCCCGCGAGGTGCGCCGGGCCCTGCGAGACACGCCGCGGGTCTACCTCCTCATCGTCAACACCCCCGACGAATGCGTCGTGGGAGGGGACGCCAAGGGAGTGCGGCGTCTCGTCGCCATGCTCGGCTGCCGCTTCTTCCCCCTCGCCGGCGTTACCACGGTCCACTGCGAGGTGGCACGGGGGGTGGCCGGTCCGTACCGGGACCTCCACCTCTTCCCGACAACCCCCCCCGACGGGGTGACCTTCTACAGCGGTGCCCGTGGAGGAGCCTACCCGGTGACCCGGGAAAGCGCCGCCGATGCCATCCTCGCCCAGGCGGTGGAGGGAATCGACTTCCCGGCGGTGGTGGAATCCGCCTACGCCGACGGGGTGCGTCTTTTTCTGGAAATGGGACCGGGCAATTCCTGCACCCGCATGATTGGCCGCATCCTCGCCGACCGTTCCCACCTGGCCCGTTCCGCCTGCCACGGGGGGCTGGAACCGTCGACTACCATTCTCCGCCTCCTTGCCCAGCTGGCCGCGGAAGGGGTCCCGGTCGATCTGGCGCCGCTCTTTGCGACGCCGCCGCCCTCCATCTCCGCCGCAGAGGGACCGGTGCGCGGCACCTTACGGGTCCGCTGCGGCGGCACACCGTTCGCCCCTCCCCTGCCGCCGCAACAACAGCCGGCCGGACATCCCGCTCCGCCACCGTCGGACACGGCACCCGCAACGGATGAGGTACCGACTGTCCCGCCACAGCCCGTCCCCGGACCGGGGCATCAGCCGGATGAATGGGCACCGACGGCGGACCCATCGAAGGAAACATCGCTGGCACCGCTCGTACGGGAGTTCTCCGCCGCCCAGGAGGCCCGGCTCAAGGCCCATGAGGCTTACCTGCGGCTGGCCGACCAGCTCACCGCCTCCGTGGCGGATGCCCTGGCTCTTCAGTTTTCCCTGCAGGAGGCACTGGCCTCCGGAGATCAGGCCGAGCTGTCCCAGGTGCAACCAGGCAGCCACTCCCCGGACATCCCACTTCCTCTGGCAGAGGGAGGAAGCGACCCGGCGACGAACGCACGTGGGACGGCGACAGCCGACCGGCCGCGTCTCCCGGCCGCCTTCGACCGGGAGATGTGCCTGGAATTCGCCCGGGGGGACGTCGGCCGCATGCTCGGCCCTGACTTTGCCGAAGCGAACGCATTTCCCACGAGGGTCCGGCTTCCGGACGAACCCCTCATGCTGGTCGACCGCATCGTGAGCGTCGAGGGGGAACCGCGCTCCATGACGAGCGGCCGCGTGGTGACAGAGCACTACATCCACGGGGGAAGCTGGTATCTGGACGGCGGCCGCATCCCCACCTGCATCGCCGTGGAGGCCGGACAGGCAGACCTCTTTCTCTGCGGCTACCTGGGGATCGACTTCATCACCCGCGGGCTCGCGGTCTATCGCCTCCTCGACGCCGTGGTCACCTTCCACCGGTCGCTTCCCGGGCCGGGGGAGACGATCCGCTACGACATCCGCATCGACCGCTTCTTCCGCCAAGGGGAGACCCACCTCTTCCGCTTCCGCTTCGATGCCACCGTCAACGGGGAGCCTCTCCTCACCATGCGCGACGGATGCGCCGGGTTCTTCACCGCTGCCGAGCTCGACTCCGGCAAGGGGATCGTCCGGCCGGCCCTCGACCTTCGCCCGGCCACGGGGAGCCGTCCCGACGACTGGGAGGAACTGGTGCCCCTCTCCCGGGAGTCATACGACGCGGCCCGTCTCGACCGGCTTCGGGCCGGCGATCTGGCCGGCTGTTTCGGACCGCTGTTTGCCGGTCTTCCCGCCACCCGCCCCCTCACCATCCCGGGGGGACGGATGCGCCTCGTGCACCGGGTGCTGGAACTCGACCCGCACGGGGGACGCTACGGCATGGGGGTCATTCGCGCCGAAGCCGATATCCGGCCCGACGACTGGTTTCTCACCTGCCACTTCGTGGACGACCGGGTGATGCCCGGCACCCTCATGTACGAGTGCTGCCTCCATACCCTGCGCATCTTCCTCCTCCGTCTCGGGTGGGTGGCCGAGGGGGGCAACGCCGCCTGGGAGCCGGTGCCGGGGGTGGCGAGCGGCCTGCGCTGCCGCGGCCAGGTGCTGGAGACCACGAACGTCGCCGCCTACGAAGTGACGATCCGGGAGCTGGGCTACCGCCCCGAGCCGTACGCCATTGTTGATGCCCTCATGTATGCCGACGGAAAACCGATCGTGGAGATCACCAGCATGTCGGTGCGCCTGGCCGGCACGACACGGGAACGGCTCGAGGAGCTCTGGCGGCACCGGGGGAATGGGACGGGTTCGGCTGCCCCGCTTGGCGTCAGGAAGCCCGCCATCTATACGAAGGATCAGATCCTCGCCTACAGTAACGGCAACCCCTCCGAGGGGTTCGGCGACCGGTACCGGATCTTCGATGAAGGGCGCATCATCGCCCGCCTCCCCGCCCCCCCCTACCAGTTCATGGACCGGGTTACCGCCGTCGCGGGGGAACCGTGGCAGATGGTTTCCGGAGCCATGGTCGAGGCCCAGTACGACATCCCCCCCGATGCCTGGTACTTCGCCGCCGACCGCCAGCCGCGGATGCCCTTCGCGGTCCTGCTGGAGGCAGCCCTGCAGCCGTGCGGCTGGCTTGCCGCCTACGTAGGGTCAGCCCTCACCTCCCCCATCGATCTCTCTTTCCGCAACCTGGGGGGAAGCGCGGTGCAGCACCGCCCGGTAACACCGGCAAGCGGCACCCTCACCGCAACCGCCAGCCTGACGAAGGTGGCAGCCAGCGGCGGCATGATCATCCAGGAGTTCTCCTTCGCCGTCGCCGACGCCGGCGGGGTCCTCTACAACGGAGAGACCATGTTCGGCTTCTTCACCAAAGAGGCCCTCGCCAACCAGGTGGGAATACGGGACGCCGGCATCTACCGGCCGACCGCCGCCGAGGAGGAGCGTGGCCGGCGCCTCCCCTACCCCGACAGCCCTCCCTATCCGGAAACGATGCTCCGGATGGTGGATCTGATCGAGCTCTACGTCCCCGATGGCGGTCCCGCCGGGCTCGGCTACCTGCGGGGGGTGAAGCATGTCGACCCGGACGAGTGGTTCTTCCGGGCCCACTTCTTCCAGGACCCGGTCACCCCCGGCTCGCTGGGGCTGGAGTCGTTTCTCCAGCTCCTGAAGTACGCCGCCTGCGAGCGCTGGGGATGGCGCGAATGTGCGCTCCTCGCCGCCGTCGCGCCGGGGCGCGGGCACCGCTGGCTCTACCGCGGACAGATCATCCCCGCCAACACCCGGGTCACGGTTGAGGCATGGGTGACCGGCGTCGACGAGGAGGAGAAGGTCCTCGCCGCCGACGGATTCCTCTCGGTGGATGGCCGGGTCATCTACCAGATGAACGATTTCACCGTACGGATGGAATAGGATCGTCTCATCGACAGGGGCGAGGCTTGTGCCCGCCGTGAATCGGGGCAGCCGGGAGGCTCCCCCTGCTGAAAAACGGATGACAGGAGAACGATGAAGTATTCCAACGTGTACATATCCTCCCTCGGCTACGAACTGGCACCGGTGGTGGTCACCTCCGCCGAACTGGAGTCGCGGCTCGAATCCCTCTACCGGGCGCTCCACTTCACCACCGGGCAACTGGAGGCGCTCACGGGGATCAGGGAGCGGAGGTGGTGGGAGCCGGGCTATCCCCTCTCCCGGGGTGCGGTCGCCGCAGGGAGGAAGGCCCTGGCCGGCAGCGGTGTCTCTCCCCGCGACATCGGCGCCCTCATCTATGCCGGGGTCTGCCGGGAGCAGTTCGAGCCGGCCACTGCCTGCCGCGTTGCCGCAGGTCTCGGAATCGGCGGCGACGCCGCGGTTTTCGACCTCTCCAACGCCTGTCTCGGCGTACTGAACGGCATCCTCGACGTGGCGAACCGGATCGAGCTGGGGCAGATCCGCGCAGGGCTCGTCGTCTCCTGCGAAAGTGCCCGGGAGATCAACGACATCATGATCGTCCGCATGCTGGCGGAGCGGAGCATGGAACTCTTCGCCGTGTCACTGGCAACCCTCACCGGCGGTTCCGGCGCCGTGGCGGTGCTCCTCACCGACGGCTCCTTCGCCAGCGCCGGCCGGCACCGCCTCCGCGGCGGCGTCATGCAGGCCGCACCGGAACACCACGAGCTCTGCCTCTGGGGCGTACAGCCCGACGGAGACGGACGTTTCCTCCAGTCGATGCGCACCGACGCGGTGAACGTCATGAAGCACGGGGTGGAACTGGGCAGGCGCACCTGGGAGAGCTTTCTTCCGGAGGTGGGGTGGCGCAGGGAGGAAATAGACCGGGTGGTCTGCCATCAGGTGGGGTCGGCCCACCAGGCGACCATCCTCCAGACCCTCGGCATCCCCGCGGAGAAAGACTTCACCACCTTCGAGTTCCTCGGCAACATCGGGACCGTCTCTCTCCCCCTCACCGCGGCCCTGGCCGCCGAGCGGGAGATTCTCGAACCGGGCCACCGGGTAGGCTTTCTCGGCATCGGCAGCGGGCTCAACTGCCTCATGCTCGGCATCGAGTGGTAAGGTTTGGCATCACCCCATAAAGGCGGTTTGACCGCAGAGGGCGCAGAGAAACAAACCATAAGGGGGCGCAGAAAAGGTGAAAAAAGCGGATAACGGCGGACAATCTCAGAACAAAACCTGATTGGATATTATTTAAGATTCGTCATGATCCGCCATTTTCGATGGTATCCGCGTCCTATTGAATTTGAGATTTTCACGTAACTCCTTGGTTTTCTCTGCGAACCTCCGCGTTCACTGCGGTTACAGCTTTTTCTCACTAAAGGATGCCATGGGCTTCGACGTCACTAACTACTACCCCTTCACCGGCCGCCGTCTCGACCTGGGCGGCCTCGCCTACCACTACCTGGACGAGGGAGAGGGGCCGCTCGTGGTCATGGTCCACGGCAACCCCTCCTGGTCCTTTTACTACCGGAACCTCGTCCTGGCTCTACGGGACCGGTTCCGCTGCATCGTCCCCGACCACATCGGCTGCGGCCTTTCCGACAAGCCGGGGGACGACCGCTACGACTACACCCTCCCCCGCCGGGTTGAAGATCTGGAGAGGCTTCTCGACCATATCGGCAGCACGGAAAAGGTCACCCTCGTCCTCCACGACTGGGGGGGGATGATCGGCATGGCATGGGCCGCCCGCCATCCCGAGCGGGTCGAGCGGCTCGTCATCCTCAATACCGCCGCCTTCCCCCTCCCCGCGTCGAAGCCGTTCCCCATGGCGCTGCGCATCTGCCGCGACACTCTTCTTGGCACTCTCCTGGTCCGCGGCTTCAACGCCTTCAGCCTTGCCGCGTCAATCGTCGGCTGCAAACGCCGTCCCATGCCAGCGGAACTGCGTCGTCTCTACCGTCTCCCCTATGATACCTGGGCAAACCGCGTTGCCACTCTCCGCTTCGTCCAGGACATCCCCCTCAAGCCCGGGGACCGGAATTACGATATGGTGAGCGACGTCGCCGCAGGTCTTGACCAATTCCGCGACCTCCCGATGCTCATCTGCTGGGGAGAGCGGGACTTCATCTTCGACCGCCACTTCCTCGCCGAATGGCAGCGGCGCTTCCCCGGGGCGGAGGTGCACCGGTTCGCCGATGCGGGGCACTACATCCTGGAGGATGCCCAGGAGGAGGTCGTGCCGCTCATCTCGGAGTTTCTCGCGAGGGGCAGAGAGCCAATGTAGGGTCGGTTCATGGAGGAAGTAATGGATCACCGATCCGTTTCGCATGAAAAGCCGTTCTCGACGAGATGTCACCGTCGGAACGGCCTTTTTCTCTGCCGTATGCACGAAGGAAGCAGCTACCGGATAATTCATAATCTCTTTTGACATTGAAACGAACCGAGAATATATTGCAGCTTAATTAGGAGATGATTAATGGAACTAAAAGAAAATAGAAGATTATCAGATCTCCATTTTCCAAATTTGAGATTTGGAGACGCGACCCTCATTAATTTTTCTGCTGGCTATGATGCCTTTTCCGATACCCCATCCTCAATGGGGTGTGGCAGCGTGCGAAGGATTTGTGGAAGGATGCAAGCGGGTCTTGATTCAGCAATAATGTGAACGGCTATCGCAGGAACTTTTTTTCGATACTTGGGAGAGGTGGGACATGTCGCGGTCGCATAATCTTCCTGGCCTGCTCGACCGGGGCATCTACCTGGAAGACAGTGACGTGCTGCTTGACTGGAACAGTTCGCGGGAGTTGTTGCGACAACTGGCAACGCCCCGGGAAACGGAGGAACCGGGAAACCGGCTCGGCCTGGTGTGGCGTAACCGGCGCTGGCTGAACGGCATGACCGCCACGTTCTTCGCCTCGCTCAAGGAGTCGGAGCACCTGCGGCGGATCGAACTGGTGCCGCAACCGGGAAAGGGGACGGCTGACGAGTTCCAGCGGATTTCACGGCACCTAGCCCTGCACCTGGGGAGTGCCACCCGCTCCGCCGACAGGCAAGGCTCCTGTTCCCGCTTCTGGCAGCAGGACGAGGTGCAGATCGCGTTGTCCCTCAACAGCCGCGCGGACCGGATTGAATGCCTGATCAGCTATCACGGGCCAGTGGTGGTTACACAAGAGGAGCGGCGCTGGGACGAGGGGAGCCTCGACCGCCACCTGGCAAAGCTCGGACTCTCCCTCTACCAGTGGCACACCCTGAAAGATTACCTCCTCGACCTGCAGGCCGGGATTGCCACCGAGCCTCCTGCCGGACTCGGGGGGCATCAGGTGGTGCTGTTGGCGCTCCGCTACGTCGAGACCCGGGACCGGTCGCAGCTGGACCGGGCCGCGGCCATATTGACCGGCAACGGCGGCTCCGCCTGGCTCATCCTGGACAAGTCATGAACCGCCCCCTGCGCTCACTGTTCCGAGCCGCCCCCTATGCCCTCTGCGGCGCCTTGGCGTTCTGGCTGCTGCCGCACCCCAATGACGCCAAGGGGATCGCTCCCCCCTCCTGGCCCGCCTGGGAGCGGCTCGACACAGTTGCCGTCCTGGTGGTCTGGCTCGGAACGGCCGTCCTTCTGCTCCGGCTGGAAAACGGCCCCGGACCAACACGGCCCGAATTAGCCGGAGAGGAACTGCATCTCCTCGCGTTCGCGGCCATCAAAACCACCGGCATCACCATGCTGTTTGCCGTGATCCGCTGGGTCCTGCCGAGTTCTCGTCCCTGGACTACCCGGGGCAAGGGAATGCCCTGGTTTGCCTTTGATTCGGGAGAATACCAGGTTTTGGTGGGGTTGTGGGCGGTGGGATTCCTCTGCCTTGCCCACAAGGACCTCGCCGAGCTCCGGCGCGAGCGCTCCACTGCCGCCAGACTGGTACCCCGCGATACGGTGCGACGCTATGAAGATCCAGACTGGGTGGAACTGCGCCGGATACTGCTGGAGGCGAGCGTGGGACGACAGATCCGCGTGCCGGAACGGTTGCGCGATTATCAGGTGGCGCAGTTGATAGAGCGCCATTTCGTCACCGGCGACCGGAGCCTGCTGGACCGGGCAGCCGCAGAACTTTCCGGAACAGGCAACGATCCGTGGCTCACGCTCAAAAGTGGAATAAAGCTCATGCCTGAAGGTGAAACACGAAGAAATATCTAGCTTCTCTAATGCTGTTTCTTGTTTGCGCAGTCCTATCCTTTGCCTATGGAGTAAAGACCCTAAGAATTTCCCTGACCCATCTTATCCGTATCAAACGAAAGGCACGCTCGCTTACCTTTCAACCACGTGGTGTTACCACGTGGTGTTACATCGGCATCATTATATCAGCCATCTTCATCAGTATGTTCATTATCAGTGACATTCTTGAGTCGGTCGCAAAAGTAACTGAGCGAAGAAGATTCGATAGGCATACCAATTGAAGCTGACATTCAACTAGTGTCCCGTGCGGCTAGTTCACCGCAAGAATTCCGAGGAATTTTGGTTCCTGGCACGGCGCGGCGACGCAGGCCTAGCGGGGCCTACGCCGAGGAGCCGCAACACAGCCAGGGGCCAAAAGGCCCGCAATTCTATGGTAAGAAGTAACCGCACGGGACACTAGCACCGCGACCGGCCCTGAGGAAGCGGCCGGGCGGGCTTATTGCGTTATATCCCCAATTCAAATTGCGCCCGAGCCGCTCCGGTCCGTGTGGTGCATGTGCACCACGAAGAAAGAAAAACCGATGCCCCCAGCCACCCTCCTCTCCTTCCTCGGCGCATCCGTCGCCCCCACTCTCGCTCCCGCGGCTTGACGTACCGCGTATATCCGTTTATCCTTAGAAATGCGTCACCACCTGACTGGGAATCGGAGACATTATGAAAACAGTGGCATGCGGATTGTTGCTCATGTTGCTTGCCGTCTCTCCATCCTACGCCCTGCCGGTCGATACCATCGGGCACATCCACTCCATGAAGGGGACGGCCTTCGTGCACAGGGGGAGCGTCACCCTACCGGCAACGGTCGGAACGGCGCTGAACAGAGGAGATCTGATCCGGACCGGTAAGCCCGGCGCTGTTGGTATCGTTCTGACCGACGACACCACGATCTCCCTCGGACCCAACAGTGAACTTGCGCTCAGTGACTATACCTTCGACCCGACGGTGGGAAAATTTTCTCTCGTGGTCCGTATGGTGAAGGGAACATTTGCCTACATCTCGGGCCTGATCGGCAAGCTCGCCCCGGATACGGTCCACCTGGCCATCCCCGACGCCGTCATCGCCCTGCGGGGAACAAAACTGCTGGTCGATGTGCAGGACCCCGGTTAAGCGCCTGCCATTCCCGGGAGGATGTCGATGCGATACGGTTCATGGGTACTGACGGCGATGATTCTGTCCCTTCTTGTCCCCGCAGGGTGCGCGTCCAACAATACGGTTGTGCTGGTGCCCGACCCGGATGGCCATGTCGGCAAGGCTGAGGTAGCTACCTCCGGAGGGAAGCGGCTTCTGGAAAGACCGAACGACATGACGCGCGTTTCAGGCCCCACCGCCGCACCGTCGCCGGTAACCACGGCCGATCCCGCCTTCATCACTGCCACCTTTGCCGATGCGCTGTCGATCGAGCCGCTCCCTGCGGAAAAGTTCATCCTGTACTTTCACACCGGAACGACCGACATGGTTCAAGGGTCGCAGGACATGGTGCCGAAGATGATTGCAGCCATTCAACGACGCAGGCCCATCACCATCGCCATCAGCGGTCATACCGACGCCTCCGGTTCCACTCTGCTCAACGACAGGCTTTCCTCCGAGCGCGCCCGATTCGTCATGGACCTGCTGGTGAAAAGCGGGATAGATCCGAAAAGGATGACGGTTTCGTCCCATGGCAAGGGGAACCCACTGGTCCCGACTCCCGACGGTGTTGCCGAACCGCGCAACAGGCGGGTAGAAGTCGTCATTCGCTAGGTATCAGCCGACATGTCCGCCGCTTCCCGCTCACGCATCACCCCGAAACGCCTCCTTCCCCTGTGGGACGGGAGTGCCGTCCTGCTGGGGACAGGGCTGGTCATCACGCTCTGCGCCGCGCTGCTCCTCGTATTCCCCCCCGTCATTTTCCAGCAGGCCGAACTGCGGGTCTATGACCTGATGCTGTCGGGCCGCGCTTCTTCACCCCGCTCGGGTCTGCCGGTCATGGTCGGCATTGATGAGAAGAGCCTCAATGCCTATGGACAGTGGCCCTGGCCCCGGTATCGGATTGCCATGCTCGTGGAGAGACTGTATGAGCTCGGCGCAAAGGTCGTCGCCCTCGATTTTCTCATGGCGGAGCCTGACCGCACCTCTCCCGACGTCGTTCTGACCGAGCGTCAGAGTGATCGCCGGCCGGCCGCCACCCTTCCTGCATCGGAACGTCATGACAGTAACTCGCTGAGACTCGCCGCGGCACTATCCAGAGGGGAGACCGCGCTCGGATTCCTTTTCGATTTCAGAGGCAGCGGCGCCCCGCACCCGTCTGAAGCACCCGTCATTCCCGAAGGGATGATCGTTACCTCGCGGGAGGTGAGTGATGCCGGATTCCCCAGGCCCCGCGAGACGATACGGAGCCTGCCGGTACTGACCGGTGCGGCCCGTGCCGAAGGGTTCTCCAATGCCACCATTGACCGTGACGGCATTCTCCGGCGCGTTCCCCTTCTCCTGCCGTATGAAGGCAAGTTCTACCCGTCCCTCAGTCTGGCCGCCCTTCTTCTTGCATCCAACGAGCGCACGCTCACCCTCACCCGGGAGTCGGATGAAACCGTGCTGGTCTGGGAGAAGCATCGGATCCCCCTGGATAGCGGAGGTAATCTGCTGCTCGACTTTCGTGACGAGAAGACCGGCTTCCCCTTTCTTTCGGCCCGGTCTGTCCTTGCCGGGACGATTCCGCCGGGAAGCCTTCAGGGGAAGATCGTTCTGGTCGGTCCATGGGTCAAGGGGCTGGGGGATTCTCACACCGTTCCCTCCGGGGCGACTCTCAACGGGCTCACGATCAATGCCACCGTCATGGATACTATCCTCTCCGGCAGCTTCATCGGTCGCCCGGGGTGGGCCAGGGGTGCCGAACTGGTAGCCCTTCTGCTGTTGGGCATGGCCAGCAGCTGGCTCCTGAGCAAACCGGGTTTCGTGCTGTCGCTGGTGACGGTGACCGCAGAGAGCTCTCTCTGTTACTGGGGCGCGAGGGAGCTGCTCGTTGCCGGCGGACTCTATCTCTCGCCATTGCTGCCGATGATCACGCCGGTCGCGATCATGACGTTCCTCAGCCTCCTGAAATACGGGATAGAAGCCCGCAAGGTCCGCCAACGGGACAGAGACCTGCTTGAGGCCCAGGACACGATTATTCTCAGCATGTCTGCGCTCACCGAGACGCGCGACAAGGAGACCGGCGGACATATCCTGCGGACCAGGCACTATGTCGAGATCCTGGCCCGGAAGATGTCGACCATGCCCGCGTACAGCCATCTCGACGAAAACAACATCACGCTGCTCACACGATCGGCCCCGCTCCACGATATCGGCAAGGTGGGGATTCCCGACTCCATTCTCCATAAACAGGGAAAACTGAACGAAGAAGAGTATGAGTTCATGAAGAACCACACACTGATCGGAGCCGCCGCCCTGACCAAGACCGGACATCCGGAACGGCACGATTTTCTGCAGTTCGCACGGGAGATGATCGAATCGCACCATGAATGGTGGGACGGCAGCGGGTATCCCTACGGATTGCGCGGCGAGGAGATCCCCCTGGCCGGCCGTCTCATGGCCCTGGCCGACGTCTACGACGCCCTGACGAGCCGGCGCCCCTACAAGCAGGTGTTTTCCCATGAAAAGGCGATGGAGATCATTCTGCAGTATTCGGGGAAACAGTTCGATCCGGACGTTGTCGCGGCATTTATTGCCGGACACGAAGAGTTTGCCTGCATTTCCAGGGAATTTGAGGATAAAGTTCCTGACGGGCCCGGCCAAGACTTCTCTTGACACCATGACCATAAAACTGCATCCTTGGGAAACATGAGAAGCAGCCCGATGAAAACCCCCGCCAGCGGCCCATGCATTTCCCACCTCTCCCGCGTTGCCCGGCTGGCCATCCACCACAAACCCACCCCTGCAGTCGGGGACGTGAATTGCACGCCCTGCCACGATCTGGGCCTGAAGGGCGCCCGGTAGCATGAACTCTCCGGCCTTCGTCAACATCGCCGTCCACCTCCCGGAGATGGCCCGGCGCCAGCCCGACACCCCGGCCATCATCTTCCCCCGGGGGAACCGCCGCCTCACCTTCCGGGAGCTGAACGCCCTCTCCGACCGGATCGCCCACGGCCTCGTCCGCAACGGCATTGGCCGCGGCGCGCGGACCGTCCTCATGGTGACCCCCGGGCCGGAGTTTTTCGCCCTCACATTCGCCCTCTTCAAGGTTGGGGCCGTACCGGTCCTCATCGACCCGGGACTGGGGGTGCGGAACCTGAAGAGCTGCATCGCCGATGCGGAGCCCCACGCCTTCATCGGCATCCCCCGGGCACACGCCGCCCGCCTTCTGTTCGGCTGGGGAAAAGGGACCCTGCGCACCCTGATCACCGTCGGGACGCGCCTCTGCTGGGGAGGAACGACCCTCGCCACCCTCGCCCGCCACGCCGAACGGTACCTCCCCTTCCCTCTTGCGCCGACGGAAAGGGACGAGACCGCCGCCATCCTCTTCACCAGCGGCAGCACCGGCCCCCCCAAGGGGGCTGTCTACACCCACGGCAACTTCGCCGCCCAGGTGGAGGCGCTGCGCCGCGTCTACGGCATCGAGCCGGGAGAGATCGACCTCCCCACCTTTCCCCTCTTCGCCCTTTTCGCCCCGGCCCTCGGCATGACCGCCGTCATTCCGGAGATGGACTTCACCCGGCCGGGATCGGTCAGCCCGCGGCGGATCATCACGGCGATCCAGACGTACGGTGCCACGACCATGTTCGGCTCGCCGGCCCTCATCAACCGCGTGGGACGCTACGGGGCCAAGCGCGGAGTGAAGCTCCCGACGCTCCGCAGAGTCATCTCCGCCGGGGCTCCGGTACCGGCTTCGGTCATGGAGCGCTTCGGGACGATGCTCAACCCGGGGGTTGATATTTTCACCCCCTACGGGGCGACGGAGGCCCTGCCGGTCTGCTCCATCGGCAGCCGGGAGATCCTCGGCGAGACCCGGACCATCTCCGAGGCAGGCGGAGGGGTCTGCATAGGCCGGCCGGTGCAGGGAATCCGGCTGGAGGTGATCGCCATCAGCGACGGACCGATCCCGGTCTGGAGCGACCAGCTCCGCGTCCCCCGGGGCCAGATCGGCGAGCTCGTCGTCCAGGGGGCCCAGGTGACACGGGAGTACTACAACCGCCCCGAAGCCGACCTCCTGGCGAAGATCGCCGACCCGGAGAGCGGCAGCTTCTTCCACCGGATGGGCGACCTGGGGGGAATGGACGAGGCGGGACGGGTCTGGTTCTGCGGCCGGAAGTCCCATCGGGTCGAGACCGCCGACGGGCCACTCTACACCATCCCCTGCGAGGCGGTGTTCAATACCCATCCCGCAGTCTTCCGCACCGCCCTCGTCGGTGTGGGCGAAAGGGGAAAGCAGCTGCCGGTCCTCTGGGTGGAGCTGGAAAAGGGGGGGCAGGCGAATCGGGAGGATATCCGGAGGGAGCTTCTCGCCCTCGGCAGCGGGTACATCCATACCCAGCCCATTGTCACCATCCTCTTTCATCCCGCCTTCCCGGTGGATATCCGGCACAACGCCAAGATCTTCCGGGAGAAACTCGCCCGCTGGGCGGCGCGGGAGTTGTCATGAAGGCGCTCGTAACAGGGGGCGGCGGCTTCCTCGGCGGCGCGATTGTGCGGATGCTCCGGGAGCGGGGCGACGCGGTGCGGAGTTTTTCCCGGGGAGAGTACAGGGAACTGGCCGCCATGGGGGCGGAACAGGTGAGCGGCGACGTGGCGGACCGGGAAGCGGTGGTGGAAGCCGCGGCCGGGTGCGACATCGTCTTTCACGTGGCGGCCAAGGCCGGCATCTGGGGCCCGTACGCCGACTATTACCGGGCGAACGTGACCGGCACGGAGAACATCTTGGCCGCCTGCCGGCACCAGCGCATCGAACGACTGGTATTCACGAGCTCACCCAGCGTGGTCTTCGCCGGAGAAGACATCGAGGGAGGCGACGAGTCTCTCCCCTACCCGAGCCGGTACGAGGCCCACTATCCCAGTACCAAGGCCGAGGCGGAGCGCATGGTGCTCACGGCTAACGCGGCAGACCTGGCCACCGTGGCCCTTCGCCCCCACCTGATCTGGGGACCGGGGGACAACCACGTCGTGCCGCGCATCATCGAAAGGGGGAAAGAAGGGAAGCTGCGCCGCATCGGGAACAGACCCTGCCTGGTGGACACGGTCTACGTGGACAATGCCGCCCGGGCCCATCTCCTTGCCGCGGACCGCCTCTCTCCGGGGGCGGCCGTTGCCGGAAAGGCTTACTTCATCACCAACGAAGAACCGCTCCCTCTCTGGGAGATGACAAACAGGATCCTGGCCTGCGCCGGGGTAGCTCCGGTAACCCGCACGATCTCCCCGGCGGCGGCGTATGCCGCAGGCCTTCTCTGCGAAATGCTCTGGCAGATGCTCCGGCTTCGCAGCGAGCCTCCCATGACACGCTTTCTCGCCCGGGAACTCTCAACCGCCCACTGGTTCGACATCTGCGCCGCCCGCCGCGACCTGGGGTACGCCCCGGAAGTCTCCATTGCGGAAGGACTGGCGCGGCTCGCAACAAGGCTCTCTGAAACGGGCCCATGAAGACCGTCCCGCTCCCCACGCCCGATGAAGTGCACGTTTGGTTCGGCACCCTGGCCGTTGAGCCGCAGGAACTTGCCAGACTCCAACGCTTCCTCTCTCCAGACGAACGAAAGCGGGCGGAGCGCCTCCTCACCCCTCTGCTCCGGGAGCGTTTCGTGGCAGGGCGGGGTTTCCTCCGGGAAACCCTCGGGAGCTACCTGGAACTCCCGCCGGAAGAGGTCGTCTTCGCCTATGGCGAGCACGGCAAGCCCTACCTGCCTGTCGAGTCGGGCCAAGGGCTCTCTTTCAACCTCTCCCACGGAGGGGATGCGGTCCTCCTGGCAGTTGCCAGAGGCCGCCAGATGGGAATCGATATCGAGAAGGTACGCCACGACCTGCCATTTCAGGCCATGGCATCTCGGTACTTTTCCCCCCGAGAGCGGGACGAGCTCTTCGGTCTCCCCCCGGACCGGCAGATGCATGCCTTCTATCGCTGCTGGACGCGCAAAGAGGCCTGCCTCAAAGGGTGGGGAACAGGCTTTTCCCGCCCCTCCGACTCCCTCGACATCCCGTTTCTCACCGCTGACCCGACCGCCATCGTCATGAAACACCCGCACTCCGGGGAGTCCGGCGTCTGGTGGATTGCGGACCTCCCTGTCCCGCCGGGTCATCTCGCCGCGCTTGCAGTTACTGGTGATGCGCCGATAATCCGCTCATTCCGCGCGACATAAGTCTCCATGGGCATTTTTGGTGTATACAGAATACAATCTTGCGTCCATTTTTAGCTTGACTATGAGAATACGGTAAAGTAGAATTTGGTTCTACTTTTTCTCGTTTTTCGCCATAACATATTGATATCATTGGGACACTGCTCATGGTTCGTCATTAGTAGGCATTTACACGGCCTTATGTGTAATACACTAACCTACAGGAGGTAGAAGATGTCAGAATTCGGTACACTGGAAAGCCGCGTTCGCCGCAAGTCTCTGCTCAGCAAGGTCATGAAGGCTGAGGACACCATCAAGTTCTTCAGCCCCGGCCAGGATCTCATGTGGTCCGGCTTCACCCCGGCCGGCTACCCCAAGATGGTCCCCATCGCCCTGGCCAACCACGTAGAGGCCAACAATCTGCAGGGCCAGTGGAAATTCAACCTGTTCATCGGCGCTTCCGTCGGCGCCGAGACCGAAGACCGCTGGGCGTCTCTCGACATGATCGACCGCCGCTGGCCGTACCAGACCGGCAAGAACATCGCCGCCGGCATCAACGCCGGCCGCATCCGCATGGGGGACAAGCACCTCGGCCACTTCGCCCAGGACGCAGGCTACGGCTTCTACACCGGTAACGGCCGCTACGACATCGGCATCGTCGAAGTCTCGGCCATCACCGAGGACTGCGGCCTGGCTCTCACCACCTCCTGCGGCATCATTGCCGAGGCGCTCCATCTCTGCGACAAGATCATCATCGAGGTGAACACCGGCCAGCCTTCATTCGAGGGTATGCATGACATCCACATGCAGCAGAAGCCGCCCCACCGGGCACCCTTCCTGATCACCGCCGCCGACAGCCGCATCGGCACTCCCTACGTCCCCTGCGATCCGGACAGGATCGTGGCCATCGTCGAATCGAAGCTCCGCGACAAGGGACGCGCCTTCGCCGAGCAGGACGACACCTCCGAGGCGATCGCCGGCCACATCATGGAGTTCTTCAGGCACGAGATCAAGGCCGGTCGTCTCCCCGAAAACCTCCTTCCGCTCCAGTCTGGGGTCGGCTCCATCGCCAACGCCGTTATCGGCGGTCTCGCCAAAGGACCGTTCCAGAACCTGTCGGTCTATACCGAGGTGCTTCAGGACACCATGCTCGACTTCTTCGACGGCGGCAACCTCCTCTGCGCCTCCTCCTGCTCCCTCTCCCTGTCGGAGACCCCCGGCTTCCCCCGCTTCTTCGAGAACTGGGACCGTTACTTCAACAAGATCACCCTGCGTCCGCTCTCCATCTCCAACGCGCCGGAGCCGATCCGCCGTCTCGGGTGCATCGCCATGAACACCCCGGTGGAAATCGACATGTATGCCCACGCCAACTCCACGCTGGTGGGCGGGACGAGAATGATCAACGGCCTCGGTGGTTCCGGCGACTTCCTCCGGAACGGCTACCTGAAGATCATGCACACCCCGTCCTCCCGCCCCAGCAAGAACGACCCGAACGGCATCTCCTGCGTGGTACCGCACTGCTCGCACATCGACCACACCGAGCACGACCTGGACTGCGTCGTCACCGAGCAGGGCCTGGCCGACCTTCGTGGCCTCTGCCCCCGCGACCGTGCCCTCAAGATCATCGAGAAGTGCGCCCACCCCGACTACAAGCCGATCCTGACCGAGTACTACGAGATGGCCAAGAAGGACTGCCTCTCCAAGGGTATCGGCCACGAGCCGCAGCTGTGGGACCGCGCCTTCAAGATGCACCTCAACCTGGCACAGAACGGCACCATGAAGATCAAGAACTGGGACATCAAACTCGACCTCTGCGAATAACAGCAACCTCCCGGCGCGGGGGAATCAAAAA
>Ga0335082_10001765_pt1 | contig 23127 bp, 24 predicted proteins | sample Lox_Sample_41_FD_206718 | JGI IMG/M metagenome (GOLD analysis project Ga0335082, IMG submission 206718) | Soil microbial communities from Loxahatchee National Wildlife Refuge, Florida, United States - Lox_Sample_4.1 | ecosystem: Environmental > Terrestrial > Soil > Wetlands | place: USA...
CGAGCCAGCAAAGCTCGTGTTGTTGTTGTTGGTTGGGATGAAACGAATCGGGACGCCGAGCAGGTCGGACATCTGATTGACGTTTGGGACCGACAGAGTGACGGCGATACCGGTCCCGCCAATGTTCGCCGCGGGGACCCACGTCTGAGCGGCCGACATTTGAGCGCTCGCGTAGCCGATGCCGGCGAGCAGAATGGCGACGATCGCGATGAAAGCTCGCGCTGTCTTCATCATGACGAAACGCTCCACACGTTGCTCCCGTAATACGTGAACGTCGCACTCTGGCGATTTACGTTCATGATGTATTGGCTGAGACCTGCGATCGACATTCCACCTGGCGCGAATACCGTGAGAGGGAACGCGTTGAAGTTACCGGCGAGGTCCTCGTAGGTGTACGTCTGGCCAGGGGAGGCTCCAGCCGGCAAAGTCGTGTTCGATACACCAACGCCTGACGTTCGGTTGAGTCCTATGCGACCGTTTGCATCCGCCGTGGTCGTAGTTAAAGCGCCGCTCGCTGTGACGATGCGATTCGGCCCGAGAGTAACTGTCTGCACGACAGAGGCGAGCTGCCCAGCGGTCAAGACATTAGCGATCAAGTCGCCAGCTAGCCATGCGAGAGGCGTTGTCCCTTCCTGTCCTCGAACGATGGTCGAAAAATTATCGCCCGACCTCGCAGTGCAATAGATGATCTCAGTTAGAAGCCCAGTCGCCGCATCCACGAGCGTTGCCGAGAACTGCTGACCAGCCCCCGGATTCGGGAACAGCGCGCCAGCCCCCCCTTGGATTGAGAGAGCGAGAGCGCCCGCTGTGATCGGCGCGCTGAGAGTCGATTGAGCATTGTTCGACCAGATGAAGAGATTGGCCATATGCGATCCTTACGACGGGATACTTATGATCCACGAGAATTGAAAAGGCAACTGCAACACACCTTGATCGATCGCTTCCTTGAGCACGGGAGCAAGTGGATAGATTGTCTGCGGAGACGGGATCAGTTGAGTTTTGATGTTGTTGAGCGGCGTAAACTGATTCAGGAAGAACTCACCAACGATGGTTCCTCCTACGATCTTTCTGCGGATTGCAGAAAGCTTGATGCTGACGAGTCCATTGGCTCCGAACGTTACACTTACGGAATAGGTCTGGTCGATATTCGGCGCTGTTCCATTTTCGCCGATCAGAAACCGCATGATGCGGCGCTTCAGCCAACGAATGTTGAACCGCGTACCATCCCCTTTGTAGAAGTTCCATGTGATGCAGCGCTGGAAGGCGTCATCTGTCGTGGCGGCAATGTTCTTCGGACCGACAATCCTGTAAGTGTCTATCGTCTGCGTATTGAGCTGATACGTATTCAGCGGACCGATCGATCTGAACTTTCCAGATGACAGGATCGGGCGCTCGAACCCGTACAGCCCTTGAGCGACCCAGTCGAGAAGAGAACCAGACAGTCCGGTGTAGACAGGCAACGAGATCGTAGCGAACCACTGAACATAGACGTTCGTGAAGTCGTTGAAGCTCGCAACGAAAGCCTGAAGGCTCGAGTCATCCGCGTATTGCTGATACAAATATGAGACTATTGTATCTGTTAGCGTAACCGGTCCAGACGGAGGAAATGTTCCAGTTTGAGGCGTTGGTGGGAATTGAGGGTTCATCGCTTCGCGCCGATTCGATCCAAAAACTTTAACGGATGCGTGTGGCGCTTGCTGCAATTACAACTCGCGCAAGCAATCACTATATTCGAGTCCTCATTCCTTCCGCCAAGAGCGAGTGGGATGAAATGATCCAGATGATATCTGGACTGATTTAGATCGCAGAAGCAATAGGCGCACTTTCCTCCTTGCTCAGAAAAAAGAATTTCGATCAATCCTTTTGACAACTTCCCAGATGCGCGTTTCCGAGCCCTGTAATTGTGGAATGTTATTCTCGCTCTCTCTGGATTGTTTCTCTGCCATTGTATCGTTGCCGCGATCCTCGCATCGCGAGTCGCGCGATAGTATGTCCGTCTATTTTCGAAGGCTCGTTCTTGGTTTTCAGAAACCCACTTCCTAGTTCGAATCTTTGCGTCTTCTCTATTTTTTTCTTTCGCCCTCCATTTGGCGGCGATTCTCTTGATCTTCTCTGGATTTTTCTTCTTGTACTGGGCTGATTTCAGACTGATTTGTTCTTTATGAGTGTGCCTGTATTCCTTTCCATATGCTGCTTCTTTCGCTCGTCCACTCTCAGTGCTGCGATATTTATCGCGAGCCCTTTTAAGACGAGCCTTTTTCTTCTCTTCCGCTGTGAGTGTCGCGCTCATGCCTGATTAACCGTAATCCCGCCGGCCGTCGCTGTGAAATAGCTCTCAGGGTCACCATAGACGAGATTCGTACCTGCGCTCGGCGGCGTCACGACCCCGTTGATCAAAACGGTGAACGTGAGGCGAGACAACGCACTCTCTGGAAGGATGCCAGACACAGCATTGATGAATGCATCCTGAGCTGCGAACAGATTAATCGGCTGTCCAACCGTGATGCTGTTGATGTAGTCAGCTATCGCCGGCGCGGCGGCTTGCGCGACTGATGCCTGAGCGACGAAGTTCGGCTGGATCGTGTTCCACGCCACGGTCATCGTCACCGTTTGCGAAGGCGGATTCACGAAAGGGATTGAATATGTGTCTGGATAGTCGATGATGTTTTGCGACATGTTCCTCAGGCTTGGCGTGACGACGCCTCCGCTGACATACGCGCTATATCCGAGCGTGCTGATGCCGACGCTGAAGTGAGTCTGGTCTATTACCGTGATCGTCAGGTTGAGTCCGTTGATCTGCGTCATGCCGACGACGCCATTGATCTGCGCCACCTGTCCTGTCTGATAATTGTGATTTTTGTCGACCTGAACCACGCCTGGACTTGCTTGCGTGATTCCTAAGACGTTGAGCGAGGAACCTGTCAGCGTCGAGATGTCGAACAGCGAGTAGAATATGGCACCAGCCGTCAGGTACGGATCGCCACCTCCGCAGATCACCTCCCACAAGCTCGCTTGCTGTCGAACGGAGATAAGCCGCTGCTGAACGCCAGGGACGAGCCCGAGCAGCGTCCGAAGCATCGTCGGCATGCCCTGAGATACAGCCTGGCCAGCCTGAAGCACGCGCGCCCTGTACTGGCCCGCCGTCTCAGCGACGGCGCCGGACGTTCCAGCGAGCGCGTTGGTGCAAGTCATCACAAATTGAGAAGGGACCGCGGTGATGACGTTCGTCACAGTCCCAGGCGCAATCGCCCAAGAGCCAGCAACCGCCGCCTGACAGAACAGAGTAGCGTTGCCGTTGGAGTCCGTCACTCCATTGTCCTGAACGATGTATTGGTAGGTGCCGTCGCTGACCGTGAACCCCATCGGGATCGAATAGCCTGGCGTCAGTGACGCGTCCGACGCGTTCGTCACATGGAACGTGACGAAGACACTTGTGTTCGTAGGCACGGCCGGAGCAGAGCCGGGTCCGATGTAAATCTCGCCGAGTTGAGCGAGAAGGAACAGGTTTGCCCCAAGAGGCGTGAGCGAATTGATCGTCTCGACTCGAGCCGTGTCGCACATCGCGATCGCCGCAACGTCGGTGCTCGAAATGTCCTCGATAAGAGAGCCGCCAAGGTTCGCTGTGAATCCTGGGTTTGACGCCGACACCGATGCAATCAGTTGCGCAAGAATCGTTGATGGCGGCGTCGGCTGAGCGCCTGATGATGTAACGACGACAGGAAGGTCAGCCATTAGACGCTCCGTTATTGAGGTACCGACACCGTAACCGACGCGGATGCTCCTGAGAATAGCGTCACTTTTACGTTGTAGGTTGGAACGTCCGCAAGAGTGTCGCGAGAGATTATCAGGCTTGCGAAATACTGCGAGAACTGTTGCGCGACGCGAGCAACATATATGTCAGGCGCGATCTGCTGGATTACGCTCTGCGGAGCAGGGATTCCATATTGAGCATAGAACGGGCTCTCCCCGAGCACGAGCAAAAGCACCTGACAGAGATGCGTAACGCGCACCCACGAATCGTCTCCCGTAACCGGGTCCGTTTGCACGGTGACCCAGGTCTTGGAGCCATCCGGGTTCGTTGTGCGTCCGTAAATCCGAATCTCCGTCACTCCGCCTTTAGAATCGAGGTCATATCCGTGGCGTCCATCTGCTGAGTTGGCGGCTGTCCGCTACCAGGATGTGTATGGCTGTTGAACACCGTCGCCGCGGCGGCGTTGAGAAGAGCCTGAAGCATTCCAGTCGCCCCGATCGACACAACGTCCCCTTCCTGAACTGTGATTGACGCGCCGCTCGATGTCACCTTCAGCGTGCGATTCTTGTCCGTCGTTCGAACCACAACACCGTCAGGTCCGTATATCACGACAGCGTTGGGGTCGTCAGTCGCCGTCCATGCTGTATTTCCAATCGGAGACCATACGAGATTGGAAAGCCCTGGACGCTGCGACAGGTCGGCCGTTCCCCCGCCGAGCCCGGACATTCCTCCGAGGTACGCATCCGCGCTGATGACCCACCCAAGCATTCCGACCTTGAGCGGAAGTCTGATGAACTCCGAGCCCATCACGGGAACCTGAAGGTTTGGGATCGTGAATGGGATGTTCGTCAGCTCGAACTTGACCACTACGATGCCGCTCGACACGACAGTAACGATCGACGCGGGGAGACTCTTGCCGAGAAGTTCGATCGCAGCGTTCGCCTTCCTAAGAGTCACTCTTTCGAGAGTTCTCGGGAACGGTGTCTTCTGCGAGTCGTTTGGCATTGGCATTTTGAATTGCCTTTACGGAAAATTGCCAGGAACCCACGTTGTCCCGGTTTGCTCGACGGGCGACAGGGGCGCCGCTTCGATAACGGTGACCCACGCATCCTCCATTGTTTGTCTATATGAACCGACGTGCCTCATGTTTTGAATCCAGAACCCACCCTTGAACGTAGCGTTCTGGTTGACTTGGTTGGAAAAAGCCGCGGTCGTGTTTATGACCTGTGTTTTCGGAAGCGTGATCTGCTGTGAGACGCTGAGGTCCGCGCGCATGGGCGTCTTGAATTGGATCAGCGGGTAATCGATCCACGTCGGCTGACCGATCAGCTCATTGAATTTGATCTCCTTTGTCTGCGATGACTTGTTCGGTCCATCGAAAATATCAATCGTCGTGCCGTGCGGAACGATCGACACGCCTGGATATCCGGTTTCACCACGCGGGTCGATTATCGACTTGCTGATCTCCATCACGTCCTGAGCGAACTGACCGAGCGTGGAATAGTAGCCAGTAGGACGATCTTTCTGGCGCGAGACGATCGCGCTGCTGATCTCAATGTTGAGATTATAACCAGGATAGGCGGTATTGAGACAGTTTCTAATCGCGTCTGAAAGCTGCGTCCCGCCAGGCCATTCAAGCGTGAAGTTTCGTTGTCTCGGTTTGTCGAGAAGTCCTGTCCCGCCGATTGTCGTTGGAGTAGACGCGCACGGTGTAATGATGAAGTCCAGCCTCATATCCGTGCCGATCCAGTTTCCAAAGCACTGATAGATCATTCCCTCAAACACGACGCCCGATTGCTCAGACTTCGCGAGAGGAAGCCCGTCTTTGAATCCAGCCTCGATCTTCATGTTCTTGCCGGACAGATTCTGAGCCTGGTTGATCTCCTGAATAGAGACTCCCCATATACTCACAGAGCCGTATCCCTGAGGCGTCCCTATGCCGATTATTGGCAGGTCCAGGTTGATATCCAACGCCTCAGCGATTGTCTTGTTGTTGATGAAAGATGTGTAGCTCGCGCCGCCGAGAAGAGACGACGAGGTTCCTGGCGGCGTCCATAATTTACCGTCAGCATCCGTTATAGTGATTCTATAATAGCGAATCGGACGGCCCTCCTGTTGAGAGCAGTGGGCCGTCCTGACCAAGACGCTTCAGGAGAGCATCATGGCTGACAAACAGGTACGACGGCTTGGACGGCCGAACAAGTCCGGCAAGCCATATCGACCTAATCAGAGTCCAGAATCGCGCGAGCAAGCGCGCCAGCGTAGAAAAGTATGGGCAAAAACAAACCGCGAAAAATTCAACGAATATATGAGAGAATGGAGTAAGGAAAACAGAGAGAAGAAACGCCAAACAGATACCAGATGGCGTATTAATAATCCAGAAAAGGCCGCACAACGTAATCGCATTAGTTCCCGCAATCATCGAGCGGCAAAGCGCCAAGCTCAAGGGTTTCACACGAACAAAGATATCGCTAGAATTATGGAGGATCAGCATTGGAGATGTGCCTATTGCCGACGACTGATCCGAAAAAATCATCATGTCGATCATATTATCCCTCTATCGAAGGGAGGATCGAACTGGCCCAAGAATTTGCAGCTAACATGCGAAGCCTGCAACTTCAAAAAGAACGCGAATGATCCGATCGACTTTGCTAAGCGCATAGGACTACTCCTTTAAGGCGACGCCTCGAAAGATTGCAGCGTCTCCCAAAACACGAGAGACGATGAGAAGAACGTTCCGTTCGGCTTCTGCACACCGCCTATGAGGTTGATGCGTTGATCGACAGAACCGAGAACAGTTGCGATTCCTGGGTCCACGCTGAGAGCGTATCTCAGCGATGAAGGACCAGTGACGAACAGCTCGACCAATCCATTGTATGCAGACGGCGAGCAGCCAGAGATCGTTCCTGTGACCACAGTCGCGATCTTGAAGCCGTGAGGTGTGAACGTCGTTGCATACGCGTATCCGTTCGCCCAAGACAGAGACCCGAGGTTCTGAGCCTGAGGTGATCCGACGATTGCTCCATACCAGACCTGAGTTCCGTCGATCGAGAGCAGCGACAAATAATAGCGACTTGCGAACAGCACCCAAGGAACAGAGCAGTTGTAAACGTCGCCGTCGAGAACCGGCGAGAATTGAAACTGTGTGGTCGCTGACGGTACGAATGGAAATATTTGCGACATCGCCGATCCCTACTGAGTGATTGCTGAGACGGGCGACGAGCTGCTCGCCTGCGATCCTCCGAGTCCGGTAGCCGCTGGGAGGATTCCGATGTTGCCGAGAACCGATGTGGGCGACAGAGCCGACCACAACGGTGTCCCAGATATCGGCAGGTTCCCAGCGATCAACGCCATCAGACTGTTGTTCGCTTGCTGAGCTGCTTCGAGCGTAAGCAATGGCTGCTCGAACTCCCACGTGTATGCGTTCTGCGGCTGCGTGGTCTCGCCGTGCGACGTGTCTGTAAGCGAAAGCAAAAGGCAATCGGTGTAAATGTAGCTTGGCGTCACGACCGTGTACGTCCCGCCGAGAGAGTCGTGCAGATCGATCGCCGTTTTCAGCGCAGTCATCGTTGCCAGCTTGGTCGGATATGAAATCTCTCCGCGAGCTGGACAGATCATCAGCATCGCTATGCGCAACGGCATTTTGATCCTCGCGTTGGATGCGACTTGCTGATTTGCGAACGGATACCGTCCGAACTGATTCTGGGCGAGCGTGCTCTGAGGAAGAGGCCTGAAGTGAGCGAAATAATTGTCCAGATCGGTCACATCGCTACCGCCAAGTATTCCCTCCACAAAGCTGAGCGCTTGCGTGAACAGCACGATAGGGAGCGACGAGCCAGGCATGAACGAAGCGATCCCGCGCGTCAGAATAATAGGAGAGATTTCACAGCTCAGTTGAAACGCAGTTCGCGCGGCGGACATCGCGTCAATCCTTCGTTTGATTCCCCTGAGTAATCACGTTCGTCGAGCTGCGGTTCTCGATGATCACCCTGTCGGGCGGCAGAAACGTTCCATGATATCCGCGAATATAGTTTCTTGTCTCCGCGGGGAGCAAACCTGGATATCGATTCGGATCGTCGATGAAACGACGCGCGCCGCCTTGGCCAGCGTTCCACGCTGCAAGGATCGCCTCGATGTCTCCGTGATAGTCTCGTGCAAGCTTATTAGCCCACCGTCGAGCCGTGCGCCTCTGTAGCTCTGGGTCGCGCTTGAATCCCTCGATGTCAGTGACGCCAAGATCGCGTAACGTTCCTGGCATGAATCCGTACAAACCGACGGCACCGGCCGACGACACCTCGTCTGGTCTGACTGCCTCCTTCTTGTTGATTGTGGTGAGGAGGTCTTCCATCGTCATGTATTTACTGATGGCGGACAAGCGAGCAATTGCCGGCCGACCAGCTTCCATTCGTTTGACCACCTCTCTCTGAGTCGCCTCTGCGTGCCGCCATCCACGATCCATGATCGACGCGCGGGATGAAGATGCTCCTGGCGCTGTGTCTCCCTGGAAGAAGAATTTGAAAAAACGCGAGTTGAAGAAACTGACGACTCCGGTGGCGAGCTTAACCATTCCTTCCGCGAAGTCCTTCACTGCCGCCTTGAACTCGGGCTTCCCGACATAGATCGCAAAATACTCGAGTCCAGATGACAAGCCCTCAATGCCGGCCTTGAGCGCGTCCGACTTCATGAAGGCTTCGACCGCCTTCGGAATCTGTTCGACGAGCTTTGACAGAGGTCCGATGAGCGGAATCAAGCCGCGTTCGAACGTCGCCTGTATCTCTTTCCCAGCCTGCCCGAGAGATTTTTGAAAGTCTTCGTACTTTCGAGCTTGAGCGTCGCTTAGACCATATCGCTTCCCGCCACCTGTCGCTTCGCTAAAGATTCCTCCAAGCTCGCCTCGACTCGTGCGCTTGATTCTCTCGATGTCCATAAATCCGAGGATGCCTTCGAGCCGGAACATTCTGATGATGTCGCTCGATCCCATTTGCGGATGAGAGCCTGTTATATCCTTCACCTTTCGAAGTATCGAAACGGCAAGGTCTGTGGTTGGCTGGTTTGCTTGCTGACCAAGACCGAGCGCGGCGAGAGGTAGACGCTCCCCAACCCCAGATTTTATTCGCGCCACGCTCTCAAGGAACGACTTGGGATCAAGCAGCCGCTCGACGCCGCTAACCTCGAAGGCGCGCGCCTCCCCGATCCCTGCGCCGATGCCCATAGCAAATCTGCGACTACCGGCGGCGCCGGCCGCCAGCCTCTCGATGCCAAGCCCCGTAGTGATCCCACCTAGCAGGCCGCCAAGAAGTCCTCCTATGCCAGCCCACTTCAGGATGGACCCAGTCGCGCCCGCGACACTGCGAGAGAAATCGCGCGCGTGTCGACCGAGCGTCGCCCATTGCCTGACAGCCATTTCCGTATGGTGCGAGCGCTGAGCTTCAACCTTCTCAAGATCGCGGATCGTGCCTGTGACTGATGCGGTCATCGCAACCAGAGACTTGAACAGGTCTTCCGTCCGGACAATCTCGGACCCGAGCTTGCGCCATTCGGCGGGGAGCTTTTTGACAGCGGCGTCGAACTGGTCGAATCGCCTCTTGAGGTTGCTGAAAGCCTCGTCCTGGATGTCGACTGATATGATGCTCTTGACGGCCATCTTCACATCAATCCCTTCATAACCGCCATCAACAGGAACCGATTACGGAACTCGGTCGCGCTCGCGTACTCGAACCCTAGCACCTCCCGGCTGAAATCGCGAAAGCCTCTTCCTGCCGCCCAACTCAATATGGAACTGACGATGGTTTGCTCGCCGTCTTTTCCTCCTGGCTCTCGCCAGTATTGCCGGCCGACGTCGATGTCTTCAAGAAATTCATGTACGCCGTAAAGTCTAAGAATGAGATTTGCGCTCCCCAGAGACCAGCAGCGGCTTCCAGAATCGGCCGTCTCAGTTCCCGGTTCAGCGTGGCAGAGGTCGCAGTAAAAAAAACAATCGCGTTCTCCACCTCGCGCTTGTCATCGAGCGAGAGATAGCCGCGCTCCACTGACACGGAGAGAGGTAGTTGATCCCACTTCTTGGTTTCCTTGTTGAGCACGGCGACCATCGTTGTGCGGCGCATTTCCTCGACAAGACCGTTTTCCACGCCGGCAATGCCGCGAGCAGGATCGTCCAGCCACGTTCCATTCTTCTGCGCCACGTCCTTCAGGATGCGCATCGCATACGATGGACCGGCGTACAGATTGAATCCTTGAGAGAAGATCGCCGCGTAAGTCTGCCCGAGCGCCACATAGTATCGCTCGACAACATGCTCTGAGAGTGGCGTTGAATGAACGTATGCGATCGGTGTTCTTTTGTCCGCCTCGTCATCGTCGCTGTAGATCGGAATGACGAGATGCAGACGCCTATCTATTTTCATTTCGGAAGTTTCCCTGTTCACCTCCCCCCACAAAACCAGGAACAATCAGCGTCGGAAGCGTAATGAAGAAGTCCCAACAGCACAACGCTGATCGATACATTCTAACGTTGACGATTTGTGCTCCAGAATATGACGACCCTTTTGGAAGATCGGCACAGTACTCACCAATGTTGATCGGCGGGCCTGGAGTAATGATCAGCGGAAGGTTGCTCCCATTCAGCGTGACAGCGAGAGGAATGCGAGTTCTGTTGTAGTCAAGCCAGTAAACGCTCGTTTCAAGCATCGCTGGCCAAATCTTCTGCAGCCTCATAGTCCAACAGACGCGATTGCCGTATCTGGCGACATCGATGTAGGAGACGTGCTGGATAGGCTCGAAGAAGGCTGCTTCTATGCGCGGTCCGAGACCAAGGAAGACTCCAAGCCACACAACAGCGCACGTCGCCGCTAAAAGAATGCCAGCCTGCCACCTCGTAAACGTCGCTCTCGCAGACCGGCTATTCATTTGAGCAAACCAATTATTCGTTCGAGCTTGTCCATTCCAATGGTTGATGTCAGTTGCGAAAGAGCAAGAATTAGGACAGCCCAGATAATCCTTACCTGCATCGAACGCGACTTGTCTACCGCGTCTTCGACGACGTTTTCGAGCTTTTCAATCCTCTCGATGATCGTTTGCTGACGCTCGTCTATGCGAGCAATCTGAACGCTTTCAGTCTCGGTCATCGAAGCACCAAAAGGATGACCCGAGGAAGCGGCTCACGCGAACAGAGAATTGTTCACGACCCAGTAGCCTCGACAGGTAACGGCAAAAATCGGAGTTGTTCCGTTGTAAATTTGCTCGCCGACAGTCTGGATCGCCATGTTGAGCAACGAGTACGGCAGAAGGCCCGTGCTCACGTCAGGGTAAACGGTCCCCGATCCAAGAACTGAACTCGCCTGCATCTGAGCCTGATACGCAGCCGCCAGCGATTGCGTTTTCAACAACGCGATGACGACCGACACCATCACGTAGGCTTCTGGGCTCTGCACGACACCCGTCATCGTCGGATGCTGGAAGGTCATCTCCCCTTCCTTGCGCAGATTGATCCCGTCGCGGTCGAGGAACGGCGCCGTCACGTTGAGCTGAGGGAAAGCGTCCCACGTAATCGAACCGAGAATTCGGTTCAATCTGCCTTGGTCAATGAGAGGATTTCCGGTCGCCATCTGATTACCCGGTGAAGCTCGAAACGGTCACGTTGACCAGGATGCTCTGGAAGCCGCGCAATGGCGTGTAGACGATGGAGATGCCGTTGTAGACCCCGTTTCCGTAGTCGTTCGGATTCTCCGTCGTATACGCGCCAAACGGGTCCGCGTTGACGAGCGTATTCGCCGCGTATGTTCCGAGATTGAGAGCCGTCGCGAGGTCGGCCGCGGAAAGCTTCGTTTGCTGGATCGCGTTGAGAACGAGACCAGAACTGACTCCGTTCGCCATCGTTGTGACGGCCGCTCGTTGCAGCGTGTTGATACCGAACTGATTGTAGTCGACAGGGTTAGACGGATTGTTGGCGCCGTTAATGATTGCCGCGGTCAGATTGAGCGCGAGATTGATCTGCGTGTAATCGACGCTATACCAGTATTTCCACGGATTCCCGTCAGCCGTCGTTCCGCCCTGAACAACGAAGTTTGAGTTTCCACCCGCCGCGCCCGTCCCGACAATGTTGCCGTTCGCCGCGAGGATCGTGTTGATCAGCGACGCGTTGCCTTGCGTCGGAAACGCGGTAACGCCGAACAAGTAGGCGTAATTGAGAGGCGTCACCTTGTTCGTGGACGACGGCGCATAATTAAGAGTGACGCGGAACGGTCCCGCTAGGCTGAACTCGTTTGCGCCGATGCCGGCCGATGAGAAGTAGCTCGCGACGAGCGTCCCGAGCAAAGTTTCTGCGCCAGGATTCGTTGATATGTTGAACACGAGTGTGTTGCCCGTTGTTCCTGGCTGAGCCTGGAACCATCCATTCCATCCGGAAGGGGCATTGCCGGACAATTGGAACCACTGACCGACAGAGATTCCATGATTGGTTGTCGTGTTTCCCGTCGCAACTCCGTTTGCCCACGACAACGAAAGTAGAGAATTGGCAGGCCACACACCGTATGCCGGAGCCTCGATGAGCCATAAGACATCCTTGAAGCTCGCGTATAGCGCATAATTCTGCAACGTGGTCGTCACGAAGAAATAGGTCTTCGCGCTCGCCGCCGTGAACCCGCTGAGGAACGACAGAAACGACGATGACGCATCCCAGAACCGAGGCACAAGATAGGAATAGAAGACGCCTGGATTTTGCGTGATCCACGATGACAGGAACGATACTCCGTGCGACGCGTCGCTCGGACCAACCTCTAGAATGCTTACCTGTTGCGACGCTCCTTGAGCAAAAAACGTTGTCGTTCTCTGAAGCAAGCTCGCCGCCTCATCCGGCACCCACGTTCCAGGGGTGATAATGCCGCCTGGATTGTTGATCAGCGGATACGTGAATGACGTCGTCGTAATGACGGAACATGAAAATGTACCGTTGTACGCGGACGGAGAAGCCCCGGCGACGGTCAAATTAAGTGTCTGGCCAATCGGAAGACCGTGAGGGCTTAACGCTGTCGCGGTCGCCGTTCCACCAGCCCAACCAATATTGCTGAGAGCGGCAGGCTGAGACAATAACGGAGTGAGGTCTGACGCTTGGGTCAAAACGCTTTTTGTTCCCGGAGACGTAACCGTGCCACCGGAAGAAATGAATGCTCCGTTCTTCTGAAGCTTAGCGGACGACGGTGCGTTTTGGATCGAAACGTTGACCGTCACAGTTGGATTGGTCACGAGAGTGTCTCCCTAATATAAACTCAGGGGGCCAGCTCTTCCCACATGAACGACCCGAAGAAACCAGCGTTTGACGATGTCGCGCCGATCGCGACGTAGCCGCCTGGCGGGATCAGAACTGAGTCGTCCAGGTCTGTGAGGAACGTTACATTGTTGGTTGTCGCGACGTTCGCGGCGAACCAGTCGGACCACGTCGGCGTTCCGACGAGCGTACACGCGGCGTCAACATTCGCCTGCGAGGCCGGACTTGCGACCGGCGGAGTGTCAGTTGAGGAGGCTCCGATGTAACTGTTGACGATCGACGTGTTGAGCGGGGTCGTGTGGACCGTGATGCCGGCGGCGAGCCACCCGACGATCAGGCCGAGCCCAAGCATTCCTCCGGGAGCCGAGGTGATGATGCCGCCTACGCGCTTGACGGAGAGATTGACGGTCGATCCGGCCGGATTGGACAGACAGAGGCCCGTGTATGTCGTCGCAAGAGCCGCCGAGATGGTCGCAGAGGATTGATTCGCGCATCGGAATGTCGAACCGGCGACGGCGGCTGTGACAGGGCTCGTCTTCGCGGCCGTCCCATACACGGAAGCATAATACTTCCCGTGACGATTGGAGTCCCACAATGCGCTCTGTTGATCCAGTCGGACAGGACCGATGGCGCCTGAGAACTTCGCGGCGATCGCGGTGAAGATCGGACCTTGCGGCATGGGTAACCTCCTCCTGAGGTTGGCGCGCGCGCCGACCGAGCAAGCTCGGCCTCGTTGACCCTGACTCGCTTCTACACCTCATTAGAGAGAAACGCTAGAGCATCGAACAACCAGCGCGTCGCGTTCTCCACCCGCGCTTGATCTGCTCAATGAATTGAGCCTGCTCTTCTGGAGTTCGTAGCTTAGCTCGAAGTATAAGCGCTCTCGAAATCGCCTCGCGGTGAGCCAGAGATTTTGGAATGCCTTTCCCACGTCCTGTCATTTTGGGCAAATGCCGACCCTTTTTTGCTGCACTGATAGCCATGCGACGCTCTTCTGGGCATGGGCCAAGTTTTTTACCTTTCCTCTTGGTTCCTCCAAGGCCAATCCTGCGCTTGGCATCGTCTGATAATTTTCTTCCATACGAGCCTTCGCCTCCATCGGTCATGTTGACCAATGGTCCGAAGCGACCCCTGCCAATTGCGGAGATGAATGCCTTTTCTAGAACACAGGCCTCCTCGTGGGTCAGGTTTTCTCGAAGTTTGCACTTAGGAAGTTGCACTTTGCATCGTCTTATGATCCCAGCTAAACGCCAATTTGATGCTCGCTCAAGTGCACCCTTGCTTTCATGCTGAAGCCAACGTCGACCCTGTCCTTTGCCAATGTAACAAGGGGAACCGTCTGGTCTGAACAGTATATAAACATAGAAACGATGTTCGTTCTTCATGTTCCAATTATAAAAGTTGGAATTGCAGATTTTATAATCTGAGTTGCTATAGTATTCACCCGCTGTTGCAAATATGATACTTCCCATTCAATCGTCTTCTTCATAGCGATCACGCCAAGCTCGCTTTGAGTTCTGATAGCGTCTCTCACGACTGGCATGTTCATTATGCCGAACGTGTCTGTGTCCAGCGTATATCGATTGACCATGTCAACGAAGTCAAGCGCCTGGTCGTTGCGCATGCCCCATAGCGTAACGCGGACTCGCTCGGAACATAGTTGAATGTGAGTCGATGTTTTGTGGTCAATCGTTGGAGACATTGCGAGCGCGAACGTCGAATCTGGAACGACATGAATCGCAGCGAACGGAGGTGGCTGATTGGCTGGAGCCAGGAATCCAACGAACAGAGGAGGAGGAGGATTCCAGAAAGCCCATTGCGGTTTGTAATTCGCAAGATTGAGCCACAACGGAAGGCTGTTCGAGACGACGGACGCCTGGCTGAACTGTGAGATGTCGTCGATGATGTTCGGTTCGATGTCCGGGTAAATCGCAAAGCCTGAATAATGCCAAAGTCCTGCCTGTCTGTACCGTGACGATATGATGGAGAAGCTAAAGCGCATGGAGCCGAATTGGCCGATCCACATTGTCCCTGGCGCAATGTCGTTGAACGCCTTCACTTCGTCGGTCGTCGTCAATACGATTCTGTTCGCGGCGTATGTCTCGATTTCCTCCTGGCGGATGTCCGCGGCATAGTGCAGGGAGCCGCGCGCCTCGATGATATACGGATTGCTGGCGTCCACCGACACTCCTGGAAGGCGATTAGCCATCTCTTCGATCGCCGCTAGCTGCGTCGCTGTGACAATGCCGGCAAGAGCTTGCTTAGACAACAGATCGGCTCGGACCCAAAACACGAAGCCGTCGACAGGAAGAACGACGCGTCCGTACAACATGAAGCTAATTGTCTGCGTATGGCTGATCGTCTTCAGACCGGCCTGAAGGTCTCCCTCCATCGGAGTTTGAGAATCGAAAAGCTCTCCGACTTCGACCATCACGAAAGCTCCGTCGCGAAGTCCGACGCTTGAACAAAAAACGACGTGTCAGGGGACGTGGCAATAACGCCAGTCGATCCAATCCCTTGCCACTTGTACTTCCACACGCCTGGATATGTCGGCAGGAAATTCGCATAGTACGTTCCGACCCCGGTCCTGACTATGTTGGTGACCTGCGTGACGACGTTGAACGGGTCCTCGACCCACAAAGTTACTGTCTGAGGGTCGGCAGGAACGTTCGCCGCCACGTTGTAGAACGTGACCGAGAGCTGGATCAGGGTCCGCGTCTGGTATTGGTTGACTCGAATTCTCATGCTAGTTCATCCCAAGCGACAGCGTTCCAGACAGGAGCGTCCTGGACGACAACTCCAGACACTAACAGATCGACGAACTGTGCCCAAGCGCCAACGTCCCCGATCGCTATCGAGGCAGATCGCTCCGGGCGCGGATGAGGCGGAAAGAATAAAATCGGTTTCCATCCCTCTTTGAATGGAACGATCATCGTCGCAACAGTCCCGTCATCCCCGCGAAAGTACATTGAGGCTCTGGATTGCCTTGCCTGAGGCTGTGGTGGTTGAACCTGCCATCCATACGTCGGTGTTAAAAAATGTTTCTCGATATACCGATATTGCTCTGCAACTCTGCGCGCGCCGGGACGACGCAAGTCTTTCATAAGACGATCAACCCACAGAACACGCGGAAACGGGAATAGAATGATGTCTGGTGCCTGTCCCGGCCGACGAGACGGTCTTAACAGTGGTATTGAGATCGCTTCCCACCATGGGCGGTAAGGACCAAGAAGAGGAGGACCAATGTCTTGCTGGCTATCAAGGAAACCAATCCTCTTCTTAAAGAATAACGTTGGCGCGAGATCATATCCATGAACTTGAGGAGCGATAGGATGAATAAATGGTTCGATCTCGATTGCCGCCACGCGTCGACGTCTGGGAGCGATCGTAGAAGTATCAAACAACCACCTAGCAGCATCAAATAGAAGGAATGGTGTTAGGGAAAGTTCAGCCTGGAATGCATTCACACGTCTCTTAGAAAAGATCGGAAGCACAGCATCTGGACGAGACGCAAAATAAGAGTACACATTCTGAGTTCCGTCATCGTGCCCCTTCATCGTCGCGCTGGATCGCGCTTTACGGAATGATGCTGGTGCAGGCGGCTGCGGCGGCTGAACTTGCCATGCACTAGTAACGAACCTAATGAACGTGGCTTGATTGCCATCGTCCCCCTTCATCGTCGCGCCCGCCCACACTTTCCTCGATGTAATAGGACGTGGCGGTTGCGGACCTTGCACCACCCAGCCAGATGGATAGAACCATGACGCGACCGACTCCCACGGCCTGTCGATTCCACCGACAATCCGCCTTCGCCGGATCATATACATCGGCTCGATCAGCGGCAAAATCGCCGCACCGATGTCTAAACCGATGGCGCCCCATGGAGTCGAGCTGCCGAAGCTCGACGTCATGTTGATGCTGCCGTTTACTCCCAGCGCGTAGTTGGCGGCCGTGTGAACGTCCGCTGGGCCGTCATTGTCAATGTAAATTTGCGTATTGTTGACGGACGTGATCGTCGGCGTCGAACCAGCTTGCCCGTGGAAACCAAGAACTATGTCTCCGAGAGAGCAAGTCACAGTTACCGTTGTATTAGTTCCCGTCTCAGAATTGTTTGAAGTAAAATTCTTGAATGCGAAAGCCCCACCGCGCTGATCTACTCCTCCAAGAGATACCGCGTCGGTGTAGACCTCAGTCATCCCGGATGTGGTTGTGAATCGTAAAGTCTTATTCCCACTCGTTGGAGCAACTACTGCCCAGAAAGAAAGATAGTTGAATGTATGATAGTTGAGCTCACTCCCTATCAGACTCAAAGCGAGATTTGTTCCTCCATTGTCCCATGTGGAGGTCACAGAGCCGATCTGTGAACCTGTGCTGGAGAAGTACGATAAGAACGCGACTATGGCCCTATTGTCTAAGGTTCCTATCGTTAGATTGGTAAAGTCAATCGGACTTCCGCCTGGTGTATTCGTGAAGAGGTCCGACGTGCCTTTCGCATCAAATATAACGGCCATCGGAGCATCATCCTATTTTCTCGGTGGAATACCGATGTCGTTTGAAACACCGATCCAAACAGAAAAGTCATAGGAGACGCTCTTCGATGGAACGAGCAATGAAAACCGTCCCCACGTCCCCGAGAAGTCTCCTATCATAACGGAGCCAGCCCGCTCGGGACGCGGATGTGGCGGAAAGAAGAGATTCGGAATCCATCCTTCTTTGAAGGGTACAATAAAGCGGAACTGAATCCCATCGTCCCCGCGCATTGAACCTGACGCACGCCTCTGCCAACGCGCTGGCGGCTGCGTAGGCTGGATTTCCCAACCAGACCCCCAGATGGGCGGGAATGGCTTTTCGACGTACCTGTGCGGCTCGTATGACCAGCGCTTGGCCTTCCTGATGCCGTAGAACGTCGCGAGGTCGAACCCCCACACGAGCGGCCTTGCTGGGACGATCAGGTCAAGATTGGCGACCTGGCGTCTAACCGCGACTCGGCGACCGATGTGTGGGAAGTTCTCAAACCCCCATACCAAGGGAGGCCGCACAGCAAGGAATGGCTCCATGTCTGCAGCCGCGATCCGCAGGGAGCGCCTATTGAGGATTGTCAGCGGCGCGTCGAGATGCACGCCTGGAATCGGAGGAAAGAAAAGTGTCGCGAGCGAAAGATCATCGACCCGCATGATGGCTCCTGCCATCCTTTGATACGGGCGCGCGCCTGGCTGCTGCGGGTACAGGTCTTCGAACCACGGCGGCACGAACGGCGCGACGAAGACGAACTTGGCCTCCGTCCCCGTCTCGATCGGCATGATAGAGCCGGCTCGCTCTGGGCGCGGATGCGGAGGTTGCGGAGGTTGCACGGCCCAACCTTCGCGGAACGGGATGATGAGCCGCGCCTGATTCCCGTCGTCGCCGCGCATGGTTCCTGCCGCGCGCCGTTCCGGAACAGGATGAGGCGGCTGCGGAAGTTGGATCGGGAAGCCGAGGTTGAAGAATCTCCGAAGAATATCCTGGTTACCGTCGTCTCCCCTCATTGTCCCTGCCGCCCGAGACTCCGGCCTCGGATGCCGCGGCTGTGGGTCCTGCACCTCCCAACCGCGGTTGAACCATCTGGCGAACGTCGAGATGTTCCCGTCATCGCCTCGCATCGAGCACGCGGCCTTCCACCAGCGAAGCGTCGGAGGCTGCCACTGCTGGTTCCCGCTCTCCCAGATGACGAGCTGAGAGAACACGAACTTCGCCTCGTTCCCCTGCTCAATCGGCATGTAAGCCGCCGACCTCTCAGGTCTCGGATGCGGAGGCTGAACGTCTTGGATTTCCCAACCTCGGAAAAACCACTGAGCGAGAGTCGACTGCGTTCCGTCGTCCCCGCGCATGATGCCTGCCGAGCGAGTCTCAGGCTTTGGATGTGGCGGCTGCGGGTCCTGAACGTCCCATCCTCTGTTGACCCACGTCCTTCTGATGTCGTGCGCGCCATCGTCGCCGCGCATTACGCACGAGGCTCGCCACCATCTTAGAGTCGGTGGTTGCCATTGCTGGTTCCCGCTCTCCCATAAAGGAATCGGAGGGACGACGAACACGGCCTCAATGCCTGGTTCTATCGGCATGATCGACGCGGAGCGCTCGGGCTTGGGATGCGGCGGCTGCGGATCAAGAACTTTGAAACCGTAGTCAAAGAATTTCCTGAAAACGTCTATGCCGTCATCGCCGCGCATCGTCGCCGCCGCTCGGCGCTCCGGGATCGGATGCAACGGCTGATATTCTTGACTCGACTCCTCCCAACCGCGGACGAACCACGCCTGAAATACAGACTGAGTCCCGTCGTCGCCGCGCATCGTCGAGGCGGCCCGTATCTTCGGAAACCAACTGATTGCCGGCGGCTGCGGCGGCTGCACCTCCCATCCGACTGGAACGAAGCTAATGAATCTCGCTTGGCTTCCGTCGTCCCCGCGCATTGTTCCGGCGGATCGGATGCTCGGATATCTCAGGAGCGGAGGTGGCTGCGGGTCTTGAACTTCCCAACCGCGCGGATAGAAAACCTTTAAGGAATCATATGCGCCGTCGTCGCCGCGCATCGTCCCCGCAGCAGACTTCCACCATCTGAGCGTTGGCGGGGAAACTTGCTGATTTCCGCTCTCCCAAATAATCGGAGGAGATACGACGACATATGTTGCTTCGATACCCGTTTCGATCGGCATGAGGCTCGCAGATCGCTCCGGCCTCGGATGAGGTGGTTGTGGGTCCTGAACTACCCAGCCAACCGGAACGAACTGACTAAAAGTCGCTTCCGCTCCTTCATCGCCACGCATCACGCTCCCAGATCGCTCCGGGCGCGGATGAGGTGGCTGCGGGTCCTGCACCTCCCAACCGCGGACGAACCACCCTCTGAAAATATCAGAGGTCCCATCATCGCCTCGCATGATACCGGCGGACCGCATTCTGGGATAGAATGTCGGAGGCTGCGGGTCTTGAACCGAATACCCTGTAATAAATCTTCTAAAGACGTCGTAAGTCCCGTCGTCTCCCCGCATCGTTCCAGCGGAGCGAATGTTCGGATATCTCAGGAATGCCGGAGGCTGCGGGTCTTGTACAGAATATCCTCTGATGAAGTTTCGAAAGATGTCATAGGTCCCGTCGTCTCCGCGCATGACTCCTCCGGCCCGCCTTCTGGGATAGAAGGCCGGTGGTTGCGGGTCTTGTACCGAATATCCTCTGATTAGATTCCGAAAAACGTCGTGTGTCCCGTCATCGCCCCGCATAATTCCGCCAGCACGCTTTCTTGGATAGAAAGCCGGCGGCTGCGGGTCCTGTACTGGATATCCTCTAATGAGATTCCTGAGGATATCTTGGGTACCCTCGTCCCCGCGCATGACGCCGCCAGCCTTGATGTTTGGAAATCTTATACGAGCCGGCGGCTGCGGGTCCTGTACTGGATATCCTGTGATCAATCTTCGAAAGATATCGTAAGCCCCGTCATCGCCGCGCATGGCCGCGCCGGCGCGCTCAAACCGGACGTGCTGCGGCTGATAAGCCTGTATCTCCCATCCATCTACTGGAGTGGCAATCAATGGCGCGACGATTGGCTCAATCGCCTGAAGTCGTAGTTTTTTTGGAACTAACTTGAGATTAACTGTTAAATCCCACGCCCAGATTGGCGCCGATCCCCCCGGCGTGTAAGTAAATATTAGAATGCCGCCGCCGCGAGCGCCATTTCCTCCAGCACCAGAACTAGTATTTCCGCCGCCGCCGCCGCCGCCGCCATACCCAGCAGCAGCGGTACCACCGGCCTGCCCAGAAGTGCCATACCCGCCGCCGCCGCCGCCGCCAGATGGACCAGCCACAGCATTCCAAATCAACTGAGCTGAGGATGATCCACCCGTGCAAGTTATAGTGCAATTTGCGCCGCCGCCGCCGCCGCCGCCGCTCTTGCCGACTGTCGCATTTCCGCCAACTCCCGTTGTGCCAGCGGCACCGCCCCCAGTCCCGTCAGGTCCATTCCCACCAGCCCCAGCATTACCAGCCGTCGCATCCCCACCAGCGGATGAAGAACCACCGTTAGCGCCCCCTCCGCCGCCGCCCCCGCTGGTGCTGGCAGAAGAGCCGCCATTCTGTCCAGCTCCGCTCGGTCCGGCTGCGCCCCCTCCGCCGCCGCCGCCGCAATTTACCACCGATGCGGCAGTGCCTCCGTTTCCTCCGCTAAAAGCAGAACCAGAAGGTGTACAGTTCGCCGCGAGACCGCCAGCGCCACCAGAAGCTCCAGATGCGGCTACGCCAAAATCGGCAGACACTACGATTGCTGCCGATACATTCTTTATAAACGTTGGTACGCCGTTACCGAACTGAGTAGAGCAGACATCGCTAGGTGAGAATTGAGTAGTATTCGTTACAACCGTATAAGCGCCACCACCTCCGCCGCCGCCGCCTCTTGTATTAGTTAATCCCGACGCAGCATTTCCGCCTGGACCAAGAGCTTCTACTGTATTTGTGTTGCTCCAATCGGCGGGAAACGTGTAACTCACGCCGCTCGTTTTAATAACGACGGTCATAAAAACTCAACCACGCGATTGACGATCAACCTCGTCCATGGCGTGAACCTCTTCGAAAGTAGGAGGCGTTCGTCCTGTGTGCGCTTTCACAATCGCGTAAAGTGTTTCTGGATCGCAAGGTGTGCCAATCGGCACCGTAACCATCTCCTCGCCCTTGCCTACGTGCAGAGGCAACTGATCGTCATGGTCAGGGATCACAACATGCCTAATGGCAAGTGTTTTCTTGTCGTACACGATTCCTTGCTTGGTCGCTTTCGGTTTCATGAGAACCAATCTTCAATTTGCCGGCGTGCGAAAGAAACTATTGAACTGAGAACTAATGGCATTATCGATGTGCGCATCAGTCACAAGCGCCGCCTGCGCCGCCACATTGCCAGCCGAGAGCACGACCGTCCCCGCGGCCGTTGCGTCAGAAATCACGGACGCGTCCGTCGCCACCGTGTTCGCAAATAGAGGCTTGAAGGCATCGGGGTTGTTCAAGACCGCAACAGCATATGTCTGACGTTCTCTATGAAACGGAACTGACCACGCCTCTGTCGTGATCGCAATGCATGTCCATAGCATCGAAGCCCGAACACGACCCTGGAAGCCAGAATCGGAACTCAAGAAATTCATATCGCTTCGAGAGGCGGTCATTCATCATCTCCTCTTGAATAATAAACGCAAGGAGAGAATATCCGAGAACGCCATCAGCAACAAGGCTGGTCGGCTAACCGAGCCGATTAAAAGATCGGTCAGACTGTCAAGGGCCGTCCCGAAGGACGGCCCTCACATCAACAACCAGAGCGCGTCAGGTCGCTTTGGCTGTGAATCACTCGGCTGCAACAGACGATTCGTCGTGCCCATGTCTCAGCGCGTCGCAGATGTCGTCGACAACGTCATTCCAACACAGTTGATCATATTCGTGTTGCCGGAAAAGTCTCGCCGAAGGATACCACGGACTCCTCTCGTTCCACGGAGCACCCGGTCGCCAACATAGGAAGTGCCACGAATAGGCATCCTTCTGACACATCACCCATAGAAGCTTGCCCATGCCGCCAGCAAGATGCGCAACGCCTGTATCGATCGAGATGACGACATCAAGGTTGGAGACGAGCGCGGCGGTATCGTTCCATGTCGGGTATTTCGGAAGAACGTCGAGGATGACGCCTTCGTTCTGCGACCTCTCCGGGCCAACCTGAAGAGAAACAGGAAGCCCTCCAATCTCCTTCACGGCATCAATGATCCCGCGAAAATCGTTGAAGTGTCCAGACTTGCTACGTCCGTATCTCGTGATCCACACTCCCTGACGTATTCCTGCGCTCCAACAGATGCCAACAGATAGCGTCCTGTGCTTCCTGTGGGAATCAAGCTTCTGTTTGTACGCATCAGCCAAGTCGGGATCAGCATGAAGATAAGGACCACCCCACGGAACGGAATCAACCTCCGTTTTGAATATGGCAGGAAGACTGCCGATCGGGCAGTGGTAATCGAACGGCTTCAGCCCAAGTGCACCGGGATAGTCAGGCGCTCGCCTCATGACATCGATCCCGGGAAAACTGTTCGTCATGATGTCGACCATGTCGTCCTGGGTCTCGTAT
>Ga0335082_10001766_pt1 | contig 23100 bp, 20 predicted proteins | sample Lox_Sample_41_FD_206718 | JGI IMG/M metagenome (GOLD analysis project Ga0335082, IMG submission 206718) | Soil microbial communities from Loxahatchee National Wildlife Refuge, Florida, United States - Lox_Sample_4.1 | ecosystem: Environmental > Terrestrial > Soil > Wetlands | place: USA...
TGCGGCGCGTCACGACGACGTGCTCGCCTGCGTCAGCCACCTGCCGCACGCGCTGGCGTTCAGCGCTGTCAACGCGCTGCTCGACGCCGATGCGACGTTCGCGGATTTCGCCGGCCCCAGCTTTCGGGACCTGACGCGCGTCGCCGCCAGCTCGACCGAGATGTGGTGCGATATTTTCCTGGCCAACGCCGCGCACGTCGACCGCGCCATCACGACGTTCGTCGCCGCGCTCGAGCAACTGCGGCACGCCATCGTCCGCGGCGACGCGGCACAGATCAAGGAGCGGCTCGAGCGCGCCCAGGCGGCGCGCCGGCAATGGAGCGCGGCGCGGCCATGAGCGACGTCGTGCACATGATGCAGCCGCTCGAGCAGCCGCCCGACTGCGAGGTGCGCGTGCCGGGCTCGAAAAGCATCACCAACCGCGCCGTGCTGATCGCCGCGCTCGCCGACGGCCCGTCCGTGCTCGAGGGCGCCCTGTTCAGCGACGACACCGAGTACATGGCCGAGGCGTGGCGGCGGTTGGGCATCCGCGTCGACGCCGACGCCGCGGCGTGCTGCCTCGCGGTGGACGGGCGCGGTGGCACCATCCCCGCGCCGGCGGCCGCGCTGTTCGTCGGCAACGCCGGCACCGCGATGCGCTTCTTGCTGCCGGCGCTGTGTCTCGGGCATGGCCGCTATCATCTCGACGGCAGCGCCCGCATGCGGGAGCGGCCGATCCAGGATCTGGTCGAGGCGCTGCGGCCCTTGGGGGCGCAGGTGCGGTGCAGCGCCGGCAACGGTTGCCCACCAGTCGAGGTCACCGCCGACGGTCTGCGCGGCGGCTGCACGCAGGTGGCCGCGGCGAAGAGCAGCCAGTTCCTGTCGGCCGTGCTGTTGGTGGCGCCCTGTACGCGGGACGGCGTCGAAGTCGAGGTCACCGGCGACCTGGTGGCGCCGCCGTACGTCGACATGACCATCGGCGTCATGCGCGCCTTCGGCGTCGCCGTGGGACGCGACGGGTACGGCCGCTTCACGGTGGCGCCGCAGCGCTACACGGCGCGGCGCTACGGCATCGAACCCGACGCCTCCAGCGCGCACTACTTCCTGGCGGCGGCGGCGCTGTGCGGCGGCCGCGTGCGCGTCGCCGGGCTGGGCTACGCATCGTTGCAGGGCGACGTCCGCTTCATCGACCTGCTCGAACAGATGGGCGCCACGGTCACCCGGGGTGACGCGTTTCTCGAGGTGCGCGGCGGCGGCGAGCTCGACGGGATCGAGGCCGACATGAACGCCATCTCGGACACCGCGCCGACGCTCGCGGCGCTGGCGCCGTTCGCGCGGCGACCGGTGTCGATCCGCAACATCGCGCACGTGCGGTTGCAGGAAAGCGACCGGTTGCACGCCGTGGCCAGCGAGCTGCAGCGACTCGGCGTGCGCGTGCGCGAGCTCGACGACGGCCTGCGGATCGAGCCCTCGGCGATCCGTGCGGCGATCGTCGACACCTACGACGACCATCGCATCGCCATGAGCTTCGCGCTCATCGGCCTGCGCGTTCCGGGGATCGGCATCCGCGACCCGGCGTGCGTGCGCAAGACGTTTCCCGATTTCTTCACGCGGCTGGAGGGGCTGCGGCGATGAGCGACATCGTGGTGGCGATCGACGGGCCGGCGGGCGCCGGCAAGAGCACGGTGAGCCGGCGACTGGCGGAGGTCCTGGGTTATCGCTACGTTGATACCGGCGCGATGTATCGCGTCATCGGCGTCCTGGCCGCCGACCGACACATCGATCTCACTGACAGCGCGGCGCTAGCGGCGCTGTGCGATGCCACACACATGGAATTCATCGAACGCAACGGACAACTGTGCACGCGTGCCGACGGGCGTGATTTGTCGGCGGCGATCCGCACCGCCGCCGCGGGCCAGCTCGCCTCCAAGGTGTCGGCGGTGGCGGCGGTGCGCGAGCGGCTGGTGGCCAAGCAACGCGCCATGGGCGCGGGCGGGGCGGTGGTCATGGAAGGACGCGATATCGGCACGGTGGTGTTTCCGGATGCGCCGGTGAAGATCTTCCTCGACGCCTCGGCCACCGAGCGCGCGCGCCGGCGCGCCAGCGAGCTGCAGGGGCGCGGGCTGGCGGCGGACGTCGAGGAGATCGCTCGCGAGATTGCTGAACGCGACGCCCGTGACCGCGGGCGCGCGCATTCGCCGTTACAGCCGGCCGCCGACGCCGTCGTGGTGGACACGACCGACAAGACCATTGACGAAGTCGTGAGCAGCTTGCGTGCCTTGGTGCAGACGCGCCGGGCAGCGCTTGCAAGCCACAGCTAGGGGCGATATGAAAAGCGCCAGTTCATCCCCAGGGGGTACAATCCACATGGATCAACAACGAAACGCTGCCGCGTCGGGCACGGAGAACGACTTCGGCGCGCTCTTTGAGCAGAGCCTGAAAGCCGTTCGCCCGGGAGAAGTTGTCCGCGGCCGCGTCGTGCATGTCTCGCGTGACTTCGTCACCGTCGACATCGGTTTCAAATCGGAGGGACAGATTCCGGTTCAGGAGTTCCTCGATCGCGCCGGGAACGTCGACGTCCATGACGGCGACGAGATCGACGTCTACTTCGACGGCACGGACAGCGAGCACGGCGGCATCATGCTGTCGCGCGCCAAGGCCGAGCAGTTCAAGGTGTGGCGGGACATCGAAGAAGCCTTCCAGCGTGAAGGCGCCATCGAGGGGACGATCACCGGCAAGGTCAAAGGCGGTTTGAAGGTCGACCTCGGCGTGCCGGCCTTCCTGCCGGGCTCACACGCGGACCTGCGGCCGGTCCGCAATCTCGACCGTTTCATCGGCCAGCGCGCCCGCTTCGCCATCCTGAAGTTCAACCGCGCCCGCGGCAACGTCGTGGTGTCGCGCCGGACGGTGCTGGAGCGCGAGCGCGAGCAGCTGAAGGAAGAGACGATGAAGGTCCTCGAAGAGGGTGTCATCCTCGAGGGCATCGTGAAGAACATCACCGAGTACGGCGCCTTCGTCGACCTCGGCGGGCTCGACGGGTTGTTGCACGTCACCGACATGTCGTGGGGCCGCGTCAGCCGCCCTTCCGACGTCATCCAAGTCGGTGAGCGCGTCAAGGTCGTGGTCCTCAAGTACGATCCGGAGCGCGGCCGCGTCTCCCTCGGCATGAAGCAGATCATGCCGGACCCCTGGTCGAACATCGCCGATCGCTTCCCGGTGGGGGCGCGGGTGCATGGCAAGATCGTCAGCCTGGCGGAGTACGGCGCCTTCGTCGAGCTGGAGCCCGGTATCGAAGGGCTGGTGCACGTGTCGGAGATGTCGTGGACCAAGCGCGTCACCCATCCCTCGAAGGTCGTCGAGCCCGGGCAGGAGGTCGACGTCGTCGTCCTCGACGTCGATCCGGCGAACCGTCGCATCTCGCTGGGCTTGAAGCAGGCGGCGCCGAACCCGTGGGAGATGGTGCGCATCAACCATCCGGTGGGCAGCCACATCCGCGGCACGGTGAAGCACATCACCGACTTCGGCCTCTTCGTCGGTGTCGACGAAGGCATCGACGGGCTGGTGCACATCTCCGATCTGCACTGGACCCGCAAGATCAAGCACCCTTCCGATCTGTACAAGAAGGGCGACGAGATCGAGGCGGTGGTGCTCGGCATCGACGTCGACAACGAGCGCATCGCCCTCGGCATCAAGCAGCTGAGCGAGGATCCCTGGGCGACGATGGCGCAGCGTTATCCGGTCGGCAGTCGCGCCAAGGGCGCGATCACCACGGTCACCGACTTCGGCGTCTTCGTCGAGCTCGAGGAAGGCGTGGAGGGGTTGATTCACGTGTCGCAGCTGAGCAACGAACGGGTGGAGAAGCCGCAGACGATGTTCCAGCCCGGACAGACGATCGAGGCGGAGGTCACGCAGGTCGACGCCAAGGAGCGCAAGATCGGGCTGAGCATCAAGGCGCTGCGGCGCACCGAAGAGCGCGAGGAGATGGAGTCCTATCTGCAGGGCGAGCGCGAGGGCGCGCGCTTCTCCTTCGGGGACATTCTCACGGACGAGCTGCGGCTCGACCGTGACAGCAGCGAGCGGGGCGGCGGGACGAAGGAGGAGGCCACCAAAGACAAAGAACCGTGAGGTGCCCGCATGACCAAGCGCGACCTGATCGAAGAAGTCGTTCGGCTGTACCCGCGTTACTCCCGCCGCGACGCCGAGGTGATCGTCAACTCGGTCTTCGCCAGCATGGCGGACGCGCTGCGTTCCGGCTCGCGCATCGAGATTCGCGGCCTCGGCAGCTTCGTCGTCAAGCACCGACAGGCACGCGAAGGCCGCAACCCGAAAACCGGCCGTGTCGTTTCGGTGCCCGCCAAGCGCGTGCCCTTCTTCAAGGTTGGCAAGGAGCTGAAGCTCCGCGTCGACGGCAGAGCCGCGGGCCCCGCCGAGACGCCGGGCGACGCGCCCCCACCCAATCCGACCTCCACCTCGAACGCCGCCGGCGCGTGAGCCGGCCGTCTGATGCACGTCCTCTGGGCGCCATGGCGCATGGCGTACGTGACCGGGTCGAAGCAGCCCGGCTGCATCTTCTGTCTCGCCACCGCCGCCGCTGACCGACGCGAGCGCCTGGTCCTGGCACACCGCCCGGCGCTGGTGATGCTCAACAAATTTCCGTACGCCAACGCCCACCTGCTGGTGGCGCCGCTGCGACACGCCGCCGACCTGGCGACCCTCCCACGCGACGAGTTCCAGACCCTCGTGGGGGTGCTGCAGCAGGCGGCGGCGATCTTGGCCGACGCGCTGCACCCCGACGGCATGAACATCGGCATGAACCTCGGGGTCGCGGGCGGGGCGGGCGTGGCGGATCATCTGCACTGGCACATCGTGCCGCGATGGAGTGGCGACACCAACTTCATGCCGATGCTCGCCGAGGTGCGCGTCATCCCCGAGCACCTCGAGGCCACCTACGACCGGCTGCGCCCGCTGTTTGCGCCGCTCGAGAGCGGCTGACGGTGTACGGCGCCGCAATTGCCGTTGCCCCACCCAAGCGATGCCCATATAATTCCTCCCACGCGTCTCACATTCGGAAAGGCGGACACCCCATGCAGCGAGCCACCACGCTCGGCGAACTCAAACAGAACGGCTACCAGGTCCTGCCGGTACGCGAGGAAATGCGGCGCAACCTCCTGCGCCGGCTGTCGGCGACGGAACCCATCCTGCCCGGCATCATCGGCTTCGACACCACCGTCGTGCCGGAGATCGAGAACGCCATCCTCGCCGGGCACCACATGGTCTTCCTCGGTGAGCGCGGGCAAGCCAAGTCGCGCATCATCCGCTCGCTCACCGGGCTGCTCGATCCCATAACCCCGGTCGTCGACGGCTGCGCCATCAACGACAACCCGCTGGCGCCCATCTGCAAGGCGTGCCGGCGGCGGCTCGCGGCGGACGGCGACGCGCTACCGATCGCCTGGATCAGCCCCGAGGTACGCTACGGCGAGAAGCTGGCGACGCCGGACGTGTCGATCGCCGACTTGATCGGCGAGATCGATCCGATCAAGGTCGCCGAAGGCCGCTACCTGGCGGACGAGGAAACCATCCACTACGGCATCGTGCCACGCACCAACCGGGGCATCTTCGCCATCAACGAGCTGCCCGACCTCACCGAGAAGGTGCAGGTGGGGCTGTTCAACCTGATGGAGGAGAAAGACGTCCAAATCAAAGGCTACAAGATTCGCCTGCCGCTCGACATCGTCATCGTCGCCAGCGCCAACCCCGAGGACTACACCAGCCGCGGCCGCATCATCACGCCGCTGAAAGACCGCTTCGACGTACAGATCCGCACCCACTACCCGCGCACCATCGAGGACGAGATTGCCATCATGGAGCAGGAGTTGCCCGTCATCGAGCGCTTCGAGCGCGTCCTCGGCGTGCCCGCCTTCATGAAGGAGCTGGTGGCCCAGCTCACCTTCGAGGCCCGCGCCTGCAACGAGATCAACCAGGCCTCCGGGGTCAGCGTCCGCGTCACCATCAACAACTACGAGAGCCTCATCAGCAACGCCGAGAAGCGTGCCGTGCGGCTCGGCGAGCGTGAGATCGTGCCGCGCGTCAGCGACCTGCACGCGCTGGTCGCATCCACGGTCGGCAAGATCGAGCTCGAGTACGCCGGTGAGGAAAAGAAGGGCGAAGACCTGATCGACCGCTTGCTCAACCGCGCCGTGCTCAAGGTCTTCGACCGCCACTTGAAGACGGAAGACCTGAAGGAGGTGGCGGCCTACTTCGAGAAGGGGTGGGGCGTCGAAGTCTCCGATATGATGACCTCGGAAGAATATCTCGACGGCGTGCGCGCCATCCCCGGCCTGCAGGACGGCATCCGCATCCTCGGCGGCGTCGAGAGCCCGGGGTTCATCGCCGCGGCAACCGAGTTCATCCTCGAAGGGCTGCACTTGCACCAGAAGCTGAACAAGGACCGCGAGGGCGGCCGCTACACGTATCGGGCTTGAGCGGCAGGCGTACGGGCTAGGCGACCGGCGCACCCATGGTCACCATCCGCTACACACAGTGGGACGGCACGCAGCGCGTGCGACTCAACGCCGACCAGGTGTTCGAGAAGCTGTCCGAGTACCTGTCCTACACCGACGATGTGCAGCAGGCGCTGGAGTGGCTGATGCGCCAAGGCGCCGAGTGGGACGGGATGCGCGTCCTCGGCCTCGACGAGTTCCTCGAGCAAGTGCGCGAGGAGCTGCGCCAGCGCTACCGCCAGTTCAACCTCAACAACGCGCTCGACGAGATGCGCCAGCGCCTCGACGAGCTGCTCGACGTCGAGCGCGACACGCTGGAGACGCAACGCCCGACGCGACCCGAGTTGCAAGAGAAGCTCACTCGCCTCGATCGGCTGCCGCGGCGCTTGTCGGAAGCGCTCGAGCAACTCAAGCCGTACGACTTCGAGGACGGGCAGGCCCGGCAGGACTTCGAGAACCTGCTCGACGAGCTGCAGAACATCGGCGAGCTGGAGGAATTCCAGCGCCGCTACGGCGATCTCTTTCACGGGCCGCAATCGCTCGGCTACGAGGACGCGCTGAAGCTGATGCACGAGCTGCAACGGCTCAAGCAACTGGAAGAGCAGATCCTCTCGGGCAACTTCGAGCGCATCGACATCGACACCTTGCGCGAGCTGCTCGGCCAACAGGCGCTGCAGGACTTCAAGAACCTGCAGCAAATGATGCTGCTGCTCACCCAAGCCGGCTACCTCGCCCCGAAGGGTGGTCGCACACATCTCTCGCCCAAGGGCATTCGCAAGATCGGCCAGCTGGCGTTGCGTGACATCTACCAAGGCTTGCTGCGCGACCGGCCCGGCGGCCATCAAGCCGATCACCGTGGCCTGCACGAGGTGCGCCCCGACGCGACCCGGCCGTATCAGTACGGCGATCCGCTCAACATCGATCTGGTGCGTACGCTTAAGAAGGGGCTCAGCCGCAAGACCGGCGCGCCGTTGGACGTGCACCCCGACGACTTCGAGATCTACGACACCAACTTCGCCACCAGCACCTCGACCGTGCTGCTGCTCGACATGAGCTGGTCGATGAGCTGGGAAGGCCGCTTCGCCGCCGCCAAGAAGGTGGCCATGGCCATGGAGAGCCTGATCCGGTCGCGCTATCCGCGCGATTACTTCTCGATCGTCGGCTTCTTCACCCGCGCCGTCGAGCTGAAGCTGAAAGACCTCCCCGAAGCCAGCTGGAACATGGGCGATCCGTTCACCAACCTGCAGGACGGCTTGCGCCTCGCCACCGACCTGCTCAGCCGCCACCCGAGCAACAACCAGCACATCATCGTCATCACCGACGGCCAGCCGACGGCGTACTTCTCGCGCGGCCGGCTCTACTGCGAGTGGCCGCTGTCGTTCGGCGGCATCAGCATGCGCGCCGCCCAGGAAACCCTGAAGGAGGTCGAGCGCGTCACCCGCAAGGGCATCACCATCAACACCTTCATGCTCGACGACAGCGCCAGCCTGCGGGCCTTCGTCGAGCGCATGACCCGCATCAACAAGGGCCGTGCCCTGTACACCCGCCCCGACCACCTCGGCGAGTACTTGCTCGTCGACTACATCGGCAAAAAGCGCAAGAAGGTCTGAGGCGCGTCAGCGCTCCCACCCGTAGCGCTCCAAGAACCGCGACAACCGCAGATCGTCGCGCGTCAACGGCGGCAGATACTCGCCAACGCGGCGGCGCGTCCACCACGCTCCGCTGCTGTCCTCCCACGGCGTAAACGCATACTCGTACAGCTCGGCCCGCACGGCGCGCGGCGGCCGCTCGGGGAACGGATTGTTCGCCAACAAGCTCACCGCCCCCGGGTCGCCCTCGAGGAGCTTGGCGATGAAATGCACCAACCACGGGTTGTGCGCCGCGTCGGACATCGCCGCAAACCAGATCTGCCAGTCGAGCCGATAGTGATACGGTGCCACGACGCAGGGGCGGCGGCGCACGTCGCCGGGCTTGCACCTGAACTCGTACTCCCGCCACTGCGTGCTCGGCGTGACCACGTCGTCGGCCGCACCTTCGATGATGACCTCGTAGCGCCGCTGGCCGACGCTGCCGAAGGCGCCGTAGGTGTTCACCAGGTGGAGCCGGTCGAATGAGCCGTTCATCACCTGCCGTGCCCCAAGCAGATTCTGCACCGGCCCGATGCTGAGAGATGCCACCACCAGCGCCAGCCCGGCGGTGAGGATCTGCCGCATCCGCGAGGACCGAGCCTCCAACCCAGCAACCCGGGCTCGCAGGCGCCGAGGGAAGAGCCAGCCGAGCGCCGCATCGTCGAAGCAGACAATGCACAGCGTGATCGTCAGCCAGTTCAACCAGGACAGATTGCCGCTGATGATCAGCAAGACCTGAAACGCCACCAGGAACACCCCACCGAGCTGCCGCAGGCGCCGCGGCGCGAACAAGGTCCACGGCACGATCAGCTCGACGAAGTGGTTGAAGAGGACCTCGAACCGATGCGCGAGCGGCGGCAGGTGATGCAGATACCAGCTGAGCGGGTTGGGCAGCGGCTGCGTCTCGTAGTGGTACAGCATGCAGGTGAGATCGCGCCAGCATGCATCGCCGCGCAGCTTGATGAGGCCGGCGCCGAGCATCACACGGAACAACACCCAGCGCAGCAGCCAAATCACCAACACAGGCGGCGGCGTGCGCGCCGGGAAGGGCCGCGGGTCGAGCCCGGGACAGAGGAAGATCGCCAGGAAGCCGGCCTCGAGCAACAGGATCTCCCACCCATACCCGTAGAACAGCTGGCCGACGTGGATGAACGACATGTAGAGGAACCACAGCAGCGCCAGCAGCGGCACGTTGGCGTAGCCGGCGAGCACCACGAGCGCGAGAGCCACGCCGGCGGCGGCGACCGCCGACATGAAGCCATCCGAGACGTCGAGCCAGAAGAGCGTGGGCAACGACACGAAGGCGTCCAGCCGAGTGCCGTTCGCGGCCTGGAGGGCCTCGAGGTAACGATCGGCCGGCAGCAGCCCGTCGTGGCCGATCAGTGGCCGCAGTTGCTGCGACAACACCAGGAACGCCAGCAGGTAGATCAGACCAAGGCCACGCAGGAAGACGTAGCGCGTCAGCCAGTACTGGTAACACCCGCCGCCTGGCGCGAGCTTGTGCTGCCCGCTGGTCATGCCGTCTCCTCTTATGCCTGGGTTGCCGCTGCCACGAAAACGCAACCGGCGGGTTGTTCCCTGGAAGCGTGCACGCCGGTATGGATGGAAGCCGACGCCACAGCTGCAGGACATCGCCAATCGTAGCGCATCACCAACGGCCCTTGCGCCGGGCCGTTTCGGACTTATCTAGCCGGGATCATGACACGCACGTTGCACCTCGCATCGAACCACGGTTGGGACGCGGCAGCGGTGCAGCGCCCGGTAGGCGGCACTGCGTCGGATGACGAGCTGTTGGACGCCTACTCGCGCGCCGTCGTCGCCGCCGCCGAGAACGTCAGCCCGTCGGTGGTCAACCTCGAGGTCCGGCACCGCGGTCGTGGCGGGCAGGACGGGCGCGGCAGTGGCTCTGGTTTCGTCTTCACGCCGGACGGTTTCGTCCTGACCAACAGCCACGTCATCCACGGCGCCGGCAGCATTGCCGTCACCCTCGCCGACGGCCGGCGGCTGCAAGCCGAGTTGGTCGGCGACGATCCCGACAGCGATCTCGCCGTGGTGCGGATCGATGCCAGCGGGCTGCTGCCGGTGCGTTTCGGCGACTCGCGCGCCGTCCGCGTCGGGCAGTTGGCCATCGCGATCGGCAATCCGTACGGCTTCCAGTGCACCGTCACCGCCGGCGTGGTCAGCGCCTTGGGGCGTTCGTTGCGGGCGCGCTCCGGGCGACTCATCGACAACGTCATCCAGACCGACGCGGCGCTCAATCCCGGCAACTCCGGCGGCCCGCTGGTGACCGCGCGCGGCGCGGTGATCGGCGTCAACACGGCGATGATCTTGCCGGCTCAGGGTCTGTGCTTCGCGATCGCCGTAAACACCGCAACCTTCGTCGCCAGCCGGCTGATCAAGGACGGCAAGGTACGGCGCAGCTACATCGGCGTCGCCGGGCAAAACGTGCCGTTGCACCGCCGGGTGGTGCGTCGACACCAGCTGCCGGCGGACAGCGGGGTGCTGGCGGTCGCCATCGAACCACGCAGTCCCGCCGCAGCTGCGGATGTCCGCGAGCAGGACGTCATCGTCGCCTTCGGCGATCAACCGATCGCCGGCATCGACGATTTGCACCGGCTTCTGACGGAGGAGCAGGTCGGCGTGCGAGCCCCGCTCACGGTCATCCGCAACGGCGAGCGGCTCACGCTGGAGATCGTTGCGGCCGAGGCGCCGCGGCGGGCCGGCAAGTAAGGCGGGGCGTCCGACCCCGAACCATGGGCGGGCTTGCACCGGCAGCGCCGCAGCGTAGTTCTATACGACACGGTCACGCCCTGAGAACGTCAGCGGCTGGCGTGGCAGACGAGCAACCAGATGGCACATGCAATGGGACGGCGCGCACACGGTGCGACGTCGAGCACCGCCGGCAAACCCGCGTCGGCTTGGAGCCCGCTGCGGCAGCCGGTGTTTCGGGCGCTGTGGACCGCCGGTGTGGTCTCCAACATCGGGACGTGGATGCAAAGCGTCGGCGGCGCGTGGTTCATGACGTCACTCTCGAGGTCGGCGGTGCTGGTAGCGTTGATGCAGACGGCGACCAGCCTGCCCGTCCTGCTGGTCGGCATCCCCGCCGGGGCGTTGGCTGACATTCTCGATCGACGGCGGCTGTTGCTGGTCACCCAGACGTGGATGCTGCTCGCTGCTGCCGCCCTGAGCATGCTGACGTTCTGGGGCGCGGCGACAGCGTGGCTATTGCTGGCGCTGACCTTTGCCCTGGGGTTGGGTGCGGCGTTGAACACGCCGGCGTGGCAAGCGATCACCCCGGAAATCGTGTCGCGCGAGACACTGACGGCGGCCGTCACCCTGAGCGGGGTGTCGGTGAACATCGCGCGCGCCGTAGGGCCGGCGTTCGGCGGGCTGGTGCTCGCCGCGGCGGGACCGGCGTGGGTCTTCCTCCTCAACGCGCTGTCGTTCCTCGGGGTCATCGTCGTGGTCTATCGCTGGCGGCGGCTCTCCGAGCCCAGCCGCTTGCCGCCGGAAGACCTGGTCGAAGCAACGCGCGCCGGTTGGCGCTACGTCCGGCATTCACCGGCGCTGCGCGCTGTGCTGGTTCGCGCCGCTGTGTTCGTCGGTAGCGCGGCGGCGCTCTGGGCACTGATGCCGCTGGTTGCACGAAACCAGCTCGGTCTCGATTCCACCGGCTACGGCGTTCTTTACGGTAGTCTCGGCGTCGGCGCCTTGCTCGGCGCGATGGTCTTGCCCGCGGTGCGGCGGCGCTTGTCACTCGATGCGCTCGTCGGCACGGCGACCTGCATCTTCGCCCTGGCCACCTTGGTGATGGGATGCGTCCCGGTGCCAGCAATCGTCGGCGTGTCGATGGTCGGCGCCGGCGCGGCGTGGATGGCGCTGATGTCGAGCCTCAACGTGGCGGCGCTCACCGGTGCGCCGCGCTGGGTGCAGGCACGCAGCGTCGCCGTCTACATGGTCGTGTTTCAGGGCGTGATGGCGGGCGCCAGTGTCGCCTGGGGTGCGGTGGCGCAGCGGCTTGGCAGCCCCGTAGCGCTGGCTCTCGCCGCCGTCGGTCTCGTGGTCGGGTGGCTTGCGACGCAGCGCTGGCACCTGGCGGCGGACGGGGACATGGACCTCTCGCCCGCGGGCTACTGGGCAGAGCCGATCGTGGCCACGCCACCACGCCTCGATGAGGGGCCGGTACTGGTGATGATCGAGTACCGCATTGATCCGACCAAGAGCGACGAGTTCGCACGCGCCATGCACGCGGTCCTGCGCGGTCGCCGGCGCGACGGTGCGATCCGTGCCGGGCTGTGGCGCGACCCCGCCGACCCGGCTCGCTACGTGGAAACGTTCGTCGTCGAGTCGTGGGTGGGCCACCTGCGCCAGCACGAACGCTTGACGGTCGCGGATCGCGCCGCGCACCAAGCAGCACGGCTTTTTCATATCGGGGAGTGCCCGCCCGCCATCTCGCACCTGCTCGCCGATGCACACGTGGAATGACCGACGGGACACAGGAAGGACGCACACATGATTGCCATCCGACGCGCCGACGAACGCGGGCACGCCCAGCATGGCTGGCTCGACTCGTACCACACATTCTCCTTCGCCGACTACTACGACCCGCAGCACATGGGCTTCCGAGGGCTACGGGTGATCAACGAGGACCGCGTGCAACCCGGGCGTGGCTTCGCGACGCACGCGCATCAGGACATGGAGATCATTTCCGTCATCCTCGAAGGCGCGCTGGCGCACCAGGACAGCATGGGCAACGGCTCGATCATCCGGCCCGGCGAGGTGCAGCGCATGAGCGCCGGCACCGGGGTGACGCATAGCGAGCACAATCCATCGACGTCCGAGCTCGTGCACTTCCTGCAGATCTGGATCCTCCCGGAGCGTCGCGGACTCCCGCCCAGCTACGAGCAGAAGGAGTTTCCGCTCCACGAGAAGCGCGATCGCTTGCGACTGATCGCGTCGCGCGACGGCCGCGACGGCTCGGTCACGATCCACCAGGACGTCGATATCTACGCCACGTCTCTGGCCGCCGGCACAGCCGTGCATCACGCCCTGCGGCCTGGCCGGCACGCCTGGGTACAGATGACCAGCGGCGAGATCACGCTCAATGGTCAGCGGATGGGGGAGTCCGATGGCGCGGCGCTCACGCACGAGTCGGTCATCGACATGGTCGCCAGCGAGGCCGCCGAAGCGCTCGTGTTCGACCTGGCGTAGCCCGCTGGGCGGCACGCACCTGGCCGCTCACAGCAGATAGCCGCGCGGACCGCTGGCGACATACACCGGCTCGGCATAGCGCAACGACTGGTCCGCTCCGATGTCGATCTGTTCGAGCGTGATCGAGAAACGCTCGAGCGGGCACTGGATCAACACCGCCAGGCGCGCGCCGGCGTCGCCGCGGACGACGGCGGGTTCGTAGGTCTCCACGGGGTGCATGACCTCCCACCCCTCGGCCGCGGTGATCTGGCTCAACTCGGCCGCCGAGGCGATGACGTGCGAGTGCGCCCAGCGTCCGCTCGCCCACAACTCTTGCATCACCAACCAATAGTCGAAGAAGCCCTCGGCCGTGTGTGGAAAGGCGAAGTGCTGATAGAGCAGCGACGCGTCTTGCGTCGGACCCTGCGCCAAGATCGACGCGACCGAATCGGGCGGCGCGTGCCAGTCCAACAGCTGCCGGATGGTGTCGACGTCGGTCTGGGCCCGCGCCACAAACGGGCGGACCAACAGGTCACGCCCGCGTTGCTCGAAGAAGCGATACCGCACCACGAACCCGGGGGGCAGGGTGACCGCCGGCACGGCCGCCAGTACCTCAACGGCGTTGGCTTCGAAGAGCGGCTCCCAGTAGCGCGCATCGGGCGACGGCGGCGTCACGCCGAAACGCGCCAGGGCACGCCGGCGTGCCTCTTCGATGCGCGCCAGCACGTCGCGCACGTGCGCCGCGGGGATGAACTCGACTGACACGGCGCCAGCATGGCCGCGTTGACCCGCAGGCGCAAGCGCGCAAGCCGATCAGGCCGCGGAGTTCCGCAGCAGCTGAACGTAGAACTGGACGGCACGCGCGAAGTTCTCGACCGACAGGCGTTCGTTGGTGCCATGAACGCGCACCACATCGGTCGGGTCGGCGACGATCGGCGTGAAGCGGTAGAGGTTCCGGGTGAGCGGCGCGTAATTGCGCGCATCCGTGCCGCCGATGGTGAGGTAGGGAGCGACCAGGGCGCCGGGAAACACCTGGCGAATCGTACGCGCCAGCACCGCGTAGGCGGGCACGTCGACCGGCGCGTCCGGCGTCGGCTCGCGACTGCCGGGGAGGGCGTGTATCTCCACCCGCGGATCGTCGACGGCGTGCCGGACGTGCTCGACGACGCCGTCGACCGTATCGCCGGGAAGGATGCGGAAGTTGATCACCGCCCGCGCCGTCGTTGGCAGCACGTTCTCCTTTACCCCGCCGTCGATCATCGTAGCCGCCGTGGTGGTGCGCACCGTGGCGTTGGCGGCGGGCGTCACGAGTAGTTGCCGCTCGACCAGCCCGCTGAACAGCCAGAGGTTGGCGAACACCAGTCGCAGCGCAAAGGGCATCTCCGGCGCGACGGCATCGACCAGCCCCCGGGTCGCGCCGCGCAGCTCGACGGGCATTTGCTGGGTCTCGACACGTTCCACCGCGGCGCTCAGGATGCCGACCGCAGTGTGCGGCGGCGGCGACGACGAGTGGCCGCCGGCGACGTGGACGACCAGCTCGACACTGACGCTGCCCTTCTCGGCGATGCCGACCGCGGCCACCGGGGCGCTGAGGCCAGGAATGACCCCTTGAATGATCACGCCGCCTTCGTCGAGCACATATTCCGGCTCGACGTGTCTCGATTGCAGCAGCGTCACGATCTGCTGCGCGCCGCGTTCGCCGCCGACCTCTTCGTCGTGACCGAAGGCGAGAAGGACCGTTGCCCGCGGCTGAACGCCGGCGCGCAAGAGCGTCTCGACCGCCGCCAGCACCGCCACCACGGTGCCCTTGTCGTCGAGCGCACCGCGGCCCCACACGTAGCCGTCCGCCACACGTCCCGCGAAGGGCGGCTGCTCCCACTGCGCGTCGGTTCCCGGCTCCACCGGCACCACATCCAAGTGCGCCAGCAAGAGCACCGGCTTGCGGCTGGGCTCGCTGCCGGCCCACGTGTAGAGCAGCGAGTAGTCGTTGACGGTCTCGCGCGTGAGCCGCGCGTGCACCAACGGAAACTGCTCGACGAGGTAGCGGTGCAACGCCAGGAACGACTCGCGGTCCAGCTTCGTCGCGTCTTGATGCGAGATGGTCGGGATCTGCAGCGCCTCGGCCAACTGCGCCGCCACGGCCGGCGCATCCACCGCGACCGGCTGTACGGGTGGCACCTCGATCTGCTTGGACGTCAAACGCAGTGCGTTGCTGACCAGCACCGTCAGCAGCGCCAGCGCGCCGAGAGCCAGGAAGCTGAGAGCCCGTCGCATGGTTTGGCGTAGATGCACCCAATCATCACCGCGTTGCAAGCGGCGCGTGTTGTCTATCAGGCGCGGAGTTGTGATAGGGCATAGGCGCAGGAGGACACCATGGCCCGCAGGATCATCTCGGCCGACTCGCACATCACCGAGCCGCCGGACACCTACATCGATCGCATCGATCCGAAGTTCCGCGACCGTGCCCCGCATCTCGTGCACCAGGACGGGATGGGTGACTTGTTCGTCATCCCCGGCATGCGGCAGCCCATCCCGATGGGCCTGGTGGCGGCGGCCGGCAAGCGGCCGGAGGACATCTCGCTGACCGGGACCTTCGACGAATGGCACCGCGGCGGCTGGGATCCGGACGCGCGTTTGCAGGATCAGGATCGCGACGGCATCGCCGGCGAGATCATCTACCCGACGGTCGGCATGCCGTTGTGCAACCATGAAGACCTCGACTTCAAGAAGGCCTGCATGGATGCCTACAACCTCTGGATCGCCGAGTATTGCAGCGGCCATCCGGATCGGCTGTTCGGCGTCGGGCAGACCGCGCTGCGCACGCCGCAGGAAGGCATCGAGGACATGCGTCGCATCAAAGCGCTCGGGCTGCGCGGCGTGATGCTCCCCGGGCATCCCGGACAGGCCGATTACGACAGCCCGATCTACGACGAGTTCTGGGAAGCGGCCATCGACCTGCAGCTGCCGCTGTCGTTTCACATCCTCACCAGCAAGAACCCGTCGGGCGTGCGCGGCCCGATTCTCAACTTCGCGGTGACCATCATCCGCGCCAACCAGGACATCATGGCGATGTTCGTCTACGGCGGCGTCTTCGACCGGTACCCGAAGTTGAAGATCATCTGCGTCGAAGCCGATGCGGGCTGGGTGCCGCATTACATGTACCGCATGGATCACTACTACACGCGGCATCGCCACTCGATGAAGGCCGCGACGCTGCAGCGGTTGCCGAGCGAGTACTTCAAGGAACACATCTACGTCACCTTTCAGGACGACTGGGTGGCGTTCCGTATGCTCGACATGGTGAACCCGGCGCGGCTGATGTGGGCCAACGACTTCCCGCACAGCGACTCGACGTGGCCCTGGTCGCAAGACGTGTTGAAGGAGCACACGGCGCACCTGACCGAGACGCAACGCGATCTCATCCTCCACGACAACGTCGCCGCGCTGTATCAGCTGGGTTGAGCAGCAAGCGGGCCTTGCATACAAACTTCGGCGGGAGCGCTTGCCTCTCCTCGCCACGCGGCGGTTGAAACCGCGCGCTACCAGCGGCGCCCAAGCCTGCCTACGCAGGCTCCCAATCCGGATTCATCCGCCGCGTCCGCTGCCGGGCGCCCAACCCTTCCGACGGGGAGCGTCCCACAGACAATGACGCTGGCCGCAGGCGCTAGCGATCGGCCGCCTGCGGCGCCGCGCGATCGAGGTCGCGGAAGGTGAAGGTCTGCGTCACCCCGTCGAGCGGCTTGCCGTCCACTTCGACGTACGGATAGACGAGATAGTTGAGAGGCGGGCCCTGTTGCGGCGGATCGAGCGTGAGGTCGCGGCCCAATGACAGCCGCACGCGGTTGGCGTCGAGGGCGCCGAAGAAGTAGTCGCGCTTCGCCGGAACCTTGCTCGCCTCCGAGCTATCAACCGGAACCCAGCCGATGCCGCTCAGGTAGAAGGCGGCCCAGCAGTGGTAGCCGCCGATCGTGCCTTCCGGCTGGCCGTCGGGCACCGGCAAGCCGATCTCGAACTTCGCGGGAATCCCGGCGGCGCGCGCCATGCCGATCAGCAGCGAGTGGAAGTCGGTGCAGTTGCCGCGCTTGTTGTCGCACGCCCAGATCGCGTCGCCGCGCCCCCAGCCGCTGCCGCTCTTGTCGTACTGCAGATGCGTGCTGACGTAGTCGTAGATGGCGCGTGCCTTCTGCACATCCGTGGCCGCGTCCTTGGTGGTCTCACGCGCCAGCTCGCCGATCTTGCCCTGCAACGGAACCAGCTTGTCGGGTCGGCGGAACCGTTCGAGCAGATGTGCGTCGGCAACGCCGGCTTCCGCGGCATGTGGCCCGTCGGGGCGGTTGACGTATTCGCGCCGCGTCACCGTGAAGACCATGGTCACCTCTCCGCCGCTTGCCGGCACGGGTTGCGCGGCGAGGTAGAGCAGGGCGTTCCCGTACTCGTGGTCGTGATGCAGGCTGTGGGTGAACGGGGTGCTGACGGCCACGCCATCGATCGACTGCCAGGCATCGGATTCCGGATAGGGCAGCCAGGCGCGGAGCTGCTGCGCTCCAGCCGGCGGTGGCGGGATCGTCGCGGTGTAGTGGATTTCGAAGTGGCGAACGCTCGGAGCACCACCCTCCGCCGCCACTGCCGTCGCTGTGGAGAGGGTTGCCAGGAGCATCAGCAACGTGCGCCAGCCAGCTGTGATCTCGAGCTTGCTCGTCGGTCGGGACATCGCGGGGGAGGATGGCACACCGCCGCGCGGCGGCGCAACACGGGTGCGCGCGGCGGCAGTGTCGCAGCTCGAGCTCTACGCCGCAGGCGTTGCGCATCGCAGCCTGGCGGAGCCGGGTCTCTGTGCGGCTCTGCCCATGAACCTGAGGCTGGCCCGGCGAATGAATTCGCGGCTAGCAGTCGGGATGCATCGCGATCCGATGACTGTCCGCGACCGAATCCACTCTCGTAGAACTTCCTCGCGAGCGCGTGAGGGCGGTGATATGTCGGAGCGGCCATGGACATCGCTCCCGCAGTCGCCCGGCCGGCACAACTCGACGCCGAGGTGCTCGCGTACGCCGGACTCACCGTCGCCAGTCTCGGTTGGGCTTCGGCGTACATTGCCGGCAAGCTGGCGCTCGCCGAGATGACGCCGCTGTCGGTGGCGGCGTGGCGTTTCGCGGTGGCGGCGGCGGTCCTGATGCCGTTCGGCGCGCGCGGCGTGCCGTGGCGTGAGGTGCGTCGGGTCGCCGCGCCGCTCGCCGTGCTGGTGGCGTGCGGCAGTGTGTTGTACCCGTGGATATTCCTGTTGGCGCTGTCGCGCACGACGGCAACGAACACCGCGCTGCTCATCGCGCTCAACCCGATCTTCACCATGCTGCTGGCGCCGCTGATCGGCGAACGCCTCACGGCGCATCGCCTGGCCGGTGTGCTGTTGGCGCTCCTCGGTGCGGCGACGGTGATCATGAAGGGAGACCTGCGGCATCTCACCAGCCTGGCGCTCAACTCGGGCGATCTCTTCGCAGTCGCGGCGGCGGCGTTGTGGGCGCTGTTCAACCTCGCATCACGGCGGGTGGTGACCCATCTCACACCGGCGTTCACCAACTCCCTCGTCTACGCCGTCGGTGGCGTGGCGTTGTACCTGCTCGCCTTGCCGGAGCATCCGTGGGCGCAGCTGCACGCGGCGAGCGCGACGGCGATCGGCGGGGTGGTGGGCATGGCGCTCGGCTCGTCGGTGCTCTCCGGCCAATTCTTCCTGATGGGCGTGCGCACCCTCGGCGTCAGCCGCGCCGTGGTATTTGTCTACCTGATGCCGGTGTTGACCGCGGTGCTGTCGCACCTGCTGTTGGGCGAGGAATTCCACGCGGCGCAAGCCATCGGCGGTGGCGCCGTGTTGGCTGGCGTGTACTGGAGCACACGGGCGCGCGGCGACTAGGCCACGGCGCTGCAGGCGGCAGGCTCGCCCGCGGTGCCGCGCGCCGACTCGGCGCGGCGCACGATCTGATCGGGAGCGAGCACCGGCAACGTGTCGGTGCGCGGCCGCTTACCGGACATCTCACTGTACGTGTGCCGGTACCAGGCGCCGCTGACCTTCTCCTCGCCGTACAGCTGGCTCCAGAAGTGATGCGTCGCCGGATCGGTAGCCTTGGCCGCATCGAAGCCGCGCGCCAGCGCCTGCTGGCAAGCGGCCATGCGCTGCTGGTCGCGGTCGGTGATGCGCTTCAGCGCATCGAGCTGGGTGACGAAGCCTTTGAGGTCCTTGAGCTCGGCGAGTTGCTCGACGAGGATACCATCGACGCACGCCGGCCCCGGCGTGCCGCCGAGGGCGCGGATCCGTTCCGCCAGCAGCCGCGCATGGTTCGCCTCGCGTTCGGCGATGATCAGATGTCCGGCGCGCAAGCGCGCATCCGGCTCATCGGCGGCCCAGGCGGCGTACAACACCGCACCCCATGCTTCGAGCGCGCGGAAGACATTGAGCCCTTCGAGGATCTCGGCGCGGGCGTTGTCCATGGCGGCACCTCCTACCGGCATGTAGGCGTGCGGGCAGGGTTGAGTCAATCCGGACTGGGAGGTCGCGATGCCAAAACTCAGCTGTGTCCCGCCGGGAGCGCTATGCGGCGACCCGAGTGCCGAGACTCGCCGAACGCGGGTAGCACAGAGCGCCGTGGTGTCGAGGATCGTGCCGTCGAACCGTGCGACAGTCACGCGAAACGCGATGCGGGTGCCGCGACCACAATCACAGAGTCTGGACTGCATCGCTCAATCCTCCCCCGGGCAACATGATCGTGCAGCACGGGCTTCCGTGAAGGAGAGTTGCTCAGCAAGCAAGCCGACTCACAGCACGAAGAGCTTTTCTACGGCGACGCGCAGCCGCGGCAGCACGCGAGAACGCAGGCTGCCGCGCCCTACACGCAGGCCGGCAGCGTAGCCGTGCTCACCCAAATGGAAGACGGTCGCCGCCTTGCCGCGCGGGTCGACAATCCAGTACTCGTCGACGCCATTGCGCTCGTAGATCTCTTTCTTCTCCGTCTGGTCGCGCTTGGTTGTGGAGGGCGAGAGAATCTCCACGACCAGGTTCGGCACGACACGGATGAACTGACCGGACTGCGGGGCCGGGCCGGCCGCGAGCCGGCGGGCGGAGATGTATGACACGTCCGGCTCCACCGTGTCGCCGGACGGAAGATCGTAGCCACCGCTCGACCCCACAACGATGCCGAGCTTCAGTCGCTCAACGTGCTCGCCGATCAGCCGAACGATGCGGGCTTCGATACCTCCATGCGGCCAGCCAGCGGGCGGGGTCATCACGATCCTCCCGTTCAGCAATTCGTAGTGGTTGATATCTGACCGGGGCCGCTCGTCGAGCCAGCGACGGAACTCCTTCTGCGTGAACGTCTCCTCGGACCGGAAGGCCGTTTGAGCAGTCATTGCAGGTCACACTATAGCGCGGCGCTCACCGAGCTGGGAAGGGAGCTATGCGACTGTCGACTACGACAAGAAATTCCACTTCGCCATCGTCCACAAATCGCGCGGCTTCTCGCCCAGCTTGCGGACCACCGACGGCTCGAAGCCGGAGTGCATGAGGCAGTTCTGACACTTCGGATCCTGGCGGCTCTCCCAGTAATCCCAGTCCACGCCCTTCCAGAAGTCCTTCCAGGTCTGGTGGTAGCCGCCCTCGATCAAGTAGCAGGGGCCTTTCCAGCCCTTCGGCGTGCGCGTCGGGTTGCCCCACGGCGTGCACGGGTAGTCGCGCTGGCCGGCGGCGAACTCCAGGAACGGCGGCGTCGAGTACAGTCGGTACCTCTTGGAGAGCTCGAGGACCTGTTTGAACTTCTCGTGGATCTCGTTCTTGAAGAGGAAGTGGTTCTCCTTGATCTTCTCGTAGTGATATCCCGGCGACAGCAGGATGCCGTCGATGCCGATGCCGGTCAGGAAGGCGCACATCTCCTCGATCTCCTGCATGCTCGTTTCACGATAGATCGTCGTGTTCGTGCACACGGCGTAGCCGAGGCGCTTGCCCTCCTTGATCATGTCGATGGCCTTGTCGAAGACGCCGGCGCGATCGACGACGAAGTCGTGCGTGCCCTGCATGCCGTCGAGATGCACGTTGATCGACAGGCGCTTGTCCGGCTTGCCCTTCTTGAAGAAGCGATCGAGCAGGATGCCGTTGGTGCACAGGTAGATGTGCCGCTTGCGCGCGACGATACGCTCGACCAACTCGGCCAACTCCGGGTAGATCGTCGGCTCGCCGCCGCAGATGGAGACCACCGGCGCGCCCGCTTCGTCCACCGCCTTGAGGCACTCGTCGAGCGGCAAACGATCCTTGAGATCGCCGTTGTAGCGCTCGGGTGAGCAGCCCAGGCACGCCAGGTTGCAGGTGTGCAGCGGCTCGAGCATGAGCACGTACGGGTAGCGCTGGTTGCCGCGCCACCAGTTCTTCAGCTGCCACTTCATCATGTCGGTGGTGATGTGCAGGGGAAATCGCATTGCGTTCTCCAAGTCGAGGCTAGCGTCGAGCTTATGAGTTGAGAGTCGGGAACCAGGCGGCGAAGAAGCGTTCCAGGCTGGTTTGCGCCGCACGCATCATTTGCTGCATCGCCAGCAGGTCGGACACCGCGCCGGGGTGCGTGGCGAGGTAGGCCGCCAGCGCCAGCGGCTTGACTGCGCCGGACTGCGAATCAACGAAGCGGCCGGCGTGGCGGAGCTCGGTCTCCGCCGTGTCGAGGATGGTGCGCACCGACATGAACGGCACACCCGCCTGCGCCGCCTGTGCAGCGATCGCCGCCCCCTCCATCTCGACCGCGAGGGCGCCGTGTAGGCGCGCCGGCTGGGTTGAGTCAATCGGGGTCACGCGCAACCGAGAAGTCGCAGCTATCGATAGGGGGCGGCGCTCAACATCAACCGAACGTGTATCGGACCTGGCCCGCGATCTCCGAGCCCCCTTTGATCGGGAGATGCCCAGCGTGCTATGACGCACCAAGGATAGAAGGTGTGGTGTGGGCTATAGCCATGTATTTGGCTGATGCTGGCGTGCGCAAGTTGATCGGGACGTCCGTAAACGAGAGGCTCGCGTTGATGGATGCTTCGGCCTGCGATGCGCAGAGCCCACCTATCCCGTCCGTCAAATGACGAACCACCACCTTCTTCGGGGCAGCCCGTTCCACGTAAATCCGACGGCTTGCCGTCGAGTCGCCGATGTACTCTGTTCGTATCGATCGTCAGCCACCCGCTCACCGTGCGATCAGCGAGACCGCGAACGTGAGTTTCTGCTCAAGCTCGCGCTTGTAGCAGTTTGCCACGACATCAACTGGGATTTCCTGCAACGCAGTCTTGCTGCTCATTTTGCTGACACCCCTACGGAGTCGATCGCCCCGCATCTCTCCAGCATACGCAGCTCCGAAGTCTATGCCTGCCTGGCAAACTACCCGAAACCTGAACGCATTCTGGCAGACTCTCGTGCTGCCCTTCTGCGAGATGTGGGACGAACCATCATCGCTAACTTCGGTCACTCGTCGATGAGCATCTTCGATCGTTCTGACAGGAAGATCCGTGGCGATCATAGCTTTCTGCACCAGCTCGATCACTTCGAAAGTTACCGCGCTGATCCTCTCAGAAAGAAGTCGCACGTCCTAATCCAGGAAGTGGTGCGCGAGCGGATCCTCCGGTTCGAAGACGAGGGCTCGATTGAGCCAGCCATCGACTACCACATTCAGCGCTTGTACCTCCGTACGGATCGCGTGGTTTGTGTCGACGCGGAAATCGAACGGGACCTACGATCGTATCGGCCGCGCCCGCGCCCACGTCTTGTGAAGCTGCTCAGACTTGAAGTTTCCGAG